>LNAP01000312.1_pt1 | contig 58655 bp, 53 predicted proteins | sample 602601 | NCBI WGS metagenome assembly LNAP01 (sample SAMN02440304, study PRJNA202911) | soil metagenome | biome: Subtropical and temperate rainforests or woodlands; isolation source: soil samples (1 kg each in a 20% v/v slurry with milli Q water) were... ...
CTGCGTTCCATGGTTCGTACCTACATCAAGAATGTAGTTAAAGCCATCGACGCAAAAGACGCTGAAAAAGCGCAAGCTGCTTATGTTCTGGCCGTGCCAATCATCGACCGTATGGCCGATAAAGGCATCATCCACAAGAACAAAGCTGCTCGCCATAAAGGTCGTCTGAATGGTCACATCAAGGCTCTGAACCTTGCTGTTGCTGCCTAAGCGACACGATTGTTAAAAAACCGACCTCAGGGTCGGTTTTTTATTGGGTGGGATTTGATGAGCGACCTCAAGGCGCTGGCGCTGGCACCCACGGCAGGATCGGAATCGCTGTCACGGCATTCTGCGGGCTGCCTTCGATGACCCGGTCGCTGTAAACCAGATACACCAGCGTGTTGCGCTTCTTGTCCAGGAAACGCACGACCTGCATGGTCTTGAAGACCAGCGATGTGCGCTCCTTGAACACCTCGTCACCGTCCTTGAGGTTTTCCTTGAAGCGGATCGGCCCGACCTGACGGCAGGCAATGGAAGCTTCGGCACGGTCTTCAGCCAGGCCGAGACCGCCCTTCACTCCCCCGGTCTTGGCCCGGGACAGATAACAGGTCACACCCTCGACCTTCGGATCATCGAATGCCTCGACCACAATCCGGTCGTTCGGCCCGACAAACTTGAACACGGTCGAAACCTGACCAATCTCTTCAGCCGATGCCAGCACCGGAAACGCCAACAGCAACCCCAATATTCCCTTCACGACGCGCATCAAATCTTCCTTCTAGCAAAAGAGCCCGATCAAACCAGAATCAGATTATCCCGGTGCACCAACTCCGGCTCAGCCATGTAGCCCAGCACGCGCACGATGGCGTCGGATGACTGACCAATAATCTTCTGCGCCTCAAGGGCACTGTAGTTACTCAAGCCCCGCGCGACCTCGCGACCGTCCGGCGCGACACAAACCACCATTTCGCCGCGACGAAAGCTGCCCTGCACCAGCTTCACTCCCACCGGCAACAGGCTTTTGTGATCATCGCTCAGCGCTTTCACAGCGCCCGCGTCGAGCACCAGCGTGCCACGCGTCTGGAGATGCCCCGCCAGCCACTGCTTGCGCGCCGCGAGCATTTCACGCTCGGGCGAGAGCAGCGTCCCCAGACGCTCGCCAGCCTTGAGCCGCGCCAGCACCCGCTCGATACGACCACCAACGATGACGGTATGCGCCCCGGAGCGAGCCGCCAGCCTTGCTGCGCGCAACTTGGTCTGCATACCGCCACGACCCAGCGCGCCGCCCGTACCGCCAGCAACAGCGTCCAGCGCCGGATCATCGGCACGCGCTTCGTAAATCAATTGAGCTTCGGGGTTGTTGCGCGGATCAGCGTCGAACATGCCGTCGCGATCAGTGAGAATCACCAACAGGTCAGCCTCGACCAGATTCGCAACCAAGGCCGCCAGCGTGTCGTTGTCGCCGAAACGAATTTCATCGGTCACGACCGTGTCGTTTTCGTTGATGACCGGGATGACACCCAGCTCGACCAGCGTGCGCAGGGTGCTGCGGGCGTTCAGGTAGCGCTTGCGATCAGACAGATCGTCGTGGGTCAGGAGAATTTGCGCCGTATGCCGGCCATGCTCGGCAAAGCTCGATTCCCACGCCTGAACCAGACCCATCTGACCGATAGCGGCGGCAGCCTGCAACTCGTGCATGGCACTGGGTCGTACCGTCCAGCCCAGACGACTCATCCCGGCCGCGACAGCCCCGGATGACACCAATACCAGCTCAACGCCCGCCTCATGCAGCGCCACCATTTGCTCGACCCACACACCCATCGCCGAACGATCAAGGCCTTTGCCGTCTGCGGTAAGCAGGGCACTGCCGATCTTCACGACCCAGCGCTGGGCGCCCGTCACTTTGCTGCGCATCATCTTCCAACCTTAGCCAGAGAATTTTGGTAGATACAAATTCGAGAAACCGGATACAAAAACGCCGCTTATAAATAAGCGGCGTCTAGTTTACTGCACCCGATCAGTCACGGACGTAAATGATTTCCGGACCATCTTCATCGTCCTCGTCATCTTCATCCCAATCGTCTTCACCAATGTCATGCACGCTCTTCACGCCGCTGCGGCGCAATGCACGCTGATCATCCAGCGCTTGCAGCTGGGCACGCGCTTCATCTTCGATGCGCTGATCCAGCTCGGCCAGCTCTTCAGCATAGCCCGGCTCTTCAACCAGGCGCAGATTGCGCTCTTCGAGATAACGCATGATGTCGCGACTCAGCTGCTCGGTGCCTTCTTTGGCAATCGCCGAGATCACGTAGACCGGACCGGTCCACTCCAGACGATCAACGATTTCCTTGACCCGGGCTTCGTGCTCTTCTTCAAGGATCTGGTCGCATTTGTTCAGCACCAGCCAGCGGTCACGCTCAGCCAGGGACGGGCTGAATTTGACCAGTTCGTTGACGATGATTTCGGCGGCATCCGGAGCACTGGATTCATCCAGCGGCGCCATATCGACGAGGTGCAACAGCAGACGCGTACGCGCCAAGTGCTTGAGGAAGCGAATCCCCAGGCCTGCGCCATCGGATGCGCCTTCGATCAGGCCAGGAATATCAGCAACAACGAAGCTTTTCCAGCGATCAACACTGACCACACCCAGGTTCGGGATCAAAGTGGTGAACGGATAGTCAGCCACTTTCGGCTTGGCCGCGGACACTGAGCGAATGAATGTGCTTTTACCGGCGTTCGGCAAACCCAGCAGACCGACGTCAGCGAGAACCTTCAGCTCCAGCTTCAGATCGCGCTGATCACCAGGCTTGCCCGGCGTGGTCTGACGTGGTGCACGGTTGGTACTGGACTTGAAACGGGTGTTGCCCAGACCGTGCCAACCGCCCATGGCAACCAACAGACGCTGACCAGCCTTGGTCAGGTCGCCGATGATTTCCTGGGTGCTTGCATCGATAACCGTGGTGCCAACCGGTACGCGCAGTACCAGCTCTTCACCTTTCTTGCCGGTGCAATCGGCGCTGCCGCCATTGGAACCGCGCTCGGCATCGAAGTGACGGGTGTAACGGTAGTCGACCAGGGTGTTGAGGTTTTCGTCGGCGATCATGTAGATCGAGCCGCCATCGCCACCGTCGCCGCCGTTAGGGCCGCCATTCTCGATGAATTTTTCGCGACGGAAGCTCATGCAACCGTTGCCGCCGTCACCGGCCTTTACTCGAATGGATACTTCATCAACAAATTTCATAACGCACGCCTCCCGCCACAGGGACGAGCTGAACAACATAAATTCATAAGACTCTTGCAAAAATGAGCGTTGCGATACCGATCAGAAACCAGCGACCTCAAGGGGTCAACATCACAACAGCCCGCACAAACAGTTTTGCAAGAGACTCACCAAAAGCTTTTACCACCTACAACCAACAACCTTCAAAAACGAAAAAGCCCCGTCGCGAGACAGGGCTTTTCCAGCTGCTGCATGATTACGCTGCGGAGACTGCAGTCTTCGGAACGATGCTCACGTAGCGACGACCGAAGGCGCCTTTAACCTGGAACTTGATCACGCCTTCCACTTTCGCGAACAGGGTGTGATCCTTACCCATGCCAACGCCGTAGCCAGCGTGGAATTGGGTGCCGCGCTGACGCACGATGATGTTGCCCGGAATGATAGCCTGGCCGCCATACATCTTAACGCCAAGGCGTTTGGCTTCTGAGTCGCGACCGTTACGGGTACTACCACCAGCTTTTTTGTGTGCCATGAGTCAATTCTCATTAAGCCTGAATACCGGTGATTTTGATCTCGGTGTACCACTGGCGGTGGCCCATACGCTTCATGTGGTGCTTACGACGACGGAACTTGATGATGCGGATTTTGTCGTGACGACCTTGGGAGATCACTTCAGCAACAACGGTGGCACCAACAACAACTGGAGCGCCGATGTTCACGTCGTCGCCATTGGCAACCAACAGAACGCGATCAAAAGTAACGGATTCGCCAGTGGCGATTTCCAGCTTTTCGATCTTCAGGTATTCACCTGGGGCAACCTTGTATTGCTTGCCACCGGTTACGATTACTGCATAAGACATGGTATTTCTCCGTAAATCCTGCTCACCCAGCTCTTTATAAGTAGAGTATCGGCTGGCATGGCTGCTTGGGGCTGGAACGGCCCGTTTGCAATTGCGTAAGGCAGGTGCTGCCCAGGAAAGTTAGGGTGCGCGATTGTACGCAAGGCGCAAGACTGATGCAAGAGCCCAAACGTCATGCCTTGACACCTTCGGACCCGCAACCTAGCATGCGGCGCATCCCTTCTGGAGCACCTGTCGCTGATGCAACCTCAAGCCTTCTACCGCGCGGTGGCGGACGATTTTAGTGCCGTTGACGTCATTATCAAGAAGCAGCTGACGTCGCGCGTACCGCTGGTCTCGAAAATCGGTGACTACATCACTTCGGCCGGAGGCAAACGCCTGCGCCCGTTGCTGGTACTTCTGTGTGGCAAGGCCCTGGGCCGCGAAGGCGATGACCTGCGCCTGCTGGCCGCCACTATCGAATTCCTGCACACCGCAACCTTGCTGCACGACGACGTCGTGGATATGTCCGGCATGCGCCGTGGCCGTTCCACCGCCAATGCACTGTGGGGCAATGCGCCCAGCGTGCTGGTCGGCGACTTCCTTTATTCGCGCTCCTTCGAAATGATGGTTGAGCTTGGCTCGATGCCGGTCATGAAGATCCTGTCGAAAGCGACGCGAGTGATTGCCGAAGGCGAAGTGCTGCAGCTGTCGAAGATTCGCGACGCCAGCACCACCGAAGAAACCTATATGGAAGTGATTCGCGGCAAGACAGCCATGCTGTTCGAAGCCTCGACGCACAGCGCCGCAGCCTTGTGCAATGCGAGCGAGGCACAGAGCGAGGCCCTGCGCACGTTCGGTGACCATTTGGGCGTTGCCTTCCAACTGGTCGATGATCTGCTCGACTATCGCGGCGACGCTGAAACCCTGGGCAAGAACGTCGGCGACGACCTGGCCGAGGGCAAGCCGACCTTGCCATTGATCTACACCATGCGCGAAGGTACGCCGGAGCAGGCAGCCTTGGTGCGTCAGGCCATTCAGAAAGGCGGCCTGGAAGATCTGGAAAGCATCCGCGATGCTGTCGAGAAAGCCGGCGCGCTGGATTACACCGCACAACTGGCCCGGGATTACGTCGCCCGCGCCATCGCCTGCCTCGATGCCCTGCCGCCCAGCGAGTACCGCGATGCGTTGGTGGAGTTGAGCGAGTTTGCGGTAGCGCGTACGCACTGATCGTTTGTTGCAGCCAACGAAGCCCGTCCATGTGACGGGCTTTTTGTTGCCTGACCATTCAGGGCGCGGGCAGCGACAGGCGTGAAATCATCGCAGTCTGAACTGGCGGCATCGGGGACAAGTCCCCTCCTACCGACTCCGCTATTGACTGACCTCAGTCAACCATCCGGCGCAAAATGCGAATAATTCTCAATAGAGCCTTGCTATTCCACCAATAAGAATTATTCTCATTGGACTTACCAAGGAGAAGACGCATGACTTATTTGATTGATGCATGGCTGGATCGCCCGCACCCTTACCTCAGGATTCTTCACCGGGAGACCGGCGAAGTCTGTGCGGTGCTGGAAGAGGAAGCGCTGGATGAGTTGCGTGATCAGGGCGATCTGGACGTACATGACCTGAGTTCGAGCGAACCGGTGGTGCTCAAGGAGCTGGTGCGTAATCTGTTTCTGTTCTGCTATGCGCGAGCGCTGCGCCCGGCGGGAGAGCTGCACTGACCATGAGCCACCGCACTCCCCGACCGAACGTCGATGCTGAACGAATCAGGACGATCCGTTCAGCAGACAACTGATGCGAATGGAGTCGATCAGAGAACGTCCAGCAACTCGACGTCGAATACCAGCACGCTGTGCGGCGGGATGCTGCCAACGCCTTGAGCGCCGTAAGCCAGCTCGCTCGGCACGTGCAGACGCCATTTGCTGCCGGCATTCATCAATTGCAGTGCTTCGGTCCAGCCCGGGATAACGCCGCCAACCGGAAATTCAGCCGGCTCGCCACGATCATAGGAACTGTCGAACACAGTGCCGTCGATCAGTGTGCCGTGGTAGTGCGTACGCACCTGATCTTCACGCGACGGCTTGGCGCCATCGCCGGAGGTCAGTACTTCAAACTGCAGACCGGAAGCCAGCGTGGTCACGCCTTCACGCTTGCCGTTCTCGGCCAGGTAAGCCAGACCAGCGCCAGCAGCCTGTTCAGCCTTGGCAGCCGCTTCGGCCTGCATGATTTCGCGGATGACTTTGAAGCTGGCGGACATTTCTTCCTGACCCACACGGCTTGGCTTGCCACCGAATGCATCGGTGAGGCCTGCCAGGATTGCATCCAGGTTTACGCCAGGTGGTGGATTATCACGCAGCTGGTCGCCCAGCTGACGGCCGATGCCGTAGCTGACGCGGGTTTCATCGGTAGACAGGTTAACTTCGGACATATCGCTGCTCCGCAAGGGAACGCTCAAACAAAGCGCCCCGAATCAAAAGGGCGAGCAGCCTAGCACAATGAAGGTTAAGCCTGTTGTTGCGGGAGCGTTCACCACTTCGAATGAAAGCTAATCGGCACGCGCAGCGGGTCGCGCTTGTCCACCGGCATACCACACATTTCGTCATGGACCACGGCGTGCACGAGGTGAAAGGGTAACGGCGGTAAATCCTTTAGCAACTCGCGGGCATGCTCGACCGAGCGCAAATGCATGATTTCGCCGTTGTCGTCATTCAGGTAGCCCACCGTACCCTGCAACCTCGCTTGCAGCAGGTAGATTCCGCCTTCGATGGAGATCAGGTTCAGTTCGTCGATGCTTCCTGCGTTGGCATGCCTTGCCAATTCAAATGCGTTCATTTGCTATCCCTCTGAATGCTGCACGATTGTTATGCAAAACCACAAACCCCGTACAACAACATAGCGGATCCAGACGCCAGCAACGACACCGCCCGTCCATCTTGCGATGGCCGGGCGGCGTGGTCATGCAGGGAGCCCGGATCAGTGCTTGGTCAACTTGTCCAGGTAACCCATGGCGAAGGCCGATACCACGAAGGTCATGTGAATGATCACGTACCACATCAAGTATTGCGGCTCGATGTTCTTGGCATCCATGAACACCCGCAACAGGTGGATCGAGGAAATCGCAACGATGGACGCGGCCACTTTCATCTTCAGCGACGAAGAGTCCATGGTGCCCAGCCAGTTGAGCTTTTCCTTGTCCTCATCGATATCCAGTTGCGAGACGAAGTTCTCGTAACCGGAGATCATCACCATCACCAGCAGGCCGCCCACCAGCGCCATGTCGATCAGCGACAGCAGCACCAGAATCAGGTCCGATTCAGCCAGGGCAAATACGTTGGGCAGGACGTGGTAAATCTCCTGAAAAAACTTCAGGACCAACGCCAGCAAACCCAGAGACAAGCCGAAATACAGCGGCGCCAACAGCCAGCGCGAGGCATACATGGCATTTTCGATAAAACGTTCCATTGAAACTCACAGATGGTTGGAGGTGCCGGCGAGTATACCAGCAGCTCTGGAATTCATAGAAAGCAGTTAAACCCGGGAGCAAAAGACTGTAACGAACGATGTCACTGCTGCATTCCACGCCCGAAGCATGGCTTGCAAGACATCGTAGAAAGAAGAGACCAAGCGACTCGTCAGAACGGCGAGGTTCGTCTGGATTGCGAAGTGTCCCCATTAAGACGGCGCAGTTCACCCTGCAGATGAACGCCCCAAATGGGTATGTCGTCGGTTATTTCATAGCCCTGCAGGGCAAGGCTTTCGGCAATGGCGAGCATCACCGACTCAGCGGCCAGAGAACCGTGGAACGGTCCTTGGACCTTGATTGCGGAAGGCTGACTCTCTGACATTCCAGCGGCAAACAGCAACGTCCACATGCCGTTGTCGCCTGAGAGGGGGCGGATTGCACATTCGATTCGGGTCATCAGACCCAGGCATTGGCGAGTAAGACAGAGGCTACGCAACATGGCGAGCTCCTCGTTGTTACGGTATTCACCTCCCGATACTACTGAAGCGGCGCGTCAGTCCCTTTGACAACCGTGGTAACAACACAGGATAGAAGAAAAGCCGGAAGTGAAAGGAGCTGGGGATGAATGGTCGTCGGTGGAGGCTTGCCCGCGAAGAGGCCGGTACTGCCACCGACTTTTTAAGTCTGATCCAATGCCTTCGCGAGCGAGCTCGCTCCCACATATTCGGCCGTGCGAGCGAGCCTGCTTGCGAAAAATACTCAGGCCTTCAGCTCAGGCGCCAACTGCGCGGGTTCTTTCTCCAGTTCTTCCTTGAGGTCTTCGTCACTGAGCATTTCGGCGATGTCGCGCAGACGCTCCACCACCCGCGCATTGACGCTGCCTTCAGGAAACTCGCCATTTTCGTCCGGCTCGCCGGCAGGTTCGCCGACCAACAGACTCAACGCCTCGTCGGCCTGACGCACCGCATAGACATGAAACTGTCCGGCACGTACCGCTTGCAGCACGCGTTCGTCGAGCATCAGCGTGGCGACGTTGGCTTGCGGAATGATCGCGCCGTGTTCGCCGGTCAGGCCGCGCGCTTCGCACAGCCGGAAGAAGCCTTCGATTTTCTCGTTGACCCCGCCCACCGCCTGCACTTCGCCAAACTGGTTGATCGAGCCGGTGATCGCGAAGCACTGCTTGAGCGGGGTTTTCGACAACGCCGAAATCAGCGTGCAAGCCTCACCCAATGACGCACTGTCACCATCCACATAACCGTAGGATTGCTCAAGGGCAATGCTCGCGGAAATCGCCAGCGGGAATTCCTGGGCATAGCGGCTGCCCAGATAACCGGTGAGGATCATCACGCCTTTGGAGTGGATCGGCTGGCCGAGATTGACCTCGCGCTCGATGTCGACAATGCCGCTGCCGCCGGGATAAACCGTTGCGGAAATCCGCGCAGGCACGCCGAATGCCGAATCGCCGACCTCCAGCACCGTCAGGCCGTTGCATTTGCCCACGGCCGCGCCGTCGGTGTCGATGAGGATGATGCCCGCCAGCATGTCGTCGAGAATCCGCGCCGAGACTCGCCCGGTGCGCGTGGCCTTGGCCTTGAGGGCTCGTTCGATGTGCCCGGCGTCGGTTTTATCGTCGCTGGCCAACTGGCGAATGAAGTCTGCTTCGCTGACCAGCTGAAACAGATCGCCGATTTTCGCCGACAAACGGCCCTGATGCTCGGCCAGACGCGCGCTGTAGGTCGCCAATCGCGCTACCGCATCGGCGGTGAGCGGCGCCATGCCCTCCTCCGAGGTGCGGGTTTTCAGCAGTTGCGCGAACTGTTCGAGGGTTTCGTCGTACATCGGGATGTCTTCGTCGAAGTCCACCAGCACACGAAACATTTCCTGAAAGTCCGGATCCAGGTCTTGCAGGGTGTAATACAGCGAACGCGCGCCGATGATGATGACTTTGACCTGCAACGGGATCACTTGCGGGCTCAGGGTCACGGTCGCCAGACGGCCCATTTCACCCAGCGGCGATTCCATCTTCAGCTTGCGGGACTGCAAAGCTCGCTTCAGGGCATCCCAAACGTAGGGCTCGCTGAGCATTTTTTCCGCTTCGAGCACCAGGAAACCGCCGTTGGCCCGATGCAAGGCACCCGGCCGCAATTGACGATAGGTGGTGTAGAGCGCGCCTTGATCAGTGCTGTACTCGATACGCCCGAACAAATTGTCGTAGGTCGGATGCGGTTCGAAGACCACCGGCGCGCCGCCACTGGCGGAATGGCCGACCACCAGGCTCGGGCTGTATTGCTCTTCCAGCAACTTGCGGGCCTGAGCATCGGTATTGCTTTCGTCGACCAGTTGCTCGACCACGGTTTTCAGCAAATAAACCTGCATCGCTTGCAGATAAGCGCACACCGCGGCGTTTTCCGCGTACTGCTCGGACAACGGCGCCAGCAACGGCTGCAGGGCCAGAGTGATGGTTTCTTCGTTGAGCTGACGCAGCAGATTGCTTGATTCGCGCTTCCACTGCGGCAGGCTGGCCAGTTCTTCGTTCAGACGCTCTTCCAGCGACGAAATGTCGTCGTGGAAGCGTTCGCGATCCGCTTCCGGAAGCTGGGAGAACTCCGCTTCGTCCAGCGCCTTGCCGTCCAGCATCGGCGTAAAGGCGATGTTGGTGCTATCGCGATACAGGGCGATGTCTTTTTCCAGAGACAGGCGTTCGATCACGTCCAGTGCCTTGTCGTAGCGCTGATTGAACGCGCGGTCGATAGCGCTTTTCTTCTGCTGATACGAAGGGTGCTCGAACACTGCCGGAAACGTCGCCAGCAGGTTATCGATCAAGCCGCCAATATCGGTGATGAACTGGTGCGCGGTGCCCGGCGGCAGCTCCAGTGCGCGAGGCTCGCGGGGTTCATCGAAATTGTTGACGTAGACCCAGTCGCAAGGGGTCTGCATGCGCTTGCCCTCGGCCTTGAGGTAGCGCTTCACGAACGAGAACCGACCGGTGCCGGGCTCGCCCATGACAAATACGTTGTAACCGGGGCGCGGCATGGCCACACCGAATTGCAGGGCTTCGACTGCTCGTTCCTGACCGAGCACTCCGCGAAAGGGTTCCAGATCATTGGTCGTCGAAAAGCTGAACTGTTCAGCGGAAAACGGACGGGTCAGCGCTTCAGGCGCAAGACGCAGGCTGGCAGCAACTGGATCGGGCATCGGGCATCCTTACTTCACGGGGCAGATGACGGGCATTCTGGCGCTCGCTGTACATGACTTGCAAGGCAGGAAAATCCTCAATGGCGTATTGACCTGTAAAGCATGCAACCAGAAATGTGAGTGTTTTATTTAATGAACATTTTGTAATAAACAGCGGAACCCTTGGAACCTGCCTAAACTCCAAGTTCCGCGTACCAGAAAAATACAACTCTGGCCGCCTTGGCCCTTGTAACGGCCATGAACCCTGACCCTTGGTTGAATATAAAGAGAACAAAGCTATGAAACGGATTCTTCTTGGTACTCTCTTCGCAGCTGTTTCCATCAACGCAATGGCCCAGGCTCCAGGCGGCCCGGATTGTGGCTGGGGCAACATGCTGTTTGAAGGTCAGCGCGGCACGCCCGCTCACTTTCTGGCATCAACTACCAACGGCACCTCCGGTAACGCCACTTTCGGCATGACCTCGGGCACCAACGGTTGCTCCACCAACAGCGCGCTGACCTACGGCGGTAAATCCTGGATTGCCATGAACGGCATGATGGACGAACTTTCCAAAGACATGGCCATGGGTCAAGGCGAAGCACTGACCACTTATGCGGTGGTATTGGGCGTTGCACCGGAAGACCGTGCGCATTTCGCCGCAGTCACCCACGAGCATTTCAACCAGATCTTCAGCAAAGCTGACGCTACTGCTGACGACGTCCACAACAACACCCTCAACGTTCTGAAAAACGATGCAACCCTGGCGAAATACGCTACCCAGGCTTAAGCTCGTTGCGCCTGCCCCTCTGTCCGGAGGGGCAGGAGTTGTTGCGCTCCCGCGCCCGATCCCCCTGACTAGTTGCTCTCTATGCTCAAACGCCTTGTGTATTTGGCGCTGTTTGTCTGCGCCCCGCTGTGCGCCGCTCCCCATGCGAGCGATGCCCGTTTGCAGCAACTGGCCAATGAGCCGTTCTGGATTTCCCTGGGCCACTACGAAACGGCCAAGCTCGGCGGTTGGCGCAGCTATGTCGATGATGCCAAATTTTTTCTCGCCGCCAACGGTGCCCATGACCCGAAGGCAGAGCTGAGCGCCACACTGGACGCGATCTACGCGCCGGCCAGTGCTGGCGAAAAACATGCGCAATGCGTCTATCCAGCCCGCACCCGCTGGTTGCGTGATCAACTGCAGTTGACCGACCTGCCTGCCGTTGACTGCAAGGAATTCAGGCAATGGTTCAAGGACGTCGCCCCGGACAGCGCAGTGCTGATCTTCCCCGCCGCGTACCTGAACAGCCCGTCGTCGATGTTCGGCCACACCTTGCTGCGTATCGATCAGGCTGACGTGCAGACCAATCACACCGCCCTGCTCAGCTACGCCATTAACTTCGGCGCTTACATCGAAGGCATGGACAACAGCATTCTGTACGCCTGGAAAGGCTTGATGGGCGGCTATCCGGGTTTGTTCGCCCTGGTGCCCTATCAAGAGAAACTCTCGGAATACCGCAGCCTGGAAAACCGTGATCTCTGGGAATACCGTTTGAACCTGACGCCGGAAGAAACCGGGCGCATGGTCGAGCACGTCTGGGAGCTGAAACAGATCCGTTTCGGTTACTTCTTCTTCGACGAAAACTGCTCCTATCGCCTGCTGGAACTGCTTCAGGTCGCTCGTCCAGGCTTGCAGCTGACGGAACAATTCCCGCTGACCGCAATCCCGACCGATACCGTAAAAGCGGTAAAGGCTGCCGGTCTGGTGGAAAAAATCGATTACCGCCCGTCACGGGAACGCGAGTTGCTGGAGCGCGCCAAACCGCTGAACAGCGACGAGCAGCAATGGGTGTTACAGGTCAGCGCCGACCAGAAACAACTGCAAAACGCCGATTATCTGGCCCAACCCAAAGAGCGGCGGGCGTTGATTCAGGATGCGGCGTATCGCCTGGAACGCTACCGCGCCAACGGTCTGGAACGGGACAGCGAGCGTTCGCAGCGCAGTTTCGAGTTGCTGCGCGCGATCAATCAGAATCCGCCACCCGCGCTGGACATCGCCCGGCCCGGCTTGCCGGAAGACGGTCATCAGTCGCGCACGTGGCAGATTGGCGCCGGCACGCGGGACGACAAGGCATTTGCCGAATACGGCTTGCGCATGGCCTATCACGATCTCAATGACAACGCTTATGGCTTCCCGCTGGGTGCGCAGATCGAAATCCTGCAACTCAAGCTGCGTCAGTACGAAAGCAACAAGTGGCAACTGCAACAGCTGGATATCGCCACCATTCGCTCGCTGACGCCACGTAACGAACTGCTGCAGCCTTGGTCATGGCAAGTGGCCGGTGGGCTGGAGCGAGTATTAGGCAAGCATGGCGACGAAACACTGGTCAGCCATGTCAACGGCGGCGCGGGCGGCACCTGGCAGCTGGGCGAAAACGTGCTGGGCTTTGCGCTGGGCACGGTGCGGGTCGAACACAACAACGACTTCGCCGAGTTCGTCTCGCCAGCGGCCGGGTTCAATACCGGCGTGCTGTGGCGCAATCCGCTGGGCAACCTGAGCCTTGAAACCAAGGGCGATTACTTCACCAACGGCGAAGTACGCCGCAGCATCAGCCTTAACCAGCAATGGGAACTGTCACGCAACCTCGGCCTGCGCCTGAGCGCCCAGCGCGAATTCAGCCAACTGACCTCGCCGCAGAATGAAGTGATGCTTGAGGTGAAGTGGTATCACTATTGAAGCTGATTCCGATGTAGACGCCGTCTTGACCCTCATCGCACAAGCGCGATGCGAGGGTCAACGATTTCACCTCCCGGATTTTCGTTGTCAGGCCCTTCGCATTCGGGGACAAGTCCCCTTCTACCGTTCCTACTGCAAATCACTAATTTCCTACACGTCTTTAACGAATAACTCACAGAGCGGTTTCTAGACTTCCCCCACAAGTCGAGGAATCCGTGATGAACGTGCGTTGGGCTGTGTTGTGGTTAGTGGTGCTGGTCGCGGGTTGTCAGTCGACTCATGAGCAGTTATTGGCCGAAGGCTATCCTCCGGCGTTCGCCGACGGGTTTCAGGATGGCTGCGGCAGTGGTCGGCAGGCGGCGGGATCAATCGGCGGGCAGTACAAGAAAGATGTGCCGCGCTACCTCAAGGACGCGACTTATGCCCAAGGCTGGGGCGACGGTTTTCGGCAGTGTCAGAGCATGCTGGAAAGCCGCGACCGACTGGACACGGAGCACATCTGGAATGACCGTGATCGAGCCTGGGAGCAGCAAAAAACCCAAGGTGAAGCCAAGGCTTACCGTTCGCATTAAGCGATTCGACGAAACTAATCAGCCGCAAGCGTGGCCCAAATCTCATGAACAGGAGAACCCCATGAGCCGCGCTTTCGTCAATGAAGATAACGCCGCTGCAGATGCCAGCCAGCCGGTCGAGCGTCTCGTCAGCCAACAACCCAACTACGTTACCGCCCACGGATTACTGCAATTGCAGAACCGGGTCGCCGAACTTCAGGCGCAACACAGCGCGCAATCCGCGTTGGTCGACAACTCCGACAAACAGCGCCTGGCCGATCTTGAGCGGGATCTGCGCTACTTCAATCAACGCCTGGCGAGCGCCCAAGTGGTAACGCCAGCCATTTCAACCGAAAAAGTACAGATTGGCAGCTGGGTGACCTTTGCCGACGAACAAGGCACCGAGCAGCGCGTGCAACTGGTCGGCGAGGATCAGGCCGACGCCGCTGCCGGGCTGATCAACTGGGGCTCACCGCTGGGCCGCGCGCTGCTGGGCGCGCAATTGGGCGATGAGGTGCTGTGGAAACGCCCGGCCGGGGACCAGTTGATTGAAGTGGTGTTGATTGAGGCGGATGTCTCGAAATGATTAATCGTGGGACCGGCTTTAGCCGGGAAGAAGTCGGTACATTCGCTGCATCCACATCGTTAGAAACTCCGCCTTCCCGGCTAAAGCCGGTCCCACGACGCCGCCACAAAAAACGGAGCCCGAAGGCTCCGTTCTTGTGACACCTGAACAGATCAGGCCAGTTTCTTGTGCCGAACCCGGTGTGGCTGGGCGGCTGCGTCGCCAAGGCGCTTTTTGCGGTCAGCTTCGTACTCGGTGTAGTTACCTTCAAAGAAAACCGCTTGCGAGTCGTCTTCGTAGGCCAGGATGTGCGTTGCCACGCGGTCCAGGAACCACCGATCGTGAGAGATCACAATGGCGGCGCCAGGGAAGTCCAGCAGCGCTTCTTCCAGCGAACGCAGGGTTTCCACGTCGAGGTCGTTTGACGGTTCGTCGAGCAGCAGGACGTTGCCGCCCTCTTTCAAGGTCAATGCCAGGTGCAAGCGGCCGCGCTCACCACCGGAAAGGTCCTTGACGAACTTCTGCTGGTCGCCGCCCTTGAAGTTGAAACGACCGACATAAGTGCGCGACGGGATTTCATAGTTGCCGATGCGGATCTGATCAGAACCGTCGGAGATCTGCTGGAATACCGTCTTGCTGCCGTCCAGGTCGTCACGGCTTTGATCCACGCAGGCCAGCTGCACGGTTTCACCGATTTCGATGCTGCCCGAATCCGGCTGTTCCTTGCCCATGAGCATGCGGAACAGGGTCGACTTACCGGCACCGTTACCGCCGATCACGCCGACGATGGCGCCTTTGGGCATGGCGAACGACAGATTGTCGATCAACACGCGATCGCCGTAACCCTTGCTGACGTTCTTGAACTCGATGACTTTGTCGCCCAGACGCGGACCCGCCGGGATATAGATCTCGTTGGTCTCGCTGCGCTTCTGGAATTCCTGCGACTGCATTTCTTCAAAGCGTTGCAGACGGGCCTTGGATTTGGACTGACGCGCCTTGGCGCCCTGCCGAACCCATTCCAGCTCTTCTTTCATGGCCTTTTCATGGGCCGATTGTTGCTTGGATTCCTGGGCCAGACGATCAGACTTGGCTTCAAGCCAGCCCGAATAGTTGCCCTCGTAAGGAATGCCCGCACCGCGGTCGAGTTCCAGAATCCAGCCGGCGACGTTGTCCAGGAAGTACCGGTCGTGCGTGATCGCAACCACGGTGCCCGGGAAATCGTGCAGGAAATGCTCAAGCCAGGCGACGGAATCGGCGTCCAGGTGGTTGGTCGGTTCGTCGAGCAGCAGCATGTCCGGCGCGGACAGCAGCAGGCGGCACAAGGCCACACGACGTTTTTCGCCACCGGAAAGGACCGCGACTTTCGCGTCCCACGCAGGCAGACGCAAGGCATCGGCTGCAACTTCCAGCTGCCGCTCAAGGTTGTGACCGTCGCTGGCCTGCAGGATGGCTTCGAGCTTGGCCTGTTCGGCGGCCAGCTTGTCGAAATCGGCATCCGGCTCGGCGTATTCGGCGTAGACCTGATCCAGACGCGCCTGGGCGTCCTTGATCACGCTCACGGCTTCCTCGACCACTTCACGTACAGTCTTGGTCGGATCCAGTTGCGGTTCCTGCGGCAGATAGCCGATGTTCAGCTCGGGCATCGGCCGTGCTTCGCCATCGAACTCGGTGTCGACACCGGCCATGATTTTCAACAGAGTCGATTTACCCGACCCGTTCAGGCCCAGAACGCCGATCTTGGCGCCCGGAAAGAACGAAAGGGAGATATTTTTGAGAATTTCCCGCTTCGGCGGCACAACTTTGCTCAGCCGATGCATGGTAAAGACGTATTGGGCCATTGAATAAAAACCTGGTGTATGTGGCTATTAAATAGGGCTGAATAGAGCGCGAGCTTAGAGCCCCGTCCTGAAAAAAGCGTTTTTTTATCGACGGCACTTGCCGTTTGACGTTTCCGAGCCTTGAATCAAGCACAGCGACTAGGCGATGAACGATAGAGTTGGGATCGGGATCATTAAATGCAAGCAGTGGAATCACTCATGCAGAAATCAGGGCCGCGCGTCGGGCAAAGCTACCCGAATGCGCTCGGCAGGGCAAACCATCCGGCCTAACGGGGCTGGCACTTTGCCACAACTAAAGGCATGCTAGCCGCCCTTTGGGCGTCCGGCTTATAGTGCATTTCGCATTAGTTGCCTCACTGATCGTGTGAAAACCTTGTTGCAGGAGTTTTCACGCTGTCTGTTCAGTCCAGTAGTCGTCAGGATCAGAGCTTGCCCACACCAATTCACCCCTATTCAACGCGTATGGCAAAAGGCGCGAACGTCACGCCCTTGCGCGGCTCACTGAAAGGTGCGCTGGCAGCTTTGGTGCTGCTGATGCTGGCGTTGTTGTTGTGGCAGTTGATCGAGCAGTTCCAGCAGACTCAGGATCGCCAGCGCCAGCGCAGTCTCGACTACAGCGTGCAGTTGGCTGATCGCCTGAGCCTGAACATGGCCCTCAGCGCGCAAGTCGGCCTCAACCTGCTGGCCGACAGCTCACAACAACCCCAAGACTCGACCGGATCAACCCAGCTTGCGGCGCTGCGTCAATCCCTGCCTTCGCTGCGCAGTATTGCCTTGCTCGACGCTACCGGCAGTGTCATCGCCGATAGCGTGGACAACCCTCGGGACGCCGAGGTTCTGAAAAACGCCATGCAACTGGCCGCGGGCCGACCTTATTACTACGACAACGCGACCGATGGCTCAGTCATCTACCTGTTGGTGCGCAAGCCCGGCGAAGTTCGGGAATACTGGGCCTTGCGGATGGCACCGGATGCCTTGAAATCCTTGGTCCGACAGACTGCTCAGGATTTCCAGCCCATGTGGCGCCTGGAAAACCGCACCACCGAACGCATGCTGTTTCGTGATAGTCCGCCAGCCAACGAGCCCAGCGGCAGCAGCCTGGGGGAAAACGAAACGGTGTTGCTCCAGCCGTTGACCAACAGCGACTGGCAACTGCGCGGCCTGTTTGACGCGCAGAAGGCGCGGCAGCAACTGTTGCCGCCGCTGATCGGCAAGTGCCTGATCGGCCTTTTGTGTTCGATCCTGCCCCTGCTGGCATTAGTCAGCCTGCGTCGCCGCCAGCGCCAACTGCACGAAAGTCGGCGCCGTTATCAAGAGATTTTCGAAGGCGCCGGCGTTGCCATCTGCGTCCTGGACATGTCCGGCCTGCCGACCCACCTGGACGCCTTGAAACTCAATACCCGCGACGATCTGGAAGCTTTGCTGCAGGTTCAGCCTGGCCAATTGAAGGCACTGTTGCGGCAACTGCGCATTACCGAAGTCAATCAGGTCGCGCTGAGCCTGCTAAAGGTTGAATCCAGCCAGCAGGCATGGGAATACTTGATCGAAGGCTGCCCGCGCACGCGTCAGGGCATTGGTGAACAGGTGCTTCATGCTGTGTTGGCCAGGCAAAGCCAGCTCGAACTGGAAATCCGCCTGACTCAGGATGACGGCGAAGACCAGCATTTATGGCTGGTTCTGCGCCTGCCGGAGCAGATCGACGACTTCCATTCAGTGATCCTCAGCATCGGCGACATTACCCGGCGCAAGCAGGTCGAGTTGTCATTGCAGGAGCGCGAGAGCTTCTGGTCCGATGTGGTGCGCACTGTGCCGGATCATCTCTATGTTCAGGACGTGCTCAGCCAGCGGATGATCTACAGCAACCATCACCTGGGGCACACGCTGGGTTACAGCAAGACCGAGCTGTTGCGCATGGGCGAGTTTTTCTGGGAAATCCTGCTGCATCCTGATGACGCACAGAGTTATCAAGACATGCGCCTGCGCCAGCGTCATCGAGGGCATAGCGAGCTTCTGCATTGTCTGCTGCGGTTTCGTGACAGCAACAGCAAATGGCGACGCTTTGACATTCGCGAGCAGGCGCTGGCCCGCGACAAGGACGATCAGGTCACCCGCATCATCGGCGTCGCCAAGGACGTTACCGAACAGCTGGAAGCCAGCGAATCCTTGCGTGACAGCGAACAGCGCTATCGCATGCTCGCCGAAAGCATCAGCGACGTGATTTTCTCCACCGACAGCCAGCTCAAACCCAACTACGTCAGCCCATCGGTGAACACCGTTCTGGGCTACAGCGCCGAGTGGATTCTCGAACACGGCTGGGACAAGACATTTGCCAACCCGGCGCAACTGGCGGACATGTATGCGCTGCTGACCCGTGTCAGCAAGGCGCTGGACCAGCCCGAGGAATTGCAGAAGCTGCGCCTGGAAGTCCCTACCCAGCTGTTTCTGTTCGATTCCCTGCGGGCCGACGGCCGAAAGATCCCCATCGAACTGCGTCTGGTGCTGGTCTGGGACGACCAGGGCGTCTTCGAAGGCATCCTCGGCGTAGGACGCGATGTCAGCCAACAACGGCGGGCGGAAAAAGACCTGCGCATGGCGGCCACGGTGTTCGAACATTCCACATCCGCCATCATCATTACCGACCCGGCAGGCTATATCGTCCAGGCCAATGAAGCGTTCAGTCGAGTCAGCGGCTACGAAGTCGCGCAGGTGCTGGATCAGCTGCCGACCATGCTCACGGTCGACGAGCACCAGGAAGCGCACCTGCGCTACATCGTCAAGCAACTGCATCAGCGGCGTAGCTGGGAAGGTGAAGTGTGGCTCAAGCGCCGCAGCGGCGAGCATTACCCGGCGTGGGTTGGCATCAATGCGGTACTTGACGATGAAGGCGATCTGGCCAGCTACGTGTGTTTCTTCAGCGACATCAGCGAGCGCAAGGCCAGCGAGCAACGCATCCATCGCCTGGCTTACTACGACGCCCTGACCCACCTGCCCAACCGCACGCTGTTTCAGGATCGACTGCATTCGGCCTTGCAACAGGCCGAACGGCAGCATTCATGGGTCGTGCTGATGTTCCTCGATCTTGACCGTTTCAAACCGATCAACGACTCGCTCGGCCATGCTGCCGGCGACCGCATGCTCCAGGAAATGGCCATACGGCTGCTGGCCTGCGTTGCCGATGACGACACCGTGGCGCGCATGGGTGGCGACGAATTCACCTTGCTGTTGCAACCCGGCGCCACCCGCCAACTGGCCTTGAACCGCGCCATCAACGTCGCGGAAAAGATCCTGACCAGTCTGGTTACGCCGTTCGTGCTCGAAGGCCGCGAGTTCTTCGTCACCGCCAGCATCGGCATCGCGCTCAGTCCGCAGGACGGCAATGAGCTGAGCCAGTTGATGAAAAACGCCGATACGGCGATGTATCACGCCAAAGAGCGCGGCAAAAACAATTTCCAGTTCTATCAGGCCGACATGAACGCCTCGGCCCTGGAACGCCTGGAGTTGGAAAGCGACCTGCGCCACGCGCTGGAACAGAAAGAATTCACCCTCTACTACCAACCGCAGTTCAGCGGTGACGGCAAACGCCTGACTGGCGCCGAAGCCCTGCTGCGCTGGCGCCATCCGCGCCGTGGCCTGGTATCGCCCAGCGAATTCATCCCCGTGCTCGAAGAGCTCGGGCTGGTGGTGGAGGTCGGGGATTGGGTATTGGCCGAGGCCTGTCGCCAGCTCAAGGCGTGGCATGTGGCTAAAGTGCGCGTGCCCAAAGTCTCGGTGAACATCTCGGCACGGCAGTTCTCGGACGGCCAGCTCGGCACGCGAATAGCCAATATTCTAAAGGAATCCGGCCTGCCGCCGGCTTGTCTGGAACTGGAACTGACGGAAAGTATCCTGATGCGCGAAGTCAGCGAAGCCATGCAGATTCTCGACGGCCTCAAATGCCTGGGCCTGAGCATCGCGGTCGATGACTTCGGCACCGGTTATTCGTCGCTGAACTACCTCAAGCAGTTCCCCATTGACGTGCTGAAAATCGACCGCACCTTCGTCGACGGCTTGCCATCAGGCGAACAGGACGCCCAGATTGCCCGGGCCATCATTGCCATGGCGCACAGCCTCAATCTGGCGGTCATCGCCGAAGGCGTCGAAACCCACGAGCAACTGGAGTTCCTGCGCGAGCATGGCTGCGATGAAGTCCAGGGCTACCTGTTCGGTCGCCCAATGCCGCCGGGTCGCTTCGAAGCGCAGTTCAGCAATGATGCGCTGTTCATGCTCGACTGATTTGGAGCTACTTACAGCAGCTCAAACAATCATGAAGAGAGCTGCAAGCTGCAAGCCTCAAGGAGAAGCAGACCTGGCTCTGCCTTTAGCTTGCCGCTTGCAGCTTGAAGCCCGCTTATCCACAACGTGACTGCGTTTCATATCCCTTCCAAAAGCGGTTAGGTTAGAATGCCCTCCTTTTCTGCCCCGATCCTTGAGGACCGCCATGTTCAGCCGTGATTTGACTCTCGCCAAGTACGACTCCGATCTCTTTGCCGCAATGGAGCAAGAAGCTCAGCGCCAGGAAGAGCACATCGAGCTGATTGCCTCGGAAAACTACACCAGCCCAGCGGTCATGGAAGCTCAGGGCTCGGTCCTGACCAACAAGTACGCCGAAGGTTATCCAGGCAAGCGCTACTATGGCGGCTGCGAATTCGTCGACGTGGTTGAGCAACTGGCCATCGACCGCGCCAAGGAACTGTTCGGCGCCGATTACGCCAACGTTCAGCCCCACGCCGGTTCGCAAGCCAACAGCGCGGTTTACCTGGCACTGCTGCAGGGCGGCGACACCATTCTGGGCATGAGCCTGGCGCACGGTGGTCACCTGACTCACGGCGCCAGCGTCAGCTCGTCGGGCAAACTCTACAATGCTGTGCAGTACGGCATCGATGGCAACGGCATGATCGACTACGACGAAGTCGAGCGTCTGGCTGTTGAGCACAAGCCGAAAATGATCGTGGCCGGTTTCTCTGCCTACTCGCAGATCCTCGATTTCCCACGCTTTCGCGCCATCGCTGACAAAGTCGGCGCGTACCTGTTCGTCGACATGGCGCACGTTGCCGGTCTGGTTGCCGCGGGCGTTTACCCGAACCCGGTGCCTTTCGCTGACGTCGTGACCACCACCACGCACAAGACCCTGCGCGGTCCACGTGGCGGCCTGATCCTGGCGCGCGCCAACGCCGAAATCGAGAAAAAGCTGAATTCGGCAGTTTTCCCGGGCGCACAAGGCGGCCCGCTGGAGCACGTGATCGCGGCCAAGGCCGTTTGCTTCAAGGAAGCGCTGCAGCCTGAGTTCAAGACCTACCAGCAACAAGTGGTGAAAAACGCCAAGGCCATGGCCGGTGTGTTCATTGAGCGCGGCTTTGACGTGGTTTCCGGCGGTACTGAAAACCACCTGTTCCTGCTGTCGCTGATCAAACAGGACATTTCCGGTAAAGACGCCGACGCTGCGTTGGGTCGTGCGTTCATCACCGTGAACAAAAACTCCGTACCGAACGATCCACGTTCGCCGTTCGTGACCTCCGGCCTGCGTTTCGGCACCCCGGCGGTGACCACTCGTGGCTTCAAGGAAGCAGAATGCAAGGAACTCGCTGGCTGGATCTGCGACATCCTGGCTGACCTGAACAACGAAGCCGTGATCGATGCAGTACGCGAAAAAGTAAAAGCCATCTGCGCCAAACTGCCGGTATACGGCGCTTAATCAGCGCGTCTTCGGCCGTAACAAAAAGCCCGGCACTTGAGCCGGGCTTTTTGTTTTCTTGAATCCTGCAACCGGTCTGACGCGCCTGCTCCGGCCTCTTCGGGGACAAGTCCCCTCCTACACGGTGGTGTTTGCTCGGCAGGACCGGACTTGTCCGGGAAGGCGGCTTCGCGAACAAAATCGCACTCACAGATCGTTACTCGGTAATTTTTGCAAACCCCGCCCGAATCTTCTCCTCCGGCAGTTCATCGGCAATGAACACGATCACACTTTCGCGCTGTTCGTCTTCAGCCCATTCGGTATCCCAGTCGAAGCCGTATAGTTTCAGCACGCCCTGAAACACCATGCGCCGGGGCTCGTCGACGATGCTGAGCACGCCTTTGTAGCGCAAAAGTTGCGGGCCATGCTCTTCCAGCAGTTCGTTCATGAACTCGCTGAGCTTGTCCAGATCCAGCGGTTTGTCGCTGCGCAGTACCAGGCTGCTGATGCGGTCGACGGAATGGCCGGTTGGAGCCACTGGCCGCAAGCTCATGCCGCCGCCCAGATCGGCGTTCAGGTTGAAGCCACGCACGTCCAGCAGTTCGGCCAGATCGATCTTGCCGTGCTCGACCAGCCGAATCGGCGCACGTCGGTTAATGCGCGTCAGCCGCGCGCTGAGGGCCTCGAATGCCGCGTCATCCACCAGATCGCGCTTGCTGACCAACAAGCGATCAGCAAAGCCGATCTGGGCCTGAGCGATGGTTTGCGCCAGATGCGTATCGGCGTTCGCCGCGTCCACCAGGGTGATGATCCCGTCGAGGATGTAGCGCTCGCGCAGCTCTTCATCAATGAAGAAGGTCTGCGCCACCGGAGCCGGATCCGCCAGCCCGGTGCACTCGATCACCAGCCGGTCAAAGGCGATTTCGCCGCTGTCCAGGCGCTCAAGCAGCAGGAACAACGCTTTGGTCAGATCAGTGTGAATGGTGCAGCACACGCAGCCGTTGGACAGGGTCATGACTTGCACCGGCTCAGAACCCAACAATTGGGTGTCGATACCGGCATCACTGAATTCGTTCTCGATCACGGCGATTTTCAGGCCATGCTCGGCCTTGAGCAGATGGCGCAGCAACGTGGTCTTGCCCGCACCGAGAAAACCGCTGAGGACGGTGACGGGGATGGGTTGTGCGAGGGTCATGGGTGCTCCTGTAAAAATAAAAAAACGCGCCACGACAAGCGTGGCGCGTTTCAGACTAACCAGCCATCGATCAACCGATCAACAGCATTTCGGCCCACCCTTGCCACCGTATCGGGCTTCCTGGCGCTCCCGGAAGAACGCCTCGTAATCCATCATCGGCTTGTCGGGGTGTTTGACCTGCATATGCGCGACGTAGGTGTCGTAGTCGGGCATGCCCACCATCAGGCGTGCGGCCTGACCGAGGTATTTCCCGAGTCGACTCAGGTCATTGAACATAAGCAGATCCTCTTTTCGGGTGAATTATCACACTTGGGTCGGCGTGGTCAGGGCGTGGAATGGAGCTTCCTTGTCGGTACGCTCCTTCTTGCCCCAAGCCGCAATACCGACTTTCAACGCGTAGAACAGAATGCTGAACACCACGAACAGGAACAAGGCGGTCAGCGTCGCGTTGGTGTAAGCGTTGAAGATCACATGCTGCATCTGGTCCATGGTCTTGGCCGGAGCCAGGATCTGGCCGGCGTCTGCGGCAGTGCTGTATTTCTTGGCCAGGGCCAGGAAGCCGATCGCCGGATTGGCGTCGAACAGCTTGATGAAGCCCGCCGTCACGGTGCAGATCAGCAACCAGACGGCCGGGAGCATGGTCACCCAGATGTAGCGTTGACGCTTCATTTTGATCAGCACGACCGTCGCCAGCATCAGCGCGATACCGGCCAGCATCTGGTTGGAGATACCGAACAGCGGCCACAAGGTGTTGATCCCACCCAGCGGATCGATCACGCCTTGATACAGCAAGTAACCCCATAGCGCGACGCAACCACCGGTGCCGATGGCGTTGGCGGTCCAGGACTCGGTGCGTTTGAGGGCTGGCACGAAGCTGCCCAGCAAGTCTTGCAGCATGAAGCGACCGGCACGGGTACCGGCATCAACCGCCGTCAGGATGAACAGCGCTTCGAACAGGATCGCGAAGTGGTACCAGAAAGCCATGGTGCTGGCACCTGGCAACGCCTGGTGCAGAATCTGCGCGATACCGACGGCCAGAGTTGGCGCACCGCCAGCACGAGCCAGCACGGTGTTCTCGCCGATGTCCTTGGCCACTGCGGTCAGTTGTTCCGGCGTGATGGCAAAGCCCCAACTGCTAACGGTCTGCGCAACCGTTACCACGTCGCTGCCGACGATGGCCGCCGGGCTGTTCATGGCGAAGTACACGCCTGGCTCGATCACCGAAGCGGCAACCATCGCCATGATGGCTACGAAAGACTCCATCAACATGCCGCCGTAACCGATGTAACGGGCGTTGGTTTCGTTATCCAGCAATTTCGGCGTGGTGCCCGACGAAATCAGTGCGTGGAAACCCGAAACCGCACCACACGCGATGGTGATGAACAGGAACGGGAACAGCGTGCCTTTCCAGACCGGACCGGTACCGTCGGTGAATTGCGTCAGCGCAGGCATTTTCAGCTCTGGCGCGAGAACCAGAATGCCGATTGCCAAGGCAACGATGGTGCCGATTTTCAGGAAAGTAGAGAGGTAATCACGCGGCGCCAGCAGCAGCCAGACCGGCAGCATGGCCGCTACGAAACCGTAGCCCACCAGCATCCAGGTGATCTGCACACCAGTGAAGGTGAACATCGGCGCCCACTCGGGACTGGCGGCAATCTGACCACCGGCCCAGATCGACAGCAGCAGCAACACCACGCCGATGAGCGAGATTTCCCCGATGCGACCCGGGCGGATGTAGCGCATGTAAATGCCCATGAACATCGCCGTCGGGATAGTCGCCAGCACCGTGAACATGCCCCATGGACTTTCGGCCAGGGCTTTCACGACGATCAGCGCCAGCACCGCAAGGATGATGATCATGATCAGGAAGCAGCCAAACAAGGCGATGGTGCCGGGAATGCGGCCCATCTCCTCGCGAACCATGTCGCCCAGCGAGCGACCGTTACGGCGTGTTGAGAGGAACAGGATCATGAAATCCTGCACCGCACCGGCCAGCACCACGCCAGCAATCAGCCACAGCGTGCCGGGCAAATAGCCCATTTGCGCCGCCAGAACCGGGCCGACCAGCGGACCTGCGCCAGCGATGGCAGCAAAGTGGTGACCGAAAAGAATGTGTTTGTTGGTCGGCACATAGTCCAGACCGTCATTGTTGACCACTGCCGGAGTTGCTCGCAGCGGATCGAGTTGCATCACGTGCGTAGCGATGAACAGACTGTAATAGCGATACGCGACCAGATAGATGGCAACCGCTGCCACCACGATCCATAACGCGTTGATTGCTTCTCCGCGGCGCAAGGCCACGACCCCAAGGGCACAGGCCCCGATAATTGCAACGATCAGCCAAGGCACATGGCGCATAAGGCTATTATTATTTTTCATTTTTTTATTCCAGCAGAATGACTAGAAGACCAACGATGCGAGTTTAGCTGTGTCGCTGGGAAAGGCCACCCCCCACGAAGGTATACAGCGCAAAAGAATACGCCGACACGGTCCGTCAGAAAAAGCTGATTGAAACAAAGACAATTCACGCAACAACTTTGCTTGATGAATCTTCAGTTGAGAACTGTTCGGCAACTCTGAACAGGTCTATCGTCCAGAGATGCGGCGCTGCTGACGCGCGTCGATCCGCTGCCGTATAGTCACTCGATTACAAGAGAACTGACCAGATGACCGACTCCCAGACAGACCGCCGACGTTTCAAGCGCATTGCCTTCGACGCAAAGACCGAACTGCGCCAGGGTGACAAACAGTGGCAAGTGCAGTTGGTCGACCTGTCGCTCAAAGGTCTGCTCATCCAGCGTCCCGCCGCATGGCTGGCAGACACCGGTAAGCCATTTGCGGTGGACATCCGCCTGAGTGACGAGGCTCATGTGCAGATGGATGTTCAGCTGACCCATGACGATCATCAGCAACTGGGTTTCGTCTGCCTGCACATCGGTCTGGATTCGATCAGCCATCTACGCCGCCTGATCGAGCTGAACCTGGCGGATCACGATGAGCTCGACCGCGAACTGGCGGCGTTGATCGCGGTTTGAAGCCCTCCTACCGATTTGCGTGGGCTCGGTAGGACCGGACTTGTCCGGGAAAGCGGCGGGTCTGGCGAGGAAAATCTTCAGCGCTGGCACTGGCGCCTTCGGGGACGAGTCCCCTCTCTACCGGAGTGCTCACTCAAACAACGCATCCAACGCCTGTTCCAGTCGCGTCACGCCAATGATCTGCAAGCCTGGCGGTGATTCCTTCGGCGCGTTGGCCTTGGGCACGATGGCGCGTTTGAAGCCGTGTTTGGCCGCTTCTTTCAAGCGTTCCTGACCGCTGGGCACCGGTCGCACTTCGCCAGACAGTCCGACTTCGCCGAACACCAGCAAGTCGTGAGGCAGCGGACGATTGCGCAGGCTGGACATCACTGCTGCCATCAAGGCCAGGTCGGATGCGGTTTCCAGCACTTTGACGCCGCCAACCACGTTAAGGAAAACGTCCTGATCGTGGGTAGGAATTCCGCCATGGCGATGCAGGACCGCCAGCAGCATGGCAAGACGATTCTGATCCAGCCCGAGGGTGACCCGGCGCGGATTGGCCAAATGACTGTCATCCACCAACGCCTGCACTTCGACCAGCATTGGCCGCGTGCCTTCCCACGTCGCCATCACCACACTGCCTGGGACTTCTTCCTGGGCGCGCGTGAGAAATATCGCTGACGGATTGGAAACTTCTTTCAGGCCTTTGTCAGTCATGCCGAACACGCCCAGCTCGTTGACCGCGCCAAAACGATTCTTCACCGCGCGCAGCAGACGGAGGCGTCCATCGGATTCGCCTTCGAAGTACAACACCGTATCAACCATGTGTTCGAGAACCCGCGGACCGGCCAGTGCGCCTTCCTTGGTAACGTGGCCCACCAGAAAAATCGCCGTGCCGCTTTGCTTGGCATAACGCACCAGCAACGCGGCGCTTTCACGCACCTGGGAGACGCCGCCCGGCGCGGATTGCAGTTGCTCGGTGAAAATCGTCTGAATCGAGTCGATGACCATGACTTTCGGCTTTTCGACCTTCGCCGTAGCGATGATGCTTTCGATGCAGGTTTCGGTCATGACCTTGAGCTTGTCCTGAGGCAAGCCCAGACGACGGGCGCGCATGGCGACCTGCTGCTGCGACTCCTCGCCTGTGACATACAGCGCCGGCATCTGCTCAGCAATGGCGCACAGGGTTTGCAGCAGAATAGTGGATTTGCCGATACCCGGATCGCCGCCAATCAGAACGACGGAGCCATCGACCAGGCCGCCGCCAAGAACGCGGTCCAGCTCGGTAGAGTTGGTGGTAAAGCGCGGAATTTCCTCAACGCTGACTTCTGCCAGGGTGCGGATCTGCGCTTGCTGGCCGGTCCAGCTGGAACGGCCACTGGGCGGCGCTGCCGAACCGCTTTCCAGCACGGTTTCAACCAATGTGTTCCAGGCACCGCATTCGCTGCACTGACCAGCCCACTTGGGAAAGGTCGCACCGCACTCAGTGCAACCGTACATGCGTTTGGCCTTGGCCATGACCACCCCATTCGTAAAAGTCGGCAATCATAACGCAGGTTGCCGCGACTGCGTTCCAGAGCCTCTATGGCCAGTGTTTTTGAGTGTTTCGATAAAACTTCCGCGTCAGAGCCCGGTCGATTGCAGGTGAAGCGCTTTGCGCAGAGCTGAATTACACTGATTTGACCAAACTCATCTGTAACAAGGAATGACCCATGAGCGTACTAAGCGAATTCAAAGCCTTTGCCGTCAAAGGTAACGTGGTCGATATGGCCGTCGGTATCATCATTGGTGCGGCATTCGGCAAGATCGTTTCGTCGTTCGTCGGCGATGTAATCATGCCGCCCCTCGGGCTGCTGATTGGCGGCGTGGATTTCAGCGACCTTGCGGTCGTTTTGCGACCTGGAGAGGGCAATACACCTGCGGTGATGCTGGCCTACGGCAAATTCATCCAGACCGTGATCGACTTCATCATTGTCGCGTTTGCAATTTTCATGGGCGTGAAGGCCATCAACCGTCTGAAACGCGAAGAGGCCAAGGCCCCGACCCTGCCGCCTACACCCAGCAAGGAAGAAATCCTGCTGGGTGAGATCCGTGATCTGTTGAAAGAACAGAACAAGCCTGCGGCACCGATCACTGTTGATCCGTTGCGTCCGGTTTGATCGTCGCGCCAACAGAACCGGATTTCACCAATAGGTTTCCACCGCAACCTGCCCCGGACGCCGGCTCAGGCTGAGATTCATGTCTCGCTCCTTGAGCAAGGCCCGTGTGTCTTCGATCATCTGCGGGTTGCCGCACAGCATCACCCGCGAATGCTCGGGGGTCATGTCCAGCGCGGCAGCCTTTTCCAGATCGCCGCTTTCCAGCAGGTGCGTAATCCGGCCATGGAGCATGCCGGGAGGATCCTCGCGGGTCACCAGCGGCAGGAATAAGAACTTGTCCGCGTATTCAGCGAGGTACTCGCGCTCGGTCAGGGTGGCAATCAGTTCCTGATAGGCCAGCTCTTTGGCCTCGCGCACGCTGTAGACCAGAATGATCCGTTCGAATTTTTCCCAGACTTCGAAATCCTGCAGGATCGACAGGAAAGGCGCGATGCCGGTGCCCGTGGATAAAAGCCACAGGTCACGGCCATCGACAAAACGATCCAGGGTCAGATAACCGAATGCCTGTTTTTCGATCAGCAGCGTATCGCCTTCGCCCAACCGGCTGAGTTCGCTGGTGAACTCGCCGTCCGGCACCACGATGGAGAAGAACTCGAGGAATTCGTCATGAGGCGACGAAACCATCGAGTAGGCACGCCACACAACACTGCCGTCAGCCTTGGTGACACCCAGGCGCGCGAACTGCCCTGCCCGGAAACGGAAACCCGCATCACGCGTGGTGCGCAGGGTGAAAAGGCTCGGGGTGAGCGGCGTCACGTTCAGCAAAGTTTGCCGAGTGAATTTGTCTGCACTGGCGGTCATGGTCAACCTGCAAGCAAAAAAGAAGGTGCTCAGTGTCCCGCAAAGCTCTGCAGATAAACACCGGCTGTTTGTAGTGATATCCCCGCAGGGCGGCAAACCCGCTGCATATTTAGATCTTTTTATTCTTGCGGCTATAGCGATACGGTCCGCATTTGTACTTGAATTTGGCGTAACCGCAGTGATACGCAGTTCCCGGCGGGGTGAGTCTTTACACCGTTCCTGGCAAGGCATAAACGCCGCCATCCATCCGTCAGCAAGCCGCTCAAGGCCCATTTCTCTGGCAAAGTTTTTCCTACACTGGAATCTCTACAACTGGAACGAGTGGCAAGTTTGCACGGAGGCGAACATGGATAAAAGTACGATCAATCCATTGCAAGGACTCTTCGACAACCACCTGACCCCACGAGAAATAGAAATCCTGAAATGGTCCGCCGAGGGCAAGACAGCGGCAGATATCGCCATCATCCTCTGCATGAAAGAACGAACCGTACACTTCCACGTGGCAAACGCTGTGCAAAAAATGGGCGCGTGCAACAAGATCTCGGCGGTGGTGCAGGCGGCGTTAAGCGGCATGTTCTGAGTAAAGGGCAAACGACAGAGTGCCAAGCAGCAAAAAGCACGTAAAATCACCGTCTTCTGCGAGCCCGCGCACTATGGGCTTATGTGACAAAACGTTGATTGACCCTGAGTTTTTCTGCCCATGCCCCTGTTCATCACACCCTTTGCCCAGCTCGACCTGATACGCCAACCGGAACAGCAAGATGAACCATTGCAGGCATTTGACGCTGCCGACGAATACTTGCTCAACCATGTGGCCGAGCACGGGGTGACATTGCAGAGCCGGGTGCTGGTGCTCAATGACAGCTTCGGCGCACTGGCCGCGAGCCTCGCACAACATGCGACGGTGATCAGCAGCACGGATTCGTTCCTGGCCGCTCAAGGCCTGGAAAAGAACCTGATCCGCAACAGCATGGCTTACGACTCGGTGCCGATGATTCCGGCGAGCGAGCCGCTGCAAGGGCCATTTGACTGGGTGTTGATTCGCGTGCCGAAGACCCTTGCACTGCTGGAAGAACAGCTGATCCGCCTGCAAGGCCAACTGGCGCCGGGCGCACGAGTCGTGGCTGCGGCCATGGTCAAGCACCTGCCCCGTGCGGCCGGAGAGCTGCTTGAGCAATATGTTGGCCCGGTGAGCGCTTCGTTGGCAGTCAAGAAAGCGCGGCTGCTGTTCGCGACGCCGCAACCCGGCGAAATCCAGCCCTCGCCCTACCCGACCACTTACAAGCTTGATGACCCCGTCATCGAACTGGCCAACCACGCCAACGTTTTCTGTCGCGAAGGCCTGGACATCGGCACGCGCGCATTTCTGCCACATCTGCCGAAAAATCTCGGTGCGGCGCGCGTTGCCGACCTGGGTTGCGGCAATGGCGTCTTGGCAATTGCCAGCGCACTGGCTAATCCGCAAGCCCATTACACGCTGGTGGACGAATCGTTCATGGCTGTGCAGTCGGCGGCCCAGAACTGGAAAACGGCAATGGGCGAGCGCGAAGCAGTCATCCGCGCCGATGACGGACTCGCCAGCCAGGAGCCCGATTCCCTCGACGTGGTGCTGTGCAACCCGCCGTTTCACCAGCAACAAGTGGTCGGCGATTTTCTCGCCTGGCGCATGTTTCAACAGGCCCGTTCGGCACTGGTCGTCGGTGGCGCGCTGTATGTGGTCGGCAATCGCCATCTGGGTTATCACAGCAAGCTGGCGCGGCTGTTTCGCGGTGTCGAGCAAGTGGCCGCCACGCCGAAGTTCGTGATTCTCAAAGCGCGGAAATAATCCCTTTGACGATGGGTAACTCATGTGGGACCGGATTTATCCGGGAAGGCGGTTTTGCATTGGAATGAGTACATATCCGTTTGCCCTTGCGGGATATGTAGCGCCGCGGGATCGGGTCGGTTTGAATCCGGAGATCGGGTCAGGCCCCTTTCCCAGCAGGCCGAACGCAGGTATTGCGCAGTGGGGAACTCGGCATGGATGCCGAGTTAGCCGCACTGGGCCAGGGATGGCCCTTTGCGGCGACCCACGGAGCAATGCCGGAGTGAGGGCAGTCTGAGCTCCGCGAAGACCCAATGGAGGGGCAAGACCTTTTGGTTACTTTTGGCTGGGCCGGCAATCCGGGCGTTTGCCAAAAGTGACCCGCTGTAAGAGCGGAACCGTAATCCCAGCACACACCAATAATGGATATGTACTCGTTCACAGCCGCAAAGCCGCGCCCAGTGAGCGCGGAATGGGATTCGTATCAATGCGTACGCATACCCGCCGCAGTCATGAACATCCGCAGCAGGCTGGCGACGATATACAGGGCAAACACACTGCCCGCCCAGATACCGATCAACCAGGCCACCCGCTGCCAGAGCGGTTTTTTCAGGGCCGGGTCCTGGTCGTCGCCATGAAAGGATTCTTTGCCGGACATCGCCAACCTCCTCTATCAATGGCTCCGACGCTGAGCGCCGGAGGCCTGTCTGCTAGTGATAGCCATCTTCCTGGGTGACCTTGCCACGGAACACGTAGTAGCTCCAGAAGGTGTAACCGAGGATGAACGGGATGATGAACAACGTCCCGACCAGCATGAAACCCTGACTCTGCGGTGGCGAAGCAGCGTCCCAGATGGAAATCGACGGCGGCACGATGTTCGGCCACAAGCTGATACCCAGCCCGCTGTAGCCGAGGAAAATCAACACCAGCGTCAGCAGGAACGGCGTGTAGTTCGCATTGCGGGCCACGGCCTTGAACAAACCGTACATGGTCACCAGCACCAGAATCGGCACCGGCAGGAACCAGAACAGATTGGGTAACGTGAACCAGCGATCAGCAATGTCCGGATGGGCCAGCGGCGTCCAGAGACTGACGATGCCGATCACGGCCAGCACCGCAAACGCCAGCGGACGCGCCAGGTCATGCATCGCCTTTTGCAACGCGCCTTCGGTCTTCATGATCAGCCAGGTACAGCCCAGCAGTGCGTAAGCGACGATCAGCGCCACGCCGCAGAACATCGTGAACGGCGTGAGCCAGTCCAGTGAACCGCCAGCATATTGCCGGTTGACCACCGGGAAGCCATCAATAAACGCACCCAGGGCGACCCCCTGAAAGAACGTGGCCGTCAGCGAGCCGCCAATAAAAGCCTTGTCCCATAGATGACGCTTGGCGGCGGTGGCCTTGAAACGGAACTCGAAGGCAACGCCGCGGAAAATCAGCCCGATCAGCATCAGAATCAATGGCAGATAAAGCGCCGACAACACCACCGAATACGCCAGCGGGAAGGCGCCGAACAAACCCGCGCCCCCAAGCACCAGCCAGGTTTCGTTGCCGTCCCAGACCGGCGCAACAGTGTTCATCATCACATCGCGGTCGTGCTCTTGCTTCATGAACGGGAAGAGTATGCCGATGCCCAAATCAAAGCCGTCCATCACGACATACATCATGATGCCGAAGATGATGATGACGGCCCAGATCAGCGGAAGATCAATACCCATGGCTTAATGCTCCTTGGTCAGGCTGTCGTGATTGACGTGGTCTTCGGCGCCTTCTTCAGCGGCGGAAAGTGGACGAGCCGGAGTGCGTTTCTGACCAGGACCGCCGTGTTTAGGCGTATCGCCTTCGTTAACCACCGGACCTTTGCGCACCAGGCGCATCATGTAGCCAAGACCGGTACCGAACAGCAGGAAATACACCACGACAAACAGCACCAGGGTGAAGGTCATCTGTTCGATGCTGTGCCCCGACGACGCATCCTTGGTGCGCATCAAGCCGTAAACCACCCACGGCTGACGACCGACTTCCGTGGTGATCCAGCCCGCCAGAATCGCAATCAGGCCCGACGGTCCCATCCACAACGTCAGATACAGGAACGGCCGCGACTTGTAGAGCGCGTCGCGCTTGCGCAGCCACAGACTCCACAACCCGGTGAAGATCATCAGGAAGCCGAGGCCGACCATGACCCGGAACGACCAGAACACAATGGTCGAGTTTGGCCGGTCTTCTGGTTTGAACTCCTTGAGCGCCGGGACTTGCTTGTCCAGGCTGTGGGTCAGGATCAGGCTGCCCAGATAGGGGATTTCCACAGCAAAGTCAGTTGTTTCGGTTTTCATGTTCGGCAGGCCGAACAGGATCAGCGGCGTCGGCTCGTCACCGACGTTTTCCCAGTGACCTTCAATCGCGGCGATTTTCGCCGGCTGATGTTCCAGCGTATTCAGACCATGGAAGTCGCCGATCACGGCCTGTACCGGGGCGACCAACAGCGCCATCCACATGGCCATGGAAAGCATCTTGCGGATCGGCGGCGTGTCGCGACCGCGCAGCAGATGCCAGGCCGCCGAAGAACCCACGAAGAATGCCGTTGCCACGAACGCCGCCACGGACATGTGCGCCAGGCGGTAGGGGAACGATGGGTTGAACACCACGGCGAACCAGTCGGTCGGGATCACCCGGCCGTCGACGATTTCAAAGCCCTGCGGGGTCTGCATCCAGCTGTTGGACGACAGAATCCAGAAGGTCGAAATCAAGGTGCCGATAGCCACCATGACCGTGGAGAAGAAGTGCAGGTTGCGGCCGACGCGATTCCAGCCGAACAACATGACGCCGAGGAAGCCAGCTTCAAGGAAGAACGCCGTCAGCACCTCATAGGTCAGCAGCGGACCGGTGACAGCCCCGGCAAAATCTGAAAACCGGCTCCAGTTGGTGCCGAATTGATAGGCCATGACCAACCCGGAAACCACACCCATACCGAAGTTGACGGCAAAGATCTTCGACCAGAAATGGTACAGGTCACGGTAGACGTCTTCACGGGTCTTCAGCCACAGCCCTTCGAGCACAGCCAGGTAACTTGCCAGACCAATGGTGATGGCAGGAAACAGAATGTGGAACGAAATGGTGAACGCGAACTGAATTCGGGCGAGATCAATTGCCTCCAAACCGAACATAGGTCTTCCTCTTCAGGTTAAACAGCTGGCGACATGAGGCCATCAGCGACTGCCCCCACAAATATGGAGCACGGCAGGGTGGAATTGTTCTGTATTGTTTCCGGCATGGGGAATCTGTTGGTCGCGCCGACACACGACTGCTTAACGCGCATTGACGCAGGTCAACCAACGTTCAAAGAGTAGACCTATTTGAGCGCGTGCTCTGTGTGGTCTTTTGTCGCGTGACGTCTTGCCTCACCCGGCAAAGGCCCGCCCGCTGTGGCCTTCGGAGTTTTCTGACATCAAAGTGGATTTTGTAACCGGCGCGTCCGCTGCAAAAAAACCGGGCAGTACCGACCTCGGTTTCACGCAATGCATTGTTACAAAGTGATAATCTCGGCTATCCCCCCGCCAGGCCGCTGTAACTCATGCCGACTCAAGCCCCCGTTCTGTTGCGCAATCATCGTCCGTTCGTCGCTTTCTGGTTCGCCCGTATCTTCACCGCCAGTGGTTTTCAGATGCTGACAGTGGCCATCGGCTGGAATCTTTATCAGCTGACCGGCAATGTTCTGGACTTGGGTTTGATCGGGCTCGTGGAGTTCGCGCCCCGCGTGCTGTTCATGCTGCACACCGGGCACGTGGCGGACCGCTATGACCGACGCAAGATCGCCGCGTTGTGCCAGACCGCCCAGGCATTGATCGCGCTGGCGCTGTTCATCGGCAGTACCACGGACAGTGTGACGCGGGAGATGATCTTCATTCTGGCGTTTGCCCTGGGTGCATCCCGCTCCTTTGAAATGCCTGCGACCCAGGCGCTGCTGCCGAGTATCGTGCCCAGTTCGCTGTTCCCCCGGGCGGTGGCGTCGGCGCAGTCCGCACAGCAAACCGCGACCATCGTCGCGCCGGCGCTGGGCGGTTTTCTTTATGCATTTGGCAGCAGTTGGGTCTACGGCCCGACCGTGTTGCTGTATGTGATCGCCTGCGGCTTGATGCTCAGCCTGCCCGCGCGCCAGATGGCGTTGAACAAGGGCAAGGCAACGCTTGATTCGCTGATGGCCGGGATTCGCTTTATCCGCAGCCGTCCGGATGTACTCGGCGCGATCTCCCTCGACCTTTTTGCGGTGTTGCTCGGCGGCGCGACGGCGCTGTTGCCGGTATTCGCCAGCGATATCCTGCTCACCGGTCCCTGGGGCCTGGGGCTATTGCGATCGGCACCGGCGGTGGGCGCGCTGGGCATGTCATTGTGGCTCGCGCATTTCAATGTCGAGCGCAAGGTGGGACGAGTGATGTTTACCGCCGTCGGCGTGTTTGGGGTGGCGACCATCGCGTTCGGCTTGTCGACGTCGTTCTGGTTTTCCCTGGCCGTGCTGGTCGTATTGGGCGCTGCGGACATGATCAGCATGGTGATCCGCGCCTCGTTCGTGCAGCTGGAAACCCCGGATGAAATGCGCGGCCGGGTCAGCGCGGTCAACGGGCTGTTCATCGGCGCATCCAATCAGCTTGGGGAATTCGAATCTGGTCTGACCGCGCACTGGCTGGGCACCGTACCCGCCGTCGTACTGGGCGGCGTCGGCACCCTGGCGGTGACCGGCATCTGGATCAAACTGTTCCCGACCCTGGCCAATCGCGACCGGATGCGGGATGTGGTGGAAGAAGCGGAAGTCCAGAAGGCGCCGGTGTGACGCATTCGCGAATGGCGGTGGGAGCTCGCTCCCACTATTGATTTCGCTTCCCGTTCCAGGAAAGCGCGCCAATGAGCCACAGATACAATTCATCAGCCTCCTCCGCCAGTCCCTTGGCCCGCAGGCAGCCGTGAACCAATCCACCGCCCCAATAAAACCGGGTGGCAACGCCCGCCTCGCGCAGTTTCTGCTCATAAACCACGCCGTCATCCCGTAACGGATCAAACTGCGCCACGGCGATGAACGCCGGGGCGAGCTGGCTGAAGTCCTGCGCCAGCAAAGGCCAGGCGTAAGGCGACCGCATGTGCTGCGCAGTGGTTGCATAAAGCGCCTGATAACAGTCGATATCCACGCTGCTCAATAGCGGCGCATCGGCACATTCGCTGCGCGACGGCAAATCCGCTGCGCCGCCCAACGCCGGATAGATCAGCACTTGGCTACACGGTTGGCGCTGTCCCGCATCGCGTAATGCCAGGCACAACGCAGCCGCCAGGGTCGCCCCCGCGCTGTCTCCGGCAACTGCAACCTTTAGCGGATCGACGCGCAGCCAGTCCGCTTGCGCCTGAATGCCGTGCCAAACCGCCACGCAATCTTCGAATGCCGCCGGGAACGGATGCTCCGGCGCCAGGCGATAGTCCACGGCGAGCACCACGCAGCCCAGGTCCAACGCGAGATCGGTGCAGATAAAGTCATGCGAATCCAGATCGCCTACGACCCAACCGCCACCATGCAAATACAGCACGCAATCGGCAGCGGTGTCCGGGGCAAGACTGTCAGGCCGATAACTGCGAACGGGCACATCGGCCAGTTCGAAATCGGTAACGACAAGGCCCGCCGGACGTGACGGGTTAAACGCCTGACACATTTTCGAATAAGCCGCGCGCTGCTCGTTCATGTCAGAAGCGGAGGAGCTGAAGCTCAGGGTCCGGGCGACGAACCCGGCCATTTCGGCAGACAGGGGGTAATGGGTGCTCACAAAGACTCCGTTTGGGCGTGGGAGCGAGCTTGCTCGCGAAACTGATTGTCGAATAATTAGGACAATCGTCTCGCCAACAAGTTGGCTCCTACGATCCAGCGCTACTTGCCGATTGCCGCAACAACCGCCGGGGCCGCGTCCTTGCCATCGAAAGTCGTTACGCCAGCCAGCCAGCGCTGCAGGTCTTCGGGATGATCCTTCAACCATTGTTTGGCGACCTCATCCGGCGCCTTGCGGTCCATGATCGGCACCATCATCTGGCTTTCCTGAGCGGCGGTGAAGGTCAGATTGCTCAACATTTTGCTGACGTTCGGGCAACGCTGGGCGTAGTCCGGTGCGGTGACGACGGAGACGGTCGCGGCGCCTTCCTGCGGACCAAAGACGTCTTCACTGCCGGTCAGGTAATCGATTTTCATGTTGATGTTCATCGGGTGCGGGGTCCAGCCAACAAACACCACCCATTCGTTGCGTTTGACCGCGCGTTGCACCGCCGCCAGCATCCCCGCCTCGCCCGATTCAACCAGCTGGAATCCACCGAGGCCGAACTGATTCTTGGCGATCATCTCCTTGATATTGGTGTTGGCGCCGGTGCCGGGTTCGATGCCGTAAATCTTGCCGCCGAGCTTGTCCTTGAATTTGGCGATATCGCCGAAGGTCTTGAGCCCGCCAGCGGCAACGTAATCCGGGACCGCGAGGGTCGCCTGGGCGTCGCTCATGCTGGGTTTGTCGAGCACCTTGACCTGATTGGCCGCCAGGAACGGGGCAATATTCTTGTCCATCGCTGGCTTCCAGTAACCGAGGAAGATATCCAGACGCCCGTCGCGCAAACCGCCGAAGACAATCTGCTGCGCCGCGCTGGTCTGTTTGACGTCATAACCCATGTTTTGCAGCAAGACCTGGGCAACCGCGCTGGTGGCGATCACGTCGGTCCAGTTGACCACGCCCATGCGCACGTTCTGGCACGCTGCGGGTTCGGCAGCCAGCAACGCCGTACTGCTCAGCATCAATACACCGCAACTGATATGACGAATTAGTTTCTTCATGCGTGCTCCCTCGGGTCGGCTCGATATTTTTGGTTTTTTCAAGCATCAGCGGCAATACGAGTGCTGCCGGAGTGACCAAATTACGCAGCAGCGCGCGGTACGAAGCGCACCAGCGCGACCTGTGCTTGCACTCTGGCGACATTGAGGGTTGTCCTGTGCAGACTGTGTGGGAGCGAGCTTGCTCGCGAAGAGGCCAGATCCACCGCATTCGCGAGCAAGCTCGTTCCCACAGTTAAGCGCTACCCGTTAAAGCACCTTATCCAAGGTAATCGGGAAATCCCGAACCCGCTTGCCGGTTGCATGGTAGATCGCATTGGCGACTGCCGCTGCAACGCCGACGATGCCGATTTCGCCGACACCCTTGGAGCCCAGCGCATTGACGATCTCGTCGTCTTCTTCAACGAAAAGCACATCAATGTCGCCAATATCGGCGTTTACTGGAATGTGATACTCGGCGAGACTGTGGTTCATGTGACGCCCCAGATTATGGTCGGTCTGGGTTTCTTCATGAAGCGCCATGCCGACGCCCCAGACCACGCCACCAAGAATCTGGCTGCGGGCCATTTTCGGATTGACTATCCGGCCTGCCGCGATGGCGCTGACCACCCGGCTGACCCGAATGCTGCCCAGGTCTTCGTCCACTTGCACTTCGACGAAAACCGCCGAATGCGTTGCCGTGGCATAAGCATCGCGTTTCTTGTCCGGCTCGGCATCAACCTGCACTTCAAGCCCGTCGGGAAAGCCACTCAACACTTCGGCCAATGCCAATTGCTGCTCGCCCACATGCAGATAGCCTTGGGCCAGGGTCATCTGATCGGCCCGGGCCGAAGTCCATTGCGCGTCGACCTGGCAGGCGGCCTCGAACAGTTTTTCACGCAAGGCCTTGCTCGCCTGTTGCACCGCCGTGCCCACCGAAGAAACGGTGAATGAACCGCCCTGCAACGGCGCGGTGGGCAGCGAGGAATCACCGAGCAAAAAGGTCACATCTTCAGTGGCGACACCCGCTGCCGCTGCTGCGATCTGGGTCATGACGGTGTAAGTGCCGGTGCCGATATCAGTGGTCGCGCTGCTGACGATCAGCTTGCCGTCCGCGCCGACTCGAGCCTTGGCGCTGGCCTTGTTTTGCATGGCCTCCCACACGCCACCCGCCATACCCCAACCGATCAACTGCCGCCCCTGGCGCATGCTGCGCGGTTCGGGGTTGCGGTTGCTCCAGCCGAAACGTTCCGCGCCCTGCGTATAACAGGCGCGCAGCTCCTTGCTCGAATAAGGCTTGTCTTCGTTGCCATTGCGTTCGGCGAAATTGATCAGCCGCAGTTGCACCGGATCGATCGCGACGGCGCAAGCCAGTTCGTCCATGGCGCATTCCAGGCCGATCAGGCCCAGCGCTGCACCCGGCGCACGCATATCCAGCGGGGTGAAGACGTCCAGCGGTGCGAGTTTGTAAGTGAGCTGCACGTTGTCACACTGATAAAGCATGCCGCTCCATTCCACGACGTGCTCGGTGAAGTCTTCGAAACGCGAGGTCTGGCCGATGGCTTCGTGGCCGACCGCCAACAATCGTCCGTTCGCCGCTGCCCCCAGCTGCAAGTGCTGCAACGTGCGCGGCCGATAACCAAAGGTGAACATCTGCTGCCGGGTCAAGGTCACGCGTACCGAACGCTTCAACTCCAGCGCCGCCATGACCGCGAGCGGCAGTTGATACTGCGGCCGCAGTCCGGAACCGAAGGCGCCACCGACAAAGGCAGCGAACACGCGGATCTTTTCCTTTTCCATGCCGAATACCTTGTGCAGGTAATCCTGACAGTTCTGCGTGCCTTGGGTCTTGTCATGAATATGCAGGCTGCCATCGGCCTGATACAGCACCGTGGACGCATGGGGTTCCATCGGATTGTGATGCTCGATGGGTGTGCTGTAGTGGACGTCGACGCTTAATGCAGATCCGGCAAACTCAGCCTGAAAGTTACCGCGCGGCTTGGGTAATTCGGCAGGCGCGGCGTGGGAATCTTCAAGCACCGCCTGCAAGTCGGTCTCGTGATGCTCCACCAGATACTCAATGCGTACCAGCGAACCGGCGTAACGCGCCAGCTCCAGAGTTTCCGCCACCACCAGTGCCAGCGGTTGGCCGCTGTACAACACCCGGTCGTTATATAACGGACGGAATGGCGAACCCTCGGCTGAGTCGGCGTCCTGATAGTCTTCGTCGTAGCTGGCCAGTCTGGGACGGTTTTTGTGATCCAGCACCATCACCACGCCGGGCACCTGCAATGCTTGGCTGATATCGATATGCGTCACGCGGCCACGAGCGATGCTGCTGGACACCACGCTGCCGTGCAGCAGGCCGGTTTCCGGGTATTCCCCGGCATAACGTGCCTGGCCGGTGACTTTGAGCTTGCCGTCAACCCGGTCCAGCGGTTGGCCCAGGGGTGAAGAAGCTTGGTTTGTCAGGCTGTTCATTGGGCATTTGCTCCCACTGCGGCATCGCTCAAGGCACGAATGATCGCCCGGCGAGCCAGCTTGATTTTGAAGGCGTTGTGCGCAAGTGGCTGGGCATCCTTGAGCAGCGCATCGGCCGCTTCGGCGAAATTCTCACGGGACACCGGCTTGCCGATCAGTGATTGCTCGACCGCCTTGTCGCGCCACGGTTTGTGCGCGACACCGCCCAAGGCCAGGCGCACGTCGCGAATGATCCCGCCGTCCAGATCCAGCGCAGCGGCAACGGACACCAGCGCGAAGGCATAAGAGGCCCGGTCGCGGATTTTCAGGTAGTTGTAATGGCCGGCGAATCCGGCGAGCGGCAGTTCTACTGCGGTAATCAGCTCGTCGTCGGCCAATTGATTGTCACGCTCCGGGGCTTCGCCCGGCAGTCTGTGGAAGTCGGCAAATTCAATGGTGCGGCGGCCTGCGCGGCCTTCAACGTGAACGATGGCATCCAGCGCGGCCAAAGCGACGCACAGGTCCGAAGGATGGGTCGCGACGCATTGGTCGCTGGCACCGAGAATCGCGTGGATTCTGTTCAGGCCATCTCGCGCCGGACAGCCGCTGCCGGGCTCGCGTTTGTTGCACGGCACGCTGGCGTCGTAGAAGTAATAGCAGCGGGTGCGCTGCAACAGATTGCCACCGGTGCTCGCCATGTTGCGCAATTGCGGCGAGGCACCGGCCAGGACTGCTTTGGACAACAGCGGATACTGCCTTTCGATCATCGGGTTCCAGGCTAGATCGGCATTGCTGACCAGCGCGCCGATCAACAGGCCGCCGCCGGACGTCATCGTTATGTTCTTTAACGGCAGACCGGTGATATCGATCAAGTGCTCGGGTCGTGCGACGTTTTCCTTCATCAGATCGAGCAAATTGGTGCCGCCCGCGATGAACCGCGTCGCTGCGCCACTCAGCTTTACAGCGTCACTGACGGTTGCGGGCTTGCTGTAGGTGAAGGGATTCATTGGCCGGTCCTCGCACTTTGGTCTTCGCGCATTTCGGGCAGCACTTCTTCAACGGCGGCGAGGATGTTGCTGTAGGCCCCGCAACGGCACAGGTTGCCGCTCATCATTTCCTGGATTTCGGCGCGACTGTTGGCGCGTCCTTCATTGGCCAGGCCCACTGCCGAGCAAATCTGCCCCGGCGTGCAATAGCCGCACTGGAACGCGTCGTGTTTGATGAACGCCTGCTGCAGCGGATGCAGCTGTTCGCCATCGGCCAGCCCTTCAATCGTGGTCAGCTCTGCGCCGTCGCACATGATCGCCAAGGTCAGACAGGCGTTGATGCGTTTGCCATCGCGCAATACAGTGCACGCGCCACACTGGCCATGGTCGCAGCCTTTCTTGCTACCGGTCAGGTCAAGCCGGTCGCGCAGCAAATCCAGCAATGTCGTCCAGGGCTGTACATCGAGCGTTCGGGCCTGGCCGTTGAGGGTCAGGCTTATCGCATGGCCGGCGAAATCCTTGGGGGTCGTTGCACTCATGGGAACCTCACGGTAGGTACGTAGTAGCGCAGTTTTTCTGCGTCTTAAGGGCTACGACTTCGCGAGTTTGGCAACGTTCAGGGTTTATGGACGAGCGCCGATCAGGGGCGCAAGAGCGTATACAGTCTGGGTAGGAGGGGACTTGTCCCCGAAAGCAATGGGACGGGCAACGAGACAATCTGGAAAATTTCTACGCCTCGGAATTCGGCTTCGGGGACAAGTCCCCTCCTACCTGATTCAGGTCGAGTCCCCTCCTGCCAATGTCAGGCAATGGCATCAAGAACCGCTGCCCGCCGCGCCTTGCCGCACAGCTGCTCGACCAGCATCAAGGCAAATTCCAATGCAGCGACGGAGCCTTTAGCGGTGATGCAGTTGCCGTCCACCACCACCGGCTCATCAACAAATGAACAGCCTGACAATCGATCACTGACTGTCTCGCTGCAGGTCATGCGGCGCTGTTTGAGCACCCCGTAAGACTGCAGCGCCAGCGCGGGGGCTTCGGCGATTGCGGCATAGAACAGGCCGGCGGCGGCCTGTTCGCGAACACGTTGCGCCAGCGGCTGATGTTCAGCCAGATGCTGCGCGCCGGGCAGGCCACCGGGCAGCACGATCAAATCGAAGGTTTGCGCCAGCACATCCACCAGCATGGTATCGGCAGTCAAACGAGTGCCACGCACGCACGTAAGCATGCGCCGCGCTTCGATGCTGGCCACCACCACGTCGATATCGGCGCGCCGCAGCACGTCGATCAAGGTCACGCTTTGCAGATCGTCGATGCCATCCGCCACCACAATCAAGGCTCTTTTACTCACAGGCGACTCCTCGAAAAGGTTTCAGGCAAGCTTAGCCAGATTTTGTGAACAACCGCCGATGATCGGTGAGCAGTCATATGAACACGCTACTGGTATGATGCGCGGCTTTTTCGACCCACAGAAAATGTCCCGGCTGCCTGAGCAGTCTGTGCTTTGCTGTTTTAGTCGATTCATTTATGACGCAGGCGCGTCACGGGGAGCCAGACATGCTGGAACGGCTGTTTCAACTCAAGGCACATAACACCAACGTGCGCACCGAGATTCTCGCGGGCGTCACGACCTTTCTCGCCATGGCCTACATCCTGTTCGTCAACCCGAGCATCCTCGGCGCAACCGGCATGGACAAGGGCGCGCTGTTCGTCGCGACCTGTCTGGCCGCCGCCATTGGCTCGGCGACCATGGGCCTGATAGCCAACTACCCGATTGCCCTGGCGCCGGGCATGGGTCTGAACGCGTTCTTCACCTACACCGTCGTGCTGCACCTGGGTCACAGCTGGCAAGTGGCGCTGGGCGCGGTGTTCATTTCGGCAGTGATGTTCTTCATTCTGTCGATCTTCCGCATTCGTGAATGGATCATCAACAGCATCCCGCTGCCGCTACGCTCGGCGATTGCCGCCGGTATCGGCCTGTTTCTGGCGCTGATTGCGTTACAAAATGCCGGCATCGTCGCCAGGCACGAGGTGACCATGCTCAGTCTGGGCGACCTGGCAAAACCAGCGCCCGTCCTCGCTACCCTGGGTTTCTTCCTGATCATCGCACTGGAAATACTCAAGGTACGCGGCGCGGTGCTGATCGGCATCCTCGCCGTGACCATCGTCTCGATTCTGCTCGGCTTCACGCCGTTTGGCGGGGTGATCTCGATGCCGCCGTCGCTGGCGCCGACCTTCCTGCAGCTGGACATCCGGGGCGCGCTGGATGTTGGCCTGATCAGCGTGATCTTCGCCTTCCTGTTCGTCGATCTGTTCGACAACTCAGGCACGCTGATCGGCGTCGCCAAACGCGCCGGCTTGATGGACAAGAACGGCCACATGCCGAAAATGGGCCGCGCCCTGATTGCTGACAGCACCGCAGCTATGGCCGGTTCGCTGCTGGGCACATCGACGACCACCAGTTATATCGAATCCGCAGCCGGCGTCAGCGCTGGCGGCCGCACCGGGCTGACCGCCATTGTCGTGGCGATTCTGTTCCTGCTGGCGTTGTTCTTTGCCCCTCTGGCGGGCAGTGTTCCGGCCTACGCAACTGCTCCGGCGTTGTTGTTCGTAGCGGTTTTGATGGCGTCCGGGCTGGCGGAAATCGATTGGGACGATCTGTCCGTCGCCGCGCCGGTAGTGATCACTGCCTTGGCCATGCCTTTCACCTATTCCATTGCCAACGGCATTGCCTTTGGTTTCATTTCCTGGACAGCGATCAAACTGTTGTCGGGCCGCTGGCGCGAGCTGAATTCGGCGCTGGTGATCCTGTCGATTCTGTTCGTGATCAAGTTGGGCTGGTTCCCTGCATGAGTCATCTTCAATGAGCATTCCATTCGATCCCGCCAGCTACGACCGTCAGCTCGCAGAGAAAGCCGTGCGCCTGCGTGAGTTGCTGGCGCCGTTCGACGCACCCGAGCCGCAGGTGTTTGACTCGCCGCGCGAGCATTACCGGCTACGCGCCGAGTTCCGTTTGTGGCGCGAAGACCAGAAGCGCTATTACGCGATGTTCGCCCCCGGCGACAACCGCACGCCGATCCTGCTGCAAGGCTTGCCCATCGCCAGCGAACGCATCAATGCGCTGATGCCGGTGTTGCGCGACCGCTGGGAAGCCAGCGGCGTGCTGAGCCACAAACTGTTCCAGGTGGATTTTCTGACCACGCTGGCCGGCGACGCGATGATTACGCTGTGCTATCACCGCCCGCTGGACGACGAGTGGACCGCCGCCGCCGAAAAGCTCGCCGCCGAACTGGACGTCAGCCTGATCGGGCGTTCCAAAGGCCAGCGTCTGGTGATCGGCCGCGATTACGTGACCGAAGCACTGGACGTCGCCGGACGCAGCTTCAGCTATCGCCAACCGGAAGGCGCGTTCACCCAGCCCAACGGCACCGTGAACCAGAAGATGCTCAACTGGGCCTACGACGCCTTGGGCACGCGGGATGACGATCTGCTGGAGTTGTATTGCGGCAACGGCAACTTCACCCTGCCGCTGGCGACGCGAGTGCGCAAAGTGCTGGCCACTGAAATCAGCAAGACTTCAGTGAATGCAGCCTTGGCCAATCTTGCGGACAACGCGGTGGACAACGTCACGCTGGTGCGTCTTTCCGCCGAAGAGTTGACCCAGGCGCTGAATGAAGTGCGACCGTTCCGGCGTTTGCACGGCGTGGACTTGAAGAGCTACGAGTTTGGCAGCGTCTTCGTCGACCCACCCCGCGCCGGCATGGACCCGGACACCTGCGAGCTGACCCGGCGCTTCGAGCGCATCCTGTATATCTCCTGCAACCCGGAAACCCTGGCCGCCAACATCGCCCAATTGCACGACACCCATCGTGTCGAGCGCTGCGCGCTGTTTGACCAGTTTCCGTATACCCATCACATGGAGTCCGGGGTTTTGTTGGTGCGGCGCTGATGGCTGAACAGTTTTCGAGCCTTGGACGAGCCAGTCAAGTCAAGTAATGCAGCCACGAATAATGGCGAACTAATACCTGCCGAAACACCTCTACTTATCCGTCGAAGATTCGTCGCTTAACGTCATCCATTTCGCCAGCCTGGATAATCAGACTGGCGCATACCCGACCTAGCAGCGAAACTCCATAAAGGATCAGTAGAGGATTGCCCCATGCTATGGAAAAAAGGTCGCCGCAGCGACAACGTGGTAGATGCGCGAGACAGCGGTAGCGGCGGCGGTGGGATGCGCCTGGGCGGCAAGGGCTTGGGCATCGGTGGCATTGTGATCATCGTCGCCATCGGCCTGTTGACCGGTCAGGACCCGATGCAGATTCTCGGGCAGATCACCGGGCAAATGAGCGAGCAACCTGCAGCAGTCAGCCCGCAAACAAAGCAGGCGCCGCCCGCCAATGATCAGCAGGCCGAATTCGTGCGTTCGATTCTGGGCGATACCGAAGACACCTGGCGTGCAGTCTTCCAGCTCAACGGCCGCCAATACAAAGACCCGACGCTTGTCCTGTTTCGTGGCCAGGTTCAGTCAGCGTGCGGTTTTGCCACTTCGGCCAGCGGGCCGTTCTATTGCCCCGCGGACCAGCAGGTCTATCTGGACATGGATTTCTTCCGGGAAATGTCGCAGCGCTTCAAGGCCGCAGGAGATTTCGCGCAGGCCTATGTGATTGCTCACGAAGTAGGCCATCATGTGCAGACGTTACTGGGTGTTTCAGATAAGGTTCAGGCAGCCCGTCAACGGGGCCAGAAAATGGAAGGCACCAATGGGTTGCTGGTCCGCCAGGAACTTCAGGCCGACTGTCTGGCCGGGGTTTGGGCGTTCAATGCGCAGAAGCGTTTGAACTGGCTCGAACCCGGCGATATTGAAGAAGCGCTGAACGCGGCCAACGCCATTGGTGACGACCGTTTGCAGCAGCAAAGCCAGGGCCGCGTAGTACCCGATTCGTTCACGCACGGGACCTCCGCTCAACGGGTTCGCTGGTTCAAGACCGGCTTCGCCCAAGGCCAAATCAATCAGTGCGACACGTTCGCAGCAAAGAGCCTCTGATCACATGATAAAACCGCTTCTGGTCCTGTCGTTAAGCGCCCTTCTGAGTTTTGCAGCTCATGCCGAGGATCAGGCGGTCAAATCAATCAGCCCGGAGCGACTGACCATCAATGGCGTGCAGGCCACGCTCGGCTTGAGCCAGGAATGGACTCATCCCAAGCCGCAGATCGAGCGTGCCGTGATCGTGCTGCACGGTCGCTTGCGCAACGCGCAGACTTACCTGCGCAGCATCGAGCGAGCGGCCAATCAGTCCAGGCAACGCAGCAAGACGCTGTTGATCGCGCCGCAATTCCTCAATGAGAAAGATGTCGTCGCTCACCACCTGGCGGACAATATCCTGCGCTGGCACGGCAATGACTGGATGGCCGGCGACACTGCTGTCGGGCCCAAGCCGGTCAGTTCGTTCATTGTCATCGACCATATCCTGCGCCGCCTCAGCGACAGCAAGTTGTATCCGAACCTGAAAGAAATCGTGATTGCCGGTCACTCCGGCGGCGCGCAGGTGGTGCAACGCTACGTGATGCTTGGCGGCAAGGAAGACGCGCTGCTCAGGAAAGAAGGCATCAAGCTGCGCTATGTGATAGCCAACCCATCCAGCTACGCCTGGTTCGATGCTGAACGCCCAGTGCCGGTAACAGCAGCGCAGTGCCCGGGCTTTGATGACTGGAAGTACGGTTTGAAACACATGCCAACCTATGCCGGCAAAGTGAACCCGGCTGAAATCGAGCAGGGTTACGTCAAACGCGACGTCACCTACTTGCTGGGTGAACTCGACACCGACCCCAATCACCCCGCGCTGGACAAGACCTGCGGTGCCGAAGCCCAGGGCGCATTCCGCCTGGCGCGCGGCGAGAACTACTTCAACTATCTAAAGAAACGCCATCCGGAAGGCCTGAACCAGCGTTTGATCATCGTGCCGAATGTCGGCCACAACGGCGCCGGCATGTTCACCTCGCCGGAAGGCCAGGCGGTGTTGTTCAAGCCGCTTTGACTTTATCCGCGAAGGCGGCGGCCTGCCGGGTAGACCTTCAGCGCTTGCACCGACGTCTTCGGGGACAAGTCCCCTCCTACTCAGTCAGTCCAACAACCCACGCAACTCCACGCAATCCTTTGCGTGCCAATCGGCCAGTTCCGGCCATGGGTTTTCCGGAAGGTTGACCAGAATGGTCCGGGTTCCGGCAGCGCGGCCGCAGTCCAGGTCAAAGCGATAATCGCCGACCATGACCATTTGCGACGGCTCGACCTGCCAGGCGCGCGCCAGATGCAGCAGGCCGGCCGGGTCAGGTTTGTGCGCGGCTTCGTCGCGGCCAAGAATATCTTCCAGGGCAAAACAATCCGCCAGCCCAATGGCTTCAAGGGTCACATGCGCCAGCTCCCGCGCGTTGCGGGTCAGAATGCCCAGGCGATAACCACGCCCGGCCAGATCACGCACCAGTTCCACCGCGCCCGGCGCCGCCTGCGAACCCAGGGCCAGTTCGCGCTCGTGTTCCAGCAGCCAGGCATGCTTGGCCGCAGCCACATCGGCGGGCAATGCCGCCAGATGCCCGAGAATGTCGTGATCCTGCGGGATATCCAGCGCGCGTTTGATCGCCGGGAAGTCATGCACGGCGATGGTCAGGGTGCCGTCCATGTCGAACACCCAGTGGTGAATTGCGTTCAGGTTCATGCCCAATCCTTGCGATGACGAATCAAGCCTTCCTGGCTGACCGACGCCACCAGCTGGCCGGCGCGGTTGTAGACGCTGCCTCGGGAAAAACCACGGGAATTGCCCGCCCACGGGCTGTCCATCGCATACAGCAGCCAGTCATCGGCGCGCAGGTCGCCATGAAACCACAGCGAATGGTCGAGACTGGCCACTTGCATGTCCTTCTGCCAGACCGTTTTACCGTGGGGCAGCAGCGAGGTGGTCAGCAGATTGAAGTCCGACGCATAGGCCATCAGGTATTTATGCAGCGCCGGGATCTCGGGCAAAGTGCCGTCGGCGCGAAACCAGATGTACTTCACCGGCTCCGCAGGCTGCGGATTGTAAGGGTCGGACGCCGTTACCGGGCGGAATTCGATGGGCTTGGGGCAGAGCATCTTGTCGCGCATCTGCTCGGGAATCAGGTGCGCGCGCTGCTGCAGCAACTCCAGCTCTGAAGGCAGGTTTTCCGGCCCGACCACCTCGGGCATCGACGTCTGATGCTCAAACCCCTGCTCGTCGTACTGGAAGGAAGCGCTGCAGGTGAAGATCGGCTGGCCTTTCTGAATGGCCGTGACCCGACGCGTGCTGAAACTGCCGCCATCGCGCACGCGATCCACCTGATAGACCACCGGCAAACCGGCATCGCCTGGGCGCAGGAAATAACCGTGCAGCGAATGCACGTGGCGCTCGTCCTCTACGGTCTGGCTGGCGGCTGACAGCGATTGGCCCAAAACCTGGCCACCGAACAACTGACGAAAGCCAAGGTCCTGGCTGCGGCCACGAAACAGGTTTTCCTCGATCGGCTCCAGCGTCAGCAGTTCGACCAGATCATCCAATACTTGGCTCATTCATCATTCCTCACGCGAAATCTGGTCGCCCTTTGCGGCGCGACAAAGTTGAAATGATACAGAAATAAACCAGGCATTCCCGGTCAAGCTTGCAGGGTTTTCAGCCATTGTTGGCGATTGATTCGATACAGCACGTGGGGCGTGAGCGGATGCCCTGGCGGAAGTTTTGGGTGCTCGAAGTTTTCCGCAGGATCGCTGTGCATGCCTATGGCCTGCATGACTTTCTGCGACGGCAGGTTACTAACGGCGGTAAACGATACGATCTGCTCCAGCCCCAGCCGCTCGAACCCGCAGCCCAGCGCGGTCCAGGCCGCTTCACTGGCATAACCGAAACCCCAATGTTCACGTGCCAGACGCCAGCCGATTTCCACCGCCGGGGTGAAATGCGCATCGAAACCCACCACGCAAAGGCCGGTAAAACCAATGAACTCACCGCTATCCTTGCGCTCCAGCGCCCACATTCCAAAGCCCAGCTCGGCAAAATGCCCGCGCACGCGTCCGATCAACGCAGCGCTTTCCAGGCGGGTCAGCGGCGCTGGAAAATAACGCATCACCTGCGGATCGGCGCACATGGCGGCAAATGCCGGCAAATCGTCATCTCGCCACTGGCGCATCAACAAGCGTGCGCTCTCGAGCTTGAGTATCGGGTCCATCGTTTGCTCCTAAACAGCCTGTCTGACCAGTCGGTGGATAGTCGGCCAGTGTTGCGCTCGATCAAACTGCAAAGCTGGGCGGATACGAGCAATGCTGGCACTATCCGGCTTCGACCTCTGAACGGACGCAAAATGTCCCTGCCGCTCATCTATCACGAGGATTACAGCCCGGACTTCCCGGCTGACCATCGCTTCCCCATGGACAAGTTCCGTCTGCTGCGCGATCACTTGATCGACAGCGGCCTGACGACCGATGCGCAACTGTTGCGTCCGGAATTATGCCCGAACGAGATTCTGGCCCTGGCCCACGATCCGTCCTACATCCGTCGCTATATGGAAGGTGATCTGTCCCGGGAAGATCAGCGCCGCCTCGGCCTGCCGTGGAGCGAAGCCCTCGCCCGCCGTACTGTACGCGCGGTCGGCGGCTCGCTGCTGACCGCCGAAAAGGCCCTCGAACACGGCCTGGCCTGTCATCTGGCGGGCGGCACCCATCACGCGCATTACGATTATCCCGCCGGATTCTGCATCTTTAATGACCTGGCGGTGATCAGCCAATACCTGCTGCAGAGCGGCCGCGTGAGCAAGGTGCTGATTTTCGATTGCGATGTGCATCAGGGCGATGGCACGGCTCGGATTCTCGCCGACACCGAAGACGCCATCACCGTCTCGCTGCATTGCGAAAAGAACTTCCCGGCCCGCAAGGCCCACAGTGATTGGGACATCCCGCTGGCCATGGGCATGGGTGATGAGCAATACCTGACAGTCGTCGATGATGTGCTCAACTACCTGCTGCCGTTCTATAAGCCGGATCTGGTGTTGTATGACGCGGGTGTCGATGTCCATCAGGACGACGCGCTCGGCTACCTGAAGCTGACCGACGCCGGAGTGGCCGCACGGGACGAAGCCGTGCTGCGCCACTGCCTGCACCGGGATATTCCGGTCATGGGCGTGATCGGCGGCGGCTACAGCAAGGATCGGCAAGCATTGGCACGCCGACACGGGATCTTGCATCACAGCGCGCAGAAAGTTTGGGTTTCTGAGGGATTGTGAGCAACATGACACAGGACCTTCGACACTGCATTCGGGGACAAGTCCCCTCCTACCGGAATGTGTATGGCTCGGCAGGACCGGACTTGTCCGGGAAAGAGGTTGGCGCAGATACCAGGCTGTATGATGCCGGTCAATCCGACGCCATCGGGGACAAGTCCCCTCCTACCGAGATGCCGAATCCGCCATGACCAGCCCCGCCAGCAAATCCCAATCTTCAGTCGCCATTATCGGTGGTGGCCCTGCTGGCTTGATGGCCGCCGAGGTGCTGAGTCAGGCGGGGATCCGAGTCGATCTGTACGACGCCATGCCTTCGGTGGGCCGCAAGTTTCTGCTGGCCGGTGTCGGCGGTATGAACATTACTCATTCAGAACCTTACCCGGCGTTTTTGTCGCGCTACGCCGAACGTGCGCCGCAGATCGCGCCGATGCTGCGCAGCTTCGGTGCAGAGCAATTGTGCGAGTGGATTCACGGACTGGGCATCGAAACCTTTGTGGGTAGCACGGGCCGGGTTTTCCCCACGGACATGAAAGCCGCGCCCTTGCTGCGCGCATGGCTCAAGCGTTTGCGCGAGGCCGGCGTGGCGATTCACACCCGGCATCGCTGGCTGGGCTGGGATGCGCAAGGTCATTTGCGTATTGCCAATGTCGACGGCGAAACCTCGATCAATCCGGATGCCGTGCTGCTGGCGCTGGGCGGCGCGAGTTGGGCGCGCCTGGGTTCCGACGGCGCGTGGCTGCCGTGGCTGGAACAACGCGGGGTAAACGTCGCGCCGCTGCAAGCCGCCAACTGCGGCTTCGAGACAGGCGGCTGGAGCGAGTTGCTGCGCAGCAAATTCGCGGGCGCGCCGCTGAAGAACATCGCCATGGGCCTGCCCGGTCAGGCCGCGCGCCTGGGCGAATGTGTGCTCACCGAAACCGGCGTCGAAGGCAGCCTGGTCTATGCGTTGTCGGCGCAGATTCGCGAGCTGATCAATCAGCGCGGGTCAGCAACGGTTTATATCGACTTGCTGCCCGGCAAAACCGCATCGACCATCGAAAAGCTGCTCGCCAAGCCGCGTGGCTCGCGCTCGATGTCCAAGCATCTGCACAGTCAGCTGGGGATTGATGGGGTCAAGGCGGCGTTGCTTCGGGAACTGGCCGCGAAAGAGGCATTCGATAATCCCGCTCAGCTGAGCAAGGCACTTAAAGCCCTGCCGCTGAAGCTGACCAAGCCGCGACCGCTGGATGAAGCCATCAGCACCGCTGGCGGCGTGACCTTCGAAGCCATGGACCAGCGCCTGATGCTCAAGCCATTACCCGGCGTATTCTGCGCCGGTGAGATGCTTGATTGGGAAGCCCCCACCGGCGGCTATCTGCTGACCGCCTGTTTCGCCAGCGGCCGCGCAGCGGGGTTGGGGATGGTGGAGTGGTTAAATACGCAACCGCAGACCTGAGGTCATTCCGGCGGGCCACTTCGGGGACAAGTCTCCTCCTACCGATTGCGTGGCCTCGGCAGGACCGGACTTGTCCGGGAAGGCGTCGGGTCAAGGCTTCTTCTTGCGCGGGCCGGTATTGAATACGGGCACTTTCCGCACCGGCTTGACCGCGACAGGCTCGGGCGCTGTGTCGCCGCTGTCGACCCATTTACCCAGGTTGCGTTTGCCGCCGCCGGAGATTTTCGGTTTTTTCGGCTTTTTGGGTTTCTTCAGAATCTGCCCGGTGGAGTCGGTGGTTGGCACCCGATGCTCAGGCGTGAAGTCCGGCTCTTCCTCGCGACGCAAAGTCTGCCGCGTCAGGGTTTCGATAGCCGACAACAGTTCGACTTCGTCCGCGCACACCAGGGAAATCGCTTCACCGGTCAGGCCCGCACGGCCGGTGCGGCCGATGCGGTGGATGTAATCTTCGGCCACGATCGGCAGGTCGAAGTTGACCACCGTTGGCAGATCGTCGATATCCAGACCGCGTGCGGCAACGTCAGTGGCAACCAGAATCTGCACTTCGCTGGCCTTGAAGCGATCCAGCGCCCGCTGCCGCGTAGCTTGTGGCTTGTCGCCATGAATACCGTCAGCGTTGAAGCCCAGACCTTGCAGCCGCTCGACCAGTTGATCGACGCCGACGCGAGTCTTGGCAAACACCAGCACCTGGGACCAATGCAGTTTTTTCAGCAGATGGATGAACAGTTCCGGCTTGCGCTTCTTGTCGACCGTCACCACCCATTGCTTGACCGAACTGGCGGCCACGTTGCGCGGGCTGACTTCAATGGTCAGTGGATCGTCGAGCATTTGCGCCGCCAACTGACGGATCGCGTCGGAAAACGTTGCCGAGAACAGCAAGGTCTGGCGGCGTTTAGGCAACGCGGCATAGATACTGCGCAGCTCTTCCGAAAAGCCCAGATCCAGCATGCGGTCGGCTTCGTCGAGGATCAGGGTTTGCAATTGCGAGAACTTCAATGCGTTCTGGCGATGCAGATCCAGCAGCCGACCCGGCGTTGCGACGAGTACGTCCACACCTTTGCGCAGCTTCATCATCTGCGGGTTGATGCTCACGCCGCCGTAAACCGCATAAGTGCTCAGCGGTAGATGTTCAGCGTATTGACGGATGCTCTCGTGAACCTGTTCGGCCAGCTCGCGGGTCGGCACCAGGACCAGGGCGCGGATTGAGTTGGCGGCCACTTTCGGGCCTTCCAGGGTCAATCGTTGCAGCAGCGGCAAGGCAAAACCGGCGGTCTTGCCGGTGCCGGTCTGGGCAGCGGCCATCAAGTCACGCCCGGCCAGAACCGGTGGGATCGCCTGGGTCTGCACAGGCGTCGGCGTCTGGTAACCGAGCGTTTCAAGGGCGCGCAGCAGGGGTTCGATCAGGCCAAGAGTGGCAAATGTCATCGGTAATACCATAGGGAAATTCAACGCAAGACGCGGAGTTTACCCTGTCCTCACCGATCCGGCCTGTTCCGGCTGCGGCTTTCGCCATTGCGGCAGGCCGATCAGCACCACGGCGCTGATAATCACCGCCATCGCCAGGCATTCTTCCGGACCGATGGTTTCGCCCGCGAACAGGATGCCCAGCAACACCGCAACCGCCGGATTGACATACGCGTAGCTGGTGGCGGCGGCGGGCCGGACGTTTTTCAGCAGGTACATATAGGCACTGAACGCCACGATGGAGCCGAAGACAATCAGGTACGCCAATGCGCCCCAACCCGCTGCGCTGGGCATATGGTCCAGATGCTCGCCACTGATGACGCTGGCGATCAGCAGCATGACACCCGCAGTAATCATCTCCGCGCCGCTGGCCATCGGGCCTTCAGGCAATGGCAGATGCTTGCTCCACACCGAGCCGAACGCCCAGGCGGCGGCGGCAAAAATCACCAGCGCGGCGCCATAAGGACTGGCCTGCAGGTTCGAACCCAGGTTCAGCAGGCCGATGCCGATCAACCCCAGAATGATTCCCGCCCACTCCAGACGCGTGGTGCGATTGCCCCAGAACAGGCCGAACAACAGGGTAAACAGTGGCATGGTCGCAATCGCTAGCGCGGCAATACCTGACGCGATGCCCGCATGTTCCGCCAGCGTCACCCCGCCGTTGCCGCACGCCAACAGCAGAAAGCCGATTGCAGCCGAGGCCTTCCATTGCGCAAAAGTCGGGGCCGGTGCGCCGCGATAGCGCAGGAAGCCATACATCAGGCAGCCGGCAATCAGGAAGCGAATTCCGGCCATCATCAGCGGCGGCCAGGATTCGACGCCAATGCGGATCACCAGATAGGTCGACCCCCACACCAGATACAGCGCCACAAAGGCGCCCACCAACAGCAATGGAAAACGACGAGAACTCGGCATGTCAGGCTCTGAATTAATTGTTATTGGCCAGCTAGTGTAGGAAGGCCCATCGGGGAAAATAAGCAACAATACCGTTTTAAATCAGCCGTACACCTTGGCAAACCCGATTCTTGCTTTCGAATGTCTTTATCGAAATTGAGCGAGTGCCGGGCCATGAACCGTTCGTTGCCATTCAAGCATCAGGACACTCAGGACACCGGACAGAAAAAAGCCGCTGTCAAAATCCGCGCTGACGTTTGAGCGCTTCGCTGATTTTCGCGGCGGGGACTTTTTGCAAGGTGCAGAGCAATTGGTGGGAAATCCCGGCAATGCCATGGGTGTCGCGCAATTCGTTGGTCAGGTGCGCGGTGAGGTTGGCGGCCATTTCCGCATCGGCCATGGCCCGGTGAGCCTTGCCGGTGTTGGGCAGACGCGCGTAGCTGGTCAGGGTGCCAAGCTTGTGGTTCGGCGCGCCGGGCATCAGGCGTCGGGCCAGCAGCATCGAGCAGGCGAAGCTTTGTTCGCGGTTACGCTGAATGCGCGCCAGCTCGTAATCCCAGAATTTCTGGTCGAATGAAGCGTTGTGCGCCACCAACGGCGTCAGGCCGACAAAATCCGCCACATCGTTCATGACTCTTTCGGCGCTGGGCGCTGTACGAATCATGCTGTTGCTGATGCCGGTCAGCGACTCGATGAATGAAGGAATACGCACACCCGCGTTCATCAGGCTCTGATAACGCTCGACGATACGCCCCTGCTCCATGATCACCACGGCGATTTCCGTCGCCCGGCAACCGTGGCCGGGGGAAATGCCAGTGGTTTCAAAGTCGATGACTGCGATGCGTTCCAACACTTGCCTGAATCCTTTGAAAAATGAAGCTGCTCAATTGCGCAGCAGCAGCGAACCTTCGATCGGCACATAGCGCGTGGCGGCGCGGATCAACGAGTTGGCGGTCAGGCCAGGTACGCCGTAGGCGACAGCTTCGACGCCATGCTTGTTGATGATGTGTTCGAGCAGCAAATCGAAATCGCCATCACCGGAAGCCAGCACCACTTCGTCCACTTGCGGGGCGATGTCCATGATATCGATGGTGATGCCTACATCCCAGTCGCCCTTGGCCGAGCCGTCGCTGCGCTGGATGTACGGCTTGAGTTTTACGGTGAAACCCAGGTTGCGCAGGATTTGCTGGAATTGCTGCTGTTTACTGTCGCCACGGTCGATGGCATAGGCGTAAGCCTGGACGATTTCGCCGCGCTGGCTGATATCAGCCCACAACGCCGCGTAACTGAAATGGCAGCCATGTGCCTGACGAACGGTGTAATAGAGGTTCTGTACATCGGCGAACACTGCGATCTTTTTCACCGGAAATCCTCATGACGCCGATCCAGAAGTGGATCGGCGCCCAGTATGCCAGTTTCGCGGGAATGTTGAGGTGGATGAATGCACTTGGCACACGCACCTTTGTGGGACCGGATTTATCCGGGAAGGCGGCGGGCTTGCGGACGAATATCTTCGCCGTTCACGCCGGCCTCTTCGGGGACAAGTCCCCTCCTACAATTTGTCAATCAAACAAACGAATCATCATCGCCAAACATGTCATCGCCACCGCCATCGTCGTAACCGCTGTCGGCGAAGCTGTCCTGATTACCGTTGACGTCGTTGTCGCTGACGCGCTGTTCGTCGTTGCCCCAACTGTTGCCATTGTCGTTGTTGCCATGATCGGCGACTTGTTCCGGCTCTTCCTTGATCACTTCGACCACTTCCTGCGGCTGCTCGTGATGACCGAACATGCTGCTGATGCCTTGGGCCAGCATCACGCCGCCCGCCACGCCGGCCGCTGTTTTCAAGGCACCGCCCAGAAAGCCGCTACCCATCGGTGCCGCCGGTGCCTGTTGCTGCGGTGCGGCATAGTTACCTTGCTGGGGACTGCCTTGCTGGAAGTTGGCAGGCGGCGGGCTGGCCGGACCATCGCGCCAGCCGCCCGAAGACGACGGATTATTCGACCGCGCCTGTTGCTGCGGCTGCTGAGAGTTGCCACCACCAAAAATGCTCGACAAAAAGCCTCCGCCGCTTGGGGCCGGTGCCGCCGACGATTGCGCCCTGGCCTGCTGCAACTCGGCCTGAAGCTGCTGAATCTGCTCGTCGCGCTGTTTGACCTGCAGGTTCAACTGATTGACTGCCGCTTCCTGCACCAGAATGGCCTGCGCCATGTAATAAGGGGCCGCTGGCTGCTGGGTGAGATGCTCCTTGATCCGGGCTTCGGCCTGCGCATCGCGGGGGGCTGAAGCGGTTTCGGCACTTTTCAGTTTCGAGAAAAGACCATCGATCAGGGTTTGCTCTTCGCTGTTCATGGCGACCTCGTTAGATTGCCGTTAAATATCGTCGTCTGACCCAATGACCAGACGTACGCAAGGTAATGGGGCTGATCCATAGCGTTTCAATGGCTGTACGCAAATGTTAAGAATGTCGCGAGCGCTCTGGCCCGCCCTTGGTTCGCTGGGGTGCATGGGCTAAAGTGACCACCTGCTTTTACTCTGCGACCCGATTCCATGAACCCGCTGATCGTTCTGCAAGACTCGTTGTATTTTTTCCGGCGCAACCTGACCAGCATTCTGCTGCTCTGTCTGCCGCTGGTGGTACTCGAAGCCTTGGCCAAGCAGGCGCTGGGCAATGCGCTGGCGGCAGAGGCGTCCCCGGCTTACGAACTGCTGGTCGGCCTGTTGTTTTATCCGCTGTATACCGGCGCGCTGATTCTGTTTCTTGATGCGCGCAGCCGTGGCGAACAACCCCACAAGCGCGACCTGTTCGCCATGGCCCTGCGCCTGTGGCCGACCTTTGCCGTGCTGTCGGCGCTAAGCACGTTGCTGATCATGTTCGGCCTGTCGATGTTCATCATTCCCGGCGTGTACATCATGGTCAAACTGGCATTTTCCGAGTATCTGCTGGTGCTGCGCGGCCTGACGCCGCTGGCCGCAATGCGCGAAAGCCTGCTGCTGACCAAGGGCCAGTTCGTGCGCATCCTGGCCTGCGTGCTGTGTGTTTATCTGCCATTGTCAGTGCTGGAAGGCATCGGCATGTACCTGCTGCCGGAACCGCAAAGCGCGCCGGTCACGCTGGCTATCGACAGCATCAGCAGCTTTCTGCAGTTGTTTACCAGTGTGGTGATGTTTCGTCTGTTCATGCTGGTCAGCGAACCAGGACAACCGGCGTGAAAGCCCGCATCCTCGTCATCGTCGTGCTGGTGACCGGCCTGTTCATCGGCTTTGTCTACAGCGTGACCTGGCGCCCCGCCGCCCACGAGCATCTGCCCGTGGCCTGCAACCCGAAGCTGCAAGCGCCCACGCTGGTGCCGGGGCAAGCCTTGAAGGTCATGACCTGGAACATCCAGTACCTGGCGGGCAAACGCTATGTGTTCTGGTATGACCTGGATGACGGCAGTGGCGCGGATGAACGGCCGACGCCCGAGGATCTGGCCTATAACCTCGATGAAGTCGCGCGGGTCATTCGTGACGAACAGCCGGATATTGTCCTGCTGCAGGAAGTCAGCGACGGCGCCAAGAACACCGACTACGCCGATCAACTCGCGCTGCTCCAAGAGCGGGTCACCGATCTGTATCCGTGCAGCGCTCAGACCTTCGACTGGAAAGCCGACTTTGTCCCGCTGCCGCACATCTTCGGCAGCGTCGGCACCAAGCTGGCGACCCTGAGCCGCTATCACATCGACCGCGCCGAACGCATCCAGTTGCCGATTCAGGACAGCAACCTGCTGGCCCGCCAATTTCAACCCAAACGCGCCTTGCTGGTCAGTTACCTGCCGTTGCGTGACGGTGGTCAAATGGCGGTGATCAACACTCAGCTGGATCGCCTTGTCCAGAGCACCGACACGCAACAGCGCCAGGTGCAGGCCACCAGCCAGTTGCTGGATAAATTCGAAAGCAGCGGCACGCCGTGGTTGATCGGCGGGGATTTCAACCTGTTGCCCCTCGGCCAATACCGGCGCCTGCCGCCCGAACAGCGCAGCCGCTATCAAGCGGACAGCCAACTGCATGTGCTGTGGGACAAATACCCGATGATCCCGGACAACACCGAAGTTGGCGGCATCGATCGCAGCAAATGGTTGACCCATTTCCCCAATGACCCGCGAATCAGCGGCCCGGACCGGACCGTGGATTATCTGTTCTACAGCCCGCACCTCAAACGCGTGGATGCCCGGGTCCGGCGGGAAGACACGCTGTTGATCTCCGATCACCTGCCGGTAATCGGGCGATTTTTGTT
>LNAP01000268.1_pt1 | contig 58648 bp, 59 predicted proteins | sample 602601 | NCBI WGS metagenome assembly LNAP01 (sample SAMN02440304, study PRJNA202911) | soil metagenome | biome: Subtropical and temperate rainforests or woodlands; isolation source: soil samples (1 kg each in a 20% v/v slurry with milli Q water) were... ...
TCGACTTCTTCAATCGCGATCCCGTCGTCCACACTTGGACCTACAAACTTGACAAGGCCGCTTGATATGATTCGAATTTCAAAATCGCTGATCTAGTGGGTGTTCGTATCCTTCCACCTCTCAAGATCCTCCTTCCTGGCCCCGCCTTGTTGTTCTTTCTCGACCGGAGCCTTCCAGGGTCGATCGGTTTGTTTCGTGGATTTCCAATCGGTCTTCTGGCGGGGATCGTCGGTTGGTTTTTCTCTGCTCATGGGCACCTCCTTTGCAAATGCGCGAATGCGCCAATCCGTTCAAAATCGCTGGCGATCAGGTCCCAAGTCTGCTTGATGGGTTCGATCGACTTTTCGAAGACCTTGATTTTCGGTTGCATGCCATACCCCTTCAATGCGGGAACGTCCTCCCGTGATTTTTGCTCCCCCTCGCATGCTGACGCTTTTCCCGATCCTTCGAGCGCCGGCATCAGGCGGCCGGAACGCTATCGGGCGGCGAGCAGCAGATGTGCGCGATCGCGCGCGGCATCATGAGCGGTCCAAAACTCCTGATGATCGACGAATTGTCACTGGGGCTTGCGCCGAAAGTCGTCGATCATCTCGGCACTGCCCTGCGCCAGATCATGCAGGAAGGACTTTCACTGCTGCTGGTCGAGCAGGATGTCGCGACCGCTTTCGAGCTGACCGGGCGTGGCGTCGTAGTGGATTCGGGACGCGTGAAGCTGAGTGGATCGACCGAGGAACTCGCGGTCAATCCGATGGTGCAGCAGACCTATATGGGGATTGCCTGATGCGATCGTCTTGATCGCATCAGGGCTTCGCGCATGGCGCCTGTTCAGTCGAACATCGCGATGCAGTCGATCTCGACATTGACGCCCTTGCGGTGGGGCGTGCCGCCGACACAGGTGCGCGTGACGCGATCATTCTCGAAATAACCCCGAAACACTTCGTTGAAGCGCGGGAAGTCGGCGACGTCGCGCAGGATCACTCGCATGTTGACGACATTGGCGAGCGTCGCGCCGCCAGCCTCGAGCACGCTCAGAAGATTGTCGAGCGTGCGGCGCGTCTGCACCTCGATATCGCCCTCGACCACCGTCTTGGTGACGGGATCGAGCGGCCCCTGGCCCGACACGAACAACATGTTGCCGAAGCGGATGGCCTGCGCGATTGGCGGCGGCTTCTGCAGGTCGGTGAAGCCGGTGGTCGGGGCATTGGCCGAGGTGACGAATTGCTTGGGCACTTCCAAAACTCCTCTACGCTTCAGGGCTTCTTCGCCGCCTGCGCCAGCGCGTTCGGCATCACCGTACCGCACTTCTTGCAGGTGCGGGCGTCCTCATTGTCGAAGAAGCGCTTGTAGGCCTGCGAGACCGGATCGGCGCGATAATCGCTGACGACGAACGTCTCCTCATGCAGGAAGTTGCCACAGCTCTGGCAATACCAGTGGAACTTGTCCACTTCGTCGGGATGGCGCTGCCGCTCGACGATGAGCGCGAAGGCATCGGGCGGAAAACGCGGCGAATGCGGTACGCCGGGCGGCATCCAGTTGGTCGAGCCTTCCGGAATCACCGCGATCTCTTCTTTGCCCTCCGGCGTCCGGTAGTGAAGATTCATGGTCCCCTTGATCATGTAGGTGACTTCGTCGCTGCCGTTGATGTGGAATTCGCTGCGGTATTCGCGGCCGCGCGCGACGAAGGCGAGCGAGCCCGGTTCCTGCCAGAGAACCTTGACCCGCTGTCCGCTCTCGGCGAGTTCTTTCGCGATCTCCTGAAGTTTTACGACGGGAAGCTGGTTCATGGTCCTCTCCTTGCAAGGTCGTGTGCATCGGCAGTATTCAACATTTTATCCGCCATCAGCGCCATACCCTTTACTTCTTCCGGAACGCCGCGGCGAGCGCATCGGCATTCCTGGCAAGCAGACCGATGTCGGTCCGACAGCGACGAAACGATAACCCCAATCAATATGGCGCCGCGCGTCCGCCTCGGCCGGGGTCAGGATGCCCGATACCTTGCCGGCCTCGCTGATCCGCCGCGCCGGCTCGCTGCACCTGCTGGTCGACTTCTTTCAGATGGGAAGTCGAGTGGCCGTAGCGGCTAGCGCGGCCACCGGTGGTGATGCCACGGATGCATCGAGCGGTTCTACAATGCGACCCGGCGTTATTCGACAATCGGGTACATCAACCCTGTTGAGTTCGAACGCAAGGTGGGAATAGCTTAATCGGGCGTCCATCAAACCGGCAGCAGATCATGATCAAGGTCGCCACGCCGCGGCAAGAACGCTTACCGCGACCAGTGGACCCGCTTGCTTGTACTCCGCAATGCGTCGGACAAGGTATTCGGCCGACGAGAGCGTCATCGCGAGCAGGGAAACAACTAGCAATGGCAGTGCAGCCATAACCTAGGCAGACAGGCCCATCGTGCCAAAGAACGCCAGTATGTCCGACACGGCGGCCTGATCTAATGAAGCGGTCAGACTACGTTGCGTGCCTCTTTCATCGAACGGCCAGGTCGTTGAGGCTTCGAATCCGCTGTTCGGGTTGAGCGGGCGGTTGGGTAGCCTCAAGACGCGGCTGTTCCCTCCTTCAAATGTCGCCCGGACGGGGCTGTCCAACCTTGCTGTCCGAGAAGTGGACGTGAATGACACGCCAGTCACCATCTTTCTTTTCGAACACCATGGTCGAACGCGTAACGTGCTCCTCACCCGTCTGACGACTCGGGTCTTGTGAGGGGTCGGAGCCCACCCATTTGCTTCTGGTCTTGCGGAAGCACCAAACTGTAGCCAAATCGCCGGACATCACGCCCTTCAGCTCATAAGGCGTCCAGTAACCCGTCTCGAGTCTGGGCTTGTAGTATTTCCAAAGCTCCGTCCAGTGCGCGCGACCATCATAGGTATGGCCGTTGAGGTTGAAATAGGTGGCGTAGTCGGCCCCACTGTATATGCCCTGTAGCCTTTCCCAATCGAAGGAAGCATTGGCTTCCAGGTAATTCTGGTGCTGCTCGGCAACACGGGCGCGGTCCTGCTCCGAGCCTCCCGCCCATTTGATATCCAACATTACGAAAACTCCTTGCTTGATTGCTGAACTTCGTTGTCCTTCGCCGCACAAGATGCGGTCAGGCTAATCCTCATCATCCGCCCAATGCCCGAAGAACCGCTTCGGGGCGCACGGGAAGGTTAAACAACGGGTCCACCGCGCCGGTCTTGCTGGCCGTGACGATGCGCGCGAGCGCATTCACAATCGCAGGCCCGGTGGCGATGACCCCGCCCTCGCCTACCCCGCGGACGCCGAGCGGATTGGTCGACGGGATTGTCGTAAAATGATCGAGCCGGATGCGGGGGACGTCCGGCGCCGTCACGACAAGATAGTCGGCGAGCGAGCCCGTCAGTAGTTGCCCGTCGTCGCCATAGATCATTTCCGACAGGGTGGCACATCCAATCCCGTCGGCGATGCCGCCCAAAATCTGGCCTTCCAGCAGTTTTGGACTCAGGACCCGGCCCGGGTCGTGCAATGCAAAGAGATCGAGCAGGCGATACACGCCGGTCTGAAAGTTCACCGCGAGCTTGACGATCTGGACGGCGAAGCCGGCCGTCAGCTTGCCCTTGATGTCGAAGATAAACTTGGCCTCGAGCGCGGTTTCGCCAGAGTAGAGCGGGTTACCGGGCGCGACGGCGCGCGCAACGTCTCCGATGCCAAGGCCCGTCTCCTCGTCGCCGTTGCGCAGGATGCGACCATTGGAGATCGACAGATCTTCCGCGCCGGATTGCAGAAGTGTACCAGCGAGCTTCAGGATCTTGTCTCGCACCAGACCGGCAGCGCCCGCTACCGCATTGGCGCCGACCACCGCACCTCTCGTCGCAAAAGCTCCTCGTCCGAACTCGATCAGATCGGTATCGCCGAGCTTGACGGTGATGTCAGCGCTGCTGACGCCGAGAATCTCCGCACAAACGTCCGCATAGGTCGTGATATGACCCTGACCCTGCGATGTCATGCCGGAGCGCACCAGGACTTTGCCGCTCACATCGATCAGAACCTGCGCCGATTCGTAATTGACGAAACCCGATCCCTCGATCTGGCAGGAAAGGCCCCAGGCAACGTGCTCCCCCGACGGAAGCGTCTCGATCGTTTCCGAGTATCCGCTATTCTGCAGCGCCTGCTGGAAAGCGGCTGGGAAATCGCCATTGTAGAACGTCGCCAGCGCCCAGCCCTTGGGCATTCCGACCACGTACGGCAAGTCGTCGGGCGTCACCAGGTTGCGAAGCCTGACTTCCGCGGACGATATGCCGACGTCTTTAGCGACCAAATCGAGCATGCATTCCAGTGGGAAGGTCGCCTCCGGCTGTCCGGCGCCGCGATAAGTCGCTATGGGCGTCTTGTTCGTGCCGACGCAAAACACATCGAAGGCAGCGTGGGGAATCTTGTAGCCGCCGGTCATGCCGCCGGCCGCGACTTCGGCCGTGATGATCCCGCTCGTAAACACATAGGCCCCAAGGTCGAGCGTTATGTCGGCCTTGATTGCCATTAACTTTCCGCTGTCGTCGTAGCCGACCTCGAGCACGGTCTCCATCGCCCTTGAATGCGTCGTGGCCTGCAGGTGCTCGAAACGATCCTCGATCCACTTCACCGGCCTTCGCAGCAGACGGCTTGCATGGCAGGTCACAATCTCCTCGGCAAAGGTCCGCGATTTCGCACCAAAGCCCCCGCCAACGTCCTGCGCGAGCACGCGAACATTGTATTCGGGTATGTCCAGGATCGAAGCCAGGTTCTGCCGCACATTGTAGTGCGCCTGGGTGGAGAGCCAGGCTGTGAGACCCGGCCCCTGCTCTTCGAAATTGGCGACGCACCCTCTGGTCTCCAGCGGGAGGGGAACCTGCCGGCCGAACCTGAAAGTCCTCTTCAGCCGCCGCGGACATCTGGCCAGCGCCGCCGCGCCGTCGCCGTGCGAATGGCTGAACGTGGCAGCAATATTGCCGGTCCACTCCGGATGGAGCTGTGGAGCCTGCGGCGACCGCGCCGCGTCGGTCGTGGAGATCGCCGGCAACGGTCGGTATTCGATCTCGACGAGCTCAGCGAGATCTTCGGCGACGTAGCGGTCTTCCGCAACCAGAAACGCGACCGGCTCGCCTAGATAGCGAACGCGATCCTTGGCCAGGAATGTCGGCATTCCGTTGCGAATGCACGAGTGCCAGTAGCGCACGATATACGGCCGATCCAGAAACGGCAGATCGTCCGCCGTAAGCACGAGCGCCGCACCGGCCTCGATCGCCCTCCGCGCATCGATTCTGACGATTTCCGCATGCGGGTGGGGGCTGCGAACGAATACGCCGCTCAGCATCCGCTCCAGATGAATATCGTCCACGAAACAGGCGCGGCCAGTCAGAAGGCGCCGGTCTTCCTTTCGCAATAATCCGTCGGTTGTGTTCATGGGAAGATTTCGGCCAGGCACTCGGACACCAGGGCTTTGCTTACGGCAAGGCGATAGCCTCCGCTCGAATGAATGTCGCTGTTTGGGCTGAGCTGGTCGAGTTCGCCTTCGATGGTTGCCGCCACCTTGTCCCGATCGATCGCTTCGCCTTCAAACAATCCTGTCATCCGAAAGACGTGCGGCCTATCGAGAACTCCGCCGACGGATGCGCACAGGCGCGAGGTCCCCTGAGCTTCGGGATCGAACTGCACGCCCACCGCCGCAATAGCAAAATCGCCGTGCCGGCGTGACAACTCCCGAAATGACGAACGCGTTCTCGCGCTCGCCTTTGGAATTGCAATCTCGCAAAGCAACTCATCGGGTTCCAGCGCGGTGGAGAGCGCAGAACGGAAGAACTCGGCGGCCCGAAGCTTGCGGACCCCTCGAATGCTGCGCAACAGCAGAATGCCATCCAGGGACGCGACCGCGAGACACAGTTCAGCCGCCGGATCGGCGTGCGCCAGGCTTCCTCCCAACGTGCCGCGCGACCGTGTCTGGACATGACCGACATGCCGGGCCGCCTTGTGAAGCAGCGGAACGAACTGCCGAATTCGCTCGTCGCTGATGAGATCGCATTGTCTGGTCGTTGCACCGATCCTGATGTCGGAGCCGCTGGCATCGACGAAGCTCAGCTCTTCGATGCGGGCAATATCGACCAGAATGCCGGGCGTCGCCATCCGCAGATTCATCATCGGGACAAGGCTCTGCCCGCCGGCGATCACCTTTGCTTCGGCGCCATGCTCCGCCAGTGCCTCCAGCGCCTCCTGCAGCGTCGCGGGCCGCAATATCCGGAATGGCGCCGGCTTCATGACGCAAACTCCATCAATGCATCGACGATGCCCTGATAGCCGGTGCAGCGGCAGATGTTGCCGGACAGCATTTCCCGCACGGCTTCCTCCGTCTTCGGCAACGACCCCTGCTCGGCCAGCGCGGTGACGGTCATCAGGATGCCGGGCGTGCAGAAGCCGCATTGCAGCCCATGACAGCGGCTGAACAGTATCTGGAGACGCGAAAGTTCGCCATTGTCGTCCAGCGATTCAATGGTGCGAACGCGAGCGCCGTCGGCCTGGGCCGCAAACATCAGGCACGATCGCACCGGCGCGTCATTTACGATGACGGTGCATGCGCCGCAAACACCCATTTCGCAGCCGACGTGGGTCCCGGTGAGACGAAGATGGTGGCGGATGAAATCGGACAGGAGCAGCCGATCGGGCACTTCCGTCGTCACCTCCGCGCCGTTCATCACGCAGTTGATCTTCACCCGGCCCTCGATATCACGTAAACTGACATTTCAGTTAAGCTTATAATGTCGCGTCTCCTTGTCAAGTGAGGCCGTCATCCCGCATTGGAGTCCTTCAGGGCACGCATGGCAATGCAGCGGGCGGCTGCGTTGTGCACGAACCCGATCCATCAGCACACGGCTCGGGTCATGATCTGCATCGAAGCTCAGTTGCAGGGCCGCCACTGGCCGGCACGGACGGTCCCGTGCGAAACCAGACGGTGCTGTCCTTCCAGCTTCGCGCCAAAGCAATCGAAATAGTCGAACCGGCCCTCCTTGATCGAAAACACGGTAGCATCGCCGACGGCTCCGCCCTTGAGGATCCCCAATTCCGGGCGACGCAGCGCGATTGCGGGATTTGTCGTCGCCGCGCGCAGCAGACTGGTGAGGTCCAGCCCGAGGCAATAGAATTTTGAGAGCGTCGTCAGCAGGTCGAACACAGGGCCGTTCACATTGAGAACATGGACATCGCTCGATATCACGTCGGGGACGAAGCCCTTGTCCAACATCCCGCGCGCAACGTCGAAGCCGAAAGACGCGCCGCCATGTCCCAGATCGAAAATGACGCCGCGCTCGCGCGCCACCAGGACCTCCTCCCAGATTTCTCCGTCGGAACGCAGCAGCGAATTCGGAAACGGCTTGAAGCAATGGGTCAGAATGTCGCCCTGCCGCAGCAACGCCAGCACGTCCTTCCGCGATGGCGGGGGATCATCGATATGCCATCACCGGCACGCCCGCTTCATTGGCGACTTCAAGCGCAAGCTGCAGCGGCATCAGGCCGCTGTCACCGCTTGCTACCCGTCCCACACGCACCTTGACGCCCGCGATCAGATCGCGGTTCTCCCGGATCACGCGCAGGCACTCGCGGGGGCTGAGCAGCCGCATATCGCAGCATTCACCAACCATCACCGGTGCGCTGTAGGCGAAGATGCCGGGGAATGAGATATTCAGGAAGGCAATGATGTTAACCGGCGAACTCTCGATCACGAACCTGCGGAAGCCCGGGAAATTCGCCGCGCCGGCGCTTCCGGCATCGACCATGGTCGTGGTCCCGCTGTTTCTGGCGACCTCGGTCGCATCAACGCTGATTGATGTCGCCCCCCAATAGACATGGGTATGCATGTCGATCAGCCCGGGCGTGACAATGAAACCGCTGACATCCTCGATCACCCTCGCCGGCTGATCTATTTTCGGAGCAACGCATGAGACCCGCTGCTCCGAAAATCCGATGTCGAAGATTCCATCAATGCCTTGACCGGGATCGATTACTCTTCCACCGCGCAGGATTAGATCGAGCATCGCTTGCTCCCTCGTTGTCGTCCTTGGCTAGTTCCCGCACTGTAAGACAATCCAACCGTGCCCCGACGTCAATAATCCGACTCGAACTGATTATCCGCCGAGATAGGCCGAGCTCACACGCTCGTCCGCCAGCAAATCGGCGGCCGTCGCGGACGCGACGATCCGGCCGAGTTCAAAGACATATCCCCGATGGCTCACTTCAAGGGCCATCAATGCGTTCTGTTCCACCAGAAGTATCGAAACGCCGTTCTTGTTGATTTCGCTCAGCGTCTCGAACACCTGCTCGACGAGGTTGGGAGCCAGACCAAGCGACGGCTCGTCAAGCAGCATCAATTTTGGCCGTGCTACGAGCGCACGCCCGATTGCGAGCATCTGCTGCTGCCCGCCCGAGAGGGACCATGCCGATTGGTTGCGGCGCTGCGCAAGGATCGGAAACAGCGTGAAAACCTTTTCGATCTCTTTTGCGAGTTCGGTGCCTCCGCCCCGCCACGGAGTGGCTGCGATACGCAGATTGTCGTTGACGGTCAGCCCCGGGATGATGCCGCGCCCCTCAGGCACCATCGACGCGCCCAGCCGGACGATATCCGGAGTAGCCGTGCGCTCGATCGGAGTGCCGTTGAACCGAATCGCGCCGCGGCGTGGGCGCAGGAGCCCCATGGTCGTCCGTAGCGTCGTCGTCTTGCCGGCGCCATTGGCGCCGATCAGCGTGACGAACTCACCGGCGTCTACATTCAAGGAAACCTCGTGCAGCACATCGGAGCCGTCGCCATATCCGGCGCAGAGCGCTTCAATTGAGAGCAGGGACATGTCGCTCCAGTCTCTTCGACAGCCGCTTGCCGAGATAGGCTTCGATCACCGCAGGATCGTTCCGGATATCCTGGGGCGTTCCTTCGGCGATCTTGCGGCCGAAGTTCAACACAGTGATCCGGTCCGCCACGCGCATCACCAGAGGCATATTGTGCTCGACCAGCAGCACCGTAATGCCGATCTGGCGCAGGCGACCGATGCGTTCGATCAGCCGCTCCGCCTCGCTAGGATTGAGGCCGGCGGCCGGTTCGTCGAGCATGACCATCCTGGGGCGCCGCGCAACGGCCCTCGCGATCTCCACCATGCGCTGGACTTCATGCGGCAGGGTCTTCACCACCCGCTCGCGCAGGTCGAGGACGCCGGCAAATCGCATCGCCTGCTCCGCCTGCTCGCGCAACTGGCCGATGTCCTGCTGCGTGCTGCTCGCGCCAAGCAGAACGCCGCCCAGACCGCCTCTCAACTCGGCCTTGGTGCCGACCATCACGTTCTGCTCGACGGTCAGGCTCGAGAACAGTCGCAGGTTCTGAAACGTGCGCACCAGTCCGCGGTCGGCGACATCCCACACCCTGTCCTGCGCGATCGAATGGCCGTCAAACTCGATGTTTCCAGCGCTTACCTTGTAGATACCGCTGGCCATGTTGATGAAGGTGGATTTTCCCGATCCGTTGGGGCCGATTAGGGCATGCACCGTCCCGGACTTGACCTCGAGGTCCAGGCCGTCAACCGCCTTCAGCCCGCCGAAATGCCGGCTGACGTCCTTGGCCAGCAACAACGATGTCGGGCCCGCATCGAGTTCGACGCCAATCGGCTGCGGCGCTGATTGCTGTCCGGGATCGCTTTCCCGCCCAACCGTGGTGGCAGAAGGAGTGACGGGTGGCCGCTGCGGCCAGCGGCGAAGCAGGACTGCGAACCGGTCGCGAAACCAGCCTCCGAGCCCCATCGGCAGGAACAGAATCATAACGACGATTCCGACGCCGAATATGAGCTGATAATAGACGTTGGAGACCCGCAACATCTCCGGCAGAAAGGTAATGACCACCGCCCCCAGAACCGGCCCGAGAACCGTTCCTGCGCCTCCGATCACAACCATGGTGAGGAGTTGCGCGGTGAGGTCGAAGGAGAACACGTCGGGGCTGATGTAAGCCAGGAGGTGGGCATAGAGCGATCCCGCCAACCCGGCAAGTGCGGCGCTCGCGGTCAATGCCCCTACCTTTCCGAGCGTCACATTGACACCCGATGCACCGGCCGCGAGTTCCGCGTCGCGAATTGCTCTAAGCCTCAGGCCGAAGACCGACCGGTCGAAGCGCGTGACCAGCAGCAGAACCGCCGCGAGCACGCCGAGCGCGAGATAGAAGAAGCGCTCGTTCGTATCGAAGGCGAAGCCGGCGATTGCGGGTGCCGGTATGTTGCCGACACCATCCATGCCGTGGGTGACGGCGCGCCAATTGAAAAAGAGCTGGCGCATGATTTCGCCGAAGCCGAGCGTGGCCAGCGCCAGATAATGCCCGTGCAGGCGCAGCGTCGGAAGCCCGACGCAACTGCCCGCGAGACCGGTCACAAGCCCGGCCAAGATAAAGCAGGGCCAGAACATGATTCCGGACGCGCCCGATGTCAGAAGTCCGGCCGTGTAGGCGCCGATCCCGAAAAAGCCGGCGTGACCAAGTGAAATCTGCCCCGCATATCCCATGACGATATTCAGACTGACGCTGAGCAGCCCAAATATGATCGCGAGGTTGATCAGGCGCATATAATAATCCGGCAGGCCCAGCCAAGGCAGGCCGCAGAGCACAAGCCCGGCCATTGCGATGCCGCCGTACCTGATCATCACACTCGGTCCTCGACCGGACCGCCAAATATTCCACGCGGGAAAGTCAACAAGAGCAGGATGAGCAGGCCGAACACGATCGCGTCCCTGAATGTCGAGGAGACGAAGATTGCGATCAGTATCTCCATCACGCCGACGATCAATCCGCCGACGACGGCACCCGGGATGCTGCCGAAACCGCCGACGATCACACCGATAAACGCCTTGAGGATGAGTCCCCCTCCCATGTCGGGATCGAGCAGGAAGATTGGCGCAATGAGCACGCCGGCAACGCCCGACAGAAGCGTGGAAACCATGAACGTGATGACGATCATTCTGTTCAAGCGGATACCGAGCAGTTCGGCCATTTCGGGGTTCTGCGCCGTCGCGCGGATCCGCCTGCCGAGGTCGGTGCCGAAGAACAACACATATTGCGCCACCAGCGCCACGAAAGTCGCTGCGATGATGAACAGGTTTTCCGGCGTCAGCGCGATGTCGCCGATCCGGACGGTGCTCATCGCGAGGAACGATGGCACCTTCAGCGGGTTTGGACCCCAGACCAGCAGCGCCAGATTGCGCAGCACGATCGAGAAGCCGATCGTTGCGATGATGAAGGCGACAAACGGACGTTTGCGCAAGGGATGAAACAGCAACAGGTAATAAAGCGCGCCAAACGCGGCCATGAAGGCCAATGCCACGCCCGCCGCCACCCAGATCGACAAATCGGCCGTGAATGCCGAGTAGAAGACATAGGACGACAACATGACGAACTCGCCATGGGCGAAGTTCAGGCCGTGGGTGGCGTTGTAGATCAGGATAAATCCCAACCCCACCAGCGCATAGATGCAGCCCATCGCAAATCCGGTGGCCAATACCTGCGTCATGCCGCGCTATTGACCTTCGGCTGCAGTCTTGGCGACGCGCACGGTCTTTGCACTTCCGTCGGGCTGGAACTGGATGATCGCTGCACCTTGCCAGAGGTTACCCTCCGCGTCCGCCCGATAGGTCCCAACGATTCCCTTGTAGGACATCTCGCGCATTCCCTTCGCGATACTCTCACGATCCGCGCCGTATTTCTTCATGACTTCGGCCAGCATGTGGGTTACGTCGTAGTAGAACGTCTCGTAGACTCCGGGCGAGAACTTTGTCTTCGCGATGTACTTCTTTACGAATTCCTGGACTTGCGGCTTCGGACTTTGCTCCGGCAGGATCTCGGGTCCTTCGCAATACTGCCCGGCAAGTTCCGCCGGCGTCAAAAGCTGTCTCAATGCTGCCCCACAGAGCGAAGCCGAACCGAGATGGGGAATGTCGATGCTGAGCTGCTTCATCTGCCGCACGATCAACGCCTCGTCGACCGGATGCCCCTGCGTGAAGATCACGTCGGCACCATCGTTCTTCATCTGCAGTAATTGCGCCGTAAGGTCCCGGTCCGTCGGCTGATAGGACGCGACCGACACCGGCTTCAATTGCTTGAACTGCTCCAGATATGCAGTGACGTTATCGCGACCGGAATAACCCCATTCATTGGCGACATGGATGATGCCGACCCGCGTCTTCCCGAGATTCTCGAGCATGAACCGGGTCGCGAGCTCTTTCGTCACCCCGTCATGGCTCGTGGTGCGGAAGAAATACTTGGCGTTCTGCTGGGTAACCCGGCGCGTGCTCGGTCCGGCGAACGTCGGCAGATGCTCCTTCTCGATGACCGGAAACATCGCCAGGATCTGCGTTCCCAAGCCGGGCCCGAACATCGCAACCGGCTTGGATTGCAGCAGACGGTTGAGCGCGTTAATTGCCACGGTATTCGAAGCCTGGCTGTCTTCGATCTGAAGCTTGATCGGACGCCCGTTCACGCCACCCGCCGCATTCACCTCGTCGACAGCCATTTGAACCGCGTCGGAGAACGGACTGCCATAGGTCGCCAAGGGGCCCGTGAGCGGAACGACGACACCGACCAGGATCGGATCGCCTTGCGCGAGGGCGGGACGGCTTGCCAACGGCTGCATCAGCAACGCCGCGACCAGCAACAATTGGCTTAGAGCGAATCTGAAGCTAAGGCGCATGATCTGCATTCTCCTTCGAGTCTTCGACGAAATGCCGGCGCAGGCCTGCATGCATTAAGCGTGCCTATATCGCACGATAGCCGCGCCTGTTTGCGTTCCGCCCGATCCCATTTTCCGAAACAAGCAATCAAACTCCACAAGACGCGCTTAGTACGATATCTGACATTTCAGTTTGACAAATTAAGATTGGTGGACTCAGTATTTGTTGTCAAGGCTGATGTTCGTAACCGGCCATCGCCCTTTTGCGCAGCACCCAGAGGATAAGAAGTAGGCAGAATGATCCATCCCGCCGATCTTACGGCCACCGAAGCTGCAGTCAGAATCCGGCAATCGAAACTCCGGCCCGTCGAACTCGCGGAAGCTTGCCTCGACCGGATGCGGATACACGATCCGCATCTGAAGGCTTTCGTTCATGTCGACCGCGATCTGGTGATCGGAACCGCAGAGGTTTTGGAAAAATCCGGACCGCGCGGTCCGCTGTGGGGCCTGCCGCTTGCCGTGAAGGACGTGCTGGATACGTCCGACATGCCCTCCGCCTACGGTTCGCCGATCTGGGCGAACTTCACGCCACGCGCCGACGCCGCATCCGTTGCACTGGCTCGTTCGGCAGGCGCAATCATTCTCGGCAAGACGGCGACGACCGAGTTCGCGACACGCCGGCCTGCCGAGACGGTAAATCCCATCAACGACTTGCATACTCCCGGGGGATCCTCCTCTGGTTCTGCCGCGGCGGTCGCCGCTGCGCTGTGCCCGTTCGCGTTCGGCACCCAAACCGCGGGAAGCATCATCAGGCCCGCCGCATTTTGCGGCATTATCGGCTACAAGCCGACCTTCGGCTTCATTCACCGGGCCGGCATGAAGGTGATGAGCGAAACGCTCGACACTATCGGCGTACTGGCGCGGAGTGTTGCCGATTGCGCGCTACTGGTCGGCGCCGTCGCCAAGAGGGACTTGGGTGATCCGGAGGAAAGGCCGGGAGTGGCGCCCCGGCTTGCGCTGGTCACCGGTCCGAGCCCGGACGCGGCGCCCGAAACGCTGGCACGTCTGTTCGAAGTGGCCGAGATACTTCGGCGCCGTGGCGCCACGGTCACGGAAGTGGAGCTTCCGGAAGATCTTCACGCGGCCTTTGGCGTGCATGGCACCGTGATGAATATCGAGATTGCCCAGGCGTTGTCATGGGAATTGGCACGACATCCCGAACAGCTCTCGGAAAATATCCTGGAACCGATCAGACGGGCGCAGGCGCTTCCTCCGAAAGTGCTTGATGACGGACGAACTGCGTTCGAGCGGGCACGGCAGTCGTTCACAGCGCTCATGGCCGATTTCGACGCGGTCATCACACCCAGCAGCATTGGAGAAGCGCCGCTTGGCTTGAAGAACACTGGCGATCCAGTGTTCAATATTCTTTGGAGCGCCCTGCACGTCCCCTGCGCAAACATTCCGGTCGGATCAGGTCCGAACGGATTGCCGCTCGGCATCCAGGTCGTCGCAGATCGATATGACGACAAGGCCCTGCTGGCCTGGACCAGATGGATTCAGGCTCAGCTCGCATGAAAGGAACAGAGCGCCCAAGATCGCTAGGCCGAAGCAGCCGCCCGCCGCCGCGGGCCGCGCGGCTGGGGCCCGCGTCCACGTCCGTCCCGGACGTAGAGCTCCGGCGCTGCCAGGAGATTGGTCATGTAATCGGGGAAGTGACCGAGAACGTCCCGCATCGCGCGGGTTGCGGAAGCAGCATCGCGAGCCTCGATCGCCGCCGCCACATCGAGATGCGCCTCGATGTCGGCGATAAGTGCTTTGCTCGGAATGCGTGGAAGACCGATGAACCAAAATCGCGATGCATTGTTGTGGAGAATAACCATCGCTCTCTCGAAATAGGCATTTCGCGACGAGGCAGCCATGGTGCGATGGAATACCTGATCCATTCGCACGAGTTTGCGAAAGTCCCTGTTTGCGATCGCCGACTTGTAGCCGCCGAACGCCGACCTGAGCTGAGCAACTTCGGCCGGCGAGGCACGATCAGCCGCCATTCCGGCGCAGGCGCCCTCGACAATGACCCTCGCCTCGAAGACTTCCTGGATTTCGCGAAAACCCAGTGTCGGGATAGACGTGCCGACCCGCGCGTGCCGCTCGACCATTTTCTCCAGGGAGAGGCGGAGCAAGGCATCGCGAACCGATGCGATTCCGATCCCGAAAGTCCTGGCGATCTTTTTCTCGTCGATCCTGGATCCCGCCGGGATATCGCCGAAAATGATCGCAGACAGGATGGTTTCGTACGCGCTTTCGCGCAGCGTCCCTGTCTTCGGACGTGGCTCATGCGAACTCATAGGGTTATGCCTTCCCCAAAATTCGCGTCCGCTGGAGTCCGGATCCTAGCACAGGTTTCAGTATCCCTCGGGCGCAACCGACTGCATTCATTGCAGACTCCGTAGTGCATCCGCAAGATAGATCATATCGGCAGCAGGATCGCTCCCCCGAAAGGTAACGACCATCTCGGTGACGCCGACCGATCGATAACGCTCACAGGCTGCGAGGCAATCGTCGGCATTGCCCGCAACCGCGAACAGGTCAACGATTTCGTCACTGACAACGTCACGCCCTTGGGAACCTGCCTCGATCCGCGTGGCCAGATCCATGAAATATTCCTCCGACAGGCCGCTCCCGATCACATGCCAATTCCGGGTCAGCGGGCTGGAAGACTTCCCGAAGCTCTCCTTGATCATTCTGCCGACGATATCCTTGGCAAGGTCGCGCGCTGCTTTCCTGTCGCGGCCGGCCACGCAGGGCGCGTATTGCACGACGTGGCGCAGCCGGCCCTCAGCGCCGGCGGAGCTATTTGCAGCAATAAGCTCCAGCGCCCGCTTGGTAAAATCCGGCGTGCACAGGTTCGAGATCATCAGGCCATCCGCAACGCGGCCCGCCAGGCGGATGGCCTGGTCGCCCATGGCCGCCATATAGATGGGATAGTCGGTCCGTACCGGCGTGAATTCGATCGCAAGATCGTGAGTCGAGAAAACCTGGCCCTTGTAGTCGCTTCGACCCGTGTTCAGGAGATCGCGAATGATGGTGATGGCATCCCTGAGCGCCGCAATTGGCTTTGAAACGTCGATACCGGCCTGCTTCAGCTTTCTTAGAATCCCTGCACCGATCCCCAGATTTGTTCGACCGCCGAGCAGCTCGTCCATCGCACCCATTTCCATGGCAACCAAACTCGGATGGCGCTGATAGGGATTGAGGACTCCAATTCCGATGCCGATCCTCTTCGTGGCAAGGCCGCAGGCCGTCATGGCCGGGAACACGCCCCGCCCGTATGGGTTCTCGGCAAACCAGACCGAATCGAAACCGGCGGCCTCGGCCGCCTGGGTCAGCTCGACACATGAAGACGGCTTCATCCATCCATCCAGACGCATGCCGAACTTCAACTTCATCCCCGCCTCCACGCCGATCCAAGCAGCAAGTTACACTGAACAGTGACATGTCAGTTATCATGTTTTAGTGTTCTTTTGAACATGGTCAAGAAGAAAGGGTCCGTGGAATGTCCGGCGATGAAATCTGCCTGCTCAATGCCGCCGACATCCGCGGCCTGTATTCCAAGAAGGCGATTTCACCCGTCGAAGTCGTCGGGGCGTTTCTCCGGCGCATCGAACAGATCAACCCTGCGACCAATGCCATAGTGACGGTCGCAGCCGAGCAGGCCCTGGCTGAAGCGAAGGTTGCGGAACAAAATATGATGCGCGGAGAGATCTTGCCGCCGCTGCACGGCATCCCGTTCTCCGTCAAGGACAACATCTTTACGAAGGGAATCCGGACCACCTCGGGATCGCTGCTGTTCAGGGATCACGTGCCTGCGGAAGATGCCGGAGTCGTCGTCGCCATGAAGCGCAGCGGCGCGATCGTCCTTGGAAAGACCAACACTCCGGCCTTCGGCTGGACCGGGACAACCGACAACAAGGTGTTCGGTCCTACGCGCAATCCATACGAACTTGCGCTCACGCCGGGCGGATCGAGCGGTGGAGCGGCGGTCGCCGCCGCGACCGCAATGGCGGCCGTCAATATCGGTACCGATGGCGGCGGCTCGCTGCGCATCCCGGCCGCCTTCACCGGAACCGTCGGATTCAAGCCCTCACACGGCCGCGTCCCGGATGTGCCGCCGCATACGCACTGGCTGTTCCAGCATTACGGGCCGATCGCACGGAGCGTCTCCGATATCCGGCTGGTTCTCGGCGCGATTGCCGGACCCGACCCCCACGATCCGCATTCACTGCCGGCCGGCGCGGACTCTTATCCTGATCCCGCCGCTGCCGCGCGCAAACCTCGCCTGCTCTTCACGACCCAGCTCGGATTTACCGAGGCCGTCGATCCGGAAATAGCTTCGATCTGCCGCTCCGCCGCACTTGCCTTCGGCGAGTTCGGCTGGGAGGTCGCCGAGCGCGAACTCGATTGGCCCAATCCCACTCCGTTCGCGAATGTCATTGCCGGATTCGGCCTCTGGTCGCGCCTGAGAGGTTTTGAACACAGGACTGACGAGATTGAGGACGGAATTCTGGCGATCATCGAATCGGTCAGGCCCCTTCCGAACACGGCGTTCTACGACGCCTATTTCGCGCGCAATGCCTGGTGCGGGAAAGTATTCGAGCTGTTTGAGAGCATCGACCTGCTGCTTACGCCGGCGACCGCCTGCGCGCCGTTCGCAATCGGAAGGACCTATCCGGCCGAGATCAATGGCGAGCCCGCTTCGCCATCCTCATGGTCTCCCTATCTTCGCGCATTCAATATCACGGGCCAGCCGGCGATTTCCGTTCCCGCCGGCATGACGAAGGCGGGTCTTCCTATCGGACTGCAGATCGTCGGCGCCCGCTTTTGTGACCGCCAGGTCATCGATGCGGCCGCGGCATTCGAGCAGGTCAGGCCGTGGCGTACGATGGGAGCGCTGGAAGCGTTGAACCGACAGGCGACTACCTAATAACTTTCCTTACTTGATCAGCGCCTCCAGCGGCGCTGACCTGTCCAGCCAATCCCGATAATCGCGCGGCTCGTCGACATCGAAGGCCAGATCGGGATCGGAAACAATCGTCGGACAGAAACCCAAGGCGCGTGCCGCTTCCGTGTGCCTGGCAAAACTGTGAGGACCGAACAGGAACGGAAAACGGCCGAACGCCACAGGAGCAAGTCCGAGCAGATTGGTGCCCTCGCGCCGGCTATCCGGAGAGATCACGATCTCGCCCGGCGTCGCCAAAATCCTGTTCAGCGACGGAACACTGACGTACGGAAGATCAATCGGCAGGATGGTGCATCGCTCGCTCAAGCCCGCTTGCAAAATGGAGTCTCTTGCCTGCGCGAGCGCAGCGTTCAACCCGCTGCCCGTCTCGGCAATGACCTTCACCTCCAATGCGCGAGCGATCGCCCAAACCCTGGCGTCCGGTGACACGATTCTGACCTGCGACGCGCCAACACAGCCGATCGCTGCCGCTAATGTCTGGCGCAGAAACTGCTCGCAGAGCCGACGGCGGCAGCGGCCGTCAATCTCGGACGAAAGGCGAGATTTGCCGAAATCAAGGTCCTTGCAGGGGATCAAGATCAATGTCATCGGTCAGATGCTTTCGGGAAACTCAAAATCGTGGCCGGATGCATCTAACGAGACGACAGTTTTGCGGCAAATGCAATCGCCGCCCGCGACACGGCCACACTGTCGTCGAGCGTCAGCATCAGCGTATCCATGATCTCGACGAAGATGCCCATCGCTTCAATTTGCGAAGCCTCTTCCGCGTCGGCCCGATCGATAATGAAGCCGTCGATCAGACCACGATACTTGCGGGCGACCGTGAGGCTCGATGGGGAATGCCCGAGCTCCGTCATCATCTTGGCAGCCGGTCCCTTGACGGCCTTGCCGCCGATGATGGGCGATACCGCAACGCGCGGTACGGGCACCCCTTCGAGCCGACGGCGAATGCCCGCAACCGCCAGGATCGGATCAATGCTGACATACGGGTTCGAAGGGCAAACGATCACTGCTGTCGCGGCGTCGAGCGCCGCAACGACGGCTTGCGTCGGTTCGGCGCTCTCTGCCCCGTCGAAGCGCAAGCCCGTTATCGGGACGTCGCAGCGACGGCGCACGAAATAGTCCTGAAAGTCGAGCCATCCTTCATGCGTCTCGACGCGCGTGCTGACGGGCGAATCCGACATTGGAAGGATGGCGGCCTGAATGCCCATTTGTTTCGCGACGTGAGCCGTGACATCGGTCAACGTTCTGCCCTGACGAAGCCAGTCGGTGCGCAGGATATGCAGCGCGAGATCGTGATCGCCAAGCAGAAACCAGTCCTGGCCGCCAAGTAGCTTCACCTGCTGCATGAAATTCCAGGTCTCATTGTTGACCCCCCAGCCCGTGGCCGGGTTCGCCATCCCGGCCAGCGTGTAAGTGACGGTGTCGATGTCGGGACAGATCCGCAGACCGAAATGATCGAAGTCGTCGCCGGTGTTGACGATCACCGCCAGGTTGTCGGCCTCAAGCTGGGCGAGACCGCGGGCAAGCTTGGCACCACCGACACCTCCGGCTAATGCGACGATCATCGGGCGACTCCGTTTCCACATTTCGGACGGCCACTCATTGCTACGCTCCGTCCACTAGCCAACAGGGATGCACGGCCTGCCAAATCCCGCCGATCAGCGAAACAGGTCGAGGCTGCGGTCCCGGATCAGATCCCGGCCGATGCCGTGGCCACCGGACACGGGAAAACCGCGAACATGGATCACAGGAAAGCCTTCGGCGCCCTGCCCCATCAAGAGAGATCCCGCGGCTGCCACTTCGTCCGCCAGCGCCACTTCCGTCGCTCTCAGCACGCGCCCATTGCGGTCCGGCAAACCCCGCATGTCCCACAACGCCGTTATTCCGGCTGTACCAATCGCGGTGCCGATCGTTCCGTTGCGCCATGCCCGTCCAAAGCTGTCGTTGATCACAATGCCGAGTTCGCATCCGAGCCGATGACGGAGCTGCGCTCGCAGTTGCCCTGCGCTTCGGTCCGCATCTAGCGGCAACAACAGGACACTCTCGTCGCCGGCGGCAGCTTCGACATTTGAAGCGTCAATGCCGGCGTTGGCCATGACCAGACCCGATCGATGCTCCACGATGATGACTCCCGGCCGGCAGCGCAACACTTCAACAGATTCGCGCAGGATCAATTCGACGACACGCGGGTCCTTGTTGGCGGTAGCAGCGAGTTCAAGCGCGCGATCGGAGGGCGTCACGTCGGCCAGCCAAACCTGGCGGCCTTCCGCCTTGGAGACAATTTTCTGCGCAACGACGAGGACGTCGCCATCGGCCGCGGCGACTTCGGTCCGCGTCAAGGCTTCCGCGATCATCTCCGCGAGGTCGTCGCCGATACGGATCGAGGGAATTCCTCCGAGCGCTGTTAGTACCATTTGACGGGACATCTTGACCTGCAATCTCTGCGGAGCCGGGCAGCAAATCCCGGCTACGAAGCGAACATCGACCTATCCGCCTTCGAGTACGGCAAAGAAATCCAACGCAACATTGCCGGTCAACGGCGTTGACGTCGAAACGACCACCTTGTCCATCGCCGCCAGCCACACCTCGGCTTCCGCATGGAACAACCGGATGGTCTGTTCGACGGTCGTTCCCGCGGGCAGGTCCAGGCTGACAGAGCCGACCCCGTCGGGAAGGAAGCGGCGCAGATTCCCGTGCATATTGACCTGGACCGAAACCAGATTGGCCGCCTTCGATCCGGGAGCAAGTTCACCCATGAGCGCCCTCGTTATTTCCTGCCATCAGCCGAACGCTGCCCGCAACTTCGGCACTACGCGCTCGGCATAAAGGCGCAGGAAGTTCGCCTGCTGCGGCCCGGGAGCGTGGAACACCAGATGCCGGAAGCCCAGTTCGACGTAAGGCCGGATGCGCTCCACCTGTTCATCGGGATCGGTCGAAACGATCCAGCGGCTGGCAGCGCGCTCCAGCGGCAGCGCGTCCGCGAGCCTTTCCATCTCCAGCGGATCCTCGACATGGGTCTTCTCCTCGGCCGAAAGTGCGAGCGCCGCCCAGAACTTCGTGTCCGATTTGGCGCGCTCGAGATCGGTGTCGAACGAAACCTTCACTTCGATCATGCGATCGATACTGTCGATCGGTCGTCCCGCCTTTGCAAGTCCCGCTTCGACATTGGGCAGCAGCGTCTCGCGATAGAGCTCCGGCGCTTTCCCGCTCGTGCAGATGAACCCGTCGGCGACCTCGCCAGCCAACCTCGCCGCTGTCGGGCCGGCTGCGGCGACGTAGATCGGCACCGGACGGGTGGGCTTGTCGTAAATGGTGGCTTTTTCCGTGCGGTAGTACTGGCCCTCGAAGCTGACACGCTCTTCGCGCCACAGCCGGTTCATCAAGGTCACCGCCTCGCTGAGCCGGCCGAACCGCTCCTTGAAGCCGGGCCATTTGATGCCGGTGGCCGGCACTTCATTCAAAGATTCGCCGGTGCCGACACCGAGGATCATGCGGTCAGGAAACATCGCGCCCAGCGTGCCCAAGGCCTGGGCAACGATGGAGGGATGATAGCGGAATGTGGGTGTCACTACACTGGTGCCGATGGCGATGCGGCGCGTGCGCGCGCCTGCCGCTCCCATCCAGGCGAAGGAATACGGCGCATGGCCCCCGGTATGGCGCCAAGGCTGGAAATGATCGCTGATGAAGACGGAATCGTAGCCGAGTTCTTCGGCCATGACCGCAAACTCCAGCAATTGCGATGGATTGAACTGCTCGGCGGAGGCTTTGTAGCCAATTTTCAGCACTGACACTTTCCTTTGGCTCGATACTTGTTCATTTAGGCCGTCAGCCGCGATAGCGCGCGACCATCGTTCGGTCGCGTGAGGATTACCGGCGACAGTTGCGGGGCCGCTTCGGCGGCGGCACGGCGTTCTTCCGGCACCGGGCGATAGAACGTATCGCGCTGCTCCGGCACGCGTCCGATCGATGTGATCGCCGAGCGCATGTCGGATGGCGGTAATTCCTGGCCATGCTGCGTGCCCGCCGCCCGCGAAATGCTTTCGTTCATCAGCGTTCCGCCGAGATCATTGGCGCCGGCATCCAGACAGAGCTGCACGCCCCTGACGCCCATCTTCACCCACGATGTCTGGATGTTCGGCACCAGCGGATGCAGCGCGAGGCGCGACACCGCGTGCATCAGCACAGCCTCACGCAGCGTCGGCCCACGGCGCGCGCCGCCCTTGAGATAAATCGGCGCCTCCATCGGCACGAACGGCAGCGGAACAAATTCCGTAAATCCGCCGCTTCGCGCCTGAAGGGCCCGGATCCGGAGCAAATGGGTGGCCCACGACGTCAGGCCTTCGACATGGCCGAACATGATCGTGGCTGTGGTGCGGATGCCGACGCGATGCGCAGTCTCCACAACTTCAAGCCATTGCGATGCATTTATCTTGTCGGGACAGATCACGGCGCGCACGTCATCGTCCAGAATCTCTGCCGCCGTTCCCGGCAAGGATCCGAGCCCGGCATCCTTGAGCCGGATCAGGAATTCGGAGACTTCGATTCCCAGCGTCGCAGCGCCCTGCGCGATTTCAAGCGGTGAAAACGCATGAACATGCATCTCTGGCACCGCGCGCTTTACGGCCCGGCAGATCGCAACGTAGGTATCGCCCGTGTAATCGGGGTGAATTCCCCCTTGCATGCAGACCTCGGTCGCGCCGCGCTCCCACGCCTCGACGACCCGGCGCTCGAGCTCCTCCAGGGCGAGATCATAGGGTGCCCCGCGAAGGGCCGCATGCGACTTGCCCTTGGAGAAGGCGCAGAAGCCGCATCGGAAATAGCAGATGTTAGTATAGTTGATGTTACGGTTGACGACGTAGCGCACGCGCTCGCCGACGGTTTCACGCCGAAGATCGTTCGCTGCCTCGCACACGAAATGAAAATCGCGATCGCGCACCTCAAATAGCCGCACGACATCGGCATGCGACGGCTCTCGGCCGGACGTCATACCGCCGACGACGCGCGCGACATCGCCATCAACTCTGGAAAGAAGCGGCGCAGTGACTACCGCGCGCGCCTGCCGTTCGGTCACGGCGTTACCCGGCGACCATGAATCATTTCGGGCCAGACCGCACGCATCGGCCAGCACCCTGACCGGTTGAACCATCGCCGGATCAAGCCAGCGCTGCGGCTGCTCCACATAGGCCGGATAGATTGCAAGCCGTTCGACCAGGAGCCACCCTTCGGCCGCGGTCGCCTTTGCCAGCGCTTCGATTTCCGGCCATGGCGCTTCCGGATTCACGTGATCGGGCGTCAGCGGAGAAATCCCGCCCCAATCGTTCAGCCCCGCGCCGATCAGCCGGGAATACGTGCCCGGCGACAGGTTCGGCGGCGCTTGCAAGTTCATATGCGGACCCAGGATGACCCGTGCCGCCGCCAGCGTCCAAAGCAGGTCGTCCAGGTCGGGCTCATCGAAATTGGCAAGCTTTGTGCCCGGCTTGGCCCGGAAATTCTGGATGATGACTTCCTGGATGTGGCCGTACCGGGCGTGCGAGTCCGCAATCGCCTGAAGCGACTGCAACCGTTCGCGTCGCGTTTCGCCGATCCCGATCAGGATGCCGGTGGTGAAGGGAATCTGAAGTTCGCCAGCGTCGGCGATCACCCGCAGCCTGACTTCCGGATCCTTATCGGGGGAACCAAAATGCACGCCGCCGCGGGCAAACAGCCGGGGCGAAATGCTTTCGAGCATCAGGCCCATGGATGCCGACACCGGCCGCAACATGAGCATCTCGTCGCGACTCATGACACCGGGATTGAGATGCGGCAACAAACCCGTGCGGCGTACCGTCTCGCCCGCAACATGCGCGAGATAATGGAGCGTGCTGGCAAAGCCCATGGCTTCGAGCTCGTCGCGCGCCGCCTTATAGCGCAGCTCGGGCTTGTCCCCCAGAGTGAACAGCGCCTCGTTGCAGCCGAGTTTTCGCCCCTGGTCGGCAATCGTGAGCACTTCGTCGACGCCAAGATAGGCGCGTCGTCCCGCGACCGGCCGCTGAGCGAAGGTGCAATAGTGGCAGACGTCTCGGCACAAGTGGGTCAGCGGCAGAAACACTTTCTTCGAAAACGTGATCTGCCGCCCGAATCCCTCGTCCCGCAACGCGCTCGCCTGCAACATCAGTTCGGAAAGGTCGCACTGCTCGAGGTCTCGTAAGTAGGTCATAGTTTCCATTCGGCATCACCAACAGCGCAGTTCGTTCGGCCACATGGCGCGCTAGCCAAGATCAAGCAGGTTCCGCCCTTGCCATGCCGTCGTCATGGAATCGGACAATTCCATGATCTGAACGACCTCCACAATTTCGGCATCGGTCGTACCCAGCGACCGCGTCTTGGCCTCGTGGACTTCTATGCAACCATCATTCCAGTTGTCCGAATAGCCATGGTTCTTGAGCGTGATGGCCATCGAGAGCAGCTGCACCATCCGTTCATCGATGGTTTTCGCGGACGCTTTGATCGCGTCCGACCTGCGAAGGTAAAGACGCAACCATTCGCCGTCGGCCGAGTAGACGCGAAATCCATTGGCGATGTATTTTCGGCTGTCGACGATTTGATGAAATATCTCATCGGTCGATCCGGTCTGCGGCGGCTTGACCTGCGGAAAGATGCCCGAACGCCACAGACTCAGCAGCATCTGCGCGTCTTGAAACCCGCGCAGGCCGCGGTAGAAATCCAGTATCTTCAGGATAAGCCTGAGGTCGTCCTCGCTCGCGCCAACCGCCAGCGCACGTGCCTTATGGTAACGGGCCGCCTCGCCATAGCCATTGAGAAGGTAGCCGACGACAAAAATCAGCTCGCGCACCTTGGGGTCCAACGTTCCGCTTTCGATGATGGCCAGCCGTTGTCGCAGGGTCTCGCACCACTCCGCATCGTCGGCATAAACCGAGCGATAGACATCCTCAGGCGACATGGAGCTTGCTGTTTCACGATTTGCCTGGTTCATCGGCGAGCCTCAATTGAGAAATCGACCGCCGTCGGAACGGCCAACTCGTGCGCAGCTACCGCTCTCGCGATTGCCTTCCGTGCCAGATTGACGATCAGGTGCGTCTTGTGCACGTTATTCTTGAGCGGCAAGCTTCCTTCGACCATCGTACGCGACGCCGCATCAATGACGCGCTCGTCAGGCCGCGCTGCATCGAGGAGCATCTGCTCCGCTCGGGTCGCGCGAACCGGAAGCGGCGCGATCGCACCGAGCGATATGGTCGCATCCGCCAACCGGCTGCCATCCCAGGACAGATTCACCGCCACCGACGCTTCAGCGAAATCGCTGCGACGCACCGCGAACTTCTCGAAGGCGTGCGTAGCCTCTTCGTGCAGGGGTATTTCAAATTTCAGGATGGCTTCGCCCGCCGCGAGGCAGGACAATCCTGACCATTGGTAGAATGCCGTCATCGGGACCCTGCGTTCGCCGGCCGGCCCGACGATGACGGCGCAAGCCTTCAGCGACGTGAAGAGCGGTGCCAGATCCGCAGGGCACGGCGCAGCGCATCGTCTGGCGTCAAGAATCGAATGGTACCGGCTGTTGCCCTGCACAGCGAAACATGGACAAGTCGTTCCACCCAATTTGTAGCAGGGAAACGCGCTTCGAAAGAACCAGCAACGCTTCTCCTGACACAAGTCACCGGCGACCGTCGCAACGCGGCGGATTTGCGGTGTCGCAATCAGTTCGATCGCCTCGGCCAGAAACGGGAGATGGCGCTGCACGGCATCTGATGCGGCCAGTTCGGCAAGGGTCGTCGCCGCGCCGATCGTCAGCATGCCGTCGCGCAGCGAGATATCCCGCATCCCGGGCACGCGGAAAACGTCGATCAGGACATCGGGATCGTAGATTCCCTGCCGCAACCCGACAAAAAGGTCCGTTCCTCCGCCGAGGATGCGCGACCGGCGATCGGTCCGGCTCAATTCGGCCAGCATTTTCTCGATCGTGACGGGAGCGATGACATCCGGATGTACACCCGACCTTGGCAGACGCGCGAACCTGGTTCCGACATGTCGGAGCACAGGAAACACCGCCGCGGGATAGGCCTTGCGAACCGTCGCAACTTCGAGATTGAACGGCCGCTTCCAGGGCTTCAGTGCGAGCACGTTGTGGTCGTTTCGCGCAAGAGCCGGCAAGACGCGATCCGGACTCATCGGCAGTTGCTTGAACCTAATTCCGGTCGCATGCGCCACCGCATTGGCGATTGCCGCGACTGTGGCATTGATGGTCGGCTCGGCGCCGGCCTTCGCGCCGAACGGCCCCTCGGAATCGTAGGTCTCGATCAGCGCTATCTCCACCGGCGGCGCGTCGCCGATGCGCGGAACCTTGTAGTCGAGAAACGATGCATTGACCGGCCGGCCCTCCTCGAAGACGAGTTCTTCCTGAAGGGCCATGCCAATCCCCTGCAAGATGCCGCCGTAGATCTGGCCTTCCATCGCCGCCGGATTCAGAGCACGCCCGACATCCTGCGCGGCAACGATCTGCAATATGGTGATCCGCCCTGTATCCGGGTCGACCTCGACCTCCACCGCCTGCGCGCCGAACACATAGGCCGCGGCATAATTTCCGATGCCCGTCGCCGGATCGGGCCTTTCGCCAGGCGTCTGATAGGAGGCTTCCGCCTCCACCGGACCGCACAGCCGGGCGACATCGGCGAACGAGGCCGCCTTGGCCGGATCGGTGGACATGTGCACGCCGTTCTTCTCGAGAACGACGTCATCGGCGCTGCAATTCCAGTGCCGCGCCAGCTCCCGGTTGATCGCCTCGCGCAACTTCGCGGCCGCGCGCAACGTGGCGTTTCCGGTTACGAATGCGACGCGGGACGCAGCGCTGCCGAGATCCGGCGGCGCGTCGTCGGTGTCCATGTGCGACACACGCACATGCTCTGACGCGACGCCGAGAGCCTCGGCCGCGATCTGCGCCAATGTCGTGTTCTGCCAGGTCCCGCTGTCCGCCGTCTGGGTGTGGACCACGAACTCGCCGCTCTGCGAAAGCGCGATGCGCGTATTGGAGTAATTGCCCTCCTGATAGATCACGCCTCCGCTGGGATGGATCATTGCGGCGATGCCGATGCCGCGGTTCTTCCCGGGATTTCGACGCTTCTCCGCCCAGCCAATGCGGCGGCCAACCTCTTCTAGACATTGCGAGAGACCGCAACTGGTGATTTTCCATCCGAGCGGCGTCACGTCGCCGCTTTGGTTGGCCTGCGAAAGCCGGTACTCGAGCGGATCGCGGCCGAGGCGCTCGGCGATCTGATCCATATGGCTCTCGATCGCCCAGATCATCTGCGGCGCGCCCATGCCGCGATACTGGCCGCCGGGCACCTTGTTCGTATAGACGAGATCGCAATCGTAATGGGCGGTCTGCACCCGATACAGGCAGGTGGTCCGCTGGCGTGAGGCTCCGACGTAGGTCGGCGCATAGGCGGTGTAAGCGCCGTTGTCGATGAGGACCGACGTCGATCGCGCCAGGATGCTTCCATCCGCCGCGACGGCGGTTTTCAGCTTGATGCGCTTGGCATGATCCGACTTTCCGCTGACGAACTCCTCGCGCCGGTCCAGCAGCAGCTTTACCGGCTTGCCGGTGCGAACTGACAGCAAGCCCGCCAGCGCTTCCTGCTCGCAGATCTTTGATTTCCCGCCGAACCCGCCTCCGACCTCGACCGCCTTGACGTGCACCTGCTCGGTGTCGAGTCCGAGCACATGCGCGACTTCCTTGCGGATGAAGTACGGCGCCTGCGTTGCCGTCCACAGCGTCAGGCGGCCTGAAACCGCGTCGTAGCTCGCAACGGTGCCGTTCGTCTCCATACAGGCGGGCACGACTACGCCATGTTCGAATTCATCCTCGAACACGTGATCGGCCTGCGCAAACCGGGCAGCAACGTCGCCATAGTCGCAGGCAAAGCGGATCGCGAGATTCTTCCCTGAAGGGGTCCGCGACGCTTCATGAAGCGCCGGCGCATCCTGCCGCAACGCGAGCTCCGGCGTTAACACCTGCGGCAACGGCTCGTAGTCGACAACAATCAGTCTCAGCGCCGTCTGGGCCGCCTCGAGCGTATCGGCGGCAACCGCGGCGACTTCCTCACCGAAGAACCTGACCTTGTCGACGGCCAGAGGGTGCCTGTCGGAATATCGGTCGCCGAGGTGCATATAGCGGCGTCCCGGAAAATCGGCCGCCGTAATTACCGCTGCCACGCCGGGCGCGGCCCGGGCTGCGGCCGTATCGATCTTCCGAATCGCTGCGTGCGCGTGCGGACTGCGCAATACGGCGGCAAACAACATACCCGGCACTGTGACGTCATGAGTGAAGATCGCCGCGCCACGAACCCGAAGCTCCGCGCCTTTCTGCGGAATGCGCCGCCCGACCTCGTGCTCGCTCACCGACATTCGCCGCCGTCCATTCGGCTGGCCAGCAGAACCGCATTGATGATCGGTTGGTAGCCGGTACAACGACAGATATTTCCGGTCAGTCCACTCACCACGTCCTCTTCCGACGGGGTGGGATTGCGCAACAATAGCGCGCAGGCCGAAACGATCATTCCCGGTGTGCAGAAACCGCACTGGGTGGCGCCCTGTTCGATGAACGCCCTTTGAACGCGGTTGAGCATGCCCTTCTCCGCAAAACCCTCGATCGTGGTGACCGACGCGTTCTCGGCGCGATAGACCGGGAACAAGCAGGAGCAGACGGCAAGACCGTCGACGAGCACCGTGCAGGCACCGCAATCCCCGCTGCCACAGCCGATCTTCGTTCCCCGCATGCCAAGCTGCTCGCGCAACACGTAGGCTAGTCCCGTTAGCGGGGCCGCCTCGACCTCCAAATCCTGGCCGTTGACCCGCATTCTGACGGTCACGTCGCGCTCCGGCCTGCAGTTCGCAGATGCTGCATCGAGCCATACAGGTCGCGAAGTTTGCTGAATTCAGACTGGTCGACGAAATTGCACTTGCCGCGACCGAAGTTCTTGGCGACTTCGATCGAGAAACGGACGGCCTTCTCGATGTCATCGAGCTGGGTCGCGCCCGTGGCACTTCCGGCCACCGCGACCTCCGCAGTCACCGCGACGCCGACGACGGGCGCCCGGGTGAATACCGTCGGCTGCATGATCGAGTTGATGTGAAAAAGCCCGTTTTCGTAGGGGGTGATGTCCTGCATGCTCAGCGGCATGGTAACGGCCGGCTTCGCGGTGACCGTCTCCAGAACGTCGACCAGATCGCGGCTCACCGGGAGGATGAAGCCATCGCAGACGGTCGGGGTAATGGCGATACCCTTATGGTTGACGATGCGGTTTCCGCGTGACGTGTCGATGCTGAGGACCGCCGCCATGTCGGGATGAGCCTCGAAGCGGCCGATCACGTTACGGTCGACCGGCGACGACATGAACGGCACGGGCTGGTGAGGCCGCGTCGGCGCGGCGGCGCAAACATGCGTCGACACGATGACATCGCCGTCGAGCACATCGCCTTTGGCCCTCATCGACGCCAGCTTGGCCGCGATGGCGATCGCCGCTATCGCTCCGTCGGCGTCGGAAACGATGCCAATCTGCGCCGGGCGCGCCCCGACCCCGCCCAGCTTGCCGATGATGCCGAGCACGGGAGCTGCTTTGCTGGCGCCCGCAATTCGCACCTGAATGAGATCGGTGTGATGGGCGGCAGATTTGACCCGCTCCGATTGGATATCGTCGATGCCCGCGGCGCGAAGAAAACCGATTACCTCCGGACCATCGACACGGGCGCTGTCGAGCAGTTCGTAGGCATCCATGACTTGTCGAAGAGCCATCGTTTCAGGCGCCTGCGGGTGCGAGTGTGGATTTGTTCAGGTGCGGCAAGACGTCCGAAAACAGCAGATGTGTCATTTGCGTAATGCTCATGCCTTTCGCCGGATAAGGCAGCAGAATGATCCGGCTGACGCCGCAGGCAGCGATGGCGCGAATCCGCGTAATACATTCCGATGGAGTGCCGGAAACCGACAGATGAGTCGTGAGCTTGTCGCTGACGTGCTCGCACATCGCAGCGTCGTATTCAGCCGACCGGGAATAGCCAAACCTTGCGAGTTCCTCGAGCAACCGCGGCGCAGGCTCTCCAAGCAGGTCCAGCGCTTCCGGCGTCGAACTGATCGTTCGTCCGATCGCGGGCTTGACGGCCGCGCGCGCAGCATCACCGTCCTGGCAGACCGACGTATAAGCCCAAACGACAATTTCGGGCTTTGCTCTTTCCGGGGCCCGTTTTTTCAAGCCAACAGCGATCTGATCCAGAGCAAAGGAGATGCCCTCATCAGATGAAAAGTGCCCAATGATGACGCCGTCGCCAACTTCGCCGCCGAGCGCAAGGATCATCGGACCGCGGCCCGTGATATAGATCGGAATGGCGCGCGCCGGAAAGTTGAGTTGTGCGCCGTTCGCGACGACATGATCGCTCGCATGCGTGATCTTCTCCCCGGCCCAAAATCGCCGGCACAGATCGATCGCCTCGCGGACGGCCTTGGCGGGACCGGTGCGCTTGATCCCTAGGGCATCGAAGCCGCTCACGCCTGCGCCGATGCCCATGACGGCACGGCCGCCGGACAGCTCATCGAGGGAAGCCATGGCAGATGCCGTGAGCAGCGGATGCCGGATGTAGGGATCCGTGACCCCGGTACCCAGGGTGCATGTGCGCGTCACGCCGGCCAGCGCGGACAGGCAGACAAATACGTCGCGAAAGAAGCGCTCGTCAGGCACCCATAAAGACAATCCGTTATTCTCGCAGTCGACGCCGAGCTGCATCAACTCCGACATCGACAACTTGGGCAGGATCGCGATGTCGACTTTCATCTGCGTCACGCCGCCTCTGGCGAGTTCAAAGACTTCGCCGCTGCAGACTCGAGCGCGGGCCCCTTTTCCCGCAGCAATGCAGCCGCCCTATGCAGATGAGCACGGATAATCCTGTCCGCCGTATCGCCATCCCGCAGTTCGAGCGCCGAAACCAGAAGTTCGTGCTCACGCAGGAACTGCCGGCAATCCTCCAGGGAGTGCAACCGCATGTCTTCATCGGTGAAAATGAATTCGTGGAGATTCTCGAAGGCTTGAAGGATCCGCGGCGCACGCGATGCGCGCGCCACCATCTGATGGAATTCAAGATTGAGCGCGGCCCGGCTGCGTGTATCGGATAGGTCGACAGCCATGCTGACTCGAACGTTTTCCCGGAGGGCTTGGATCTCCGGATTGGTAATTCGCTCAGCCGCCAGCCGCGCCGCGTAACCCTCGATCGCCGCGCGCAGATGATAGCTCTCCAGTAAATCCTGGCGCGGATCGGCGACGACATAGCCGCTGCGATCCGCCGCGGATATCAGTCCGTCCGACTTGAGCTGCGCCAACGCCTCGCGAAGCGGTGTGCGGCTGACGCCCATGGCCTGGGAAAGCTCGACTTCGATCAGGCGCGCGCCGGGTGCGAACTCTCGGTTGAGAATGGCCAGTCGCAGGTTTCGATAGACGCCCTTCCAAATCGCCTCGCGCTTCGGAAGTTTGTAGGTATCAGCAAGCATCTTGTATCCTGCATACAGTGATTTCGAGGGCAACATACCTCAACGAACGCATAAATCAATACTGCTGCTATTTTACGCAGGGATTGCTGCTGAATTGGCGGTTGACATTGAATACTGCATACAGGAAGCTGGGTCGAAATTGAATACTAGATGCGCGAAAATCGAGGGTCTGCAGGTCCAATGCTTCAACACGCCCGATATCCGGATGGACGGCAGGTCTCCGGCCTGGCGAATCCGATGATCGATATCTGAAGCCGGATGCGGCTGATGCGACCAGATCATCGAAGCGCGGGCGCCAACGCGCCGGCGGATGTCGTAATCGACAAGATTTCAGTGGCGTATGGCGACACCCGTCCAGTCGACGACCTGTCGCTAACGGTCCAGGCCGGCGAATTTCTCTCCCTGCTCGGCCCAAGCGGATGCGGCAAGACCACGACCTTGCGCGCCGTCGCCGGCTTCGTGACGCCGCAAGCCGGCGACATCCGTATCGGCGGCAAGTCGGTGTCGAACATACCGGCCAACCGGCGCAACATCGGCATGGTCTATCAGGACTATGCGCTGTTTCCGCACATGACCGTGGCCGAAAACATCGCCTTCGGAATGAAGATGCGGTCCTTCTCGCGCACCGAGATCGAGTCGCGGATTCCCCGTCTGCTGTCGCAACTGCAACTGCCGGGATTTGCCAACCGTTATCCCTCGCAATTATCGGGCGGGCAGAAACAGCGCGTCGCGCTGGCGCGCGCGCTGGTTTTCGAGCCTTCGGTGCTGCTGCTCGACGAGCCGCTCGCGGCGCTGGACCGCCAACTGCGCGGCGACATGCAGTTCGAGCTGCGCGAGCTCCAACGCAAGGTCGGAATTACGACCATCTTCGTCACCCACGACCAGGAAGAAGCTCTTTCGCTATCGGACAGGGTCGCCGTCCTGAGCAACGGCAAAATTCTGCAAGTCGATACCCCGCGCGGCGTATACGCGGCGCCGGCCCATCGTATCGTCGCGGAATTCATCGGGGCCGCAAATTTCCTGTCCGGGACGGTCGTCGGCCGCGACGGCAACGAGTCGTTGTTCGAGGTCGCAGGTATCGACGGCCCTCTCCGGCTGAACGGCCGACACGGCGATGGCGCAGCGACGTTGTTGCTGCGTCCGGAGAACATCCGTCTGCATGAGCCGCGGTCGCTCGATCGATCGCCTTGCAATGCGATGACCGGAAAAGTCCTCAACTCGGTCTATGTCGGTACCGGCATCAAGTATCAGCTGCGTCTCGCTTCCGGCCTTATCATGCGGGTCGATGTGCCGCTTGCGCGTCAGGAGGCGGCTGCGATCGACACCGAGGTGATCGTCGAATGGGATTCCGCCGACGCGCGGCTCTACCGCGACGATCGTCTGGAGGTTTGATGCGGCTCCTGCTCATCAGCAATTCAGGCCGCCCGTTTCTGCATCATTGCAGAAGCGCGATCGGCGACTTCCTCAGTCCTGTCCGCCGTGTCGGCTATATCACAGCCGCCCGGCTGGACAATGCTGCGGAGCGCTTCAGAATCGCCGCCGAAGCACTCTCGGAAGTCGGCATTGACGCTGAACATTTGCATCTCGACGGCTCCCTGAAACGACGCATCGAGGCAGCAGATTCCATCTTTGTCGGCGGCGGCAACACTTACGCTCTGCTGCAGCGATTGAGAGAAGGCGCCGTGCTCGACAGCCTCGCGAGCCTCGTGCGCAGCGGTCTTCCGTATATCGGCACCAGTGCCGGCAGCAATATCGCGGGTCCCAACATCCTGGCGACCAACGATTGGAACGTTGTGGGCTGCACGCGATTCGACGCCATGGGGCTGATCCCCTGGGCCATCAACCCGCATTACCTCGAAGCAGACCCGGCGATGGCTCCGGGCAGCGAGACGCGCGAACAGCGGATATCGGAATACCTGACCGTCAACGCCAATCCCGTTCTTGGAATAGAGGAATCCGCCGCTATCCGCGTCGAGAACGGAGTCGCTACCGTCGTGGGAAGCGGCCGCGCCAGACTGTTTCGACGGCAGCAGGCCCCATGCTGGCTGCTGCCCGGCGAAGTGATCTCCTCCGATCATCACATGATGGAGGGGACGACGTGATGTCGTTCGATTACGTCGAAGCAACCAGCGTCGTCGAGGCCGTGGCGCTGATGTCGGAGGGCCAGGGAGAGGCGAGATTCATCGCCGGTGGCACCGACATCGTCATCCAGATTCGCAGGCATCAGCAGGACCCACGCCGGCTGATCGGCATTCAGTCGATCGAGGCCCTCAAGACCATCGCCATCGAAGACGGCCGGCTCGTGTTTGGCGCACTGGTGACCCACAAGCAGATCGAGCGCGATGCGCGGTTCGTTGGCGGACTTCACGGCCTGGTGGAAAGCGCGCAAGTCATTGGCGGCCATCAAGTTCGCAACGCCGGCACGATCGGCGGCAATATCTGCAATGCTTCTCCGGCGGCCGACCTGCTGCCAATTTTACTGGCGCTCGACGCGGAGGTCGAACTGGTCGGCTCCGGCTCCTCGCGATGGCAGCGACTGGACGATTTCCTGATTGGCCCCGGCAAGACGACACGAGGGCCGGACGAAATGCTCACCCGCGTCAGGTTCGCCCAACTGAACGCGCGCACGGCAACCGCTTTCATGAAGGCGGGCCGGCGACGGGCGATGGAAATCTCGGTGGTTTCGATTGCCGCGAGCCTCTCATTGGACGATCAGCGACGCTGCACCGATATACGTCTGTCGGTCGGCGCAGCGGCGCCGGTACCGTTTCGCGTCCGAGAGGCCGAGCAATCCTTGATCGGCGAGACCTTGACCGAGGAGCGCCTTGGCAAGGCCGCGGCCATTGCCGCTTCGGCAGCAACACCGATCACCGACGTGCGCGCGTCTGCGGATTACCGAAGACGCCTGATCGCAGCGCTCGTGCCGCGAACGCTGCGCGCCTGCCTGATGCGGATCGAAAGCTGACCGATGTCCGTGCCGATGACGCTGACCGTGAATGGAGAGCGATACGACATCGAGGTCGGTGCCGACCTGTCGCTGCTCGATCTGCTGCGCGACGAACTTGGCCTTCTCGGCACCAAGACGAATTGTCTGGAAGCCGAATGTGGCGTTTGCACCGTGCTCGTCGACGGAGCGGCGATCAACTCCTGCATCACATTGGCACTGCAATGCCGGGGAAAATCCATCACCACGATTGAAGGCCTCGCCAGGGACGGACAGCTTCACCCGCTGCAATCCGCATTTATCGAACTGGGCGCCGTTCAATGCGGCTACTGCATTCCCGGCATGATCATGTCCGCAAAGGCGCTGCTCGACGAAAACCCCTCGCCGGACGAGACCGAAATTCGCGAAGGACTGGCGGGCACGCTGTGCCGCTGCACCGGGTATCAAAAAATCGTCGATGCGGTGGCATCGGCGGCAAAAGAGCTGAGGCAAGAAAGACGGTAACCGTAACAAGGTCAGACAACGGAGATTGCAATGAGACAGCTAGCAACCCATGGCATCGCGGCAATTATGCTGGCGATGGCGCTTGCAGCCGGTGGGCAGGCCCGCGCTGCGGACAAAGAACCGCTCGTCTTCATGACGTGGGGCGGCGTCTGGCAGCAGACATTCGAAAAGCTTGCCAAGGATTACGAAGCCGAGACGAAGCAGCGCGTCAACGTAATCGCGCAGGGCGCCGGTGAAGCCGGCCTCGCCCGTGTGATCGCCCAGAAAGACCACCCCGAAGTCGACGTCTGGTCGACCAACATGATCAACTACGAGCGCGCCAAGACCGAAGGCGTCATCGCGCCGTTCGACAAGGCGGCGGTGCCGAACGCTGCGAAGATCAAGCCATCGCTGGTGTTCTCCAACGGGGTTACGGCCTGGGTCTCGTTGCGCGGACTGTTCTATCGCAAGGATCTCGTGCCGTTCGAACCCAAGTCATGGGAGGATCTTTGGGATCCCCGCTTCAAGGGCAAGATCGGCGCACCGGCGGCAACATTCGATCCGGGCTACTTCCCAACCATGGCGGCGCTGCTCGCCGGCGGCAACGAGCGCAATCTCGCGCCGGGGTTTGCAAAGCTGAAGACGCTGCGGCCGAGCTTCGTGACGTTCTTCACGAACAATGTGCAGTCGATCCGGCTGCTGGAGGCGGGTGAGGTTGGCCTGATTGCCTGGGGCATCCTTCCCAACGTGATCAGCTATATCAAACCGGGCGGCAACTACGGCTTCGTCGTTCCCACCAAGCCGCTTCTGGTCGCCGAGACACCCCTGACCATCATCCAGGGCACGCCGCGCAAGAAGGAAGCCGAAGCGTTCGTCAATTATCTGCTCTCGGAAAAGGCCCAGACCCAGATGGCGGCCGCGTTCGGCGCATTGCCCGCGAACCCGGATGCCAAAGGACCTGAAGTGGTTCAGTCGATCCTGAGCAACCTCGATGGCGTTTACACGATGGACTATAAATATCTCGCCGACAATCTGTCGAACATCATTTCCCAATATGACCGCGAGGTGGTCCAATAACGTTCGATCGAGCCATGGGCAGGCAGCGGAAGTGCATACCATGAAGAAAGCGGCTTCAGCTTTGCTCCTGGCGGGCCCTGCCATGCTCGTCATGGTGTTCTTCTTTGCGACGCTGGCGACGGTTCTGTCGCTCAGCGTGGTCGACAAGGCCAATCATTTCTCGCTTGAGAACATCACCGCGTTCGCGACCGATTCCCAGTACCGGAACTATCTGTTCCGTTCGATCTGGATAGCCGGCTACACCACGGCGGTCGTGCTGGTGGCCGGCTATCCGATTGCCTATGTGATGAGCCGGGGATCGCGGCACTTCTCTTCCGCGGTGACGCTGATCCTGGCGATCCAGTTCTTCGCGATCTACGTGGTGAAGATGTATGGCTGGATGCTCGTTCTCGGCAACAACGGCGTCATCAACCGCTCGCTGAAGGCACTGGGCCTGATCGATGCGCCGATCAAACTGATGTACAACGAGCTGGGCGTCGCGATCGGCCTGTTCGCCTCCGCGCTGCCGCTGATGGTGTTCCCCATCAGTTCGGTGCTGCAGAATGTCAGCAGCCGGTTCGAGGAAGCCGGGCGCGGCCTCGGCGCCAACCCGCTACGTACCTTCTGGCACATCACGCTGCCGCTCAGTACTCCCGGCGTAGTCAGTGGCGCCGTTCTGACGTTCGTCTTCTGCTTTACAGCCTATCTCGCGCCGTCGCTGCTCGGCGGTGGTACATTCAAGATGATCGGAAACCTGATCTACGATCAGGCCGTGGTCGGATTCAACTACAGGCTCTCTGGAGGCGCGGCGGTCGTCACCCTCGCCGTCAGTCTGCTGGTCGTGTTCACCATCAGCCGGCTGGGCACACGCACTGTCGGCGGAGAACCCAAATGAACGTTGCACGGCAGCCGATAGATCCGATTCTCGTGGTGAGCGCCTGCATTGCCGTTGTGGTACTCGCCTTCACGACGTTCCCGCTGATCGTCGCCATCGTCAGCGCTTTCAGCCCGACGACTGAGGCTGCATTTCCTCCGCACGGATTCTCGCTGCGCTGGTTCGCGAACGTGTTCCTGAAGCCTGAATTCAGCAGCCCGTTCTACCGGAGCATAGCGCTCGCATTCATTTCGGCAACGTGCGCGATGACGATCGGAACCATGTCGGCGCTGGCGCTGACCAATTTCAGATTTCGCGGCCGTGACGCGATCGATGCCATCCTGATGTCGCCCTTGATCGTACCGCAGGTAATTATAGGCCTGTCATTCCTGATTTTCAGCATTCGCACCAAGCTGGGCAGCGGATTCCTGACGCTTGTTCTCCTGCATTGCGTGCTGACCCTGCCTTATGCCGTACGCGTCATCAGGGCCTCGCTGGCAAATGTCAGCCCGACGCTGGCAGAGGCAGCCGTCGGCCTCGGGGCCTCGCCGGCAGGGGCTTTTTTCCTCGTGACGTTGCCGCAAATCAAGGCCGGCATATTCGCCGCCAGCTTCTTTTGCTTCGTCATCTCGTTCGACAACTTTACCGCAACGGCATTCCTGGCGCAGAACAACACGACACTCCCGGTTGAAATCTTCTACTACATCGAGACGCAGGTCGATCCCACCATTTCGGCGTTGGCCGCGCTGCTCATCATCGTGACGACCGGATTCGTCCTGCTGACAGATCGGCTGATCGGCATCAACAGGGTCACATGAAGCCTCATCGGTCCGCCACGGTTCGGCTTTTTCACCGCTCACGGAATACCGCGCCATGACAAGCCCATACAAGACGGTCGGCAAACGGCTTCCACGGCTCGACGCCATGGCGAAGGTCACTGGCACCGCCGTCTACGGCACGGATTTCTCGCTGCCCGGCATGTTGCATGCGAAGCTTTGCCGCAGTTCGAAGGCGCACGCCCGGATTGCGAAGCTATCGACCGATGCCGCCCGCCAGATGCCCGGTGTCCGCGGCATCATTACGGCGTCCGACGTTCCGAGCGGACGCTACGGCTCGTTCATCAAGGACATGGAAGTCTTCGCGAGCCGGAAGGTCACGTATATCGGCCAGCCGATCGCCGCCGTGGTCGCCCGCTCGGCTCGCGAGGCGGAAGCCGCCGCAGCAGCGATTGTCGTCGACTACGAGGAACTGCCGGCCGTCTTCGACGTGGAAACGGCTCTCCTGCCCGACGCGCCGCTCGTCCACGAGGATTTGCTGGACTATCAGGCCATGCCGATCCTTCGCCGCGGAAGAAATGTGTCCAACCGGTCAAGCCTTGTGGTCGGAAATGTCGTCGAAGGATTCGCAGCCTCCGATCACGTCTTCAGCCACCGGTTTCAAACCAACATGGTCCATCCCGGCTATACCGAACCGCGCGCTGCGGTGGCGACCTGCGAGCCGGACGGTCGCTTTAGCGTATGGTCGAACACCCAGCTTCCATTCGAGACCCAGAATACGCTTGCGGATATCCTGAAAGTCCCCTCCTCGCAGATCAGGGTCATTTGCACGGTTATCGGCGGCGGATTCGGCGGAAAATTGCGCCTGGGCGTCGAGCACTATGTCGCCCTGCTGGCCAAGGCCTGCGGCCGTCCGGTCAAGATGGTAACAACAACGGAAGAGGAACTCATTGCAGCCCATCCAAGGCAGCCCGTGCTCGTCGAACTCAAGACCGGCGTCAGCAGGGATGGCCGAATCCTGGCAAAACAAGGCAGGATCCTCGTCGATACCGGCGCGACGTCGGGATCGGGCGTCGGCGTCGGATCGAGTTCTGCCCTGATCCTGGCGGGACCGTACAACATCCCAAACATTCTCATCGAAGGCTTGAGCATCTACACCAACAAGACGCCGACGGGCTCGTTTCGCGCCCCGTCCGGTCCGCAAGCCAACTTCGCCGTCGAATCCCAGATGGACATGATCGCCGATGCAATCGGACTTGACCCACTGGAATTCCGGCTGCGCAATATCCTGCGTGACGGCGACAAGGCGCCCAATGGCCAGGTCATCAAGAAGGTCAGCCTGGAGGAATGCCTCCTGAAGGCCGCCGATGCAATTGACTGGAAGAACCGGTCCACGGCTCCGGGGCGCGGCAAGGGCCTCGCATGTAGCTGGTGGACCACGACGTCCGGCTCGTCGGGGGTATACGTCAAGATCAATCCCGACGGAAAGGTGCTGATGAACACCGGATGCGCAGAGATCGGCACCGGCGCGCTGACGGGGGCCGCTCAGGTACTCGCGGAAGACCTCGGGGTCGAATTATCAGACATCAGCATCGTCAGCGCGGATAGTTCGTCAACACCATTCGACTATGGCGCGCAGGGCAGTCGAACTGCGTTCGCGGTCGGCAATGCGTGCCGCGCCGCAGCGGCCGACTTGCGGCAACAGGCGGTCGCAATCGCATCCAAGCGGTTCGGAGTAGCAGCAGATGGCGTCGTTTTTCGCGACGGTGCAATTCATAACGGCAATCAGTCCATGACCCTCGCCGAAATCGCCAGGACCGCCCAATTATCGAGCGGTGGCTTGATCGCCCACGGCACGTTCATCGCCCCGCCGACGGTCTACGATCCGGCGCGCAGCGAGCATATGGTCATCACGGTTCTCAATTCGCCGAGCTTTCACGCGCATGCCGTGGACCTGTCCGTCGACGAAGAAACTGGCGACGTTCATATCCACGACTACGTCGTCGCCCAGGATGTCGGTTTTGCGATCAATCCGCTCTACGTCGAAGGCCAGATTGAGGGCGGCGTGGTTCAGGGCCTCGGTCAGGCCCTGTCCGAGGAAATCGTCTATCGCGACGGACGCGTCGTCAATTGCAACCTGACCGACTACAAGATGCCGACCACGATGGACGCTCCGCGCATTCGCTCGATCATCGTCGAATGCCCCAGCGAGGCCGGTCCCTTCGGCGCCAAGGGCGTGGGCGAACCGCCGGTAATCGAGCCGCCTGCGGCAATCGCCAACGCCGTAGCCTTCGCATCGGGCTGCCGGGTCACGACACTGCCGATCACTGCCGAGAAGATAGCGAGTGCATCTGAACTGCTTCGAAGGACGAAAGAACAGACATGCGGATCATAGCCTCCGATCTTTCCGCGCCGCAAGCTTACAAGCTCCTGACCGGAATTGTCGTTCCGCGCCCCATCGCCTGGATCACGAGCGTCTCGAACGTGAGAACAACCAATCTCGCACCATTTAGCTGCTTTACCTTTGTATCGAGCAATCCGCCGATGGTCGGTGTGAACATCGGACCGAAGGAGAGCGGTCAGAAGGATACCGCGGCCAACATCGCGCAGCGCGGCGTGTATATCGTGAACATTGCCGACGACTCGATGATTGGCGCGGTTCACAGCAGTTCGTTCGAACACCCCGCCGACGTCAGCGAGGCGGAGCTTCTGGGGTTAGCGACTCTACCGGGTGAAATGGTTGATTGCCCGCGCCTGCGCGACGTGCCGGTCAGCATGGAATGCCGGCTGTCCGAAACAGCCCGGTTCGGACGAGGCGGGACCGCATTCATCGTTGGCGAAATCGTCTGCTTCCACATCCGGGACGATCTGCACGAAAACGGCAAGATCGCCACTGCTCGCCTTCGTCCGATCTGCCGGATCGCCGGGCCGAACTACGCAACGCTCGGTCCGATCGTCACGCAATCGGCGCTCGGAAGCTGGGGACCGCCTGGCACGCTCCGGGGACCCAATGACTGACACATGAAGCGAGGTGACGCACACGCCGACCACGTCCCTCTTAGCCATCCGCTGCGGTGAGCGGGATCAGACCCAGATCCTGCTGCAGCCGCGACAACTGCGCTGACCTTTCGAGGATTTTGCAGGCAAATTGCAGAGCCGTATAGGCGCCCATCCTGAGACCAACGACATGCGCGCACTCTATCGCGAGGTTGCGCATCACGCATGCTGGATCATCGGTCACGCGCTCCCAGCTATAACACGCCGGATCTTCAGGGATATCGCTGGGCTGATATCCGCGGGCATTGTAGGCGATGCAACGGGAAGCACGCGAAAAGTGTCGTGTTTGATCTTCCCATAGACGCAGGCCAGACGCTAGTTCGTGGACAAAGACGATTGGATATCCTTCGCCATGCTCCTCAAAATAGAGCCTCGCACGCCGCGTCGACATATGGCATCGCTCTTTCCCACGTTCCACAAAACGAACGGAAACAGGAACAGCCAAATCACCTCGCGATGCAATCCTTCTCGTATGATCGGACAGCATGTTTCCCATTGCTTCGCGGCTTACTTCAGAGAATCGCTGATCGTGCTCGTGGTCTTTTGTAATATCTCGATGAGGGATTCTTCGCGGAGCAGGGCCATACGCTCGAGATCGCCAATCAGCGTCAGGCTCCCAATAACATCTCGCTCTGCGCCGAAGATAGGTGCCGAAATGCCTTCGATGCCGCTGTTCAACTCCCCCTTGGTCAGGCTGTAGCCCGCTTTTCGGATGCTCAACATCTTCTCGTAGAAGGCTTGCCACCCCTGAGCCAGCGCATCGGCCTCTCCATTCGCCCGCGCCTCCTCGTGAAGCTTCCTCAGGCGCGCGGCAGGCAGGAATGCGATGATGGCTTTGGAGTTGGAGCCGCGAAACAGGGGAAGCGGCCGGCCTCTGCCAAATTTCAGAGTTCGGCTGGAGCCGCCGCTCTCGATGTGGACTGTGATGATCTTCCGTCCGTAGAGCTTGCTGAGGAGAACATCGAGCCCGGTCTGCTTCGAGAGCTCGACCATCGGGCCCGCTGCCGCCACAATGACGGGATCGCATTCCCTGATCTGCAGATCCAATTCCATGATCCGCGGTCCCAGGGCGAAGCCACCCTTCCAGCGGATGAGGAGGCCCGCATTCGTGAGTTGCTTAACGTAGCGGTAGGCTGTGCTGGTAGGAACGCCTGCCCGCTCCCCTATCTCCTCGGCGGACAACACCGGTTCGGCACGACTGAAGAATTGCAGAGTCCTCAACATTCGGGACAGACTTGATCCGTTGTCCTCGCGCTTCGTGCCCCTGATCACGACGGGCTTGCGAACTTTGGTTCGACTCCTGGATCCCGATGGCTTTTTCCCCTTCTTGTTGATCATGCTCAACCTCCCGCGCCGGGAGGTACCCCAGAATGTCTACTCTGTCGAGCCGTACCGCATTAGCTTGCGGACGAGCCAAGGCACTGAGCAAAAGGCAACGCCCGTTGCTCAGTTGAGATGGATTCCCGTCTGCTTCAGGATCTCGCCGGTGTTGGTCCAGGATTCATTCCAGACGTCGATCTCCTTTCCGGGAGTGATCGTCACCTCCTGCAGGCCGAGCTCGCGCAGCTTGTCCCGCATGTCGGGCTGACACATGATTCCGCCGATCTTCTCGCGCAGGTCCGCGGTGATCGTCTCGGGCAGACCGGCCGGCGCGAAGATCGCGAACCAGCCGGAATTCTCCAGGCCCGGAATGCCGCGCTCCTGGAAGGTGGGGACGCCGGGAAGACTGGCCAGTCGCTGCGTCCCCGTGATCGCCAGCGCGCGGAGCTGTTTCCCTTCGACGAAGCTGCTGATCCCGGCCACCGTCAGGAACACGCTGTTGATGGTGCCGCTGAGGAGGTCGGTCACCGCTGGCGCAGAGCCCTTGTAGGGAACGTGAACGAGCCGCAACCCGGTTCGCGATGCGAGCAGCGCACCCATCAGATGCGGGGACGAATGGATGCCGAAGGTGCCGAAGGTCAATTCGACGTCCTTCTTCGCCAGGAACTGCTCCAGCGTCTTGTATTCAGAGGATTCGTTTACCGCCAGCACCAGCGGCGTCGCGGCGAGGATCGCCACCAGCGTGAACTTGCTCCTCATCGCATCCGCAGCGCTGCGGTCCGGCAACAGCAGCGGCGCGATGACGTGCGTCGAATTGCTCCCGAGCATCAGGGTCTGGCCATTCGCCTTCGCCTTCTCGACGAATTGACTGGCGATGAGTCCGTTGGCGCCGGGCCGGTTGTCGACGATGACAGTCTGCTTCATCGCCGCGCCCAGCCTGTCCGCAACGAGGCGTGCGAGGACGTCGGTGCCGCCTCCGGCCGCGAACGGCACGACCAGGGTGACCGGACGGGTCGGGGCGAAACCGGTGGTGGCGGCTTGCGCGAGTGCCTGTCCGTACGAGCCCAACAGGCTCAGCGTTGCAAGCGCCATCGTGGCAAGGCCGCAGCCGAGGGCCGTCCCGGGAAGATCGTTTCGTCTCGGCGGCGTCGACGACGACGGCAAACGCAGATCGGCGCGCGAATTCATCGATGGTCTCCCCTCGTACGAGCCGCCGCGCGTTGGGCGGGCGGGTGCTGCTCCATTGTCGACAGGACACGCATCTCGCTCTGCATCATTACATCACAGCCTCGATGAGAAACGGCCCGCCTTGTGACAGCGCCGTGCGGAAGAGCGCGGTCAATTCACCGGCGGTGCCGGCCCGCGCAGCCGGAACGCCGAAACCGCGGGCCAGTCCGACCCAGTCGAGCGCCGGATCCTCCAGACTGGTCATTCGATGGGGGACCGACGCATCGGGATCGATCCCGGCCCGTTCGAGTTCGACGCGCAGAACGCCGTAGGTCTTGTTGGCGCAAAGGATCGTGACGACGTTCAGCCTTTCGCGGGCCTGCGTCCACAACGCCTGCATGGTGTAGGCCGCGCTTCCATCCCCCTGGAGATTGATGACCGGCCGATCGGGACAGGCCAGCGCGGCTCCGGTCGCGACCGGCATGCCCTGCCCGATCGCGCCCCCCGTGTTGGTCAGCACCGTATGCGACTTTGCCGCGGCAGCCGCCGTGAAGAAGAAGGGCGTGGTGGTTGCGCCTTCCACCGCCACGATCGCCCGTTCCGGCAGCAAGGCCGCGACGGTCTGTGCCATCACGGACGGATCGAGGCGAAGGCCGGAGTCCGGAACCACCGGGAGCGACGTCGCGCGTGCCGGACGCGATGCGGCGCCCAGCGCCCGCGCGAGCGCCGTGATTGCTCCCTCCGCATCACCGCCTGGCTCTGCGAGGGTCTCGACGCGCGTGCCCGGACGCACCAGCTCGCTGGGCAAACCTGTCTTGCCGAAATAGGCGATTGGAGCTTTCGCGCCGGCCATCGACGCCTGCACCGCCTGCAGCATCTCGTCGATGCAGAGCGGCGAGCCTCCGACATAGGCGTAATGACCGGATACCGGCGCGGCCAGCGACCTGATGTCACTGGCCAAAGGCGCGTCGAACGGCAGATGCCAGGTCGCATGATCGCCGACGAGATTGAGAACGGCGGATCGGGCGCGGCGCGCGTTGTGCAAGTTGGCGATGCCGTTGGCGAAGCCCGGCCCGAGGTGCAGCAAGGTGGCGGCCGGACGCCCCAGCATGCGCGCATAGCCGTCGGCCGCCCCGGTACACACGCCCTCGAACAATCCTAGCACGCATCGGATCCGGCCGGTCCTGTCGAGCGCATCGACCAGCGCGAGCTCGGTCGTGCCAGGATTGGCGAAGCAGATGTCGATCCCGTTCTTCGCCAGCGCGGCGACGATGGCTTCAGCGCCGTTCATGGCAGTTCTCCGTGATAGCGGCGACACGTCAGACCGTGGCGATCGGGGTCACCGGCGAGCCTACCGCGCCGGGAAGCGCCAGCGGCGGCGCGGTGAGGAGAAAACGGCTGCGCCCTTCTGCCCGAAGCCAGACCGCGAGCTCGTCGAGCCGCCAGAGTTCGCCCAGATGAATGCCGTTCTTGAACAGGCAGTGATGATGAAGCGGCAGCATGGCATGCCGCCCGCTCGCCCGCGGCGATTCCGGCATGAGCTCGACGGCGAAATTGTCGGAGATAAGGGCCGCAATCCCGGTCTCCGTGATCCAGTTCAACAATCGCTCGTCACCCCCGTCCAGACCGGCGCAGGAGCTCAGGAGAACCTCGCCGACCGGCTGCTTGTTCATGCCGAGGATCAAGGCGTCGAGCCCGGTGTAGAAGCACACCATGTCGCCCCGCTCGATCACCACGCGATCCTGCTTCAGGATGTCCATCAGCTCGGCGTAGGTCACCGCATGATTGTCCTGCCCGAAATGACGATTGAGATCGACCATGACCGCCCGCCCCTGTACGCCGTGGCGGGCGAGATTTTCGATCCCCAGGGCTTCAGCCCGGGGATTTTCGTAGCTGTCCCACCGGACCGGTCCGGCTGCCGCGACGGCGGGCTTGATGTCCGTCCCGGCCCGGAAGCCGTTGTAGAAGACGATCTCCTCCGTTCCGTCGCCATCGGCGTCGAACTCGGCCCCGACATGCGCAAGACCGTCCCATTGCGTCGAGTACTGCGTGTGGATCAGCGCGACATCGTCGCTGAACACGTCGCAATAGAGCGGGTTGTCGCGCGAGGCCGCATGGCAGAAGCATTGCGCGCCTTCGTTCTTGCCGCCGCGCAGGGTCGCAAAACGACGCGGCGGATGCCGCCGCGGATGCAGCGCGGTTCCGCCGGGATAGTCGAGCGGCAGGGACAGACAGAACGTACGGCCAAGGCGCACCTCGGCGAGACCCTTCCTGACCTGCTCGGGACCGACCAGGTTCATGGCACCCAATTGATCGTCGGCACCGAAGGCTCCCCAGTTCGAGCCAGCAGGTCGCTTCTTCCACCGCATCGACATCGCCCGCCCCGCCCGTTCAGTTTCCGCGGCGGCGAAGCTCTTCCGCCTCCGCATCGCGCGCGGCCTTGACGCTCGGCCGGCTCTCGATCCGTTCCACGTAGCCGACGAGGCGCGGCCAGGGCGAAAGGTCGAGCTTGTGGATCCGGCTCCAGGTCATGATCGTGTATCCATAGGCGTCCGCGACCGTGAAGTCGTCGCCGGTCAGGAACGGCCGTGTCGACAGCTCCTGGTTCAGCCATGCGAACCGCTTCGCGAGATTTTCGATCGCGATGTCACGATAGGCCGGCGGCGTCGTCGGCCTGAACAGCGGGGTGAAGCCCTTGTGCAATTCCGAGCTGATGAAGCTCAGCCATTCGAGCACGCGGTAGCGGGCGATGTTCGCGCCGGAAGGAAGCAGACGGTTGCCCGGCTTCGAATCCGCCAGACATTGCACGATCACGGTGCCTTCGGTCAGCAATTGTCCGTCATCCAGACCGAGCGTCGGCACCTGTCCTTTCGGATTGATCTTGAAGTAATCGCTGCCATCCTTGAGTTTCTTGGCGCGGACGTCGATCCACTCCAGCGCAAGCGGTATCTCCAGCTCGCGGGCGACGATATCGACGGCGAGCGAACAGGCGTGAGGAGCAAGATAGAGTTTCATCGTTCTTCCGGGTTCGAGCGGGGTTATGAAAGGCGGTCAGTCGATCTTGATATTTCGGCGCGCGACGATGTCGCCGTATTGCTTACGGCCTTTCTCGATCAGCCGCGCGAGATCCTCCGGCGTGCTGTAGGCCGTATCGAAGCCGCGCAGGTCCAGCGCGGCACGCAGGTCCGCTGACTCCAGCGCCTTCTTCATTGCGCCGTTCAGGACTCGAACGACGTCGGGCGGCAAGTGGGCTGGCCCAAGCAGGGCGAAGAAGCCTACGATAGAGAGGTCCGGCAATCCGACCTCGCTCGCCGTCGGAACCTCGGGAAACAGCGGATGACGTGCCTCGCTGGTGACAAAGAGCGGCTGGAGCTGGTTTGCGCGAATGCTGCCGACAAGGGGAGAGAGAACCTCGTCCATCAACTGGGCTTCGTTCTTGGTCACGGCGTCGCGCGCCGAGGCCCCGCCGCGGTAGGGGACATGCGTCAATTGCGTGTCGGTCGAGGCCATGAAAATCTCGCCGAGAAGATGATTGCTGGAGCCGACGCCCGCCGACGCGAAATTGAGCTTGCGCGGCTGCTGCTTTGCCAGCGCCACGAAGTCCGCAACCGACTTCACACCGAGCGCGGTGGAGGCGACGAAGATGAAAGGCTGCGTCACCCCGAGACTGATCGGCGTGAGACTGCCGACATATTGCTGGTCGGCATAAAGCACCGGCGAAACCGTCAGTGTGCTGCCGCTGCCCCATAGCAGGGTGTAGCCATCCGGCGCCGCCTCCGCGAGCCGGCGCGTCCCCGGCCGGCCGCCTGCGCCAGGACGATTCTCGATGATGACCTGCTGGCCCAGGATGTTGGTCAATTCCTGCGCCACCAGGCGTGCTGAAATGTCCGAGGAGCCCCCGGGTTCGAACGCGACGATGATGGTGATGGGGCGGTTGGGGTAGGCGCCGGCGGCCGCGGCCGGCCCGCACAACACGCCAAGGCTTGCCAGCACGGCCATGATCAGGCGCAGGACGCCAGTCTTCGCCGGGTATCGACAGCTACGATCTCGCGCCTCGTCGCCACGTAAGGTTCTCATTCGCATGACCCACCCGATCCGTTGACCTTTTGTGTATTTTATTACATTATGAGAAATAATTCACTAGTCAACCGCCTTAGTGCTGACAGGAGCGTTAATCATGCGGAAATTCGGATGGGCTGCGCTGCTGACGGCGCTGCTGGTTTCAACGGCGCATGCGGAGCCGAATTATCCGTCGAAGCCGATCACGCTCGTGGTCGCGTTTGCGCCCGGCGGTGGCACCGACACCGCGGCACGGCTCGTCGCGAAAGATCTCGCGACCGAGCTCGGCCAGCCCGTCATCGTGGAGAACCGGCCTGGAGCCGGAGGCGCGATCGGAGCGGCGGGAGTTGCCCGCGCAACGGCCGATGGTTACACGCTGCTGTTCGGCTCGGGCTCCGAGCTCGACGTCCTGACCGCGGTCAAGGTCAAGGCGCCGTACGATCCGCTGAAGGATTTCACTCCGGTCACGGAGGTCGGCAGCGTTTCCTTCGTGCTTGCGGCCAACCCGTCGTTGAACACGAGCAGCGTCGGGGAATTGATCGCATACGCCCGCGCCAATCCCGGCAAGCTCAACTTCGCCTCGTTCGGAATCGGCTCGACCAACCACCTGATCGGCGAAGCCTTCGCCAGAAAGAACGGTCTTCAACTCGTGCACATTCCTTACAAGGGCAGCGCGGCGGCGGTCACCGACCTGCTGTCCGGACAAGTTCAGCTCGCCTTCGACACCGCGTCGGTCATGATCCCCTATGTCCGCAGCGGCAGCCTCAAGGGGCTGGCGACCCTCTCGCCGGAGCGGTCGCCTCTCGCCCCGGAATTGCCGACCATGGCTGAAAGCGCCCTCTCCGATTTCACCTTCGAAGGTTGGCTCGGCGTGCTCGCGCCGCGAGGCACGCCTTCGCCGATCGTCGATCGGCTCCACGCAGTCCTGGCGAAGGTCCTCAGGCTGCCGGCCCTCGCCGTGGCCTTGCAGCAGCACGGCGTGAAGGTGGTGGCGAACACGCCTGCCGAATTCGGCGCCTTCATGAAAGCGGACGCCGCCAAATGGGGCGAGATCGCCCGTGCGGCCGAGATCAGGATCGAGTGAGATTTGGGATGCCGGGGCGAAAACTTTCGCCCCGGCGACACGCGCCGACAGGACGTCCCTAACCTTACGACCAGGACGTCGACGATCCGGCAAGCCGCGCGAGGAAGTCCTGCAGCACGGCATTGAAGCCCGCCAGATTGTCATCATGGACGTAGTGGGTGGCGCCCGGCACATCGGTCCGCCCGATGCGCGCGTTGCGCCGGCACATCTCCTCGGCGGTTGCCGCCGACAGAAAGTCGGAATTCGCGCCGCGGATCAACAGCGTCGGCATCTGCAAAGCCTCGACATGCGGCCACAGGTCGACGATCTTTTCCGGCGCGGCGGACAGCCGCGCCCTGGCGATGCCGACCGCGTCGTGACACCAGGTCACCCTACCGTCGCCGCCCAACTTCAGCGAATGCGTGACCCGCGATTGCAGCGCCTCGGCCGAGATGTCGGGCCGAATACTTCGCCAGAAGGCCACGGCATCGCTCCAGTTCGCGAACGACGACGGCGTTTCGTTCAGTTCGCGCCTGATGCGGTCGGCTCCTCCGGAACTCGCTGAGGCGCCCGGTCCCATGTCTTCCACCGCCAGCGCGGCCACCCGCTCGGGATGACGAGAGGCATAGACGAAGGCGTTGGCACCGCCCATGGAATGTCCGACCAGCACGAAGCGCCGCAGGGAAAGATGGTCGACGAGCGCTTCGAGGTCACGAACATAGGCTTCGGTATAGTAGTCGCCCTGCGGATTCCAATCGCTTCGGCCCCGGCCACGCTGATCGAGCGCGATGACGCGCCAGCGGTGCGACAACGGCAGGGCAACAGGCTCCCAGGTATGGGCGTAACTGCGGAGCCCGTGCAGCATGACGATCGCGGGCCGCTCGCCGGAGCCCCACTCCACGAAACGCAGGTTGAGGCCTTCGGTCGTGAACCAGCCCTCGACCGGTGAGCTGGGGGTCGCGCCTGCGGAGTTGCCCATCAGTGCAGGCCGTCTTCGCCCTGGATGTCCTCGGCGCGCAATCCGCCGAGCCGCGCGTGCAGGCGGCCTCTGCTCGCGAATGCAAAGGCGACGACGACCTCGTCGGGCGACGGCGCATCGGCAAACAGAGCCGTCACGGTGTCGTAATGCGATCGCACGTACAGCGCATCCTTGTGGGCAAGAGGGATGTCGATCGAGGTTCCCGGCCCGCCGCGCTTGCCGCTCGAGGGGATCCACGCCTTGCCGCCACCCACCGCATCGCGGACCGGTTCGGCGAAGATACTGGTCAGGAAGGCGTTGCCGTGCTCGTATTCCCCGGCCGAACCGACGACGGCCGCCTTGCCGTAGCCCTGGATGCGGTCCTTGCCGAGGAGCGCCGATACACGCCGCGCGAACTCCTGTCCAAGCGCCACGGAGTCGTCGACGATCAGATCCAGAGCCTGACTGAACTGGCCGGCGTAGGGGTTGGCGATGGCGGCCGCCAGAAGGTACTTCCGCAGCGGCGCTCCATCGGCCAACTTGCCGCTCTCATTGGCGAGGCTTTCGTCGATCTGGGTGTACCATTTGCGGATGTGCAATCCGGCGAAGTTGGCTACTTTGCTCAAGACATACTCCTTCTCAGACGTCTGACTTCGCGTGCGCCTTCAAGGGCGCGGCGACCGGCGTCCAGGCGACAGCGGTGATCTCGCTGAAGTCACGCCATTCCTTTTCCCAGCTTTGGCCGGCATCCCTCGACGTGAACAAATGCCCGTATTTGGTGCCGGCATAGATGAGCTGCGGATCGGCCGGATGCGCACCGAACGCCCAGACGGTCGAATTCGGCGTCTGCTTTAGCTCCGCAGTGTTCCAGGTCACGCCCCTGTCATTCGACCTGTAGATGCGGGTCTTGATCCCGGGCGTGCCGTCGCCGATGGCGAGGAGCAGCGCATTCTCGTCGGCGGGGACGGGCAGGATCGTCCGGGTGTAGTACATCCCCTCGAACCGCTCCTTCGACGGCTTGCCGGTCCAGGTCTTGCCGTCATCCACACTGCGGTAAACGGTATTGACCGTCAGCACGAACGTCGTCTTCGGCGCCGAGGGCGTTGCCGGGAGGACGGCAATCGAGTGAATGTCGGAATGCCGGATGGTGCGGTCTTCGCCGTCGAGGCGCTCAAAGCTGCCGCCGGCATCGTGGCTGCGCCAGACGCCGCCCTCCTCCAGTCCGAACCAAACCTGGTTGCCATCGCCCGGATCGACGCAGATCGTCAAGAGCCGGGGCCGGTTGACACCCGCACAGAACTCCGGAAACTCTTCGACGATACGGCTGAAAGTCGCGCCCGAATCCGTAGATTTGAACAACGCTGCTCGCGATGGTGCGCCGGTTCCCGCATAGATCACCGACGGATTGCTCGGATCGACCGCGAGCGACCACACCGTCATTCCCTCGACCGCGCCGCGGGAACGTCGCCAATGGGCGCCGGCGTTGTCGCTCAGGCACACGCCGCAATCGGCGCCCGCATAGACGCGCTCTGGACGCGATGGATCTACGGCGAGCGAACGGACGATACCGTCAAACTCGATCGGCTCGCCCAAACCCAGACGGTGCCAGCTCTTGCCGTTGTCGTTGCTGCGCAACATCCCCTGACCGGCGGTTGCGACGATGATCGTGGAGTCCATGAAGTTCACCTTATCTTTTTCTCATAATGTGATAAATATCATGATGATTGGACTTGTAAAGAGACCGTGGGGGTGCTGCGACCCACAAGGCTCATCTCCCGGCCTCGGCAAGCCGTTTCGATCGCGCCGTCGAGCTATTCGATTTTGATCCCCGACGCTTTCACCACTTGCGTCCAACTATCGATGTCGGACTGCATGAAGTCGCGGAATTGATCCGGCGTCGTCTCACCGACGGTGATGTCCCGCCGGCCGAACTCCGCCTTGATCGACGGGTTCGCCAGCACCTTGTTGATCGCCGCGTTAAGCCGCGCCACGATCGCAGGCGGCATGCCGCGCGGTCCCACCACGCCCGTCCAGCCGACGGTTGCCAGAGCGACGCCGCTTTCCATCAGGGTCGGCACACCGGGGGCCGCGCCCGACCGCGATGGCGACAGCACGGCCAGCGCCTTCAGCTTCCCGCCTTGCACCAACGGCATGACCACCGTCGTCGTATCGAAGGTGAGTTGGACGGCGCCGCCAATGAGATCGGTCACGGCCGCGGCGCTTCCCTTGTAGGGAACGTGAAGCAGCTTCGTCCCCGACTTGATCATGAAGAGTTCGGCCAGAAGCTGATTCTGCGATCCCACGCCGAAGGAGGAGAAGGACAACCTGCCCGGCTCGGCCTTGGCAAGCGCAATCAGTTCTGCGACGTTGTTCGCCGGCACCGACGGATGCGCCGCGAGCACGAACGCGACCGTCCCCACCCGGGCGATCGGTTCGAACTCCTTCATGGTGTCGTAGGGCGGGACGATCTTGACCACGGGCAACACGGTCAACTCGGACACCGTCCCCAACAGGAGCGTATAGCCGTCCGGCGCCGACCGAGCGACGAAGGTGGCGCCGATGGCGCCGCCGGCCCCAGCCCGGTTCTCGACGATGACGGGCTGGCCCAACTCCTCCGCAAGACCCTTGGCGACGAGGCGGGCGGAGATGTCCGTGACGCCGCCCGGGGCGAAGGCGGCGACCAGCACGATCGGCTTGGAGGGATACGGCGCCTCTGCATGCGCCGATCCCACGACGATGCACAACGCAAGGAAAACGCGGATGAACTGCACTGCAACCTCCAATGTGATGCTTCGATGTCGTTGTCGGGACCGGATGCGGAGATCAATCGAGCCCAGGACTCCGGGCGCCGGGCGCCGGGCGCCGTCGTTCAGAGGATCACGAGGCGTTGGCCTTGAGCGACCGCTCCGCCTCCGCACGTTCCGCGGCCTTGGCCGCGACGACGCTCTCGCGCCGGCCGATGCGCTGCAGATAGGCCTGTAGATGCGGCCAGGGCGACACATCGATGCCCTGGTATTCCGTCCACATCACGATGGTGTAGCAATGCGCGTCGGCGATCGTGAAGTTCGGACCAGTCAGATAATCCTGATTGGCCAGATGGTCGTTCAGCCATTTCAGGCGCGCCAGCACGAGCTGACGCGCCATCGGGCGGTAGTCGTCCGGCGTGATCTTCTTGATGAGCGGCATGAAGCCGCCCTTGTGGAGATCGGATGCGATGAAGCTCATCCACTCCATGATGCGATACCTCGCCAGCGTGCCGGCCGGCGCACTGAGGTCGCTGTTCGGCCGCAGGTCCGCCAGGTACTGCATGATGACGGCGCCTTCGGACAGGAACTCGCCGTTCGGCAGTTCCAGGGACGGTACCTGCCCTTTCGGATTGACCTCATAGTAATCCGTTCCGTCCGGCAGCAGCTTGCGCGGGACATCGACCCAGATCAGTTCGAGCGGAATCCTGAGTTCGCGCGCGACGATGTCGACGGCCAGCGAGCAGCCTCTGACTTCGTGATACAGTTTCATGCGAGGTCCTTGTTGATTGAGCGATTGATGTGCAGTCGCAAGGCGCTGCGTTCGAAGACTAACCCGGGTCACGTTCTCGTCGCTTGTTGCACACGCGTCTCTCCAGCTACCCGCTTGTGGCGGGCTGCTCCTCGGCATGGGGGGCTCGCCGGCCGGCTCTCAATGAACCCACAACCCCCAGCAATGTCAGGAAGACGACGAGAGCCAGCAACGTCGCGCTGATCGGCCGGGTGACAAAGACGTCGAAATTGCCGCGGCTGAGCAGCATCGCTCGACGGAAATTTTCTTCGAGCATCGGCCCCAGAATGAAGCCCAGCATCAACGGAGACGGGTCCAGCGACAAGCGCATCAGCATGTAGCCGGCAAACCCGAACGTCGCCGTCACGAAGATGTCGTTCAGATTGTTGTTGATGCTGAAAGTACCGATGCAGCAGAAGAAGAGGATGCTGGGGAAAAGCACGCTGTAGGGGATCTTGAACACCGATAGCCATATCCGGACCAGCGGAACGTTGAGCAGCAGCAGAAAGCAGTTGCCGATCCACATGCTCGCGACGAGGCCCCAGAACAGATCGGGATTTTTCTCGATCATGTTCGGGCCGGGCTGGACGCCCTTGATGATGAACGCGGCCATCATCAGCGCGGTGACCGCATTCTCGGGAATGCCGATGCTCATCAACGGGATGAAGCTGGTGCGAGCGGCCGCCTCGTCGGCGGCAGCGGGACCCGCGACGCCCTCGATCGCACCGCTGCCGATTTCCCGTCTGTATTTGCTGGTCTTCTTCTCGAACGCATAGGACACGAACTGGGCGACGGTTGCCCCGCCCCCGGGCAGCACACCCAGGATCGACCCGACCACGCTGCCGCGCAGCGCACTCGGTATGATCCGCTTGAAGTTCGCCCAGCTCGGAATGAGGTGTATCTCGCCGTCGAACGGCGAACGCTCCTCGCCCTCGTCAAGATTCTTGGTGATCTCCGCGATTCCGAAGCATCCGAGCGCCACGCTCACGAGGTTGATGCCGTCGTACAATGTGTCGAGATTGAACGTAAAGCGCTGAACTCCCGATTGTACGTCCGTGCCGACCTGGGCCAGAAGCACGCCGACGAAGCACATGGCGAGCCCGTTCAGAACGCTTCCCGTCGTGACGACGCTCACGCACATGAACCCGAACAGCATGAGCATGCAATAATCGGCAGGCCCGAGCATGAAGGCCACCCGCCCGAGCAGCGGGGTGAGCCAGGCGAGCACGACGATGGCAACCGTACCGCCGATGAAGCTGGAGATTCCGGCGGTAAACAAGGCGAGACCGGTCTGGCGCTTCAGCGTCAGCTGGTAACCATCGATGCACGTGACGATGCTGCTCGCATGCGGGATCTTCATCGTGATGGCGCTGACACTGTCGCCATATTGCGCCCCGTAATAGATCCCAGCGAGCATGATCAGCGCGCCGTTCACGGGAATGGAGTAGGTGAGCGGCAGGAGCAGACTAATGGTGGCCAGCGGCCCCAGGCCGGGCAGCAGCCCGACCAGGGTCCCGACGACGCATCCGATGGCGCAGTACATCAGGTTCTGCAGGCTCAACGCGTGCTCGAACCCCATCGCAAGGTTTTGCAGGACGTCCATCAGTATAGCCCGATGTTGAGGCCGAGCAGGCTCTGCAAGGCGAAGGCGACCGCGATCAGCGCGACGGAAACCTGAAGATTGCGCCGCCAGGAATAGGACCTGCCGGCGAATGCCGCGACAAAGACCAGCGCGACGATGCCGCCCAGCATGCCGACTGCCTTCGAGACCAGAACGAAGCCGATCAATCCGCCCAGGACGAACGAGATGCGCGTTAGTCCGATCCGCAGCGGGACGGCAATTTCATAGCGAGACCTGATGATCATCATGATGGAGACCGCCAGAAGCAGTCCGCTGATCATGAGAGGAAACAGGCCGGGACCGGCGTCGCTCAGACCGCCGATCGAGTAGCGGAACGAACCCGCCCCAAAGCCGAGGGCGAGCACGGTAAGAAGCAATGCACGGACCAGATTTCTGTTCAAGACGCGGCCTCTCCAAGCATGAGCATTCGGGGGCGGACCAGTGAGCACACGGCAAGCCTTGCTCGTGCGTGCAGCCCGCATCCGTCCAGGTGTTGCAGATGATCGCGGCGCGCCCGCGAGAGAGCGCCGTGGCTTTCGAATGAGCGGAGCGCCCGCCGCGGCAACATCGCCCATGTCCGTCATTCGCATTTGCGCGGACGAAGAACGCAGTCATCCGGATGATGATGCGTGACGGGTTTACGGGAGCAGGCGGAACACAGGTTTCAGTCCCGTCCGGAAAGTCCTCCTCAAGCGGCGTCTAACATTGCAATAAATTGTATTTTTATCAGAATGTAATAATTATCTCATGTCAAGGAACAAATTTCAGGCGCGTTGCGGCCCTTCGCGGTGACGGAGAATGGCCGGCTCCTGTCGGCATCACCCCGCGGACGGCACCTGCGGTTTGCTCTCGACCATCGTAAAGGGCCATTTCAGGCGCCTTCTCCGAGGTCTGTTTTGCGATAGTGCCGCGCGGCAACGGCGGCCTTGCGCGGCTTGATGCGGCGGATGGCGAATCGTGTCCATCAGGCGACGTCGAACCGGAATGCCGACGGCATGGTGAAGGCACCGATGGCTGATGTGAATCAGTCAGGTGTTCGGAAATATCGTCACGGAAAGGCGGCGCTCGCGTTGCTTTCGGTTACGGCTCTTCCGCCTGGCATGGCATTGCTGCAGTGTGCTCAAGCTCGTATGGGAGCGTCTCAGCAAGCCGTCTTGCCAACGGCGGGACACTTCGCAATCGTACAAAGGATGCACCCGCGGCCGACAGGGAGTTGCGGAGCGACAAGGCTTGTGCTGAACACTTGCCGGGCCTGCGGAGGTTTCGCATCCCACAAGCAAGTACCAATCGAGCAGTCACAAACACATGTCCTATTCGGAGCGCATCAAGCAACTCGAGGCCAGGCGCCCGCCGGCGTGGACCCTCCTCGGTGTCGGAGCCGTCGCTTACGATCAGACACTGAACCGCGTCGTGATCGAATGGAATGCCGAACAACGGCATTGTCATTCTGTCCAAGGACATCCGAAAGGGGGGATCGTCCAGGGCGGAATCGTGACGGGCTGGCTCGACGTCGCGATGGCGGCCGCATGCCTGGTGAGCGGTGAGGAGGGGACTGCGGTTGCCAGTCTTGAGATCAAGGTCTCATTTCTGCTGCCCGCACATCCAGGCCTCCACCGCTCGTATGGCACAGTGATCCGGCGCGGACGCAGCATCGGCTTTATGGAAGCGGAACTCCGGGATTCGGACGATGTGCTCATCGCAAGAGCAAGTTCGACAGCGGCGTTGCGGGTTCAGAAGCGCGTCGCAACAAACCCGGTGTGACTCGCGACAAGCAGTGCCGGCACCGAGACACGGGCAATGATCGCAAGATCGAGCGAAGGGAAACCGGCAATCCGCGGTCGCTGCGAGACCTACGAAAACGATCTGCATCGACGCGGCGCCGGTCGCGTTGGGGATCTGTCGTATCATGACCCAACTCTTGCTTCTGGACGAGCCAATTCCAGGATCGGCGCCACGCAGCTTAACCCTGCCCATTATTTCGGGAGATACCAACATCTTGGTTTTCAGACGTGTGATGATGGCATGTTGCCGCTGGGTCGTTTCGATTCAGACGCCTGGAATCATTGCATGCTAATGTCGATTCGACGCATCCGACGCAACGTCGGGCCTATCGTCTTCGATAAGCGGAAGTTCGACTTCAAAAACGGCGCCTCCGCGCGAGGACTTCCGGTACGCGACCCGTCCGCCATGTGCTTCGGCAATGGCGCGAACGACGGATAGTCCCAGCCCCGATCCGCTGAGGCGCCGGGAACGCGACGGCTCGCTACGCGAGAATGGCTCGAATGCCCGCCTGGCGAATTCTGGCGACAACCCGGGACCTTCATCCTCGACCCGGATGATGACAGAGTTGCCCGATTTCAACGTCGAGAGCTCGATGCAGCCCGGCCGCGCATAGCGCTGTGCATTGTCGAGAAGGGCGAGCAGCGCCTGACGAATGCGAATTCCATCGCCGCGAACCGCAAAGTCGATCAGTGTGACGTCGAGCAAGAAGCCGGCTTTCACAAGAGAAGGTTCCAGTAGGTCGGTGACACTACGAATTTCTGCGGCGAGTCCGATCTTCTCGATCCTGAGATCGAGATGCCCGCCGTTGGCCAGTGTGACCGTGCGCAAGTCTTCGACGAGCCGCGAGAGCCCGTCGACTTGCAGCAGGAGATTGCGGATCAATGGCTCATCGGGGGCGAAAATTCCGTCAGCGATGCCTTGGAGGCGCCCCTTCAAGACAGTGAGCGGCGTTCTGAGTTCGTGTGCGATTGTTGCGTTCCACGCGATCATGTCTTCGGCGATATCCTGAAGCCTTTGCGCCATCGCATTGAAATCGTCTACCAACTGGGCTGTTTCGCCGAGCGACCGGTCGCCGGGAGATGCGCGGGCTGACAGGTCTCCCGCGGCTATTTTGCGCGCGCTTTCCGCCAGCGAATTCAGCGGAGCCAAAATTCGCTTCGCCAGCCGAAGCGCAACCACGATGGCAAGAGCCAATCCGATAAGAAGGAAGAACGCAATCAGCATCAGGTCCGGCGCTTCCGGAAGAAGGGGAGGCGGTCCGGGAGACGGGGGAAAATAGGTCAGATATATTCCGTAGAAAATGAACGAACCGACGAAGACGATCAGCATCGCGATCGTCGCCACGACGCTCATCGAGACGATGATCTGCCCACTTAGGCGGTACCGCTTCATAACGCGGCCAATCGATAGCCGATGCCGCGCACGCCGGACAGCATGCCCGGCGCGCCAGCCTCGCCGAGCTTCTTGCGAAGATTGCTGATATGGCTGTCCACCGTCCGCTCGAGGGCATCGCTGCCGGGAAGGCAGGCGTCGACGAGTTCGCTTCGCGTGAAGGCCCTGGTCGGTGTGCGCGCCATGTGAGCCAGCAGGCGGAATTCCGTGAGCGTGAGCGGCAATGGCTGCGCCGTTCCATCCACCTCGATTCTCACCATGTGGCTGTCGAGATCGATGGCAACGCAGTCGACTCGCAGCATGCCACCGGTGCCTGACTGGCCGACCCGCCGCAATACCGCCCTGGCGCGGGCGACCACCTCGACCGGGTTGAACGGCTTGACGACATAGTCGTCGGCCCCGATGCGCAGTCCCTGCAGACGGTCGATATCCTGGTCGAGTGCGGTGATCATGATGACGGCCGTATCGCCGCGGCGGCGGATCTCGGCCAGCACCTCCCAACCGTCAAGACGCGGCATCGTCACATCGAGAAGGATCAGGTCCGGCTTCAGTGCAAGGTGCAGGTCCAGGGCGGTCCGACCGTCCCCGGCGCGGACCGTGCGGAAGCCCTCGCGCGTCAGGTAGGCGTCGAGAATCTCGCAGATTTGCGGTTCGTCTTCGGCGATGAGGATAAGGGCGTTCATCTCAATACAAGGCCAAGCATCATTTGCGCCTCATGGCACGGGGGAAAGCTCCCCGTCGACCTAATATGGGCTTTCTCCATCATATCTCCACGCATTCTCCATGGTCGATGGACCGTCTCCGGCGACGAGGTGGAGTACCGGCCCTGCCCGGCTGGCCACTGGAAGTGAAGCCGCTCCCTTGATTGCCGCGACTCCATAAGGACCCTCCCGCATGCGCATCGACCCCATTCGTACCGCCATTTACGCACTGCCGCTGGTCTTGGCTGCTACGCTTGTTCTCGCACGCAACGGCGCATCTGAGCGCGCCAGGCCGAAAAACGATCCTTCGGGAACCTGGCTGACCCAGGCCGGCGACGCCAAGGTGTTGGTGAGACCATGCGGTGCGGCGATCTGCGGCAAGGTCGTATGGCTGAAGCAGCCGATCGATGGCGCAACCGGCAAACCGCAGGCGGACGACAAGAATCCGGATCCGGCACTCAAGGCGCGTCGCATTGTCGGGCTTCAGATTTTCCTCGATATGCTGCCTTCAACAGCAAACGTCTGGTCGGGGCGAGTCTACAACGCTGCCGGGAACAGCAGCAGTTCCAGGCCGTCGTCGTCCATTCCTCCCGGAAGTGGCCAGCCGAGGCCCGCCAGGCGCGCTCGCCGCACGTAGCCATGGAC
>LNAP01000282.1_pt1 | contig 58588 bp, 46 predicted proteins | sample 602601 | NCBI WGS metagenome assembly LNAP01 (sample SAMN02440304, study PRJNA202911) | soil metagenome | biome: Subtropical and temperate rainforests or woodlands; isolation source: soil samples (1 kg each in a 20% v/v slurry with milli Q water) were... ...
CCTCGGCCTGCAACCGGCGACCGCCGGCGGCCGCCCGTGGCAACAACGCAGCCGCGGCGCCCTCAACCTGTTGCGTCGCCAGGCTTGGCTGCTGGCGGCGCAAGTACTGCTGACACTGGGCTTCATCCTGGCCAGCCCCTGGCTGGCCATCGCCGGATAAGGAATTCTCATGCTCGAACCCCTGGTCGCCACCCTCATCACCTCCGCCGCCCGCACCATCACCGGGGCGCGCAGCCTGTGGCTCGGTTGCGGGCCACAGGCGGTGCAACGCATCTACTTCGCCAACCACAGCAGCCACGGCGACTTCGTGCTGCTCTGGGCCTCGCTGCCGCCCGCGCTGCGCAAGGTGACGCGGCCAGTGGCCGGCGCCGATTACTGGCAGACCCGCCCTCTGCGCCGCTACATCATCAACCGGGTGTTCAACGGCGTGCTGATCGACCGCGAGCGCAAGGAGCCTGTGGATAACCCCTTGCAGCCGATGCTCGACGCCCTGGCCAACGGCGATTCGCTGATCATCTTCCCCGAAGGCACGCGCAACCTGGAGGAGGAAGGCCTGCTGCCGTTCAAGAGCGGCATCTATCACCTGGCGAAAAGTTACCCACAGGCCCAGGTGATTCCGGTGTGGATCGCCAACCTCAACCGCGTGATGCCCAAGGGCCGCTTCCTGCCCCTGCCGCTGTTGTGCACCACCAGCTTCGGCGCGCCGCTGTCCCTGGAGGACGGCGAAAGCAAAGAGCAATTCCTCGAACGCAGCCGCGCAGCGCTGCTGGCCATGGCCCCGGAGCATTCTTGAGATGGATAGGCAAACCCTGATGTTGTTCGGCGGGATCGGCGCGGTACTGGTGCTGGCCTCGCTGATCGGTTTTCTGCTCAAGCTGCGCACCCGTGGCGCGCCGAGCTCGGTGATCGACAACCTCAACGCGCGCATCAACGCCTGGTGGGTGATGGTGCTGGTGATCGGCGTCGCCTTCTGGCTCGGCACCAGCGCGGTGATCCTGCTGTTCTACGCCGTCTCGTTCTACGCCCTGCGCGAGTTCCTGACCCTGATGCCGACCCGGCGCAGCGACTACCCGGCGCTGGTGGCGGCGTTCTACCTGGCCCTGCCCGTGCAATACCTGCTGATCTACTTCGACTGGTACGGGCTGTTCTCGATCTTCATCCCGGTCTATGTGTTCCTGCTGCTGCCGATCCTCGCGTCCCTGGGCGGCGACAGCACGCACTTCCTGGAGCGCGCCTCCAAGGTCCAGTGGGGGCTGATGATCGCGGTGTTCTGCGTGTCGTTCGTGCCGGCGCTGCTGACTCTGGATATCGCCGGCTACGAAGGGCGCAACCTGCTGCTGATCGCCTACCTGGTGATCGTGGTGCAGATGTCGGACGTGCTGCAGTACGTCTGTGGAAAACTCTTCGGCAAACGCAAGATCGCCCCCCGGCTGTCGCCGTCCAAGACCGTGGAAGGTTTTGTCGGCGGCATCCTGCTGGCCTCGCTGATCGGCGGCGCGCTGTGGTGGATCACCCCGTTCACTATCTGGCAGTCGTTCCTGATCGCCCTGCTGATCAACCTGCTGGGCTTTGCCGGCGGCATCGTCATGTCGGCGATCAAGCGCGACCGCGGGGTAAAGGACTGGGGCCACATGATCGAAGGCCACGGCGGCATGCTCGATCGCCTGGACTCGGTGTGTTTCGCCGCGCCGATCTTCTTCCACCTCGTGCGCTACTGGTGGACCTGAACACCCCGCCCCTCTTCTTCTGTAGGAGCGAAGCTTGCTCGCGATGGCATCGACGCGGTCTTGTCGTTGAATCGCGTTGGCCGCATCGCGAGCAATCGAGCGTCGACCGGCGGCTCCTACAAGGAATGTGAATACCGCTTCTTGACCACCTAGCCTTCGCACGCTCATATTACGGTCATAATTTTTTGCTCGACTACCTTTAAACCCGTCTTTGCGATCGCAGGAGAACAGCCATGAGCAGCTACGACGTCGTCATCCTCGGTGGGGGTCCCGGTGGCTACAACGCCGCCATTCGCGCCGGCCAGCTGGGGCTCAAGGCCGCCTGTGTCGAAGGCCGTGCCACCCTCGGCGGTACTTGCCTGAACGTCGGCTGCATGCCGTCCAAGGCCTTGCTGCATGCCTCGGAGCTGTATGACGCGGCCATGGGCAAGGAATTCGCCGAACTGGGCATCGAGGTCAAGCCCAGCCTCAACCTGGCCCAGATGATGAAGCAGAAGGACGACAGCGTGGCGGGCCTGACCAAGGGCATCGAGTTCCTGTTCCGCAAGAACAAGGTCGACTGGATCAAGGGCTGGGGCCATATCGACGGCCCGGGCCAGGTCACGGTGACCGACAGCGCCGGCGGCAAGACCCGGTTGCAGGCCAAGGACATCGTGATCGCCACCGGCTCCGAGCCGACACCGTTGCCCGGGGTGGAGATCGACAACCGGCGCATCCTCGACTCCACCGGCGCGCTGTCCCTCAGCGAAGTGCCCCGGCACCTGGTGGTGATTGGCGCCGGGGTGATCGGCCTGGAGCTGGGCTCGGTCTGGCGGCGCCTGGGGGCCCAGGTGACGGTGGTCGAGTACCTGGACCGCATCTGCCCCGGCGTCGATGGCGAAGCCGGCAAGACCCTGCAACGAGCCCTGGGCAAACAGGGGATCGCCTTCAAGCTCGGCACCAAGGTCACTAGCGCCAGCACCTCGGCCAACGGCGTGCAGTTGAGCATCGAGCCGGCGGCGGGCGGCACGGCGCAGCTGCTGGAAGCCGACTACGTGCTGGTGGCCATCGGACGCCGGCCTTATACCCAGGGCCTGGGGCTGGAGAACGTCGGCCTGGGCACCGACTCGCGAGGCATGCTCGCCAACCGCCAGCACCGCACCGAGGCCCCTGGCGTGTGGGTGATTGGCGACGTCACGTCCGGGCCGATGCTCGCCCACAAGGCCGAGGACGAGGCCATGGCCTGTATCGAACAGATTGTCGGCAAGGCCGGTGAAGTGAACTACAACCTGATCCCCAGTGTGATCTACACCAAACCGGAGCTGGCCAGCGTCGGCAAGACCGAAGAGCAGCTCAAGGCCGAGGGCCGGGCCTACAAGGCCGGCAAGTTCCCTTTCACGGCCAACAGCCGGGCCAAGATCAACCATGAGACCGAAGGTTTCGCCAAGGTCCTGGCGGACGCGCAGACCGATGAAATCCTCGGCGTGCATTTAGTAGGACCGAGCGTCAGCGAAATGATCGGCGAATACTGCGTGGCCATGGAGTTTTCCGCCTCGGCCGAAGATATCGCCCTGACCTGCCACCCGCACCCGACCCGCTCCGAGGCATTGCGCCAGGCGGCGATGGATGTCGAGGGGATGGCGACGCAGATGTAGAGCCCGGTCCCGCCCCTGTAGCCGCTGCCGCAGGCTGCGATAAGGCCGCAGGCCTTCAGCGATCTTCAGATCCTGCGCGCCCTTCGGTCGCGATCGCAGCCTTCGGCAGCGGCTACAGATGATCGCGTCAGGCCGGTAGATGCCCCAGCGGCAGCGCCCCCGGGGTTTTCACCGTGTGGATCGCGAAGTTGCTGCGGATATCGCTGACGCCCGGCAGTTTCAGCAGGCTGCCGGTGAGAAAGCGGTCGTAGGCGCGCAGGTCCGGCACCACCACCTGCAGCAGAAAGTCCGACTCGCCGGACACCAGGAACGCCGAAAGCACCTCCGGCAGCGCCGTCACCGCCTTGTGGAAGGCTTCGGAATGCTCGTCGGTGTGCCGCTCGACCTTGACCCCGACGAACACCGTCAGCCCCAGGCCCACTTCATCGCGATCGAGGTTGGCCTGGTAGCCGCGAATCACCCCGGCTTCTTCCAGCATCCGTACCCGGCGCAGGCAGGGTGAGGGCGACAGGCCGATCTCCTCCGCCAGTTGCACGTTGCTCAGGCGGCCGTCGCGCTGCAGGGCGGCGAGAATCTTGCGGTCGTAGGCGTCCAGTTTCATTTTTGGCATTTTCCGATAGTCACTCCATGTCCAGACGGAAGATTATGCCAATTTCCGCCCTCATGCTGGCTGACTACGCAAGCACCTGCCCTGCCCTTCGGCCCTAGACTCTGGCTACCGAATCGACAACGAAAGGGGTGGCAAGGTGGCACAACTCTGGATGTTTTTCCTGGCGCTGGCGGTGGTCTATCTGCTGCCCGGCCCCGACATGATCCTGCTGCTGCAAACCGGCGCCCGCCAGGGCAAGGGCCTGGCGCTGGCCACCGCGGCAGGCCTGGCAATCGCCCGGGGCTGCCATGTGGCGCTGGCGGCATTGGGCCTGGCCGCCCTGTTCAAGGCCGCGCCCTGGACCTTCGAAGTGGTACGCCTGGGCGGGGCCGCCTACCTGCTGTGGCTTGGCGTGCAGTGCCTGCGGGCCAACCTGCTGCCCAGCCTGCAAAACGGCGAAGCCGCGAGCGCATTGCGCTGGCGCGAAGCGATCCGCCGCGGCCTGCTGACCAACCTGCTCAACCCCAAGGCGCTGCTGTTCTGCTCGGTGCTGCTGCCACAGTTCATCGACCCGCAGGCCGGCCCCGTGGCGGCGCAGTTCGCCAGCCTCGGCCTGCTGCTGGTGCTGGTGGGGTTGCTGTTCGACAGTGCCTACGCCCTGGCCGGCGCCTGGATCGGCCGCTGGCTGGCGCACAACCGCGCCGCCCAGCGGGTCCAGCAATGGCTGTTCGGCAGCCTGCTGATCGGCTTCGCCCTGCGCCTGACCTTCGTGCAACAGGCCTGAAGCAGACCCTGTAGCCGCTGCCGCAGGCTGCGATAAGGCCGCAGGCCTTCAGCGATCTTGTGGCTTTTCACGCCCTTCGGTCGTGATCGTCCGAACGCGGCCCGAGCCTGCGGCAACGGCTACAAAAGCCAGCGTCCTGCCTCATTCAAGTGGGCAATAGCCCGCGCCGGTTCAGGCCGGCTTGCGGGCAATGATGACCTGGCTCTTGGCGACCACGGCGTCCAGCGCGTGCTTGATCTGTACGCCACGCGGCGAGTTGAGGATGGTCTGCCAGGTGTTCGCCCACTGGTCGAGCAACGGGTGATCAGGGTTGCTGAACTCGACCTTGGCTTCCCAGAACAGCAGCATCCACATCGACCAGTAGAAGCCGTACTGGCTATGGCTGAGCACCTCCAGCCCGGCGTCGCCGACCATCTGCTTGAACTGTTCTTCGCTGATGATGCGGATATGGTTGGGCTTCTGGAAATACTCCGGCGCGGCGATGTCCTTTTGCAGGTCCTCGGAGCTCGGGTGCGGCACGCTCAACAGGTACAGCGCGCCTGGCTGGCCGACCCGCACCAGCTCGGAGAGAAACTGCGCCGGGTCGTCCACATGCTCGATGACTTCGGTGGACACCACGCGGCTGGCAGTACCGTCGGCGATCGGCAACGGGTTGCAGTCGGTGACATGGCATTCCACGCCACGGGCCGGCGTATCGCTCAGGCGCTGGCGCGTCGCCTCGACCTTGGCCGCATCGATGTCGGCAATGATGATCTTCGCCCCGCGCATCGCGCAGTAATGCACGTTACCGCCATCACCACAGCCGACATCCAGCAGGGTGTCCTCGGCCGTCACCGGAAAGCCGGTGAACAACTCGCCGTTTTCCTGGTTGAACCAGCCGCTGAGCATGGCGTCCTGCAGGCCCAGCATGTACGGATCGACCTTGGCCGGCGGCGGGGTCTCGGGCGTCACGGCCGCAGGAGCGCTCGCCGTGAGTTTTTTCAGAAGGCTCAGCATGAAGTGACTCCAGTGGAAGGAACGGGAGAGCGGGCTGCCCCCAGGCGCTGCACCAGCTCGGCGCCCCGATTGCGCAGGGGCAACTCGATGACACGGTAGTTGAGTTCGCTCAGCAACAGCAGCAGGCCCGCGGCGCAGGCCATTGCCAGCAGCGGCTGCTCGTTCAGCCCGGTCGTGCCCAGGGGCGCCAGGCGGAACCAGGCTTCGCGGACCAGCAGAAACACCGGGACATGGATCAGGTAGATCCCGTAGGAACGGCTGCCGACCCAGGCCAACAGGCTTTTCAGCAGGCCGCGGGGCAACAGGTAGTCACGGTTGTAGGAAGCGATCCATACCAACAGCGCGCAGAGCACCGCCAGGGCGCCAACCCGGTAACGGGTGACATTAAAACCATCGGTGGCCAACCAGCCCAGGCCCAGGCACGACAGGATCAACAGCAGCGGGCCGAGCCCCGGATACCGTCCCAGCCACTTTGGCTCCCAGTGCCGGTAGCTGCCGCGGGCCGTCCACAGCGCCAGCAACACGCCGAGGGCCATGGCGTCGGTCCGGATGACCATCAGCAGCGCCGAGCGCAGGGTCAGGATCTGCACCAGTACCAGCGCCAGCAACGCCCAGGCCAGGTACTTGCGGCATAACAGCACCAGCAGCGGCAGCAACAGGTAGAACTGCTCCTCCAGCGACAGGCTCCAGTAGACGAAACTGGCGCCGTACTCATAGTGGAAAAAGCTGTCGGCGAACCGCAAATTGGCGAACTGCAACAGGCCGGCAACCGTGGCCCACAGGTTGGCGTGCAGGCTGCCGAAGGCCCCCGAACGATTGAGAAACAGGGTCGCCAGCAACATCAGCAGCAACCACAACCAGGCCGAGGGCAACAGGCGGAAGGCGCGGCGAATCCAGAAGTCGCGGGTCCGTTGCCAGAACTGCGCGGCGCTGGTGCAGGCGCGCAGTTGCGGGACCAAGCTGCGGGCGATGACAAAGCCGGAGATGGCGAAGAACAGGTCCACGCCCCACCAGAACTGGCCGTAGGCCGCAACGCTGCCCAGCCAGGCGAGCCCGTCGCGAAACAGACTGCCTTGCAGATGATGGAACACCACGCCCAGCACCGCGATGCCCCGCAGCAGCTCGATGTCCATGATCCGCTTGTCGTTCAAGACGGCTCAGCCACTGCGCCAGACAGCGGCTTGCGGGCGATGATGACCTGGCTTTTCGGCATGAAGCCATCCAGCACCTGCTTGATCTCCAGCCCGTCGGGTTGCGCCAGCAGTTCTTCCCAGGTCCGTGCCCAGCCTTCCATCAGCGCCGGGTACGGCGCCTGGATCCGGTCGCGCACGGCGCCCGGCGGCTCGCGGCCGGCGGCCCGTTCGCTGGCCCAGAAGAAGATCATGCCCATGACCCAGAAAAAGCCCGTGGCCTGCCGGTGTTCGATGACCAGCCCGGCGGCCTCGATCATCTGGCCAAAGCCTTCGCGGGAAAAGATCTGCACATGGTTCGGCGCGCGGTAATAGCCGGGCGGCGCGATGCCCTTCTGCAGATGCTCGCCCACCGGGTCCGGAACGCTGATCAGGTATTGCGCGCCGGGGCGGCCCATGCGCACCAGCTCGGCGAGAAACGGCGCGGGTTGTTCGATGTGTTCCAGCACTTCCATGCACACCACTTTGCTGGCGCAGCCCTGGGCCAGCGGCAACGGCAGGCTGTTGCTGACCAGCCCCAGGGCGGGCACGTCCGACTGCTCGGCGACTTGCCGGGCCAGCTCGCGCACCTTGTCGAACTCGCTGTCGGTAAAAATCACCGAAGCGCCCTGGCGCATGGCGAACAGCGTGGCCACGCCCTCGCCACAGCCGACATCGAGCAGGGTGTCTTCAGCGGTAATCGCAAAGCCCTTGAGCAGCTCGCCGGTTTCAGAACGGAACCAGCCGTCGAGCAGGGCGTCGCGCAAGCCGCAATCGCGGGGAGAAACCGCCACCTTGGGCGCTTCGGCCAGCAGCGGCGCAGGCAACGGCGCGCCCCTGCGCAAACGCCGCAGAAACGCCCGCATCACGTGGGAAGCCCGGGGGTGGCAGGTGCCTTGCGCCGCTCCAGCACCTGCTGGAAGAACTCACCCAGGCGCTGTTCGGCCGTGGCCTGGCTACAGAAACGCCGCAGGCTTTCGATCGCATGGGTCGACATCCGTGCATAACGATCCGGGTCCTGCAGGGCGACGTCGTAGCTGGCGCGATAGGCCGAGCACAGCGAATCCCAGTTGGTGATGTAGCGCAGGGTCCGATAGGCGGCCCGCGGATCGTGGGGCCAGGCGGTCAGTTCGTCGGTGGAGTCGACGATGAAGGTGTTGTCGTGGTCGATGTAGTCGGCCATCGCGGTGTTGCACGGCGCCACCGCCGGCTTGCCGCAGGACATGAACTCCATCAGCGGCAGGCACTGCCCTTCGCCGAACGAGGAATTCACCACATAGCAGGTGGCCTCCACCAGCCGCTCGTAGTCCGGATCGGACAGGAAGCCGTGGATCAGCACGATGCGGCACTGGTAGGACTGGTTCTTGTAGAGGTGGTGCAGCATGTCGGCCAGCGCGTTGCCGATATCGTGGTGGGTCAGTTTCAGCACCAGGGTGGCGTCGGCACAGTCGCGAAAGGTGGTGCAGAACGCGCTGATCATGTCCTGCCAGTTCTTGCGCCCGTCATAGGGGTTGAACACCGAGGTGTAGACCACCCCGTCGAGCAGCAGTTGGCAATCGCGGGCCTGGGTATCGAGCACCAGCGGCGTGCCTTCGCGCAGCGTGCTCGGACCGTAGGCGTTCAGGTCCAGGGTGCGGCTGTCGAGCAACAGACCATGCAGATTGAGGGTCACCCGGGACGCCCGCGCCTGCTTGCCCAGTTGCTCGCCACGGCGGGCGAAGCGATCCCAGACCGGGGCCGGGATCGCACAGATCGGATAGTCCTCGCCCATCACATCGCGCACCGCTCGCACGGTAAAGCTGGAGTGGGTGATTGCCGCGCCCGCGGTGCCCAGGACCAGCCGCCAGTCATGCCGCGGCTCGCCCTGCCAGCTTTCAGTGGGAATGGTGCTGAACTCCCAGGCGAACACCGGGATGGTCGGGCAGGCGTAATGGTTGGGCGTGCGATGGGGCGGCGAGAACGACAGGAAAATGCACGCCTCGCCGCGGCTCTGGCAGTCGAAATACAGGCGGTCCACCAACTCGTCGGGGTTGCTGACCTCCAACACCTGGCCCAGCCGCTCCAGCACCGGCCGGAACTCCTTGAGCACGAAGTAGTAGCTGTATTCAGGGCGGCCGAGGTTCTGCTGGATATTGCTCTTGTTGGTTTCCGAATGGATGAGGATCAGCATCAGGCGTTACCCGCCACAGCCAGGGAGGACGCGCCGTCAGCCTCGGTCAACGGGGTCAGGGCGAAGAAGTCCCGCAGGCGCCCCTGCACGCTGGCGAAGCTGCTGTATTCCTGCATGCGCCGGGCCGCGGCCTGGGACATCGACTGGTAGCCCACGGGGTTTTCCTTGGCCATGCGGTAGCTGTCCTGGTAGGCGGTTTTCAACGAGCCCCAGTCCGGGCGGTGGCGCAGGGTGCGAAACAGGATGCGCGAGTCCTGCGGCCAGATCGCCGGCTCCTGGCTGGACTTGACGACGAAGGCCACCTCTTCGTCGATGTAATCCAGCATGGCCGTATGCAGCGGCGCGATCACCGGTTTGCCACAGGCCATGAACTCCATCAGCGGCAGGCACAGGCCTTCGCAGCGCGAGGCGTTGACGTAGAAACTGGCCGCGCCGTACAGCCGGGCGAATTGCTCGTCGTCCAGATAACCGTGCATGGCCACCACCCGACAGCTGAAGGGTGACAGCTGCGACAGCAGGGTCAGCATTTCGACGTAATAGGTCGACAGGTCGTTCTGGGTCATCTTCAACACCAGGGTGGCGTCTTCGGTGTCACGCATCGCCCAGCAGAACGCGGTGATCAACTGATGCCAGTTCTTGCGGCCGTCGTCGGGGTTGAACACGCTGACATAGACCACGCCATCGACCTGGAACTCCACCTGCTGGTCGGTGGCCGGGAGGACGGCCTGGGGATGTTCTGGCTCAGGCGCAGGTGGCGCTGGCACAACGTGCTCCGGGCCTGGCTTGGCCATCAGCGCCCGCAGGCGTTCGGGGACCCGGTCACGCAACCCCTCGCGGTAGCATTCACGAATGTAGTGCTTGCTGATGAACAACGGCCGGCGCCATTCGCCGCCGGCCAGCGCCCGATACCATTCGCGCAGATAGTGCTTGGCGATGAACAGCCGGCGCCTGGCGGTCAGCGGCGGGGCTGCGACGATTTCGGCCTCGACTTCGACTGGAGCAGGAGACGGTGGCACTTCTTCCAGTACCGGCGCGATCAGGCCATCGGCGGAAAGCCCCAGCGTCCGGCTGTCGATGATGCAGCCCTTGATTTGCAAGGTAGTGCCGGCGTTGACCGGGACGTTGGGGTATTGCCCGCGGACGCCGTCGAAGCGCTCCCACAACGGGGTAGGCAGCACCAGCACCGGGAAATGCTCACCCAGCACCCGACGCACCGCCCGGGCCGTATGGCTGGACAGGGTGATCACCCGGCCATGGCGGCCAAGGGTGCGGCTCCAGTCCTGGTGCGGGTCGTTATCCCAGTATTCGTGGGGGATCGAGTCGAACTCCCAGGCCACCACGCACAGGGTCGGGCAGTCCAGGTCGGCCGGGGTTTTCTGGGGTGGGGTGAACGAAAGAAACAGGCTGTCTTCGCCCTTGAGCCGCAGCTCGTGATACAGCCGATCGACCTCGGCGGGCGTCTGCACCACATGAACGCGCCCAAGGCTTTCCAGCACCGGGCGATAGGCCTTGAGCACGAAGTAATAGCTGTATTCCGGACGCCCGAGGCTCTGGCTGATGGAGCCGTCGTTCACATCCGAATAAAGAATGAAATTCATGGCATCTCACGATGAAGCCGCCATCCTGGCACCTTCACACAATGACGGTAGAGCCATGGCACCACGCCAGTGTTGGTGGGCGTGCATCCATCGTTCTCATGCCCGTCTACGTTCTTGTTCTATTGGTCAGTTTTGCATGGCGCCGAGACAGCCATCCTGATCGTTTTTGGGTCGAGACGAGGGGCATTCTAAACACATCCGTTTAAGATTCGGGAACCTCAGAACAAGATTTTTCCTATGCTGGAAAACGAGAACTTACCGGTCACGGTAGGACTTATTGAAATTGCCGCGCAATTGGCACAGATTGACTGCCAAACAACTACAACAAGCTTCGTCAATAGAAAGGCCCTGGGAAATAGCAGAGTTTTCGTATTTCTCACATGAATTATGTGTCCAAATATTGCCGAAGCCTCCGTCTAAAGAGGCTGCTGCTTGAAAAAGCGTCTGTTTGTAACGGGCCTGAATGGATTCGTGGGACGTCATCTACGCTCCCGCCTGGGCGCTGCCGATTCAGGCTGGGAACTGTTGCCCGCGCCGCCCTTCGACCTGACCCAACCGCAAAGCCTGCAAGACCTGTGGCCCGAGTTGCCGGATGCGGTGATTCACCTGGCTGGCCAGACCTTCGTCCCCGAAGCCTTCCGCGATCCTGCCCGGACCTTGCAGATCAACCTGCTGGGCACCCTCAACCTGTTGCAAGCGCTGAAAGCCCGTGGCTTCAGCGGCACCTTCCTGTACGTCAGCTCCGGTGACGTCTACGGCCAGGTCAGCGAAAACGACTTGCCCATCGACGAGCGCCAGCCGCCCTCCCCGCGCAATCCTTATGCGGTGAGCAAGGCCTCGACCGAACTCCTGTGCCTGCAGTGGGGCATGAGCGAAGGCTGGCCCGTGATGGTGGCCAGACCGTTCAACCATATCGGTACCGGTCAGCTGGACAGCTTCGCCGTCGCCAGCGCCGCGCGCCAGATCGCCCGGATCAAGCACGGCCTGCAGGCACCGCGGCTGGAGGTCGGCGATATCGACGTCACCCGCGATTTCCTCGATGTCGCTGACGTGGTGAACGCTTACCTGGCCCTGTTGCGCAGTGGCGTGCCGGGCCAGGTCTACAACATCTGCTCCGGCCAGGAGCACAGCATCCGCAGCCTGATCCAGCAGTTGGCGGACATCGCTCAGGTCGAAATGGAACTGGTTCAAGACCCCGCCCGTCTGCGACGGGCAGAACAGCGTCGTGTCTGTGGCAGTCACGCCAGGCTGCAAGCCGTCACCGGATGGACGCCCGAAACCACAATAAAACAATCCCTGCGGGCGATCCTGTCCGACTGGGAGTCACGGGTACGACAAGAATGACAAAAAGTGCACTGATCACAGGGATCACCGGGCAGGACGGCGCCTATCTGGCCAAGTTGCTGCTGGACAAGGGCTATCAGGTTCACGGACTGGTGGCGCGACGCAGCAGCGACTCGCGCTGGCGCTTGCGTGAGATGGGCATCGAGGGCGAGATCCGCTACCTGGATGGCGACATGGCCGACGCCTGCTCCGTGCAACGGGCGGTGATCAAGGCGGCGCCCGACGAACTCTACAACCTGGCGGCGCAAAGCTTTGTCGCCGCTTCCTGGGACCAGCCGGTGACCACCGGCATCGTCGACGGGCTGGGCGTGACCCACCTGCTCGAGGCGATCCGCCAGTTCAGCCCGCACACCCGCTTCTACCAGGCCTCCACCAGCGAAATGTTCGGCCTGATCCAGGCCGAGCAGCAGGACGAAAATACCCCGTTCTACCCGCGCAGCCCCTACGGCGTGGCCAAGCTCTACGGGCACTGGATCACCGTGAACTACCGCGAGAGCTTCGGCCTGCATGCCAGTAGCGGCATCCTGTTCAACCACGAATCGCCCCTGCGCGGCATCGAGTTCGTGACCCGCAAGGTCACCGACGCCGCCGCCCGGATCAAACAGGGCAAGCAGCAGGAGCTGCGCCTGGGCAACATCGACGCCAAGCGCGACTGGGGATTCGCCGGCGACTATGTCGAAGCCATGTGGCTGATGCTGCAACAAGGCAAGGCCGATGATTACGTGGTAGCCACCGGCGTCACCACCACCGTGCGCGAGATGTGCCAGATCGCCTTCGAACACGTCGGCCTGAACTACCGTGACTACGTGAAAATCGACCCGGCGTTCTTCCGCCCCGCGGAAGTCGACGTGCTGTTGGGCAACCCGGCCAAGGCCCAACGGGTACTCGGCTGGAAACCCAAGACCCATCTGGAAACCCTGATCCGCATGATGATGGATGCGGACATGAAACGCGTCGCCAAGGAGTAAGGCATGCTGATTCCAGTGATTCTTTCCGGCGGTGCCGGGACCCGCTTGTGGCCGGTTTCGCGCGAAGGTCATCCCAAGCCCTTCATGATCCTGCCCGACGGCCAGAGCCTGCTGGGCAAGACCTACCGCCGCGCCGCCGGGTTGCTGGCGGGCAGCGGCGACATCGTCACCGTGACCAACCGCGACCACTTCTTTCAAAGCAAGGATCATTTCCAGGCCGCCCGGCTGGAACGGCACCTCGGGCATTTCATCCTCGAACCTTCGGGCCGCAACACCGCCCCGGCCATCGCCATCGCGGCCCTGGCCGTGCAGGCCCGGCATGGTGACCAGGCGACCCTGGTGGTGATGCCCGCCGACCATCTGATCCGCAACGAAGAAGCCTTCAAAAGCGCGGTCGCCCATGCCGCGCAACTGGCCGAGACCGGGCATCTGGTTACCTTCGGCGTGACCCCGAACGCGCCGGAAACCGGCTTTGGCTATATCGAGTCGGGCGACGCTCTCGACGACCAGGGCGCCGCCAGGGTGCTGCGCTTCGTGGAAAAGCCCGACCTGAAGACCGCCCTGGGCTACCTCGAAAGCGGCCGGTTCCTGTGGAATTCCGGCCTGTTCTGTTTCACCGTCGCCACGCTGCTGGAGCAGCTGCAACAGCACGCCCCCGAGCTGCTGGAACTGGGCCGCGCCTGCCTGGCCGCGAGCACACCAGTGGAAACCGGGCGCATTCTCCAGCATGAATTGTCGGCGGAACATTTCGCCGAGATGCCGGACATTTCCATCGACTATGCATTGATGGAGGTTTCGGACCAGGTCGCGGTGGTGCCCGCCCGGTTCGACTGGAGCGACATCGGCTCCTGGGGCGCGATCAGCGCCCTGGTCGACGCCGATGCCCAGGACAACCGCGCCACCGGCGAAGCCCTGTTCATCGACAGCCACGGCAACTTCGTGCAGAGCGAGGGCCGGATGATCGCCACGGTCGGCGTCGACAACCTGATCGTGGTCGAAACCGCCGACGCCATCCTGGTGGCCCACGCCGACCGCGCCCAGGACGTGCGCCAGGTGGCCCGGCAGCTCAAGGACCGCAACCACGAGTCCTATCGCCTGCATCGCACGGTCAGTCGGCCCTGGGGCAGCTACACCGTGCTGGAGGAAGGCCCGGGCTTCAAGATCAAGAAAATCGTGGTCAAGCCGGGCGCGGCGCTATCGCTGCAGATGCACCACCATCGCAACGAACACTGGGTGGTGGTCAAGGGCACGGCCATGGTCACCAACAACGGCGACGGCTCGCACCTGGTCAACAGCAACGAATCCACCTTCATCGCCGCCGGGCACAAGCATCGACTGGCGAACCCGGGGGTGATCGACCTGGTCATCATCGAAGTGCAGAGCGGCGAGTATCTGGGCGAGGACGACATCGTCCGCTTCGAAGACCAATACGGCAGGACGGCCTGATGCTGCTCAATCTGTACCGCTCGCTGCGCAGCTACCGGGGCTTCATCCTCGGCAGCGTGCAGCGCGAGTTCCAGGCGCGTTATCGCAACTCGCTGTTCGGCGCCTTGTGGACCGTGCTCAACCCGCTGTCGATGATCGTCGTCTACACGGTGATCTTTTCCCAGGTGATGCGCGCCCGCCTGCCAGGGGTGGAGGACGGCCTGGCCTACAGCGTCTACCTGTGCGCCGGGCTGCTGACCTGGGGCCTGTTTTCCGAGCTGACCCTGCGCAGCCAGAGCATGTTCCTGGAAAACGCCAACCTGCTGAAGAAGATCAGCTTCCCGCGCATCTGCCTGCCGGTGATCGTGCTGCTCAACGCCGGCATCAACTTCGCGATCATCCTCGGCCTGTTCCTCGGCTTCCTGCTGATCACCGGGCGCCTGCCGGGCCTGGCGCTGCTGGCGCTGATCCCGCTGCTGCTGTTGCAGGTGCTGTTCTGCACCGGCCTGGGGATGATCCTCGGGGTGCTGAACGTGTTCTTTCGCGATGTAGCGCAGTTCTTCGGCATCTTCCTGCAGTTCTGGTTCTGGCTGACGCCCATCGTCTACCCCATCAGCATCCTGCCCGAGTCAATCCAGCGCCTGCTGGCGCTCAACCCGCTGACCGCGCTGATGCACAGCTACCAGAACCTGTTCCTGTACGACCAGTGGCCGCAATGGAGTTCGCTGACCCCGATGCTGGTGATCAGCCTGCTGTTCTGTGCCATGGGGCTGCGGCTTTTCCGCCAGCGCGTCGGTGAAATGGTGGATGAGCTCTGATGGGACATATACGCGTCAGCGGCCTGGGCAAGGCCTATAAGCAGTACCCGAACCGCTGGAGCCGGCTGTTCGAGTGGATGATTCCGTTTTCCAGGCCGCGCCATCACCTGCACTGGGTGCTGCAGGGCGTCGACTTCGAGATCGAGCCGGGCCAGGCCGTGGGCATAGTCGGGGTCAACGGCGCCGGCAAAAGCACCTTGCTGAAAATGATCACCGGCACCACCCAGCCGACCTGCGGCGAGATCCACCTGCGCGGTCGGGTGGCGGCGTTGCTGGAGCTGGGCATGGGTTTTCACCCGGACTTCACCGGGCGCCAGAACGCGGTCATGGCCGGCCAGTTGCTGGGCATGCAGGTCGAGGAAATCGAAGCCCTGATGGCAGAAATCGAAGCCTTCGCCGAAATTGGCGAGGCCATCGATCACCCGGTACGCACCTATTCGAGCGGCATGCAGATGCGCCTGGCGTTCAGCGTGGCCACGGCCCGGCGCCCGGACATCCTGATCGTCGACGAGGCACTGTCGGTGGGCGACGCCTACTTCCAGCACAAGAGCTTCGAGCGCATCCGCAGCTTTCGCCGCGCCGGCACCACCCTGCTGATCGTTTCCCACGACCGCTCGGCGATCCAGTCGATCTGCGACACCGCGATCCTGCTCGAGCAGGGCCGTGTGGCCATGCACGGCAAGCCGGAAGAGGTGATGGACTACTACAACGCCATGCTCGCCGAACGCGAAGGCCAGACGGTGCGCCAGGAAATGCTCGCCAACGGCCAGGTGCGGACCATTTCCGGCACCGGCGAAGCCGGGATCCTCAGTGTGCACCTGCGTGACGAGCGCGAGCGCTCGATCGAAATGGCCGAAGTCGGCCAGCCGGTGGTGCTGGAAGTACAGGTCGAGGTACGCCAGGACATCGAACGGCTGGTACTGGGTTTCATGATCAAGGACCGTCTCGGCCAGCCCATGTATGGCATCAACACCCATCGCCTGGACCAGGCCCTGACCGACTTGAGCGCCGGCGAGAAGATCACCTTCCGCTTTGCCTTCACCATGGGCCTGGGCAAGGGTAACTACTCGGTGGCCCTGAGCCTGTCACGGCTGGATTCGCATCTGGATCGCAACTTCGAATGGCGCGACTACGGCCTGGTCTTCCACGTCATCAACAACCGCCAGGAAGACTTCGTCGGCTGTTCCTGGCTGCAGGCGCGGACCAGCATTGTCCGCTCACCGTCGAAGTCCACTCAGTCAATGCCTCAGCGAGCCGCTCCATGACCCGACTGTTGATTGAATGCACCTATGTGTTCGAACACCCCGAGACCAACTCGGGCATCCAGCGTGTGGTGCGCAACGTTATCCGTGAACTGCCCGCGGCCGATGCCTCGGTCGAATGCATTCCGGTGGTCATGCTCAAGGGCCAGCTCTTGCGGGTATTGAGCCTGAAGCCGTTGAAACCCGAGCGCTGGAACCTGATGGGGTTGCGGGTGCGCCTGGAACAGATGGCCAACGTCTTCTGGCTGCGTCACCGCACCCTGGAGCGACGCAAACCCTTCGATTCCTACCTTGCGCGCCGCTTGCTCTATGTGGCGTGCCGCTTGACCGCCCTGGTCTGCTTCAGCATTCCGTTGCGGCTGTGCAACCGGTTCCTCAACACCCGGGAAATCCCCCAGCGCTGCGTACCGCTGCAACATCAACCGGGCGATCAACTGGTGTTGCTGGACTCATCCTGGCATGCCGACTTCTTTCCCCTGGCCGAACAACTCAAGCGCGATGGCGTGGGTATCGTCTCGGTGATTTACGACCTGATCCCCCTGACCCACCCGCAGTTCTGCGACGCCGGGCTGGTCCGGGTGTTCAACCATTGGTTCGACTGGATAGCGCGCACCGCCGACGGCTACATCGCCATTTCCGCGACGATCCGCGACCAGGTCCGCGAAGAGATGCTCCGCCGGGTCGGGCGCCAACAGGTGGCACAGCGCTGGTTCGACTATTTCCACCTGGGTTCGGAACTGGACCAGTGCAGTGAAAACGCTCGGATCAACCCGGACCTGGCCCAGCTGTTCAAGGGCCAGGCAGCGGTCTTCCTGATGGTCAGCACCATCGAACCCCGCAAGAACCACGGGTTCCTGCTCGACGCCTTCGAGCGCGTCTGGGCCAGCGGTTCCCAGGCTCGCCTGTGCATCGCCGGGCGCATCGGCTGGAAGTGCGAGGCGCTGATCGAGCGGATTCGCCGGCACCCGGAGTTGAACCGGCGCCTGTTCATGTTCAACTCCCTGGACGACAACAGCCTGGAGTACGCCTATTCCAAGGCGACGGCGCTGGTGTTCCCCTCCTATGTCGAAGGGTTCGGCCTGCCTCTGGTGGAGGCCATGCAGCGCGGCTTGCCCGCCATGGGCAGCGACATCCCGGTATTTCGCGAGATCGGCGGCGAGTTCATGGCCTATTTCGACCTGAACAATCCGCAGAGCCTGGCCGACCTGGTCATCCAGCAGGAAACCAGCGGCGTGTTTCCCGCGGCCCGCCATGTCGATGACTGGCGCTGGCTGGGTTGGCGAGAAGCCAGTACCCAACTGGTCGAACGCATTGTGTTCCACAGGAACCACGCCCCCTCGGTCATGGAGACGCACGATGCGGATAGCCCTTAACGCGCGCATTCTCCAGTCGCCCCGCACCGGTATCGGTCATTACGTAGCGGAACTGGCCTCGGCCCTGGTCACCGAACAGGGGCTGGAGTTGTCACTGTTCCACGGCTGGGGCTGGAGCCCCGAGCTGCCGGCGGCGGCCATGCCGGGTTACTCCCAAGTGGCCCCTTGGCTGCGACAGATCCCCGGGGCCTACCAGGCCCGGCGCTGGCTGGAACAGCGACGCTTCGACCAGGGGCAGCCTGCAGCGATCGATCTCTACCATGAGCCCAGCCTGTGGCCGCTGGAGTTCGAAGGCCCGACCGTGATGACCCTGCATGACCTGACTCACCTGCATTACCCCTCGACCCAGCCGCCGGCCCGCTTGAAGGAAATCGAGCGGCGTCTTGGCGCAGGCGTGGAACAGGCGCGACTGATCCTGACGGACTCGCAGTTCATCGCCGATGAAGCCCAGGATTACTTCGGCCTGCCACGCGATCGCTTTGTCGTGGCGCCACTGGGCGTCGCCCCGCGCTTCCATCCACGCGGGCACGCCGAGCTGGAACACAGCCTCGCAGTCCATGGCCTGCAGCCTCAAGGCTACTTCCTGTGCGTCGGCACGCTGGAACCACGCAAGAACCTGTCCCAGGCCCTGCAGGCCCACGAACAGCTGCCGCCAGCGCTGCGCCAACGTTATCCGTTGCTGATCGTCGGCATGGCGGGTTGGGAGCAAGGACAATTCAGCGACACCCTGCAAAAGGCTTTGGCCAGCGGCCATGTACGACTGTTGGGCTACCTGCCGGACGAACAGGTGGCGCAGCTGGTGGCCGGAGCCAGGGCGCTGATCTTTCCATCGCTGTATGAAGGCTTCGGTCTTCCGGTCCTGGAAGCCATGGCCAGTGGCACACCGGTGGTAGTGACGCGGCGTTCGGCCATGCCGGAAGTCGCGGGTCTGGCCGGCAATTATGTCGAGCCTGGCGATGTGCATGGCTTGAACAGCACTATGCTTCGCTTGATCGACGATGAGCCCCATTGGCAGGCATGCCGCGAAGCGGGTTTGCAACAAGCCGGGCGGTTTTCCTGGAGGCACTGCGCGCAGATCACCGCGCGCACCTACCGTCAGGCTATAGGAGGCTGAATGCGGGTCTTACATTTCTTCAAAACCTATTTGCCTGACTCGGTCGGCGGTATCGAACAGGTCATCTTCCAACTCTGCGAAAGCGGCGCCCAACAGGGTATCGAAGGCCAGGTCCTGACCCTCAGCGCCGACCCGCACCCCGCGATACTCAAGCTCGGTCAGCATGAGGTGCACCGGGCCAAGCTCGACATACAGTTCGCCTCCACCGGTTTCTCCTACAGCGTGTTCAAGCAGTTCCGCGAAATGGCTGCCGAAGCCGACGTGGTCAACTACCACTTCCCCTGGCCGTTCATGGACCTGGTGCATTTCGTGAGTGGCATGAACAAGCCCTGCGTGGCCACCTACCACTCCGACATCATCCGCCAGCGCCATTTGCTCAAGCTGTACCGGCCGTTGATGAATCGCTTCCTGGGCAGTGTCGACCGGATCGTCGCCGCGTCGCCGAACTACCTGCACACCAGCGATGTGCTGCAGCAATTCCCGGACAAGACCCGGGTCATCCCCTACGGCCTGAACAAGGCCGGTTATCCACCGCCCGATAGCGAACGCATGGCCCGGTGGCGCCAGCGCCTGGGCGAGCGTTTTTTCCTGTTCGTCGGGGTGATGCGTTACTACAAGGGCCTGCACATCCTGCTCGATGCCCTCAAGGACGTGGACTACCCGGTGGTGATCGTCGGCGCCGGCCCGCTCGAGGCCGAGCTGCATGCCCAGGCCGCGGCCCTGGGCCTGCGCAACCTGCATTTCCTCGGCCGCCTGGGGGATGAAGACAAGGTGGCCTTGCTGCAACTGAGCTACGCCATCGTCTTCCCTTCGCACTTGCGCTCCGAGGCGTTTGGCATCTCGTTGCTCGAAGGCGCGATGTACGGCAAACCGATGATCTCCAGCGAGATCGGTACCGGCACCAGCTATATCAATATCCATGGCGAAACCGGCCTGGTGGTGCCGCCCAGCGATCCCCTGGCCTTCCGCGCCGCCATGCGCCAGCTCTGGGACAACCCGGAACAGGCCGCGCAAATGGGCCTCAAGGCCGAAGCCCGTTACCGGCAGCTGTTCACCGCCGACGAGATGGGCCGCAGGTGGAGCGAGCTGTACCAGGAGCTACTGGAGGAAAAAGCCCTGTCCTACGCCTGAGGTTGCGTTGTAGGAGCGAGCGGGCGGCGATCCGACTTGCCCGCGATGGACTTGAGAGCGCCGCGTTTACCCAGTCAACACGCGTCATCGTTAACGACCATCGCGGGCAAGCCTCGCTCCTACAGGTTTGTGCTCTGGTGCCAGCGCAGGGCCAGCGCCGCGGGCCGGCGCACCAGTTGTTCGACCTCGAAGCGCCACAGGCGCTCGGCGCCCGGGAAGGTTGCGATCTGCGGGTCGTCGAGCACGACTTCAGTGCGCCCGCTGAGCTGCAGCAGGTCGCCACGGCTGAAGTCGATGAACAGCAGGCCGGCGCGGGGGTTGAGCAGCAGGTTGCCCAGGGTGTTGAAGTGCAGGTTGCCGGCGAAATCCGGAATGCTCAGGCGGTTGCCCTCGACCTGCACGAAACCGGCCGGGCCGCCGCGGTGGGAAACATCGACCCAGAGCCGTCCCTCGACCTCCACGTAACTGGCGACAAAAAACGTATCGGCGCTCCGGATCATCGTCCTCGCCTCTTCATCCAGCACGTTCAGGCGCTGTACCGGCCGGTGCGCGGCCAGCGGCACCGACTCGAACTGACGCAGCTGGATGTAGCGCGGGCAGTTGCCGAAGGACTGCTCGACGCCCAGGGCAAAACCGCTATGGTCCAGCTCGACGATCCGCCCGTTGAGGCGGTTGCGCCGCCGGGTGTGCAGCTCGATGCCCAGCAGGCCAATGGCCGCGCCCGGCGTCAGCTGGGCGGGGTCTTCGGCGGCTGGCAGGCTGTCGAGCCTTAGCCGCCCAGGGGTTGGCGAGTGGGCGAAACCGACAGCCCCTTCGAGCACGCTGGCCCAGGGGTTGCCCTGGTTATCCACAGCCCCGAGCAGCATGAACGGCAGCTGTTGATAAAACTGCCGGTGCTGATCGGGCATCTCGCTGCGGATCACCTTGCGCCCGACGACTTCCATGCGCTCGGCCACGCCGGCCTGGGCTTGCAGGCGGGTTTCGCCTGCGTGCCAGGGGGATTCGGTATTCATCATGAGTCTCCCCTGCGTCGATGACGCAGCAGTCAGCGGGCCCGGGAGGTGCCGGGCCGCCAGATTCAGGCGCTTTGCAGGCCCACCGCGGTGCGCGGCATGCCGACGAAGCCGGGCAAGGCTTCGATGCGCGCCAGCCAGGCGCGGACCTGTGGATAATCCGCCAGCGACACATTGCCCTCGGGGGCGTGGGCGATGTAGCTGTAGCCGGCGATATCGGCGATGGTCGGTTCGCTGCCCGCCAGGTAAGGGCTGGCCGTCAGTTCCTGCTCGACCACCTTGAGCAACGCATGGGAGCGGTCGATGGCCTCCTCGGCGTTGCGCTGCGCGCCGAATACGGTGATCAGCCGCGCCACCGCCGGGCCGAAGGCAATCGGTCCCGCCGCCACCGACAACCAGCGCTGGACCCGTGCCGCGCCAACCGGATCGCTGGGCAACCAACGGCCCTGGCCGTACTTCTGCGCCAGATACACCAGGATCGCGTTGGAGTCGGCCAGCACCACGCCCTGGTCGTCGATCACCGGCACCTGGCCAAAAGAGTTCAGCGCCAGGAAGGCCGCCTGCTTGTGCTCGCCTTTCGCCAGATCGACGAAGATGAGCTCAAAAGGCAACCCCAGCAGCGACAACATCAGTTCGACGCGATGGGCATGACCGGAACGGGGGAAGTTGTAGAGCTTGATGGCGTGCATGGCAGACTCCGCTGGGCAGGGGTGCGGCTCACAAGAGCGGCACTGACGGACGCCATCTTCTCTCTCAGGTCAAAACAACAGAATCACCAGAAAACACAATCCATCATTTCAGCCAGCGTAATGATCCACGCTACGACTGCAACGCCGGATGTTCGCGCAGCGCCTGCACCGTGAAGTCGACGAAACTGCGCACCCGCGCCGGGGCCTTGCGCCCGCCCTGATACACCACATGGATCGGCAGCGGCGCCAATTCGAACTCAGCCAAAACAATCTCCAGCTCACCAGCCGCCACCTTGCCCGCGACCTGGTACGACAGCACCCGGGTCAGGCCCAGCCCCAGGCACGCGGCACTGATCGCCGCCTGGTTGGCGGTAACCACCAGCCGCGGCTCCGGACGAACGCTCAAGGGGGTTCCGCCCTCGTTGAACAGCCAGCTCCTGGACTGGCCGATGGACGACGGCGCAATCAGCGGCGCCTGGCGCAACTCCTGCGGATGGCGCGGCCGCCCATGCCGGGCCAGGAAAGCCGGGGACGCGCAGATGACCCGCCGCACCTCGCCGACGCGCATGGCGTGCTGGCCGCTGTCGGGCAACTCGCCGATGCGCACCGCGACGTCCATGCCTTCCTCGACCATGCTCACCACCCGATCGACCAGCAGGGCATTGATGCTGACCTCGGGAAAGCGTTCCAGGTAATCCACTATCAGCGGGGTCACGAACAACTCGCCGAACAGCACCGGCGCGGTGATCGTCAGTTGGCCGCGCGGGAGGGCATGGATGCCGGCGGCCGAGGCCTCGGCGTCCTGCAACTCGGCGAGGATGCGCCGGCTGTCTTCCAGGTAACGCTGGCCGGCTTCCGTCAGCAGCACATTGCGCGTGGTGCGGGTCAGCAACTGGGTGCCGATACGCTGCTCCAGCGCCGCCACCGCCCGGGTCACGCTGGGCGCGGACAGCCCCAGGCGCCGGGCCGCGGCAGCGAAGCCCTGCTCCTGGGCGACGCTGATGAACACCTGCATTTCCTGGAATCGGTCCATGGCGGTCCTCGCAGTACGGCGCCCTGCCCCGGCACCGTCCCGCATGGACCGCCCGGGCTCAGGCAGGGACCTGGAGTCGCTGCCACAAGGCCTCATCGTTGAAGTCCCGGATGATACTCCGCGCACCCGCTCAGCGCCGATCCTCAGCACATCGACAGGCAAACCTTGCAACATTCCAGAATCGCCCGCCTGGCTGAAAAATTTGCGCAGTGGGATGGTCGAGGCGTTCCTCCGCTCCTCGGGGCCAAGCCGCTCCGGGGCAGGCTACGCTTCGTGAGTCGCGACGATGTCGTCACCCTCCTCTACCCATACGCCAATGCCTTCACTCGTGGAACGTGACACTCTCCGCCAAGGGAATACGGCCTACCACTATGTCGTTGGCTGCGGCAGCGCGATCGGCGTAACCGAACGAGATACCGAACAGCATCTTCAACTCCGGCTCGATGCCAAGCTCCTCGCGCACGGTATCGGCGTACATCCCCAGCATGGTCTGGGGAATGCCAGCCAAGCCATGAGCCGTCAGCGACAGCAGGAAGGTCTGGCCATACATGCCGATGTCGCTCGCAACCCTGACGCTGTCGCCCAGCGCCGGCATGAACAGGAACGCCACATGCGGCGCGCCGAAGAAGTCGAGGTTGAGACGCAGGGCCCTGGAACGACCTTCTTTGTCTTCGCGACTGACGTTGATCGCATCGTAGCGAGCTTTGGCGCTCGATTGGGCGCGCCCGGCATACAGCGCCGGGTACTCCGACATATCGAAGTAATAGTCCGGGGTGAAATGGCTGGCGGCGTCGGCGGCCATCAGCGCCGCGGCAAGCTCATCGCGCTTTTTTCCCGAGACGACATGGACCTGCCACGGCTGGATGTTGCAGTTAGAGGGCGCCTGCTGGGCGTCTTCCAGTACCGATTGAATCAGCTCCGAAGGTAGCGCCTCAGGCAGAAATTCACGCATCGAGCGGCGATGGCGTACCACGTGGCTGAAGCTCTTGTTCATTGCATTCATCGTGATGACTCCAATTGAAAACAGGCACATAGCCTATTTATCTACTGGATCAGGATAAATGCACTCATGGTGACAACTTAAAGTACTGACAGTTGTTAATCGAACTCGGTCGTTGCGCCGAATACCGCCATCGCCTCGTCCAGGAAACAGCGCAATTTGATGCTGCGTTGGCGATCCGCCGGGTAGATGAGATTCATCGCCCTGGAGGGCGCTTCATACTGCGGCAGGACCTGGACCAGACGACCGCTGGCAAGGCCGTCGGCAACCAGATCCTGCGCCCCCAACAGGATTCCCATCCCGTTGAGCGCGGCGTTGAGCTGTGCCGTGGCATCGTTCACTTTCAGCCGGCCGTCGATGCGCACCCTGAAGGTTTCGCCTTCTTTGGCGAACACCCATTCGTCAAAGGTCACTCTGTCCCAGAAGACGTAGCCCAGACATTGGTGATGCCGCAGGTCGTCGGGGTGAGTGGGCGTTCCGCAGGCATTCAGGTAGCCAGGCGAAGCACAGGCAATCATCTGGTAACGGCGCAGCGGTCGCGCAACCAGGCTGCTGCTTTCGCCGATCCCTGCATCACCGATCCGAAAGACTGCCTCGAAGCCCTCCTCGATGATGTTGACGGCCCTGTCGCCCAGGTTCAGGTCCACCTCAACCTTCGGATAGCGCGCCATGAAGGCACTGACGAAGTTCATCAGGCTCAGCGAGCCGAACTGATGTGGTGCGCTGATCCGCAGCCGGCCATGAGGTTCATCATGCAGCTCAGCGGCCAGAGCGTCCGTCGCATCGATCGCGGCAAGCAGGACGGTGCAGCGCTCGTGATAGAGGCGGCCAAATTCGGTCAGGCTTTGCCGGCGGGTGGTGCGGTTGATCAGACGGACCTTGAGACGCTGTTCCAGCGCCTGGATATGCCTGGCAACCATCTGCGCCGACATCCCCAACTGAGCCGAGGCAGCCGCGAACGAGCCCAGATTCGCGGCCACGACAAAGACTTCCATGGAGCGAAGACGGTCCAGCATTCCCGACTCTCTGCAGCGACTGAATGAGGGGCTCAGTATCTCATAGCCTCGGCATCGCAGCCGTCGGCTCTGGGATGGTCTCAGGAGGAGTGCGTAAGGGGCCCGGTGGCAGAAGCGCCGGCAGCCTGTAGCTGGCGTGGAGGTACAAGCCGTGCCTCCACGCCGCGACAGTTTTCATTGGCTGAAGACCAATGGATTTAGAGAATTAAAACTGTCGCAACGTGAGCACAGATTTCGTGGCCTCCAGCCTTTTTTGGAGAAACCGCAAAACTGTCGCAACCGCCCAAAAACCCGACCCAGGCAGATTTTCTAGAGAATAAAAACTGTCGCAGCCAGAAACGGCAGCGGGTTTGTGAAGTCAGTATTCGTCCAGGCTTGCACCAACTGCGAGCGGCGCCCACCATCATTCCAGGCATGGGGCTGGCTCAACTACTCAGAGCATGTCCTGTGTGCGAAGTCCTTGGTCGGCATGCACTGTAAGCCGTTGGAAAACCCAAAGTCCCACGTCCCGATTGGCCATTTGACGTACGACCTTAACCCGGACTCCATGGCATTGCGAAACTGTCTGCACGCACCCGCTTGCGTAGCTCAAGTCCAGGAGTTAAGTCTGGATCGTCGAAGACCACAGCGTTCAAGTCTGTTCAGTAGGCCCCCAAGAGTTTCGCCATGAAGATGCAATCCCAATAACAGGAGTTCCGCCATGCTTCGTTGGCATCGTCACGCTCCCATTGCCACTGGTGAAGGGGTGGTGTCGGTAGGCGATCAACTGCCGGGCAAAGCGTTAGGGTCTGCGACAAAGCTTCTCCGTCAATGCCGCCACGACTTAGGTACGTGAAAAACGCGTTTTTCGGATTTCGTTCTGAGAGGGTTTTAGCCGCATTGTTGATTCGATCATCAAGCAGCCCCGCATTACGCATCAAAAGGATGGTCACGCCCACTAGGTGCTGCGAGTAACCGGGCTTGTTGACCTTTGCATCGATCTCCGCTATGCCGGGACCATACCCGGAAAAGCTCCCCAGATGACCACGAAGGCGTCCATGCGGCAGAGCCTGCATACCGTAATTGGTTTGCAGGTAGTTGACTGTCAAGGCGAGGCTTGCTGCATCCCCGTGTCGGATCTCGCAGCCCTTCTGAACGCAAAATCGTGGAATACCCTCAAGCCAGCAGCTATCTCCAAAGGGGTTATCGAAGGTGCACGGTACATGCTCGTGCAGCCACATTAGCCACTTCCAGGCTCGTTCAGTGTCGCCGGTCTTCACCAAGTAGAGTTCAACGCCCAACGCCATATCGGGAGAAAAGTCTGCGCCGCCACGGTCATTGCCATGAAGCCGGATGCGCGGGGAGCGGAACCATTGTCCAGTGCTCGGATCTTGTGCATCGGCCACCGCTTTGCAGCCGTCTTCCTCTCCGGCCGCACACAAAAGGCCATTGAAGAGCGTCATGTCGCCGTCGTCGCATGGTTGGCTCTCGTTACCCGTCGGACGACTAGGGAAGGTAATTTCGCTTCCTGGGACCCTGCACTTGAATGCCTGAGCTCGCCAGAACGCCAGCCGGGATTCGAGAAGCTCGGAGGCGTTGACCGATGGCATCCAAACCGTCAGCAACGACAAGATGCATACGCACAACGCTTCGCTCACCGATAGGCGCAGGCGCTTCAGGGCATCGATGATCATCGTGAGATCCTCATCTTATTTTCAACCACATGCACCAAGACCGACCTGCACACATTTCCGAGGCTTGGGTATGGCTTATCGAGGAGCTGATCCTATTGCGCCGCTTGGGCTCTAACCCGCTAGCGCGGATCCTTTCGAAAAAGCTCACACCGAGTTGAAGGAGTGTTCATACCCAAGATCAAGAAACACTGGTCGTCAACTCCCGCTAAAAACCAACGTTCCATCCTTCCAGACGCCCTCAAGAGAGACGTTCCCGCCAGGGATCACGGCCTCAAGTTTTGGAACGGTGACCTGGATAGGCGGGATAGGTGCTGTAACATCGATCTGCCCGGCAGTGACCGCCTTGAGCGCGGCGAAGCCCAACTCCTGATTGTCAGGAATCGCCTTCTCAATCGCGCCTAGGACGTCGCCCGGGACGAAAGCCTGAACCTTGCCAAGGAGCGCGGCTGCCGCCAGCGGCCCCATGACCACAGGAGAGCAGGTTAGGAATATCTGCGGGTTCTGGGTGAGGATAGCGTCCACCGGGGCTGGCGACAGCGAGCCTTTCACCGGAATCGAGTTGAACTCCATTTGAAGCTGGTGCGAGCCATCCTGCCCCGCACCGCCGTCCTTGATCGTCGATGTGATCGTGTAGGTCCTCATGGGGATAGAACCATGCACCTCTATTGCCGCCCTACCCTTGAATGGGCACGCTAGGATGTGGCCGATATCGTAGGGCGTAAAGTAGATGTCGCCGCTCATCGTGATGTTCGCTGAAGCATCCATCTGGAGCGACACCACAGAGTCCCCTCGGTTGAATTTCAGGATTGGCGAGCGGATGGCGGCCCCACCGGTAGCTCGCACATCGCCGTTGGCAGTACCGATGCCGTCGATCTGCTTGATGGCAGCCACCGTTTCCTTTGCAATGTTGCAACCTAGAATTTCGGCCTCCTTCTGAATGTTGCACGCGCCGCGCTTCGCCTCCTCGGCCACATTGCAGGCTGTCTGGTCGGCATTCGCACGAACATTGCAGGCACCCCGCTCGGCCTCCGCGCGGACATTGCAGGCGGTTTCACCCGCCTTACAGAAAGGATCGTCCCACGAAGTGTTGAACGGCCCGTGCCGGCGGCAACTCCAATCGCAGCTGTTGGTGCTGCAGGAGGCCAACGGGCAGTCACCCCGCGAGCAGTTGCGCTCTGCAGCGCAGTTAGCTTCCAATTGTCCTGCTAGGCGAATTTTCCCCGTATCGTAGTGGGTGATGCCGCTGTCAAACGGTACATCAATGGCAATCTGGTTATGTTGCAAGATTGTGTTGACTGTGCCGACGATCCAGCTTGTGGCAGCCGCCGCGCGGATATCGGGCATGCCTTCAGCCCACTGCGCCTGCTCTGGAAGTGCTGTTGCCCACATTTGCTGGAACAGCATGTTGGCATAGTCCTCGGGCGTCTGCCCTGGAGCAGGGCCAGGCACTGGTACGGGAGCAGGTGGCGGAGTTGGCTGCGCAGGTGTCGGCGTAGAAATCACCGGTACGTCGAAACTGATTCCGAAAGGTCCATTTATCCTGCGGGTAGTGATGATCGGTGCGATGGACTGCACCGCAGGTGTGGCAAACCATTGCGCGGAAGCTTCGCGGTTGAATTCGGGCTTGAGCGACCCGCTGATAGCGCGCTCAGCGCTGATGTCCATCCCTGACTCCGTGTTCTGCGCCACTCCAACGCCTTCGACTACGAGAACGCGCAGTCCGCTCTTGTCGAGCCTGGGAATCAAAAGAACACCTGAGGGCGGCGGAATTGTCAGTTCAGCCGGCGTGATCTGGACGCCCGTTGTGGCCACCGACACCGGTTTGATCTTGGGCAGTTGAAGGGAGATCGGCTGCTTGTCGAGAGCACCGTTGATGTACGGCAGAAGCTGCGCCACGAGACCATTGAGCGATCCGATGAACGCCGCCGGGCTGATAGGCCCCCCTTCGTGCTCGACTGAATCGAGCTGGAGACCAACCAGCGCTACCCGGTAGTAGAGCGATTCTGCTGTCGACGCGATCACGCCACCAGCGCGGATCTTGCCCTTGTAGCTGATCTTGGCACTATCGATCTTGCCACTGACAGGTACTTCAACCTCGATGGTTTGCTCACCCAACTCAATTACGGGTTCTCCGAGGGTTGCTTCAGGGGTGGCCGGAAGCAGCTTGACCATGGCCTCCTTGAGTGCCTTGGTCAGGCGCGGGGCGCTGATACTGGCACCCAGGGCGACCTGGCCGTTGAAGTTCAGTGCCTGTACAAGATTCTGGAGAGCATCCAGGCGCATGTCGGCGAGCTCGATGGGCGGGAACGCGGGTGTGAGCAGCTTGCTTAGGAAGGCATCAGCCAGGTAGATACCACCGGTACCGCGCTTCAGGCCAGGCTTGATCTTGTCCGCCTTGACCCAGAAAGCTTCCGCATAACAGTCGTACTTGTCGCAGGTGTCGGACGCCGAGGGCGTCATTGCCGACGTACTCTCGAGATCGGCAATGAGGTGCAACCCTAGCGATGATACGAGAACAGCGACTTTCCCAAGCTTGACTGCTGGCAGCTTGACTGTTTTGTCATTAGGCAGTTTGACCTCAATGGGCTGGCTGAGGCCGACCTGAGTCGGATCGATCTTGTACTCGATCGGCTTGATCTGAGAGTTGGCGTTACTGATGAAATCCTTCAGCACACCGTTGATTGCCGAAGCTGCAGCATCGCCGCCCCAAGAGAACCATCCATCGAGATCCAGCGAGGTCAGCGTAGCCGAGGAGAGGCCGGGTTTGAGCGTGGCCACATTATCGGCGACCGAGACCGTCACCCACCCCTTCACCGTTGCCTTGAAGGTACCCTTGGGCTCGGGGAGCGTCCCACCCACGTCGGCGGAGAGCATGAAGCCCTGTGGCCCTGCCTCGATCTTCGCGTTCTCGATCGTCATGCCTTTTACTTCTGCCGTCTTCAACTGTGCGGCGAACCCTTTTTCGAGTTCCTCCGCCGGCACGTTGAGCAACAGCGAGGGCGATCTCACGGCCTCAAGCTCCGGCAGTGATCGCTGGACCGCTTCCGCCTGCGCCGATGCGTAATCGACGGGCGGGAACGCGCCATCGACGAGCCGTTTTACCTTGTCCTGCAGCCAGGAGCCGCATCCAACCAACAACACGGCGAAGACAACGACACCCGCTAGGCGAGAAGGCGCGTGCATGCTACTTCCCCTTGTTGGAGATCACAGTGCTTATATTGAGAATGTCCGAGGAGGGGTACCTCCGTCGGATCTCTCATAAAACATTAGCAGAATAAAAGACGGCTCAAATCCAGTGTGCTCATCGCACTAGAGTTCAATCATTACTGGGTAGATTTCATTGGTTGGATTTTCGAACGAGATTCAAGATCTCACCGGACAATTGAAATTGCCGACCATACCCTACGATGAGATTTGCGTGGCTACTCCAGTGGGTGAATCGCCCCTGGTTTCCTAGACATGTTCGTGCTGACACGATTTTGACCCGGGTTGCTGGAATTCGTTGACCCACCCGAAGACTCAGCAAATGGTGACCTTGCGCGGAAATTCATAAGCTAAGGATGGGGCAGCCGAAGTCAGCAGCCAGGTCAAAATCGTATCAGCGCCAACACAGGGGCGATTCACTGCTTCATTCAGCGCTTGTTCTTCAGGTACCTCAGTTTCAACGAAGCCTGCTAGTGGACCGTTGGTGGGAGGATGATTTGGGGGACGTCTGGCATGACGATCCCACTGGCCTCGGATTTGCGTCTTGATGCTACCTCTAGACCAATGGCCTCGATCACGAAAATGTCTTCCTCCCAAGCCTCCAGCCCCATGTAGGCATAATTCAACCATTCGCTATAGCTGTCGATTATCAGCTGTGACAGCCCAAAAAATTCTGGATAGGACAATCGGCTAAGAAGGTCTGCCAATTGATCCCCATCGATATCGCCCTTGCCGTGCATTTGGAGAAGCAGTCGTACGCAGACTTCATGACTATGCTCACCGTTTTTGTGGCGAAGCATGGTCACCACCCTTCTATAGCGCCCCGAAATCAGCTTATCGATAATCTCTGTTCTCTCGTTACCCTGGATAGCCTTGATCTGGACTCCTGCGATGATCCCCTTGCCAGCACCAGTCTCTGTCGCAAGCTCTGCGTTCCCCTTCTCGTTGATCGAGTAAAAATGCAAGTCGTAGGGGCTTGCAGGGTCATAGAATCTGGCTGTAAGCGGATTGTTTTCCAGCCTTTTATTGGCCGTGATGAAGGGTATCTGCAGGCTGATCTGTTTGTCCGATACTTGCCAAGCTCCTTTCCCAGTGCACCAGGCGAAGACCCGACGCCCAGTGGTGAAGGGGTTGTCAGCGCATTCTCGACAAAATGCGGCCTCCATCACCAGACCTTTGAATGCCTCTATGGGCCGGGAAGTGGAGAGCTTCCAGTAATTTCTACTACCAATGGCATTGACAGTGGCATTACCACTTGCGATTGCATCGCGGAGAGTGACGTTTCGAAACTGGAGCCTAAGCAGTCCTTCTTTATCCTCAGGAGAAAGATTTGGATCGAGTGCGTTGAGCATCGCCGGGCTAGCATTCTCGATGAGCAGCCTATCGCGCTCTCGGACTAGGGGTGAATCCCAGGCAACTGAGTCAGTTCTGAGCATAATCGCTCCAAATTGTTGACCTTGGGCATTCCACTGTACCGAAAGTCATTGCGATGGATGACGACGAGATGGTCGTTCAAGGGGGGATGCATCGCTGGGCCGCCTAGCGATGGCAGTGTGCCATATTGCCACCATCAATCATTGGGTGCTAGGGCTTCGAAAGCCCAAAGATGCGACGCGCCGTGCTCACAAGCGCACAGTCCAGCGTGAAAGTTGATATCTTCGGTATCCAGATAGAACGGCGTAGCATTCTGTAGTGGAATAATGAAACCGGACACCCGTTTAGGCGAAAATGATCGCCAGATAGAGGTGTCTGATGACCAAACAACATCGTTCCTTTACAGCCAACTACATCGCTAGGTTGTCCCGTGAAGGTTTTAGGGGGCAATTTCAGGAGACGCAGCTCGGTTGATCACTTCGGCAATCGGTGCACTGTTAACACTCCGGTCAATACACATCGAAACGATGCCTTGCTCTTTCCAAGACTTGCGCTAACTCATGCGGTCGACGACTTGTAGCCTCCTGTAGCGCTGCAAGTACCCATTTTATGTTTGCAGTAAGACCCAGCGCATGCGTCAGACGCTGCAGAAGCCGCTTGGTGTCGACATAACGTAGGTAGAAGGGCAACTGCTCCGAAGGAGCCACGGGTAGTCCTGCCTTTATCTGCTCGATCAGCGCCTGCACCTGGGTCGCCGCTGCAACTCCAGGTGGGGTGAGTTCTGCAAGCTGCCGACCCACCTCAGCTTGCACCCTTTGGGCATTTGCATCGCATAAATAGCCTGCAGCTACAGCCGCTCCCGCCTCATGGCTACCGGCCAAATACGGGGCGATATCAAGCAGCAATGCGCACTCCGCAAGTGTTTTTTCCAAAGCAGCACTCATCTGCGCCGTTGTCGCAGGTGGCCGTCGCGAACAAGCCCTCACCAAATGTCCGAGCAGATCTGGATCAAAAAGGTAGGCCTCAATTTCCCAGAGCGAAGCCACATGCACTTGGTCGTTGAGCGTAGTTGCCTCAAAGCGGTCCTGTTCTTGCTCATAAAGTGCCGCCCAATTTCGCTCTCGAAATAGCACATCACGATCTACGATCCCGATTGCAGGCACACCATCAGTACTACGACTATGTTCGACTGCATTCGCAACACTCGTGCAGCCAGCCCCGGCCACAATGTGGCCAGCCTCAACGAAATCGAACACTTCCTGCTCGGCAACGAACCACTGCGATGCGAAAAGCGCAACATCGTCCCGCCCCTCTAACACGACTCGGATCAAGTTAGATTGTTGCGCCTCAATCTGCTGCAGCGAATCAAAATCGTCGAACGACTGCACTTCAATCGACATGGTCACACCTTCAGCTTCGGCTTGAGCAGTGCGCCACCCTTGACCAAACCCGGCTCATGTAGCTTGGGAGCAAATACGCGTAACGAGTCGACCTGATGGGATGTCATAACGAAGGACACGCCTTGGTGCTCACAAGCCCATTGCTTAATTATGTTAATCAAGCGCCGGCGCATAACCAGATGTAGATGCTGTTCAGTCTCATCAATCAGCACTATGGTCGAACCTGTTACGTGACTGGCAATTCGAACAATCAGCTGAACCAATTGACGCTCCCCACTACTGAGCTGATCGATCCGATGAGTACCGGACTCCACTTCAACGGGGACAGAGAGACTCGGTCGGTCTACCGAGCCAAGACGCTTAACCCCTCGGAAAACTAAACGATTAACTAGCTCGCGGCATTCTTCTTCACGGCCATCGGCCAACCACGCGAACCAAACAAACAGGTTATCAATTGACGCATCCCAGCTCTGACCATCAGCACCAAAGCGGTGCGCTGCTCGGTAATACAAACCTGCGGGCCGTGCAATGGCACGAGACTCATCTGGCGGCCGACGGATTCCGCGATCAGAGGGGAAATACAGCACCGATGGATAACCATTAGCCACATCAAATAATGCAGCAGGCGGTTCACCAACGCGCTCTAAAATAGCTTCAGAAAAGGCGATTGCCTCTGGGTCCGACTCAGCGCTACGTTCCAATCCAGGCCCGCTTATACGCGAGCGGTAAGAGAGTACAATCTGTTTCTCAACACCAGCTTGAGCGAGCTCATCGTCCTTCCAACGCTTGAGCAAGCCAGGGCGGCCAACCGAAATGGACAATAGATATAGCTTGGAACGGCTGCCATCATCCAGGGCCACGCGAGCATCCAACTGTAAACCACCGGATTTACGATCAATGTCGTCAATACCAGTAGAGCTATGCTCCCGCGCGTCGAGTAAACGCATACCAGTATAAATCGCCTCCAGCACGGTTGTTTTACCAGCGCCATTGGTGCCCATGATCATGAACACATTGGTGGGCTCGCCCTCTTCGTTGCGGAAGCGGAATGAACGCTGACCACGTAGTGCCCCCAAATCCAACAGTGTCAATTCCATCAATTCAAAACGGGTGGGTCTGAGTGTCATGTAATTCATCTGCTCCGTGATGCTACTGCAGTCTTGACGTCAGTAGTGGTAACTCTTACACCGTGCGCACGCTGGCACTGCCTACCCGGAAGCTTGATCAGCATGTCTCCACGCATCAGCAACTTCTCAGCACCCGCTTCATCAAGAATTATCCGAGAATCAGTCGCTTTCTGAACGGTCAAAGCGATGCGTGCGGGCACGTTGGCCCGAAGGAGCCCAGAAAAAGTCGCTGCCTCCGGACGCTGAGTAGCCAACAATAGGTGAATGCCAGTTGCCCGGGCCTTTTGTGCCAGGCGAATCAGCGGCTCCTCCCCTCCTGTACGGCCCAACATAAAATCTGACAACTCATCAATAACTACTACCAGTCGCTGCAAAGGTGCTCCTGCCAACTGAGCCTCTGCAATGTTGCGCGCTCCATACTCGCGCAACAGTCCCTGGCGCTGTTCCATTTCGTCCACAACATCACGTAATGCCGCAACGGCTTGAGCCATGTCTGTAATAACTTTCCCAGTACGCAACCCTGCATAGCCATTAAAGTCGGCAAAATCTACGCCCTTAGGATCAATCATCAGCAGCTCTGGTGGCCGCGAAGAGATGACTAGAGAAAGCAAGAGGGCGTTTAGACAAACGCTCTTTCCACTACCTGTGGCGCCAGCGATAAATAAGTGCGGAGCCTCAGCTAGATCAAAGATTATCGGTTGCCCGAGCACATCCACTCCGGGTGAAACCGGCATGACCTCCTCGCGATTGGCCAACGCAGCTGTAATCAATGGCCATGAGACTTCGTGCCAGTGGGCGGCAGGTCGCGGCACATCGAGTACCACGCGACGCTCTCCAAAATCCTTGGTTAGGGCAATCCCCGTATTACCTAATCCCATGGCGAAGGCCAAATCATCTAGACCACGCTTAAGGCGCTCGTAATCTTCTACTCCAGCTAGAGTCAACTGGAACCGAGACAAACGCGGTCCTTCTAGAACTTCGGCTGCGGGCGTGGCAGCGACTCCGAGCTGCTGCAGTCCCTGCGATAATATTGCAAAGTCGACAGCGCCGCGATCGCCTTCTTTACTCTCAATGCTCTCGGAGTACCCCGCATCAAGATACAACTCATCCAACAGATAGTCGTAAAAACTACGCCCCGACGTCCATGCTGCACGCATTGACTCGAGCCCTCGCCGAGCATGCCGTTGCACCAGCTCAACAAAGCGGCGATCACCATCAAACAGTTCTACGTTGTGCACAACACTGAAGAGCATCCTGAAGGCATCGTCAAAGTTCTGCGCTTCCTCTTTTCCCCAGCCTGTTATCTGCTCTAGGTTAAGTTCACTTCGAGATCCACCTTTAGCTGAAGGTGGTCCGTATCGCTCCTCTGGCTCGCCATCAATTTTGAGGGACCGAGCGATAGCAAAACGAATCAGCCACCATTTGTGGCCCCCGGGTGCTGCAAGCCCCACACTGAGAAGCTCCTCCATGAAAGCCTTTTCCTCTGCGGAAAAATACAGGCTAATCATCGTGTTGATATCCCGTCGTAACGCTTAGCGTCAATTTGTACGATCCGCGCTCGCGTACCGCCTTCATTTTGAATCTCGTAGCGTCGGCGGATAAAACCATCCAGGCTGCGAAGTACATCTTCATCCATCTCGCTATTGGTGGGTAGCAGCACTAGTGGTTTTCCAGCATTAGGGAAATACTCACTCATAAGCAAACTACGATTCTCGCGGTCTATTCGCCCCAACGGCGTGTCGATCATCACCGGCAACTCCCGAGCAGACTCATCCCGCAATGCCCACAGCATGCCCATCGCGACCAACTGACGCATACCCGCAGAAATGCTCCTGCGTGCTACCTCGTCTCCTTGTTCATCGAAGTACCTCATGACGAACAGATCATCGAGCGTGACGGATTTAATCAATTGGCTCGGCGCCAACAGTACACTTATACGCTCGTTCAAGTGGTCCTCAACAGATTGCCTGATCTGCATCCGCTTTTTGTCCCGGAAAAACTCCAAAGCGCGCCTGACTCGGAGACTCAAATGATAGGCGCGATTCTCCTTAGTAACTGTCGAATGGCGCTGCTCGCACTGGCGGATACGCTGTCTGGCCTGCTCAGCACTTTCGGCAGTCTGAGCCTCCTTGATCCGCAGCTCCGCCAAAGTCTCTCGGTAGGCCTCTATTTGCCGACTCAGTGCCGCAATCTCTGTGCTCAACTCATCAAAACGATGCTTGGCCCCTTCCGTGGTCAACTCGGCTTCTTCCAAATCGCGCCTAGCCTGTTCAGCTTCTTGTGTCAGTGAGCGCATCCGACGCAATTGCTCGGTTTGCGCTGCAACAAGAGCCGGTCCACGCTCGGCCCAAACAAGATAACGATCACGGAGTGCTTTGACCTGCTTTGGGCTGACAGCCAAGAGCAATGGGCTCACGCATGCATCTGCAGAGAGTCCGCGCTGAGCTAGAGCTTGTTTTATCGCATCAGAAAACGCTTGGTACTGCGAAGAGGAAAGCTCCACCGGCGGTTCCAAATGGGACAAGCTACTCCGCAGAGCTTGCGGCAGCTCCCCATGGAGCTTATTTGACAACGACATATCCGTGCTGGAGGTCAGCTGCTGATCTAGCAACTTGTAGACCTCTCTAACAGTACCGAGATTGACTAGCCATGGAGCCTCGGGCGGTAAAACTTCACACAAATCGGCATTGAGCTTCTCCCGTTGCAAATCAAGGATCGCGATCCGATTAAGCATCCGGCGCTGCTCCTCCTCAGAAATCCCTGTACGAAGCCCGTTGCGGTGGCTATCCAAGTGTTCTTGCTTACGCGACAGCTCTTCGCACTCAGTTTCTGTTTCTATGCGTAGCCGATTCAAGGACTCGATCTTGGCTTCTGCATCTCGCAAAGCGTTCTCTGCTTGTACGATCTCATGCTGCACTTCTGTAGGCAGACCCGCACGGCGCTTGCTCTTTGAGTATGAGTCAAGCTCGCGAAGAAGATCGGAGATGAAAGACAGCTTTAGAAGCCGTTCAATCTCCCCCCGCTCTCGCCCTTCCTCTGCGTCTGCAAACGACTGCACCTGCTCACCATCAAAAAAGTAGAACGGCACGATCTCGCTTGGTGCCAAGCTTGCAAGAAAGGCACGGGATTCACTATCTGTCAGCTGTTGACCCGAATGGGTAATGATCAGTTGATCAGTGAAGGTGGTGTTTGACGTGCGGGAAAAGATGCGCTCAAGAGTGGTGGTCTTTCCATCCTGAGTCCAAGAGAGCTTAACGCGTGCGCGATCGCTAATATCACGAGCGTGTTTGTTGAAAACCCCGTACCACCGACCCGGCTGCCCTAGAACAAATTGTTTCGGAGACAGGGCAATTCCACCAAACCCCACACGCCGGATCTCTTCATTCTCTGGGCCAAGAAACAGTAGTTTAATGGCGTTGAGCAAGCTGGTTTTGCCGGCACCATTCTGACCAGAAATGACGACAATGCTCCGGTCTCCATTGCAGTCGCTCAGATCGATTATGCTTTTGCCCTCGTAGGCAAAAATGTTCTCGACTTCAATGGACGTAAATTCGATGGCCTGGCTCATGATTGAGCCTGCTGCTGGGCGGCCTCATCCAGAATAAGCGCAATTCGACGCGAAAAATCGGTTTTGGACCCATATGCGGCAAAGCCGGTAAAGTTCTCGGCTACCCCCAGAAGCTCCTCGAGTAACTCCACGGGAACGTCAAACTCCGCCGCTGCTTCGACGATGAGCTCGCGTTCCCTGTTTTCTTCGGCCATTGCCCCCCCTTGCCAATACCAAACCACGTGGAATGCATTTCTAGCTGGCCTGCAACCAGCGCTATCTGATTGCATAGAATGAGGACGAAACGGCTCTGCTGCAAGCAGAGCCCATCTCTGCATACTTCCTCATCGCCCCAGCTGTCATTGCACCTCGGACGTTGCATTCGTACCAACCTATCCGCAAATATGACCGATGCCGCAACGGGAGCAGCACCTCCGCAAGTATCAATCCACCTAGACTCAGATTGCGGCCAACCTAGCCTCACAATAATATACTAGCTCGAAAACCTATAACTTATAGTAAACAGCTAAATTTATGGCCATAACTGTTCAGATATAGCACGTAAGAAAAACCTGCTAAACCAGACGTTCAAAATAGTTTATTTTCGGAAAACCAAATAAATGGCACTATATAAATTCAAGCCAACAACTTCCGGGGAGCATCTCTTCAGCTATATAACCACAAGCTTAATTGGCCGAAAAAACATAAACCAGGTCTATGAATTAGAAGCATTACAAATCGGTGGAAGGCAGCACCAGCTATCCACCTACTACATCGGTATATTAACAGCCAACATCTTGACTCGCTGCCTAAAAAAAGCAAATAGAATAGTAAGCATGTTTGAGGACGAGCGAGAACATCAAAAACTTATAATTCAATACTTCCAAAGATCGCTCGAAATCCCCAGAACCCCATATGGAGCAGATCTCGACAGGCTAGCGACATTAACTCTAGAAGCCGAAAGAAAATCTAGAAAAGGCATAATATCCTCGATTCGAAGCCAATTTAGTACAACAAAGGTTAACTACTGCTATATATGCGGCTTTCCCGTCTTCGAAAAACCCCTTGAAACACAAGTTAAAATGCAACTAGAGCACATATGGCCGCAAAGCTTTGGCGGAGATAGCATTGCAGAAAATTTACTACCCGCCTGCCCAACATGCAACAATGAAAAATCAGACATGCTTTTGTGGCAGAACGCTCACATACACTCCTTCACTCTAAAACCAGATCCCTCGCCTCAAGAACTGGAAAATGTCGGAAAGAGATTGAGAATAGCTCAGCATCGACGAGACATATTCGAATATGCAAGCATGAACAGAACGACACTGAAAGACGCCGCCCTAGCAATCGGCAGCGTCAACATCAGCGAAATATCCGCAATAGACAGGGATGACGCTGTAGATTTCTTCAACTTTAGTTTTTAGAAAGGAAAATATCATGGCCTACAGCTGCATCGTGTTTTCACAACGCACTGATGAAAACTCTCCAGAGTTTTGCCTTTTCGAAGCTCCCGTCAAGGATGTAATCTCATGGAGTACAATCCCAACCCTTACACCTGAAAACAATGACGGCATCCAACGCCCACTAAAAGACAATAAAGTAAAAGCAATCAAACAATTTCTGGAAAGCGACTCTAGAAACACAATCCCAACAGCAATAGTAATTACAATATCGAGAGATGCCTGCACAATAGAAAATAGCCAGATCACTATAAAACCGGAAGAAAAAAATAACATTCTAGTTATAGACGGACAACATAGACTTTGTGGGTTAAACGCATTCAATGAGAAAACACGCGTTCCAATTGTTGCAATATTAGACGCATCTCATGAGGAGCGTGCCTTTCAGTTTATCATAATAAACAACAAAGTTACTAAAGTAGCCCCCGACCACATTCGTGCCCTCACCCTTAGACTCACAAGAGAAGAAGACAAAGTAGATCTGGAGAATAGGCTTAAGACGTCTAGACTGTCACTTAGCCCTAACCTAAGTTATGTAGGTCTAGCTAACGACTTGGACGACAGCCCATTTAAAGGAATAATTTCCCTTCCCAACATGCCAGAAGATGACAGAAAAGTTGTCCCCGCAGCAATTGAGGCATCAATTGCTTATATACAGTCAAAAAACATAAAGGAGTTTTCTGGCGAAGATGCCGCGTACGACTTCTTTATAACAATTTGGGACACCATTAAAAACTTCTGGCCAAACACATTCCCCAACGAGAGGAAGCTCGTCAGCAAAGTCGGAATTGTGTGCTTAACCAGATACATAACAGATGCGATAAATCTTCTCTCTGGATATCCGGGAAATAGTATCGACATTGCCGACTCAGAGTCAGTATCTTCCACTGTAAAAAATATTCTCAAAACACAAACCGAAGAGTTTTGGCAAGCAGAATGGAACCTACAAATCGCAGACAACCGGACAGTCCGGGACGCGATCCAAGATGCACTTACGACCATTCATCAAAACACTCGTTACAACAACCCCTGGTTCAACGATATACCATTTATAAAAAGCTTAAAATAAAAAAAAGAGGGGGGAGGTCCCCCCTCATTTCACGAGAATATCGATCCATTATCCTGAGACATCATTAGCGATAGCCCTCTATGAATATGCCGAACCAAAATATCCTTCACTTCAATCCCCTCCCCATCCCCGCTGCACAAAAGCGAGGACAAGACTAAATTCACATATAAGTCTTCATTACCGCCAGTCAAAGTACGCCAATCTATCTCAAGACCACCAGCGAAATTGAAATTCTCATTTGGCGGCATTGAGGAGTGCCTCAAAGATAGACACAAAGCATGACGACAAATCGAATTGTAGTGCTCAATTCCTGTCCTACGCTTTAAAGTTGAGAGCTGATTTTTCGCAGCAGCCGTCAAGCGAATTCGATCAATCATGCCAAAACTTCCAACTGAAGGTTCTGAGCTGTGACGCTGGCAATACTGCGACGACTATCATCATCAAAAGTCAGGGCATACTCGCGGCTCATATGTTGTTCCAAAGCAGTATGTACACTCCCTTCTACCTCTTCATCTGTAGAAAGCACTAGCACCTGATGCGAGATCTTGGCAAAGAAATTATGGATCAGGGCCTCACGGTGCTTGCGATCCAAACGTGCTAGCGGAGTATCTACTACGACAGGGAATCGCCCTTTACGTTCGCGAATCAATGCACTCAGCACGGCAATCGCAAGAATCTGCCGCTCACCAGCGGATAGGCGCTCCATCGGCAGGCTATATCCGTTCACATCTTCGATGGAGACTGCATAGGTCTGCGGCTCGACCAAAACTCGAGCAATCAGATTGCGTTTACGCAACAGCAGCTTGAACTCAGCAGTAATCATGTCCGACAGCCACTGCGCCTTAGAGGCCAGTAATCGGTCGCGAAAGACATTCAATGCCGCCTTTGCCCTGTCGGCAGCCCCCAGAGCCTTGAGCTGAAAGGCATTCTCCTTGAGCTCGGCACGGGCTCGCGACAATGCAGCGTTATAGCGAATCTCAAAATGCGCTTGCTTACTACGTGCTTCTTCCAGTTCACGCCTCAGCTCTTGAAGCTGCCATTCACTAGTCGATACAGCCTGGGTGTGTTGCTTCATGGCTTCGAACACTGCGCCGAGCTGCTCATCCGCGGGAATTTCATCCACTGCGCTTTGGGCTTTTTCCATCGCCTTCTGAGTGGCCGCAACGGCCTCTTGCGCTTCCTTCAAGTGCTGCTTGACCTGCTGCAGACGAGGTTCGATTTCAGCTGGATTACCGCCCGGGAGCAACGCTTGTGAATGTTGCTTAGCGGATTGCAAGCTCTGCAAATCGGCTGCCAGTAGCTCCGCCATAGTAGATTGGACCTGCGGAGCTTGGCGGGCGAGCGACTCTAGAATGCGCTGATCACGTTTACCAAACTCTTCGACCAACAAGTGGGTGTGTTTGGATTGCTGGTCTTGCTGCCACTGCTCCTTATAGCGATCCCATAGCGGTCCCAGCCAAGCCAGCGGCAGCAAGGGATCCTCCAGCACCGCGATCAGAGCGGCACGTGCTTGCTTGTGTTGCTGCCCGCACAGCTCGGCCCGCGCGCGCAGGTCACCAGCTTGTTGATAAGCCTGCAGACCACTGCGCTGGGCCTCAGCGGAGAATCTTTCAAGTTTGAGCTGGGCATCATCCAATTCAGTTCGAACGTGCGCCTGGCGCTGCAGCAACATTTCGATGCGCTGCTCAAGTTCCTTGAGTTGAAGTTCGTAATCATCGGCCTGTTGCTGATCCTCACCAGCATCTCCTGAAGGAGTTCTCTTACTTGCACGACGCTCTACGGCCTTCAGGTCACCTGCAAGGGCATCAATACCGCCCAACCCCAAAAAGACCTCTGTAGCCCGACGCAACAACGCAGGCAGGCGCTCAGGGTTAGCCAAGGCTTCAATCTTTTCACCGTCAAAGAGGAACAAATGAACAAGCTCTACCGGCAGAATGCCGTTAATAAAGTCATCCCATTCTTCAGCCAGCACCAAATCTTCGTGACGCCCAGCAAATACGCGGAACTGCTCACGATACCCCTTCTCCTTCGGCAGCCACTCACGGCGGATGGTCAGAGCTTGGGTTTGATCGCCCACCTCGATACTGAGCTGCATTTCGATCCGTGCAGGCCCCGTGGCATCATTGCGCTGCAGACCGGTAATCAGTTGTTCATATTCAGAGCGACGCGCCAAATTAATAGCTTTGTATCCATACAAGCCGATCTGAAGCGCAGTGAGCAGTGTGGTTTTTCCACTCCCATTGAGGGCTTTGATCAGAATAACGGGGCGTTTGGCATGCACCCTAAGATCGAAGCTCTGCTGCTCGCGAAACGGGCCGAGATTTTCAATAGAGATCTGGTCAATGGTTAGCTTAGCCATGCTTACTTATCTTCCGCCTCTACCGTTGCCAGTGGAATAAGCTCTAGTTCTTCGCCTGCGTTAGGCTCTTCCTTGCCATCTTCTTGGTTGCTTTTGGCAAACTCCAATGCCTCATCCTCAGTGCGGAATGCATGGGCCTTTAGCACCTCCTCCAACCGATCCAAATGCTGTGAGCGCTTCTGTGTTTGCATTGATTGGAACTGCACAGCAAGCAAGTTGCGCATTAGCTGATAAAGTCGCTCGCCAGCCTCGGGATCGAGTCCGACCGCTACCTCGTTCAGCAAGGCCAAGTCTTCCGGCTCTAATGGAAGCGGTTCCATCGCCCGACCAGGGTATGGCTTCTGGAAGACGCGCTCGTATATTTTGGGCAGCAAGTCCTCAATCTCACCCTTCTCCTCAACCCATATGCGTCGGATGGCATCTAGCTCGTCGATGGAAATCAGCTCAATCTGATCATGCCCCGGAACTTCGGCATCACGTACAGCGCGCTGAGTACACAGCAACTCTTCCAGCAGCTTGGCTCGGTAATCTTGCATATAGGGGCCATGAATCAGCTCCGCTGTCTCGCCTTTTCCCATCAGCTTCACTCGACCGTTCATGCGTTTGAAGTCACGCATATCCCAGTCCTGCACGCTGAGGTAGTTGTTGCGGAAGTCCAAGATCGGCTTCATCCAAGACTTCTGATCGTCATTCTGGATCATCGCCTGCATGGATTTGTCCTGCGATACCATGGTGCAGACGTAACAACCAAAGCGGCTATCGCCGCAGCTCGGGGTGGACTTATCGACCACTACCGGGCACTCGGCGTCCGGCGTTGCGCCTTTGTAGATGCTGAACAGCTCCTGGTTATCTACACCCCAAGGGTTTTCATCGGTTAGGACATACATCCACACGTCATCGCTGGTCCAGGTTTCGATGGGTAGGTAGACCCAGACACGTGATAGCTTAGGGTCACGGTTGCGGCTAAGCCGATCACGCGTGCTGCCACTGTAATGATCTATCACCTTGTCACGTGCCTGGCTTTCGCCACGACGCTGGCCCAGCACTAAAATGGCCTCGTTATTGGCCTCGGACAGCTCCTGAATGAACTTGGTGGAAGCACTAATCTTTAGACGATCAGTGCACCAGCGGAAGCGATTGCGCGGCGCCGGATAACCCTTGCCGATCAAATTGACCCAGAATCGATGCTCTAAGCTGGGGGTAAGGCGGTGCGGATGAATAGGTAGCCCCTGACGCTCGGCTTCAGCCTTCATACGCCTAAGCGACGATTCGACCCAGGCTGCAATAACCGGATTTTCTACCAGGGTGTCGGTACTGATAACGTGAATATCTTTAACTCGCTGCTCTTCCGGCAGCGCCGCAACAGCTTTCCAGATCAGTTGCAGGGAGGCCGTCGAATCCTTCCCACCGCTGTAACCGACAATCCAGGGCAAGGAGTCGGAACGGTAGAGCGACTGAATTTCTTCGATGATAGCCTCGGGGGGCGTGTTCATAGTGATGTCCGGTAGATAGCGTGTGGCCTTACTGACGGGCGGCAGTGAAGGCGCTTTCAATAACTTGTTCTTCGGGGGTCAGTGATAGCCCCAGCGAACGTTTGATTTGGTTGCATGTCAGCGTGATGTTCTGACTGTTTTTGGCCATCCGCCCCCCGATCATGGCGCGTCCTTCCCAAGTCGAGACATTGGTGCGCGCCCAGTCAATGTCACGCAGCTTCTCGAGTACTGAGTTGAGATCGGTGTTACCTGCATTGGCTTGATATATGAACTTGCCCACACGCCCTAAAGCATGCAGCACAATAGCGTGCGAATGGATGAAATCCTGGCGCACCTCTCCAGCGGTCATACGTCCTTCACGCACGTAGATCCACTCTGGAATATGTTCTCCGACGGCCCCCCAGAACTCATTGCATTTCTTTGAAGCCGCCGCAAAGTCTTCGAACTCTTGCTCACTGAGCATTTCCAGAATGGCGAAGTGCAGAGCGCTGAGAGTGAACAGCTTGCGCGAGCGCTTAGAGAGTGAGGAACGCTCCGTCTCAATCAAATTGCGAAACACCTTTGAGGTAAGACCGAGATGCTTAGCCAAGTTTGCAGCTGCATTGCGGTGGTCGTAGAGAACGCTTAGAGATGGCGACGGTTTCACTGCATGTCGATTGAGATCGGCAAACATTTGCTGACAGCGCTCAAGCCCTCGGTCGTGGAAGAAGACTACGGCGATGGTCTCGTCACCCAACTCCGGTTTTTCTCCGAGGGCTTGCTCGATAGCCGCGCGGCGATGCTGGCCATCGTTGACGATGAACTTGGCATCCATGTCTACAGTCAACGTACCCATCCGAAAATGAGCAGTATCACTGCTGCCCACAGGCTCAAAGCTTACCTTGCCATCGATGGACGCAGTGATGGCCGAAAAGGTATAGCTATCGGTGTTGGCAATGATGTAGCGAGCAATTTCAGGTACGCGTGATCGATTGATTGAGCGCTGAGCCCTCAGCTCAGGCATGAGCTCCTCGTTATCGAAGACAAACAGCTTCGCCAAGAGCCGCAGCGGGCACATAGAAACGTAAAATTCCCGCCCCGCTTGTACGCCGCGTATGGCAGGGAATGTGTAGGAAAATGGGCTGGTCATGCGCAAAACATTAGCATGTTTGTGTAAATACAGACAAACAGACGTTATTCAAAAGACGTACGTCGGGATGTGCCGCTGTGAGGATCCCAGCTTGCATGTCCTATGGGCTGTGCGCTGCCGATTACCTAACGCGGCCCATACATAGCTACCGCCAAAAACGGACGCTTTTGAAATATTTTTACGCCTAACCGGCAAGTTGTTTAGATTAAACATCAACAAGGAGGGAAAATTTCCCGTCCCGAGGAACCAGGGAACATTCTGGGCCCCAGAAAATGGGATAAGGAAGGCATGTCCTCCGCTCATAGCACAGCGGAAGACATGAACCGCTGTCCGCATCAGTCACGGACAGCGGGATTATCAGATATCTCCAAGGGGAGGCATGATGCCAACGAAGTCTCGGAGCAAGCGTGAGTAGGATAACAAATTTTATTTGAGGCACCCGCGAGGCCGACAAACTTCTTTTACCTTTCGGCCCCTCTCTGTTTGGTGACCCCCGATCTCACCTCATACTAATGGGCCACATCGCGGTAAACGCTGGCTCTTCAGCTTGAACGCTGGTTCTCACGGCAGCAGCATTTTGAATTTATTTTTCATAGTAAGAGATCGACATCATGACATCTGTCAGATAAGGCACAGGCCAGCCTGAAGTCCCGAGATACCGACACGTGAAAGCAAAATTCTTGCGCATCCGTAAGGATTCGGCAGCTCGTTGGGTTTCCATTTATGAGGTTCTCGGCGGTTATCGCCGAGTGCATTCAATCTAAGTGGACTTGCCCCTATCAAACCGGACACCGGCACCCCGTTAAGTTGATGCCTCAGCCAGGCGCCTGAACTCCCGAGGTGAGCGGTAGTTCAGTGCGCTGTGCGGATGTTCCTCGTTGTAATGAATCGCCCCAGGTTTCATAGACACCTCTTTGCCTTAAACTGAGGCCAATCAGGAGGTGCCATGAGCAACCCGCGTTACCCCGAAGAATTCAAAATCCAAGCGGTCAATCAAGTGACCGAAAAGAAGCTGCCTGTTGCTGATGTAGCGGCCCGTCTTGGCGTGTCGACGCATAGCTTATATGCCTGGATAAAGCGCTACAGCAAACCTCAAGAAGAACGACAGCAAGACGATGATCAGCACGCTGAACTGCGTCGTCTGCGAGCAGAACTCAAGCGCGTCACTGAAGAGCGAGACATCTTAAAAAACCGCCTCCCCGGCGTTCCGCGGCCCATTGGACTAGAAACACTACGTTCTACACTGATCCCACTGGACAGTGGTCGCTGGCTTTTTGGAGGCTAAGTCCCCGTCAAAAAACTTGACCCAGGGGAAGCTGCGGACCCGTTAGTGGTGGCATATTCCGTGACCCCGTTTAGGAAGGTGATTTGATCCGAGTCCCCGTCCAGTTCAACTTGACTGGAGGTGCTCATGAAAAAGCACGATCTAAAGCAGCGTGGGTTACCGGTTATTCATGATCACGCAGCCGGCATTGATATTGGCTCACGCTTTCATGTGGTGGCCGTTCCTGCAGAACTTGCCAAAGAGTCTGTTCAAACTTTCCAGGCTTTCACTTCCGACTTGGAGCGCCTGGCCAACTGGCTGGTCAATCTCGATATAACGACGGTCGCGATGGAATCGACAGGCGTTTACTGGATTCCGGTTTACGAAATATTGGAAGCACATGGCCTTCAGGTCGTGCTGGCCAATGCCCGAGAGGCCCGCGCCGTACCAGGGCGCAAAACCGACGTGAATGACGCGCAGTGGATACAACGATTGCATGCCTGTGGGTTGCTACGGGCCAGCTTTCACCCTGATCGCGAAATCTCGGCTTTGCGCAGCTATCTGCGGCTACGGGAGCGTCATCTCGACTATGCCGCGGCGCATATTCAGCACATGCAAAAAGCGCTGACGCATATGAATCTGCAACTGCACCATGTCGTGACGGATATTACCGGGGTAACCGGTATGCGAATAATCCGTGCCATCGTGGCGGGTGAGCGGAGCCCCTCGGTATTGGCAGCCATGAGCGACACCCGTTGCAAAGCCGGTATCGAAGTCATTCAAGCCTCTTTGGTCGGCAACTATCAGCCAGAGCACGTTTTTGCTCTGACGCAGGCGCTGTCCATGTATGACGCGTATCAGGCGCAGCTGGAGGTTTGCGACCAGCAGATTGCACAGACGCTGATCACGCTCTCGCAAGAAAAGACATCGCCAACTGAGCCGCTACCAAAACCACGGCATCGTACCCGGCAACCCAACGCGCTCAACTTTGATGTCCGTACCTTGCTCTATCAATTGGTCGGCGTCGATCTGACCCAGATCCACGGCATTGGCCCCTACCTGGCCTTGCGTTTGGTTGCCGAGTGCGGCACGGATCTGAGTCGATGGCGTACCTGTCATCATTTCACTTCTTGGCTCACTCTCGCGCCCGGCTGCCGTATCAGCGGCGGCAAGGTCCTTTCGGCCCATACCCGTAAGACCAAAAATCGGGTGACCGCCCACCTGCGGTTAGCTGCGGTAACGGTCGGAAGAACGAACACGGCATTGGGTGCATTCTATCGACGCCTTGCGGCTCGAATCGGAAAAGCCAAGGCTGTCACGGCTACTGCTCGGAAGATCGCCATCCTGTTCTACAACGCCATGCGCTTCGGGATGAACTATCAAGATCCAGGGGCCGATCACTACGAGCAAAAATATCGGGAGCGAGTGGTGAAAGGCTTGTACCGACGCGCGGCTGAGCTTGGCTTCACGCTGCAACCGGCGGAAGGTGTTTCTTAGGAAGGCCGCCGCGTACTTTGCCAAGGAGTGCGGCTGAAGTACGCCTTTATCAAGCAGCGCGCGGGCGACTATTCGATTCGGCGGCTTTGTCTGACGCTTAAAGTCCATCCCAGCGGTTATTACGCCTGGCTGTCCGAGCCGCAATCTGTACGCGCCAAAGACGACCAGCGACTGTTGGGTTTGATCAAGCATTCATGGCTGGAGAGTGGCGGCGTTTATGGCTATCGCAAAGTCCATGACGATCTGCGCGAGGTCGGTGAAGATTGTGGTCGCCATCGTGTAGCGAGGCTGATGCGTCTTGAAGGTCTGCGCTCTCAGACAGGGTATCGACGCCGCCCTGGAAAGTACGGCGGTAAGCCAGCGGTCGCCTCACCCAATTTGCTGAAGCGCCAGTTTGATGTCGTAGAACCCAACAAAGTTTGGGTCACCGACATCACCTACATTCGCACTTATGAAGGCTGGCTGTATTTGGCTGTGGTGTTGGATCTGTTTTCTCGCCAGGTCGTTGGCTGGTCAATGAAGTCGCAGATGACCAGTGATTTGGCTATTGACGCGTTGTTGATGGCGGTTTGGAGGCGTAAACCGAAGCAAGAAGTGATGGTTCATTCCGACCAAGGCAGCCAGTACAGCAGCTCCGATTGGCGCAGCTTTTTGAAGGCAAACAATTTGGTTGCCAGCATGAGTCGCCGAGGCAACTGTCATGACAACGCTGTGGCCGAGAGCTTTTTCCAGCTTCTGAAACGGGAACGGATCAAGCGAAAAATCTACACCTCGCGGCAAGATGCTCGTAGTGATGTGTTCGATTACATCGAGATGTTCTACAACGCAAAACGCCGTCATGGTTTCAACAATCAGCTGTCACCGGCAGAGTTTGAAAAGCGTTACGCAATGAGCTTGCAAGGTGTCTAGAGAATCCGGGGCGATTCACTGTTCGGATGCCGGCGCTTGCGTAGTAACGACGCTCCAACTCGCCTCTTAGTTCTGCATGCTCACGATCTTTCCTCTGTTGGACAGGCGTCTTCGGGGACGAGCTTCGGCGTTCACGAAAAGCTACGGCTAGGTCCTTGATGGTCCAGTTAACGGCGTATGGTTCTCCTCGGCTATTGAGGAGATACAGCAGAAGGTCCCCCTGATAGGGATACGGGATTTTGCGCCTATTACCGCTAGCATCTTCCACTACGATTTCATGATGTTTAAAACCGATCTCCCTTGCGATAGAGACAGTTCCGCGCAGAGGGGGCGGAAAGCTCCCCTTCATCAGCGGATGTCCTCGTAATGGATGGCCTGTATTAACAGGCCAGAGCATTTTCTGCTCGTGCAGTTCAAACAGATAAGGGTGGTAAAGCGCCAATTGCGCAAATATCTTCTCCGGTCCGGAGAGGAGATGAACCGTCCGTCCTAGCTTTCGGCTGCGCAGTCTGCTGATTCGAGACCCCTTTGGCGCCTCACGGGGAACCGCCAGCGTCGACGGTACGTATTCCCCACCCCATTCGAACCGACTCTGGCGGTTCATGATGAGGGCAAATCTTTCCTGCGGTTTCATCCAAGTATTCCAATCTCATCGGATTTTCCCGACGCACGCTTGTTGGGGATAACAACAAGCGCGTCGGCAAAACCCTTATCCTGCGGGCAGGTCACCGCGCGTCCGTCTGTGGATAACACGCAGTTTCTTGTGGATGAGCGAAGCCGTGCGAGACTTGACGTCTCACATGCAAGGAATAGACAATGGAAAAGTCAGGGTGATTATCTGGCTTATCCACAGGGGCCCAAGGTCGCACTTGGGCCCTTGTCTAACTGACTTCCAACGCTCTCGTTTAGCTAGCTGTCATCTGAAATTTCTTGCGATTGAGCTTACCTTAGGCGTCGCCGCCGGTTGTGAATCCATCCACCCTCACGAAGCTTGATTAAAGCACTTGTGTGCGCAGTGCTGTCTTCGCTACCAGTTCTGTTAAAAAGAATATGTTAACGCCGGAAATTCCCGGCTGACAACAAGTTTGCACACCAACCGTGGTTTAGTCTTCACAAACTCCTACGAACGAATTTCAAATTATACGGAGCGCACACAAGATTCCGGTCCTCCCATGGATCTTGGAACCATGAGTCCACGCAGGTGGCACTTGCTGCTGACTATTAACCGAATCAGCTAATAACCCGAGCCCTAATAACGTTTTGAACTTTCAACATCTAATATGTTGGTTTATGGTGATGTTCTTTGGGGAGCACTCAAATGAACCTCACCGGCAAGCAGGCTCCTTTTCTTAATTGGTTACCAGACGAATGCTTTTACAGCCTTTGTAGCCGGCAACATTTTTTTTGGTGCAACCAATCTTCAGAAGAGACACTAAATTTTCTATTTGGAAACAGTGCTAAGTCGTTCACCCACGACTTCCCCCAAAACCTAAATTTTTTAAATAAGCTCGCAGAGTCTACGTGGGGTACACAAGAGGACATAATTTGTGAGCACACTATCTCGCCTATATTTTTTGCATTCCAGTCCCCCGAACATGTACACGCACTCAAGCAAGCACTGGGTGGTCTCCGGTTAGGTTCTGTTAAATATAAACTTGGACTTGTCACTGGCAGGTTCGGTGGAGAACATCCCTTAAAGGCCTGTGTTGAATGTATGACTGCTGATCGATCAGTCTATGGGGCCGCATATTGGCATCTATCTCATCAGTTCCCCGGAGTAACTACATGTCCAGTGCATGGTAGTTTACTTATGGAATCTAAAGAAAACAGACAGTGGTCCAGGGACTTCCAATGGCTACTTCCCGATGAGTCCACCCTGGTGGCTACTTGCCAACCAGCCGTTAGCCCTTCAACGCTCAAAGCACTCCAGACCATGTCAAACTCAGTTCTGGCTCTATCCGAATTGGGCATCACTAATCAGTTTGATCTGAGTACAGTTGCCCAAATTTACAAAGAAACTATCAGTAACTTGGGGGCCTCCCAGAAGGAGCGTGAGGCTTCTGCCGACTGCTTTGCTCAATATTGCTCAGTACTTCAACCTTTCCCCCCATTCTCCGCCTTACCGTGCTCTCGACGGTGTGCAATAGGGTTCATTTCCCAAATGACACGCAAGCCCCGTGGCTACTGCCATCCGTTGAAGCATTTGACGCTAATATCGTGGTTATTCGAACACTTAGAGTCATTCGTGGACGCGTATCAACAGTTCGCGAACCAGCAACAAATTTCAGTAGTTCACGACCCGCAGCGTTTGACCCAGGCTCAAACTATCGATGAACAGCAGCCAAAGTCCGAAAGGCAAACCGGCACTCCGAGACCCAAGAAACTCTTCAATGATTTGAAAGAAAAAGTCCTAAATGCACTGACAGCCGGCGCCAGCAAGAAAGAGGTTTGCTCAAGCCTTGATATATCTATAAGTACAGTGAATCGGCTGCTGCGTTTAAATCCAACAGCCGGACAGCAGATTATTAATAAGACCTACTTCAAGAAGCGTGAAGAAAAGCGTAATGCATGGTGCTGTACTGTAAATCAAACCCCTAATTCCAGCGCGAACCTCATAAAATATTTAGTTCCAAACGTATACGCCTGGCTCTATCGAAATGACCGCTCTTGGTTGTTATCACAGACACGTTTACTACCAAGCGGTAGAAGCGGAAACCATGTGGTCGTTGACTGGGATGCCCGAGATGATAATTTGTGTGCGCTGATTAATAAAACACTTATTGCGTCTACTAGCGACTTCAAGAAAATCCGCAAGCGCGACCTGTATCAGCTGATACCCAATCTGTTCTCTTCGCTTGAGCAGAGGCCACATTACCCAAAGACGAGAAGACTTCTCTCCGAAATTTCTAAATAGTATAATTAGATTGGAAGGTTAGCAATTTTTCAAACTGACAAGACCAATCGTATGTATTACAGCCTGCATGAGTAGGTTTACGCTTTATGGGATATCCAGCATTTGTACTGAGACTTTCGAGGGGTTTCCAAATTAATCTGGTCAGTAACTACATTGGGCCTGCGGACACAGCTGTCTTATGCTGGCAAAATAGTCCCTTACCAAGTCAGAGAATGACTATGAGTGTGCCCAACCAGCCGGTATCAACCCTCCACACGGTGCAGCTCCAACCAAGCCCATGTAAACGCCGTATTCGATCCTCATGAGGTGTTCGCAGACTTGGCGAAAGCCCTTGGTATCCACCAAAAGGCTACAGGGAGTGCGCTTGCCTAGGCTGAGCGCTGGCCGCATAAGCCATTCGGACGCTAGTCGGTCGTTGCCCAGAACGTAAGCAGCCTGATTCTGAACCTGATCCCGACGAGCTACGAAACAACGATACTGGCTGCTCCAGCAACGAGGACGTGCTGAAAGACAGGGACCAAGTAGATATATTGCTAGCATATGCGCCTCCGGTACCACCTTGTTCCCTAGGGTAAGGCTTACCTTACTGCAAAGGCCAGTCAGAAGCTTCGCAGGGGGATGACTGGTAGCTTCACTCCCCGTGCGGGGATCTGCTCGTGATCACTGGTGCCCAACCGGCCGCTCCGAGCCGAGGGATCTTGGGGAGTGCTTCCTCTACCCGAACTGGCTCTAATCGATGACCATTACGCCGGGAATGGGGTAGGTTGCAGCAGGTATAGATTTCTCGCTGAGGGCTGCATCAGTCTAAACTGTCAAATAGATTTCTCATTTCTTCATCGTCTATGTAGTACTCAGACGCATGCCCGTCAGTGCGATAAGAGTTCCAGTAAGAATCAATCGGTACTGGATCAGGGTCTCGACGAAAGTAATCGCTCAAAAAAGTTTCGAAACTTTCATATACAGATGCTATCCACTCAAGCAATTCATGTAGTCGCTCTCGTTGCACTAGAAGTTTTGGCGTTCGATGGTCACCCAATTCATTACCGTACAATATGATCTTTGCGCGTTTCTCCCTGAAGCTTCGGTCATAATATTCATTGTCGATGACCTCTGTGAGTTTATCTTCAAGTGCATGCAAAGCCGTCTCGGCGGAAAGATGATGTTGAAGAGAAGTGAGGTTTTCGAAAAATTGAGCCAGACGCAGTGCCTTAGGGTCCATGTTTACCGTGGGCTCCGCGTCGCCTAGGCTGCGACCTGCGCATCCGCTCCACATCACTTCCAAAGCATGGCCAAGACGGGAGAATGGCTTCTCGCAGAACTGGCAACGCGAAAGTAAGTTTACGTTATGCTTAGCGCATACAGTTATTCGAGAGTTAATACGTTTCCAATATGAATACCCTCGCACATGTGAGTCTTCTGTGGCGCACAATGGGCAATATGAGCGTGTTTCTGAAAAATTATCAAAACAGTAAGACTTTGATACAAACTCAGACGCAGAGTACGAGAAACTGCTCTTTGACTTTAAGACACCATAAATAGGGTAATCGGTATGCGAATGCACTAACCTATTAAATCCGTAACAACCATACCATCCGAATATATTAGCTATCGCGATTACTTGTTTACTACGCCAACGACAGTAGCGGAATTCCGGAGTCCTAAAAATATCTAAAACAGGATTGTGCAATTGTAAGAACAGATTTCGCTCCACATACGAACGGAGCGATTCATCGGATTGGATTCTCAACAGCATGGAGCGGCCCGTCGGGGGTATAGGAAGGGGGTTTGCAGGCGGAGGGCGGAGCATCGCAGGAGACGAGAGGACAGACCTCACCGGCTCCTGCGACAGTTTTAATTCTCTCGCGACAGCTTTAATTCTCTAAATCCACCAACTCAGCCCGGTTGTGGATAACTCACTCCACCGTCACCGACTTGGCCAGGTTGCGCGGCTGGTCGACGTCAGTGCCCTTGAGCACCGCGACGTAATACGACAGCAGTTGCAGCGGGATGGTGTAGAGGATCGGCGACAGGATGTCGTGGATATGCGGCATGTGGATAACATGCGTGCCCTCGCCGTTGGTCATGCCGGCCTGCTCGTCGGCGAAGACGATCAGCTCGCCGCCACGGGCGCGGACTTCCTGCAGGTTGGACTTGAGCTTTTCCAACAGCTCGTTGTTCGGCGCCACGGTGACCACCGGCATGTCGTTATCCACAAGGGCCAACGGACCGTGCTTGAGCTCGCCGGCCGGGTAGGCTTCGGCATGGATGTAGGAGATTTCCTTGAGCTTGAGTGCCCCTTCCATCGCCACCGGGAATTGCGCGCCACGACCGAGGAACAGGGTGTGGTGCTTCTCGGCGAACAGTTCGGCGATTTTTTCTACCGTGCTGTCCATCGCCAGGGCTTCGCCCAGGCGGGTCGGCAAGCGCCGCAGTTCTTCCACCAGGGTGGCTTCGACGCCTTCGCCCAGGGTGCCGCGGACCTGGCCCAGGGACAGGGTCAGCAACAGCAGGCCCACCAGCTGGGTGGTGAAGGCTTTGGTGGAGGCCACGCCGATCTCGCGACCGGCCTGGGTCAGCAGGGTCAGGTCGGATTCACGCACCAGCGAGCTGATGCCGACGTTGCAGATCGCCAGGCTGGCGAGGAAACCCAGCTCCTTGGCATTACGCAGGGCGGCCAGGGTGTCGGCAGTTTCGCCGGACTGGGAGATGGTCACGAACAGGGTGTCCGGCTGCACCACCACCTTGCGGTAGCGGAATTCGCTGGCCACTTCGACCTGGCACGGAATCCCGGCCAGCTCTTCCAGCCAGTAACGGGCAACCATGCCGGCGTGGTAGCTGGTACCGCAGGCGACGATCTGCACATTGCGCACTTTGGCGAACAGCTCGGCGGCCTGTGGACCGAAGGCCTGGACCAGCACCTGGTTCGAGCTCAGGCGGCCTTCGAGGGTGCGTTGCACCACGGCTGGCTGTTCATGGATTTCCTTGAGCATGAAGTGGCGGAACTCGCCTTTCTCGGCGGCTTCGGCACCGTCGCGGTATTGCACGGCTTCGCGTTCCACCGCTTTGCCATCGACATTCCAGATCTGCACGCTGTCGCGGCGAATCTCGGCGATATCGCCCTCTTCCAGGTACATGAAGCGGTCGGTTACCTGGCGCAGTGCCAGTTGGTCGGAAGCCAGGAAGTTCTCACCCAGGCCCAGGCCGATCACCAGCGGGCTGCCACTGCGGGCGGCGACCAGGCGGTCCGGCTGGCTGGCGCTGATCACAGCCAGGCCATAGGCGCCATGCAGCTCCTTGACGGTGGCTTTCAGGGCCACGGTCAGGTCGCCCAGGTCCTTGATCTTGTGGTCCAGCAGGTGAGCGATGACTTCGGTGTCGGTGTCCGAAGTGAACACGTAACCCAGGCCTTTGAGCTGCTCGCGCAGGGCTTCATGGTTCTCGATGATGCCGTTATGGACGACTGCCAGGTCACCGGAGAAATGCGGGTGGGCGTTGCGTTCGCACGGCGCGCCGTGAGTGGCCCAGCGGGTGTGGGCGATGCCCAGGCGACCGACCAGCGGCTCGCCGGCCAGGGCCTGTTCCAGCTCGCTGACCTTGCCCGGGCGGCGCATGCGCTCGAGCTTGCCATCGTTGGTCAGGACCGCCACCCCGGCGCTGTCGTAGCCGCGGTATTCGAGACGCTTGAGGCCTTCGAGCAGGATGGCCGTGATATTCCGTTCAGCAACGGCGCCAACAATTCCACACATGGTTTCTCTCCTAGATGACTGCCGCGCAAATCAGCGTGATGCCGCGGGCTTGAATCTGGTCGCGGGCCTCTGCAGGCAGGCGATCATCGGTAATAAGGGTATGGACGCTGCTCCAGGGCAGCTCCAGGTTGGGAATCTTGCGGCCGATCTTGTCGGCCTCGACCATCACCACCACTTCCCGCGCCACCTCGGCCATCACCCGGCTCAGGCCGAGCAACTCGTTGAAGGTGGTGGTCCCGCGCACCAGATCGATGCCATCGGCACCGATAAACAGCTGGTCGAAGTCGTAGGAACGCAATACCTGCTCGGCGACCTGCCCCTGGAACGACTCGGAATGCGGGTCCCAAGTGCCGCCGGTCATCAACAGCACCGGCTCGTGCTCCAGTTCGCTCAGGGCATTGGCCACATGCAGCGAGTTGGTCATCACCACCAGGCCCGGCTGCTGGCCGAGTTCGGGGATCATGGCCGCGGTGGTACTGCCGCTGTCGATGATGATGCGTGCGTGTTCGCGAATCCGCGCCACCGCCGCGCGGGCGATGGCTTGTTTATAGCGGGAGACCGGCTGGCCGATATCGCCAACCAGTTCCTGCGGCATGGTAATTGCGCCGCCGTAGCGCCGCAGCAACAGGCCGTTGCTCTCCAGGGCTGCCAGGTCCTTACGGATCGTAACTTCCGAAGTTTCGAAGCGTTTAGCCAGCTCGTCCACGCTCACCTCGCCCTGTTCATTGAGCAAGGCGAGAATGTTGTGACGGCGTTGGGGCGTATTGCGTTTCGACATGAGCACTTAAGTTTCGATTCGAAAGATAACGGAAGCAATCAAAACCTATCGCCGGAAATTCGTCAAGCGAGGGAAATGAAAAAATGCTGTGGATAAAAGCATCGCGGGCAAGCCTCGCTCCTACAGACAGTGATATCTGTAGGAGCGAGGCTTGCCCGCGAAAGCAATCTCGAGAGCACCGACCACTGTGTTGTGGATAACTCAGCTCTTCTTGATTTTCACCGGGCGTTTCCAGCCGTCGATGTTCTTCTGCCGGGCACGGGCCACGGCCAGCTGGGCTTTTTCCACAGTCTGGTTGATGGTGGAACCGGCCGCCGTAGTGGCGCCATCCTGGATATCCACAGGTGCCACCAACGAGTTGTTGGAACCGATGAATACGTCTTCGCCCAGCACCGTCCGATGCTTGTTGGCGCCATCGTAGTTGCAGGTAATGGTGCCGGCGCCGATATTGCTGCGCGCACCGATCTCGGCATCGCCCAGGTAGGCCAGGTGACCGGCCTTGGCGCCCTCGCCCATGTGCGCGTTCTTCAACTCGACAAAGTTACCCACATGGGCACGGGCATCCAGGACGGTACCCGGACGCAGGCGGGCGAACGGACCGGCATCGCTGCCCTCGCCCAGCACAGCGCCTTCAATATGGCTGTTGGCCTTGATCACCACGCCCTTGCGCAGGGTGCTGTCCTTGATCACGCAGTTCGGGCCGATCACCACGTCGTCCTCGATGACCACGCGACCTTCGAGAATCACGTTGATGTCGATCAGCACGTCGCGGCCGACGCTGACTTCGCCACGCACGTCGAAACGTGCGGGATCACGCAGGGTCACGCCCTGGGCCATCAGGCGACGGGCCGCACGCAGCTGGTAATGACGCTCCAGTTCGGCCAGCTGCTTGCGATCGTTGGCGCCCTGCACTTCCATGGCATCGTGGGGTTGCTCGGTGGCCACCGCCAGGCCGTCGCTGACCGCCATGGCGATCACGTCGGTCAGGTAATACTCGCCCTGGGCGTTGTTGTTCGACAGTCGGCTCATCCAGTCACCGAGGCGATTGGCCGGTACCGCGAGAATGCCGGTGTTGCCTTCGGTGATCGCGCGCTGGGCTTCGTTGGTGTCCTTCTGCTCGACGATGGCGGCCACCTTGCCGGCAGCGTCACGCACGATGCGGCCGTAACCGGTCGGATCGGCCAGCTCGACAGTGAGCAGGCCCAGTTGCTCAGGGCCCGCCTGCTTGAGCAGGCGTTGCAGGGTTTCCACCTCGATCAGCGGCACATCGCCGTACAGGATCAGCACGGTGTCGGCAGTAATGAAGGGTACGGCCTGGGCTACGGCGTGACCGGTGCCGAGCTGCTTGTCCTGCAGCACGAAATTCAGGTCATCCGCCGCCAGGCGCTCGCGCACCGCATCGGCGCCGTGACCGATGACGACATGGATGCGTTGTGGATCGAGTTGCCGGGCGCTGTGGATAACATGACCAAGCATGGAGTTGCCTGCCACCGGATGCAGAACCTTAGGCAACGACGAACGCATGCGAGTGCCTTGACCGGCAGCGAGAATAACGATTTCAAGAGACATGACTGGCTACCAATCCTGGGTGGTCGGCGGCTGCGACCAAGAGGTGAATTACAAAAAAGAAAAAAGGGTAGCCGAGGCTACCCTTTTTAATCAATCACGCGGAAATCCCGCGGCTTAGCCGCCGAACTTCTTGCGGATCTGCTGGACGGTGCGCAGCTGGGCTGCGGCCTCGGCCAGACGTGCAGCAGCGGCACCGTAGTCGAACTCCGAGCCTTTTTCATGCAAGGCCTTCTCGGCAGCCTTGACGGCTTCCTGAGCGGAGGCTTCGTCCAGGTCGGCAGCACGCTGCACGGTGTCGGCAAGAACCTTGACCATGTTCGGCTGAACCTCGAGGAAACCACCGGAGATGTAGAACACCTCGGTTTCCCCGCCCTGTTTGATCAAGCGGATCGGACCTGGTTTCAGGTTAGTGATCAGCGGAGCGTGACCCAGGGCGATACCAAGATCCCCCAGCTCACCGTGTGCGATCACCATCTCGACCAGACCGGAGAAGATTTCTCCTTCCGCGCTGACGATATCGCAATGGACTGTCATAGCCATCTGATTGCCTCAACCTAAATTAGCGCCCGTTGCCGGGCGCCGGGATTACAGTTTCTTGGCTTTCTCGACCAACCATGTAGAACGCTTGTTCTGGCAGATGGTCGTAGTCACCGTTGAGGATGCCTTTGAAGCCAGCGATGGTGTCTTTCAGGGAAACGTATTTGCCTGGAGAACCAGTGAAGACTTCAGCCACGAAGAACGGCTGCGACAGGAAGCGCTGGATCTTACGAGCGCGGGATACCAGTTGCTTGTCGGCTTCGGACAGTTCGTCCATACCCAGGATCGCAATGATGTCCTTCAGCTCTTTGTAGCGCTGCAGCACGTACTGAACGCCGCGAGCGGTTTCGTAGTGCTCGGTGCCGATCACGTTCGGGTCCAGCTGGCGGGAAGTCGAGTCCAGTGGGTCTACCGCTGGGTAGATACCCAGGGAAGCGATGTCACGGGACAGTACGACGGTGGCGTCCAAGTGGGCGAAGGTGGTCGCTGGCGACGGGTCGGTCAAGTCGTCCGCAGGTACGTATACCGCTTGGATCGAGGTGATCGAGCCTTGCTTGGTCGAAGTGATACGTTCTTGCAGAACGCCCATCTCTTCAGCCAGGGTCGGCTGGTAACCTACTGCCGAAGGCATACGGCCCAGCAGTGCGGATACTTCAGTACCGGCCAGCGTGTAACGATAGATG
>LNAP01001916.1_pt1 | contig 58455 bp, 55 predicted proteins | sample 602601 | NCBI WGS metagenome assembly LNAP01 (sample SAMN02440304, study PRJNA202911) | soil metagenome | biome: Subtropical and temperate rainforests or woodlands; isolation source: soil samples (1 kg each in a 20% v/v slurry with milli Q water) were... ...
AACCAACGGAATCATGATTGCAGCAAACCCAATAACAGCGTTATCCGCATTGCAAACACTACATTTTAAGCGCTAATTTAAGTGGGTACTCGTTGCAAACAAGCACCAGAGATTGGGATAATTAAGGCATCTTTTGAAATTATTAAGGCATCTTTTGAAATTATTAAGGCATCTTTTGAAATAATTAAGGCATCTTTTGAAATTATTAAGGCATCTTTTTAAAATTATTAAGGCATCTTTTGAAATAATTAAGGCATCTTTTGAAATAATTAAGGCATCTTTTGAAATTATTAAGGCATCTTTTGAAATAATTAAGGCATCTTTTGAAATTATTAAGGCATCTTTTAAAATTATTAAGGCATCTTTTAAAATAATTAAGGCATCTTTTGAAATAATTAAGGCATCTTTTGAAATTATAAGGCATCTTTTTGGCGTAAAAATAGGGCACAAAAAAAAGAAGGCAAGCGAACTTACCTTCTTATTTCCTTAAAAAAATGAATTACTGCACTTTTTCGAACCTAACAGACGCCAATAAATTCCTGAATTCACGGGCAGGCCTAAACCTAATGTTTAGTTTTTTAATTTTTGTGGACGAAAATTCTTCTTCCGTAGCTACACCAACAGAGGAGAGCGTCGTTCTAAAAGTGCCAAAATCGCCCAATTTAATTATTTTGCCGTTTGCAATCTCATCAGGAATAATTTGAAGCAGCCCTTCCAGCACCGCCATGGTATCCATCATGCTTACCGTACTTTCCCTGCTGATGCGTTTCGCAAAATCTCTCAGGGTTAACTCTTCCTGAGCCTGTTTAAATGGATAGAATTTATTTGGCGCAGTCAAATCCGTTGGATTGATACGCTCTTTTAACATGTATTTAATCATGAGTTGTATTTTTGTTTTGGACAATTTTCAGACACTAGGCAATTGTCCCAAAGCCTTACAGCTACACACCTTTTATTTTTAAAATCTAAGGAACCGTGAATTTTGGCAGTTTGCGGCCGGGCTAATAACGGTGCGCGGCAGTGATTGGTGTCATAAGAATTACTTCATAATTAACTTAACTAAAATTTATGTTAAAATTTTAGGTAGGCTAAAAGAAGACATGTAGATTTGTGTATTGATAAAAATCTAGCGCTTCTTTTAGCGTTACCTCATTTAAAAGTCTTAAAGTTGTCGCTTTAGGACTTTTGTTTTTTATAACAGCAGCAAGTAATCTTTTTGCGTTATTTTCGAAATAAAAAACTTTTTCTTTTTTCGAGTTCCAAACAATGAACGTTATGATTCATATAAAGGACTTATGGTATAATAAGTTCCCAGGGGTAAATTTACAACTTATTTAAGTTTTAGAAATGTTAAATTTTAATTTTCTTTAAACATAAATTGTTAACAAATTATGTTTTTGTTAATAAAAATTTATTTATTTTATGAATATTCTAAATAATTAAAAAGTATTTTTGCAAAGGCTAAGAAAAGTAACGCACAAACAATTTTGTGTTATTAGGATCTAATGTCAAAGCCATACTTTAGTGATTCCATCACACTTCTTTTCGTTTCCCAAATCCCTACCTTAGAAATAGCAATTAGAAATGTTTGATTGAAAAACCTGCAGAACTGCATAAAAAAATGTTATATCTCTGTTTATTAAAAAAAAAATCAACATTTATTTTTCAACATTTTTTTAATCGCAAGACTAAAAATGCTCAAAGGTGAAAGTTAAATGTTTTTAGTTCTAAATATGATTCTTAATTCAATCAAACTCCCTTTCCTTGGGAAAGTTTACCTGCCGGAGGCAGGCCTGTCCCGTTTTAGTACGGGAGTTTGGGGATAGGAAAATAAATTCCTATTTTTACCGTCAAATAAAACATAACAAATAATAGCAATCAAGTGTTACTGTCAATCATCACCATCAATTTTAACAATCTCGAAGGCCTAAAAAAAACAATGGCCAGTGTTATTGAACAAACCTGGAAGGAGTTTGAGTATATTGTGATTGATGGCGGCTCAACCGATGGCAGTGCTGCTTATATTGAAAGCCAAAAAGATAAAATTGATTATTGGGTAAGTGAACCGGATTCCGGTATTTACAATGCCATGAACAAGGGGATTAAAGTGGCACACGGGGAGTATTTACTGTTTTTGAATAGTGGGGATGAATTATATGATTTAGAAGTTTTAGAAAAGAATCATACTTCCGTACATACAGAAGATTTTGTATATTTTGATATTTTATTAATTTTTGCCAATAAAACTAAAATACATCAATACCCTGAATTGTTAAATTTTGAAACATTTATGAGAGGCGCAATAGGACATCCTACAACTTTCATAAAAAGAAGCTTATTTGCTAAAATTGGCCTTTACGATGAGGAACTCAAAATTGTTTCGGATTGGAAGTTTTTTATGATAGCCATTGTAAAATACGGTTGCAGCAGCCGAAAAGTAAATGTGGTTTTGGCAAAATTTTATATGGATGGCATTAGTTCCACCAATAATGAAGCATTACAACAAGAACGTCAAAAAGTTTTAAAAGCATATTTTCCTGAATATTTGAGGCTGATGACGCTGGAAAGGTTTTTAAAGGATATAAAAAAATCACGAACAATAATTTTTATTCGAAAACTTGGTTTGTTAAAATTTATTGATAAAATTAATTAGCATTTAAGTTTTTTAACAGGAGCTGTTATTAAAAGAAATGATAAATGAAAAAGATAGCTATAAAAATATTAAGATTATTGGGAATAGAAAGAAAAGTAATAAGAACATTAAAGAAAATAAATTGGTACTTTATATATCTAACAAACAATTTATTCAATCCGCTTATAATAAAGCAAAATAGGGACTATAAAACAATTCCAATAATAATCATAAGTTTTAATCAATTGTTTTATCTGAGACAATTGATAACTTTTTTACAAAAGCACCAATATAAAAATATCATTATCATTGACAATAACTCAACATACCAACCCCTTCTTGATTATTTTGATACTATTGAATCATTTGTTGCCATACATAAATTAAAAGAAAATTTAGGTCATTTGGTTTTTTGGAAACAAAAGGAATTGTATAATAAATATTCAAAGGGTTATTACGTTATAACAGATCCCGATATTGTTCCTGTTGCTAACTGTCCAGGAGATTTTGTGCTTCACTTTAAAAGAATTTTAGATAAAAATTTACAAGTAACAAAAGTTGGTTTCAGTTTAAAAATTGATGATATTCCAGATAGCAATCCAAACAAACAAAAAGTTATTGATTGGGAATCTCAATTTTGGAGGAATCAAAATAAAGATGGTAATTATCATGCACCTATTGATACAACGTTTGCTTTATATAGACCTAAAAGTGATTTTGAAAATCTATCGAATTTTCTTAGAGCAGTAAGAACAAAAGAACCTTATACTGCAAAACATGGTGGGTGGTATTTTGATATCAAAAACCTTACTGCTGAACAAAATAGCTACCATAAATTAGCGAATGAATCTAGTTCATGGAAAATAGATGATAATGGAAATTTATATTCGAATGATTATGATTAAGAAAATAAATTTTATTTCAGTTATAATTTGTTCTAGAACAAAAAATATTACCCCAGTTTTAACTGAAAATATTAAAGACACAATAGGCTGCGATTACGAATTAATTGTTATAGATAATTCTGAAAATCATTATTCCATTTTTGAAGCTTATAATCTAGGAATTGAAAAAAGTAAGGGAGAATATTTATGTTTTATTCATGATGATATACTATTTCATACTATTGGTTGGGGTGATATTGTAAATCGTATTTTTAACGATGATGAACAAATTGGTTTAATTGGCGTTGCCGGTGCAAAATCTAAAACAAAGATGCCTTCGGCTTGGTGGAATTGCGAAGAAAAACAAAAAGTAATTAATATTATACAGCACATTCCTAACAAAGTAAAAGAAAATTGGAATATGGGTATTAAAAACAATTTGTTAGAAGAAGTAGTTGCCATTGATGGCGTTTTTATGGTAGCACGAAAAGATGATAAGGTCCATTTTAATGAAAATTTAACGGGTTTTCATAATTATGATTTAAACATTTCGTTTGAATACATAAAGAATGGCTATAAGATATTAGTTACAAATGAAATTTTATTGGAGCATTTTTCGTTAGGAACAATAAATGAAGCTTGGATTAATTCAACTTTTAAAATTCATTCTATCTACAAAAAATTATTGCCTTTATTAAGCCCGCAAAGTAAAATTAATAAAAAGTTAGAAGTTTCTAATGCTATTAAATTTATCAATCAATGTTTGAAATTTAATAAATATAAAGTGGCTTTTACCGTTTGGTTTCAACTTTTAATATTAAAGCCAATTTCCAAATATCATATTTATTTTTGGAAAAGAATACTCAAAATTAATTAATGTTAGCCATCATCATCCCATATTATAAAATCACTTTCTTTGAAGCAACCCTTGTGTCGTTAGCGAATCAAACTGACAAAAGATTCAAGGTTTATATTGGTGATGATGCAAGTATGGAAGATCCAACTGCTATATTGGAAAAATATAAAGGTCAATTTGATTTTGAATACCATAAATTTGAAGAAAATTTAGGTGGCAAATCGCTTACAAAGCAATGGGAGCGTTGTATTGCCTTGTCTCAAAATGAAGAATGGATGATGATATTGGGCGATGATGATGTGTTGGGAGAAAATGTGGTAGAAGCTTTTTATTCAAATCTTCCCGAGATTGTAAACACCTCAAATGTGGTGCGGTTTGCCAGTTGTAAAATTAATGATGCAGGACAGGAGATTTCTAAAACACATGAAAATACCAAAATTGAATTATCCATTGATTTCTTATTCAGAAAATCACGAAGTTCATTAAGCGAATATATATTTAATTCAAAACAAATAAAAACTATTGGTTTTAAAGACTTTCCTTTGGGATGGTTTTCCGATGTATTGGCGGTTTTGGAGTTTTCAAACTTTGAAAATGTATTTTCAATTAATGAGGCAATAGTATATATTCGTATTTCTTCAATAAGTATCTCAGGAAAAAAAGATAATGTAAGCATAAAAGAAAAAGCTACATTTGAATTTTATTATTATCTAATTACTCAAAAAAATGAAATGTTTAATGAGTTTCAGAAATCAGTATTGCAGCATAAAGTTAATAAATGTTATTTAAACAATAAAAGAAATGGTATTTTATTCTTTAAAATATCAAAATATTATTTAACCAATTTTTTGATTTTAGACTATTTTAAGTTTTTGAAATCAGTTGCTAAAATGGGCTAAAAATTTTAATATAAAGTAAAATTTAAACCCAACTTAGAAGAAAATATTGTAAAAGCATTCATTTATTTATGTTAATATGGTGTATAAGTATTATGAATTACAGGAATAAAATAATGATATTTATTAATAAAGATATTTAACATGCGAACTATTCCAAATCCTGAGAAGTTTAATTTTACGGAAATAGTATACAAACCGCACAGAATAATTATTCCGGTATATATTCCGGAGTCTAATGATTTTTATTATTCCAGTTTATTTGAAGTTTTTAAAATGAGTATTTTTTCTCTTTTAAAAACGGTAAATAATTTTAATGCAGCAATCACCATTATTAATAATAATTGTAAAAATGAAGTGACCGAATATATCGATAGCTTATTGGCTGAAAAAAAAATTGACAAGCATGTGAAATTGTCCGAAAATTACGGTAAGGTTCATACAATACTTTCTGAAGCCAGGGGATGCTATGAACCCTATATAACAATTGCAGATGCTGATGTGTTTTATTTTAATAACTGGGAAGAGGAAGTTTTTGAAATTTTTAAAACTTTTCCAAAAGTAGGGGTTGTTTCACCAGTGCCTTCACCGCATTTATTTAAGTATTGTAACATTTCATTTATTATAGATAATATATTTAATTTAAAAAAAGGTAAAATTTTAACCGACCAATCATTTAGATTATTTGCTGAGGGAATTAACAAATCACCAAATTTTTTTTTTAAAGGAAAAATCGATTTTAAAGAAACACAATATTACATTGAAAAAAATAAGACAAAAGCTTGTTTAGGAGCTACTCATTTTATTGCCACTTATAAAAATGAGATGTTTAAGTGGATACCTTTAAAAAAACCTAAATTTAAATTTAAAATTGGCGATGAAGGAGTTTTTATTGACTCTGAAATAGATAAAATTGGTTATGGGCGGCTATCTACAATAGATTCATATGCATATCATTTAGGATATTCAAATCCGGATTGGACAATGAATTACCAATTTAGACCATCTAAATTTTTATTCCCTTCAATAAAAAGCAATAATTTAGGAGCAAAACAAACAGGTTTAGTTTTTAATATTAAAAAACTGATTTACAAATTATTAAAAAGATTAAAAATTATTGATGCTTTATGAAAATTAAAAAAAACATAAAAAGAGCTTTTAAATTCTTTGGGTACGATTTGGTAAAGTTAAAAGGAGGATTAGGACGTGGAACATTTGAAAATGAGCTGATAAAAATTTTGAATAGTGTTAATGCCGATTTGGTTTTAGATATTGGGGCTAATAGAGGGCAGTTTGCAAATTCATTGTACGATTATGGATATAAAAACAAAGTGATATCTTTTGAACCGCTTTCAGCTATTTATGAGTCATTGAAAGAAAACGCTAAAAACAACAATTTATGGAATGTTTACGATAGGTGTTGTATAGGTAATGAAGAGAAAATGATTGATATTAATGTTTCAAATTTAATTGGGAATAGTTCAATTCTAGAAATTAAATCAACAAAATTTAATGTGCCTCAAAGTCATTATATTAAAAAGGAGCAAGTACCACAAATTACATTGGAAACCTTAAATGAAAATCACTTAGTAAAACAAGCAAAGAATGTTTTTGTTAAAATGGACATACAAGGATATGAACACATTGTATTATCTGAGTTTCCCAAAGTAAAGTATAATATAGTAGGATTTTATTTGGAACTATCATTGGTTAATTTATATGAGGAACAGAGAGACTACCTTTATATTTGCAATCAATTAAAAGAATTTGGATTTGATTTGGTTTATATTGAGCCAGAGTATATAATATCAAATAGAATGATTCAATTTAATGGTTTATTTCTTCATAAATCTTTAAGTTTTATAAGTTAAATAAGAGTAGCTTTATATTATTACTTAGAATATGAAAATCCTCCTTTGTTTTGGCACACGCCCTGAAGCCATAAAAATGTCACCGCTATATCATGAATTAAAAAAGCATGATGCTTTTGAAGTAAAGGTATGCGTAACGGCGCAGCACAGGGAAATGCTGGATCAGGTTTTGGATTTTTTTGAAATTGTCCCAAATTATGATTTGGATGTGATGCAGCCTAACCAAACCTTGAACGGCTTAAGTTCGCAGATTCTATCAAAAATGGATGCGGTGCTTAATGATGTAAAACCCGATTTGGTGCTGGTTCACGGCGACACCACCACTTCTGCAATGGTCGCTATGGCTGCTTTTCACAAGGGAATTAAAGTTGGCCATATAGAAGCCGGCTTGAGAACCTATAACAAGCAAGCTCCTTTTCCGGAGGAATTGAACAGACAACTAACAGGCAGAATTGCCGATTTCCATTTTGCGCCTACCTTAAAAGCAAGCCAAAATTTACTTTCCGAAGGAATAAATAAAAGCAATATTGTTGTAACAGGAAATACGGTGGTTGATGCCTTATTTTTAACCTTAGAAAAATTGGAGCAAGGATTTACAAATAAGACCATTGAAAATTTAAAAAGCAACATAAACTTCAATAAAAAAGTACTATTGGTCACCGGGCACAGGCGCGAAAGTTTTGGGGAAGGTTTTAAAAATATATGCAAAGCCATTTTGGAACTGGCGAAAAATAAGGAGTTGGAAATTATCTATCCGGTGCATTTAAACCCAAATGTGCAAAAAACAGTGTTTAACATGCTTTCGGGTCACGAAAATATTCATTTGATTGCTCCGTTAGATTATCCGTCGTTTGTATGGCTCATGAGCAAATCAAGTTTAATCATATCCGATTCGGGCGGCATTCAGGAAGAAGCGCCATCTTTAAATATTCCGGTAATAGTCACCAGGGAAACTACGGAACGGGATGAGGGAATTGCAGCGGGTTTTTCATTTTTGGTGGGTACGGATACGGCAAAAATAGTGCACAAAGCACATGAATTGTTGCAATCAAAATTTTCTGGGGAAGTGAAACCGAACCCGTATGGTGACGGTAAGGCTTGTGAAAAAATAGTTGATTTTATTCAAAAAAATCTTTAAGTTGGGTGTAGTTAAAAAAATATTGGTTATTGTTGATTCCATTGACGTTAACGACAGCAGTGGCTCAAAAGCCAATGTGGCTTTGATTTTGAATCTAAAGGAAGCCGGCTTTGAAGTGAAAGTATATCATTACACCCAAAAAGAAATTGACTTGCCAGATATTCAATGCGTATCCATTCCAGAGCATAAAGGAAATGTCTTTTATCTATTAAGCAGGTTAGAACGCCTTTTTACGCGTTGGACGGGCATTAATTTAAATCCGATGCTGGAAGGACTTTTTGGTTTTTCCTTTACCTTTTTTAATGATACAGCAAGTATGGTCAAAGCTTTGAAAAAGGAAACAGTTTTCGAACCTGATTTGGTGCTGACCTTAAGCAAAGGCGCCAGTTTTCGGCCGCATTACGCGGTATTGAAATTGCCCCAATGGCATTCCAAATGGATGGCTTATGTGCATGATCCTTATCCGTTTCACTATTATCCGAGACCGTACATTTGGATACAGCCCGGGTACAAACATAAAGAACAATTTTTCAGGGAAGTTTCAGAAAAAGCTAAATTCAGTGCATTCCCAAGTTTGTTATTGCAGGAATGGATGGGGAGTTATTTTGAAATTTTTTTAAAAACGGGCGTCATTATTCCGCACCAGAATGCGAAATATGAGGTTCAAAACAAAGTTTTTCCAGCATACTTTGATCCTTCAAAATTCAATTTGCTTCACGCAGGAAATCTCATGAAACAACGCTCTCCGGAAGGTTTGATTAAAGGTTTTAACTTATTTTTAAAGCAATATCCTGAAGCACAAAAGGATGCCAGATTGTTATTGCTAGGCAATGCATCTTACCATACCCAACTATTGGAAAGTGCTCAAAAGAATTGTTCGGAGATTTATATCCACAATGGCAATGTGGCTTTTGATGAGGTATACTTTATGCAACAAAACGTTTCGGTAAACATTATTTTAGAATCAAAATCGGAAATCAGTCCGTTTTTGCCTGGAAAATTTCCGCATTGTGTAGCGGCCAACAAACCAATTTTGGCATTGGGGCCTTATTATAGTGAAATAAGAAGGTTATTGGGAAATGATTATCCATATTGGACTGAGGTGGATGATGTGGAAAATATTGCAGGAATAATTGAGAAATTATACCAATTATGGAAACAAAATGGGAATAAGCTTCTTTTAAACAGAAGTGATTTAATATCCTATTTATCAGCCGATTATTTAATGGAAATGCTCAATAATTTAAAAATAAATAATGAGCAATGATAAATTCAACTTTCTCTATACTGATTACCACTAAAAATCGCAAAGATGATTTGGCGCTGACATTGCATAAAATTAATTATCTTATTAATAATAAGGATATTGAATTTGTAGTTTTTGACGATGGTTCTATTGATGGTACTTTCGAATATGTAAAAACTCATTTTCCTGCAATCAAAATTCACAGAAACTTAAAATCTAAAGGTTACCTTTTTTGCAGAAATAAAATGTTAAATGATACAAAGGCCACTTATGCCATTTCATTGGATGATGATGCCCATTTTGTTACCGAAAATCCTTTGGAATCAATTGTTAGTCATTTTGAACGAAATGCTACCTGTGGATTGATTGCAATGCGTATTTTTTGGGGACTGGAAAGTCCTAATGAATCAGTTTCTAATGAGAAAACCGTTCGTGTTAAAGGTTTTGTGGGTTGCGCCCATGTATGGAGAATGAAAGCGTGGCATGAGATTCCGAATTACCCGGAATGGTTTGTTTTTTATGGAGAAGAAGATTTTGCAGCATTTCAGTTGTTTAAAAAAGGTTGGGAAGTTCATTATCTGCCCGAAGTATTGGTTCATCACCGGGTAAATATAAAAGCCAGAAAAAATGAAAAAGATTACCGTTTGCGCTTACGTCGTTCCTTGCGCTCAGGTTGGTATTTGTTTATCTTATTTTATCCTTGGCGTGAGATTCCAAGAAGATTTGCCTACACACTGTGGGTGCAAATTAAAAACAAAGCATTGAAAGGAGACTGGAAAGCAGCAATTGCAATTATGCAAGCTTTTGGTGATTTAATCATAAATTTACCGCGATTGTTAAATAATTCCAATAGATTAACAACAGCTGAGTTTAAAGCATATTTATCATTACCGGAAACAAAAGTGTATTGGACACCAGAGGAAAATTAAATAAAAATGTAATTTTGAGTATAAACAAGATAAAATTTTGAAGACTAAAATAAAATCATACCTTAATAGAGCTGAGTTTGCTCATGCAATGATAGATAAATACCACGGGCAAACACCAAACCATTTTATAAGCGACATAGGTGCAGGTTATGGGCATATGCAACAAAAAATTGAAGCTGTCGGCGGATCTTGGCAGCCATTTGATTATGTTAAAAAAATGAATTTCAGTATAATATGGGATTTAAACAATGCAGCACCTGAAAATATGGCTAAAGCAGGAATGGTTGTTTTTTTGGAAGTGTTGGAGCATTTGGGAAATCCTTTATTGGGGATCCAAAACATAGCCAACCATATGGAAAAAGGAGGAATCCTTATTTTAACAACACCCAATCCTCAATCAAGTAAAAATCGTTTAAATTTACTCTTAAAAGGCACTTTATATGCTTTTCAGGAAAAACATTTAGTGGAACACCATGTTTTTACGCCTTGGGAACATATAGTTCGTTATTTTTTAGAATCTGCCGGATTTGAAATATTGGAATATGCCATTGTGGATACAGCTTATCAAAATCGTAAATTGACATCTTTCAAAGATGCTGTAAAATTTTATTTGGAGAAATTAATTGAACTTAAAAATGATAAGGCAAAGGGGATGAGTTACGGAATTGTGGCGATAAAGAAATAATGATGACAAAAAAGGTTAAAATAATTGCAGAAATAGGACAAGCGCATCATGGAAGTTTGGAAATGGCGCACAACTATATCGACGCTGTTTCCAAAACAAAGGTCGATGCCATAAAATTTCAGACCCATATAGCCAATGCCGAAAGCAGCATTCACGAGCCTTTCAGAATTCAGTTTTCTAACATTGACAAAACACGTTTTGATTATTGGAAACGGATGGAATTTTCTTTGGCCGAATGGAAAGAAATCAAGCTGCATTGCGATGAGGTTGGCTTGGAGTTTATGAGTTCACCTTTCAGCAATGCCGCAGTGGATTTGCTTGAGGAAGTAGGTGTTGAGCGTTATAAGGTGGGTTCAGGCGAAGTGACCAATTTGGTGTTGCTTGAAAAAATTGCGCGAACAGGAAAACCGGTCATTATTTCTTCAGGGATGAGCTCTTATGAAGAATTGGATGCAACAGTGGCGTTTTTAAAAGCAAGAAATGTAAATTATTCCATTTTGCAATGCACGACCGCTTATCCAACACAACCAGAAAATTATGGACTGAATGTGATTCAGGAATTGAAAAAAAGGTATAAAGTTCCGGTAGGCTATTCAGACCATTCCGCAAAAATAGAAACCTGCATTGCAGCAACAGCCTTAGGTGCGGAAATTTTAGAATTTCATGTGATCCTCAATAAAAAATCTATGGGCCCTGATGCAAAATCTTCCTTAACGATGGCAGAAACAAAGCGATTGGTAAAAGCAATACGAAATATTGAAATCGCCTTGCAACATCCAATTAACAAAAAGTCCAATGCACAATTTACCGACTTAAAAAACATCTTCGAAAAATCATTGGCGGTAAACAAAGATTTGCCAAAAGGCCATATCCTGCGATTTGAGGACTTGGAAACCAAAAAACCAAAAGGCTACGGCCTGGAAGCTTCAAGGTTTCAGGAAGTTATTGGAAGAGCTTTGGTTAAAGATCTTAAACAATGGGATTTTTTGAATGAGGATTGTCTCGACTGCGCTCGACATGACGTGTCTCGACTGCGCTCGACATGACGGATTGTAATAAATTATGTAAATAGAACCGTCACCTCGAGCGCAGTCGAGAGGCTCATGACGTGTGTCTCGACTGCGCTCGACATGACGGGTTGTAATAAATAAGGATAATTGAACTGTCACTTCGAGCGCCGTCACTTCGAGCGCAGTCACTTCGAGCCTGCCTGTCCGGCAGGCAGGCGCAGTCGAGAAGCGAGAAGCGATAATTATTAATAAAACTATGAAACTATCTTATATATACATTATTAAATGCTCCGATAACACCTATTACACCGGCGTTACCAGTAATTTGGATGGCAGAATGGAAAAACACCATTCAGGTTTTTACCCAAATTGTTATACCGCAAGCAGAAGACCTTTAGAATTGGCATTTTATGCAGAGTTTACAGATATTAATATAGCTATTGAAAAAGAAAAACAAATAAAAAATTGGTCTCATGCAAAAAAGGAAGCATTAATCAATGGGGATTATGATAAGTTACAATGGTTGTCGGAATGCAGAAATTCAAGACATCATAAATATGACCCAAATAAAAATAAGGAGATTGATTGAAAATGAATGTGTGTCTCGACATGACGTGTCTCGACTGCGCTACCATTGACGTTTTTATTTAAAATACTGAATTACAAATACTTATAAAAACACACATAGCCCCTCTCAAGAGGGAAGTTAGAAGTGCTAACATTCCTAATACGTCATTTTATATTGCTTTTTTTAGAATAAAAATTATACCTCGACATGACGTGTCTCGACTGCGCTCGACATGACGTGTCTCGACTGCGCTCGACATGACGAAATTGAGTAACGAATGTAAATAGAACCGTCACCTCGAGCGCAGTCGAGAGGCTCATGACGTGTGTCTCGACTGCGCTCTACATGACGAAATTGAGTAATGAATGTAAATAGAACAGTCACCTCGAGCGCAGTCGAGAGGCGTCACCTCGAGCCTGCCTGACCGGCAGGCAGGCTTGTTTAGGGATCTGTTGAAAAGGGGTTATAATCATAATTTGAAGCAATATTGGCAGATGCTGAACCGAGTTCAGCATGACATCCTAAACTTAAGTTGTTCAGCAAGCAGTTTTGAATAATGCGCTCCAATTTAAAATAAAAAACTCTTTATAAAATCACTTTTTAGCTTCCATAATTTTGATTACTTTTAAAATCTCATAAAAAAGCAACATGCCAAAAAGAAAAATAGCCGTTGTCATTACAGCACGTCCCTCATACAGTCGTGTAAAAACGGTGCTGACTGCCATCCAAAACCACCAGGATCTGGAATTACAGCTGATCGTATCAGCATCGGCCTTGTTGGATCGCTATGGCTCAGCGGTAAATTATATTGAAAAAGACGGATTTATCATTGCGGCAAAAGTGTTTAATGTATTGGAAGGGGAAAATTTAACGGCAGCCGCAAAAACAACAGGCATCGGGATTTTGGAATTATCCACGGTGTTTGACAACCTGAAACCGGATATTGTGGTCACTGTTGCCGACCGTTTTGAAACGATGGCCACTGCCATTGCGGCAACCTATATGAACATCCCATTGGCACACATTCAGGGTGGTGAAGTCACCGGAAATATTGATGAAAAAGTAAGGCATGCCATTACCAAATTGGCAGATTATCATTTTGTGGCCTCAGAAAACGCCAAAGAAAGGGTGGTGAAATTGGGGGAAGATCCCAAGATGGTTTTTAATACCGGTTGCCCGTCCATTGATTTGGCCAAAGAAGCAATTACCAGCAAAATACTTCCGTTCAATCCTTATGAAAAATATGGCGGCGTAGGTTCAAAACCCGATTTAAGCAATGGCTATTTGGTGGTGATGCAACATCCGGTAACCACAGAATATAAAGATTCGAGAAAACATATAGAAGCCACTTTGGAAGCGGTTTACAAACTGCAAAAGCCAACGCTTTGGTTTTGGCCCAATGTGGATGCGGGTGCCGATGGCACTTCCACCGGAATTAGGGCTTTTAGGGAACAGCACCAAATGCCTCACGTTCATTTTTTTAAGAATATGGAAGGCCAAGATTTTTTGCAATTGCTGCAGCACAGCGATTGCCTCATAGGCAATTCAAGTGTCGGCATTCGGGAATGCGCCTATTTGGGCGTGCCGGTGGTTAATATTGGTTCCCGACAAAACAGGAGAGAGCGGGGCGGAAATAGCGTGGATGTGGCATACAACCAAAATCAAATTGAAAATGCCATTTTAACAGCATTGCAAAGCGGAAAAACAAGGTCATCCGCTATTTACGGAAACGGAAAAGCCGGTGTGCAGATAGCCGAATTGTTGGGGCAATTGCCTTTGCAGTTTCATAAAACAATTATGTATTAAGATGCGGATTTTAGCCATCATTCCTGCGCGGGGCGGCTCAAAAGGAGTTCCCGGCAAAAATATCAAAATGCTGGGAGGCAAACCCTTGCTTGCCTACACTGCTGAAATTGCGCAGCAATCTAAGTATTTTACAGAAGTGATGTTGTCCAGTGAGGATGACAAAATCATTGCGGTGGCAAAAGGTTTAGGAGTACCCGTGCCTTTTGTAAGACCGGCAGCCTTGGCGCAAGACGATACCCCTACTATTGATGTAATTACTCATGCGTTGCAATGGTATAAAAACCAAAACATCTTTTTTGATGCCGTTTGTTTGTTACAGGTGACAAGTCCGTTTAGAACGGTTGATTTTGTGGACAGAGCCATAGAAAAATTTATGGAAAGTGCATGTGATTCTTTGGTATCGGTGCGGCAAGTGCCGGACGAATACAATCCGCACTGGACTTTTGAAGTGAATCCAGATGGAAACTTAACAATTGCCACTGGTGGAACCGAAATTATCTCTCGCAGGCAAGAGCTTCCCAAAGCGTATCACAGGGACGGAAGCATTTATCTGACAAATACGGAAGTGCTTTTAAATCAGAATTCCTTATACGGGAAAAGTACGGCATTTATTGAATCATCCCCTGAATTTTACGTAAATATTGATACTGCTTCCGACTGGGAGCAGGCGGAACAATTATTGAAAAAATTATCCAAATAATGTGCGGCATTGCGGGGATCATAGGCAATTATAAGGAGCATCAATTAAACGCGATGCTCACGAGCCAGCACCACCGAGGACCAGATGCTACCGGAAAATATGTAGATTCCAATTTTGCGGCCTTGGGGCACAACCGTTTGGCCATCATCGATTTGTCGGAACAGGCCAATCAGCCCTTTTTAGATCCTTCAGGGCGTTATGTATTGGTTTTTAACGGAGAAATCTATAACTATATAGAATTAAAAGAAATCTTAAAAAAGGAATATTCCTTTAAAACGAGTTCAGATACGGAGGTGCTATTGGCGGCTTATGTCAAATGGGGTGCAGCTTGTTTGTCCAAACTCAACGGAATGTTTGCCTTTGCCCTATGGGACAATCAGGGAAAAAAGCTTTTTGCGGCTCGTGACCGATTTGGGGTAAAACCATTTTATTATCATTTCAAACAAAATGTATTTTATTTTGCTTCAGAAATAAAGGCATTGCACGCTGCCGAAATTCCAAAAATACCCGATGAAAAAGTATGGGTTTCCTATTTTGCCTATGGTTCCTATGGCAATCCCGATGAAACTTTTTGGGAAGGCATACAACAACTGCCGGGTGGTCATTATTTGGAATACGAAAATCAAAAATTAACCCTAAAAAAATGGTATTTCTTTACGGAAGAAGTAGCCAAACAACCTAAAAACCTGACCTACAAAGAAGCAAAAGAACAGTATTTAGCCTTGTTAAAAGACAGCATCAGGTTGCGGTTCAGGGCCGATGTTCCGGTCGGATTTAATATCAGCGGCGGTTTGGACAGTTCAGTTTTGTTGGCTTTGGTCAATTTGCAAGAAAATGGCAAAGACAATTTCAATACAAACAGGGGAGTTCCCCCTTTGGGGGTTAGGGGGCCTATCAACGCTTATACGTTTTACACCAATAATTCAAATTATGATGAATTGCCTTGGGTGGAACAAATGATTGCCAAAACACGAAACCCTTTAACCAAAGTGCTTTTGCGGACAAATGAGGTTCCAGACTTGGCACAAAAAATGGCTTGGCAACAGGACGAGCCTTATGGCGGAATCCCAACCTTGGCCTATGCCAAAATCTTTGAACAAGCACGAAAAGATGGAGTCTTGGTGTTGTTGGATGGGCAAGGAATGGACGAACAATGGGCAGGATACGATTATTATGCCCAACAAAATGAAGCAACCATTCAGGGGATAAGCAATTCACCTTTCAAAACAAATGTGCTTTCAGATTCTTTTTTGAAAAAAGCAGAAAAACCATATTACCCAAAACCTTTTAAAGAGGAACTATTGAACAAACAATACAGAGACTTGTTCTTTACCAAGATTCCGCGTGCCTTGCGGTTCAACGACCGAATCTCCATGGCCTATTCCACAGAGCTACGAGAACCTTTTTTGGATTATCGATTGGTTGAATTTGCTTTTTCGTTGCCGTTGGAATATAAAATTAAGGAAGGGGTAACAAAATTTATGTTGCGGGAAATTGCTGCAGCATTCTTGGCAGATAATTTGGCTTTTACCCCAAAAAGAGCTTTACAAACGCCACAAAGGGAATGGTTGGGCAATGAAATAAAAGAATTTGTAAACATACAACTTGAGAAAATAATTGCAAATGACCCCCATAAATGGTTTGATAAAAGGGCTTTAATACAGGAATGGGAAAATTATTTAAAGGGGGACAATGATTCAAGTTTTCATATTTGGCAGTGGGTAAGTTTGGGGTTAATTTTGAATGAAAATTAAATTGTATGCAAAAAAAATTAGGCATAGTCATTACAGATGGGGTAGGGTTCAGGAATTTTATGTTGAGCAATTTCATGGACGAAGTTTCGCAACAATATGATGAGGCCATCATTTATTCCGGCTTGCCAAAGAGTGCCTATCAAACAACTTTACCGTCAAATATTACAATCAAAGAATTAGAGGTTTTCACAGAATCAAAACTGACTTGGTTTTTTAGAAAATGGAAAGAAGTGGCGCATTTGCAAAAACACAAAGTTTTTTATGGGATGAAGGACAACCTCCTTTCAGGCTATCCAAAAAACAATTCCCCACGCTCCCTTTTGGTGAAGGGCATTTATTTGTTTACCCGTTTTATTCATTCGGATGCAAGTATTTCCGTTGCAGAAAAATTGCAATTTTTGTCTTTTTCCAAGCATCGGATCACCCAATCCTACATAAAATTATTGAAAGAAGACCAGCCTTCCCACGTATTTTTTACCCATCAGCGGCCGCCATTTTTAGCGCCTTTTTTGGTTGCGGCAAAACAATTAAAACTGCCGACCAGCACCTTTATTTTTAGTTGGGACAACCTGGCATCCAAAGGACGCATGTTGGGAACCTTTGATCATTTCTTGGTGTGGAGCGAGTTGATGAAAGATGAATTACTGTATTTTTATCCGAGTGCAAAAAAGGAACATGTCAAAGTGGTGGGCACCCCACAATTTGAGCCTTATGTGATGTCAAACTATGAAACAACCAAAGACGATTTTTTTAATAAATTTCAATTAAACGCACAAAAACAAGTCATTTGCTACAGTTGTGCCGATGTCTCTATCGGAAAAAATGATCCTTTAGTGATTGCCGCCATAGCCAATGCCATAAGAAGGAAGGTCATTGAAAGCGAAGTGCAATTGTTGGTGCGGACTTCCCCTGCGGAAGACGATGCCCGTTTTAAAGCCTTAAGAAATAAATTTCCTGAAATTAAATGGAATGTGCCAAAATGGACGCTCACCCGGGAAAATCATGCGGAAAGCTGGTCGCAGCGGGTGCCCAATGAAGAGGATATCAAAGATTTGCGGGCACTGCTGGAATATGCCGATTTGAATGTCAATATGTGCTCCACCATGAGTCTGGACTTTATGCTGTTCAACAAACCGGTCATCAATACGGTGTTTGGCAATGAATCCAACGGAATGTACAACGACCAGCGTTTTTTAAATTACGGCCATTATAAAAAAGTGGCGGAAAGCGGTGCGGTCACCATCGCCAAAAATGAAAGGGAATTAATTGCCCAAATGAATGAGGCATTGGCAAATCCGTCACAAAGAACCGTGCAAAGAAAAGCGATGATAGCTATGCAAATCAGCAAAGAGTTAATAGGCACCAGCAAACGAATTGCCGAAACATTGAGACAATGGAGTTGAACCAACAAAAAATAGCGGTACTCTGCAATTACGAATTGCTGCAGGAAAGGGTAGGAGGCATGGATACTTTTTTTTGGGAGTTTGATCAGAAATGTAAAGGGCACAATATTGAGGTCGATTGGTTTTTTCCAAATGCTGCCACCCATGGCAACTATAAATCAATGACCATAAAATACGATCCCGGCAAAAGCATTGAAGACTTTTTCCTGGAAAATTTAAATCAAACAAATAATCAATATACCCATATCATCACCCACTTTTTGGAATTGTGCACCCCTTTCTTTCACAAAGTGAAGCAAGTTTCAAACGCAAAAATCATTGGGGTCGATCACAATCCGCGTCCTTTGGAAGGCTATCCTGTGGTAAAGAAAATAAAAAAAAGAATCAAAGGGCTGCTATATAGCCAATCTATCGATTTGTTTATAGGCGTTTCCGATTACACCGTCAGGGAACTGCTGAAAGATTTCGGAAAGCACATCAGGCCCAAAACCCGGGTAATTTACAATGGCATCAATACGGCAGAAATAAAAACAAGAACCCACAGGTCTTATGATAAACCAACATTTTTGGTGGCTTCCCATTTAAGACAATCTAAAGGCATCCAGGATTTAATTCAGGCGGTGGCTTTATTGCCGGAATCTATAAAAAATGAAATTAAAATTGACATTTATGGAGATGGCCCTTACAGAACCGCATTGGAATTGATGGTTAAGGTATTAAAAATCAATGACTGTTTCAATTTTAAAGGCAGCAGTTCAGAACTTAAATCTTTATATTGTAATTACGATTATTTATTACATCCATCGCATGAAGAAACATTTTGCTATTCAGTTTTAGAGGCATTGGCGGCCAATGTTATTCCTGTAACAACTGAAGAGGGTGGCAATGTTTTAAATATTATAGAAAATGGTAAAAATGGATTTTTATTTAAAGCCGAAGATATTAAGCAACTATCACATTTAATTACACTTATTTGGATAGGTGAAATTAGGATTGAAACCCATACCCGTAAATTAATAGAGGAACGATTTACCTTCGATAAAATGGTTACAGAATATTTGCAAATATTAAACAGATGACAAATAGAAACCAAATACTGACTCCCCGTCATTGCGAGGACCGAAAGCTTTCGGGACGAAGCAACCCCATGATGCGTTCCGGTACCAACTGGGCTGGGGTGAGGCTTTGTTTTCTCACCCCCGAATACCCCCACGCCAACACCGGCAACTCAGGCGGCATAGGCACCAGCATCAAAAATCTGGCGCAAGGCTTGTTGGCGCAAGGATGTGCGGTGAGAATTTTGGTGTACGGACAAAAAGCTGATGCAGTGTTTGAAGACAACGGGATTGTGGTGCAACAAATAAAAAATGTGAAACTGAAAGGCTTGTCGTGGTGGCTGACCCGTAAAAAACTGGAACGCATCATCAATAAATTATACGACAATCAGGAAATCGATTTGGTGGAAGCCCCTGACTGGACGGGCATTACTTCCTTTATCAAACCAAAAAAATGTCCGGTAGCCATTAGACTAAACGGCTCCGACACCTATTTTTGCCATTTGGACCAACGCCCCGTAAAATGGATCAATAAATTTCATGAAAAAAGGGCCCTGCAAAATGCCAAGGGACTCATATCCGTCAGCCAGTTTACCGCAGACCTCACCAACCAGCTATTCAACTTAAACAAAAAATTCACCATCATTCCCAATGCGATTGATATGAGTTTATTTGAAAATACGTTTTCAACGGTAACAGTTCCCCCTTCGGGGGTTAGGGGGCTTTTATATTTCGGCACCTTAATCCGCAAAAAAGGCCTGTTGGAACTCCCCTTAATATTCAATCAAGTAGTGGAACAACACCCTGAAGCCAAACTGCTATTGGTGGGGCGTGATGCCCCTGATATTGTTTCCGGAAACAGCTCTACCTGGGAAATGATGCAAAAATTGTTCAGCCCAAAAGCACTAGCCAATGTTACTTATTTAGGCGGCGTATCTTATGGGGAAATAAAAAAACATATCGAACAGGCAACCCTATGCGTATTCCCTACATTTGCGGAAGCGCTGCCGGTTTCCTGGCTGGAAGCGATGGCCATGCAAAAACCCATCGTGGCGTCCAATATTGGCTGGGCAAAAGAAATGATGGAGGATGGCGTGGAAGGATTTTTGGAAAATCCTGCAGACCACACAACCTATGCCAATAAAATAGTCGCTTTATTGGAAAATCCCGAATTGCAAAGACAATTTGGATTGGCCGCAAAGCAGAAGGTGGCGCAAAAATTCAGTATGGAAGTGGTGGCAAAACAGAGTTTGGTGTTTTATGAAGGGATAATAGCTCCATAGGAGCGCCCTGATTGTAGCTCCATAGAGCGCCCTGATTGTAGCTCCATAGGAGCGCCCTGATTGTAGCTCCATAGGAGCGCCCTGATTGTAGCTCCATAGGAGCGCCCTGATTGTAGCTCCATAGGAGCGCCCTGATTATAAATAAATGTAAATATCTCAAATTATTAAAATACCAACCATGCCAAATACCTATTCACAAATTTATATTCAGATTGTTTTTACCGTAAAAGGAAGGCAGAACCTTATTGATAAAAAGTACAAAGAAGAACTTCAAAAGTTTATTTCAGGAATCGTCCATAAAAGACAGCAAAAATTATTGGCAATTTATGCAATGCCAGACCATATTCATATATTGGTGGGGATTAAACCAAACATAGCCATTTCAGATTTGGTAAGAGATATAAAAGCAGGTTCATCTAAATTCATTAATGACAATAGATGGATCAATGGGAAGTTTAATTGGCAGGAGGGATTTGGTGCATTTTCTTATTCCCGTAATCAAATAGACAACGTTATTAAGTATATTGCAAATCAGGAAGAACATCATAAAAAGACCAGTTTTAAAGAAGAATATATTGATTTTTTAAAAACATATGAGATTGATTATGATGAGAATTATTTATTTGAATGGATTGATTAAAAAATAAACAGGTCGCTCCTATGGAGCTGCTAAGGTTGTGGTTTTTTATTATTACAAACAGGTTGCCTCTACGAGGCAAAAAAAGGCATTTTCAAATGCGCCATAGGAGCGACCAGATTTTAGCACCATAGGTGCGACCTAAAAAACATATGAGATTGATTATGATGAGAATTATTTGTTTGAATGGATTGATTAAAAAATAAACAGGTCGCTCCTATGGAGCTGCTAAGTTTGAGGTTTTTTGTTATTACAAACAGGTTGCCTCTACGAGGCAAAAAAAGGCATTTTCAAATGCGCCATAGGAGCGACCAGATTTTAGCACCATAGGTGCGACCTAATTGTAGATAAAAATAATAAGATGCAGCAGTTAAAGGAATTTAAAACAAATAATGGTGAATTAATCCTCTATGCCGGCAAACCCAATTTTGACAGGTTAGTGGAATTGTCGCAGGGGGCAGGCGATATTTGGCACAGTTCTTTTGGGCAGGGGTATAAAAATGCTTTTCCGGAATTGGTGTATCAGACAGCTACTTTTTTTTGGTACCTGAATGATTTTGACCATCTGGACGAATGTGTAAGCTGGCGCATCAATCCCAATGCCTTTGCGGTCAGAAAATCGGTTTGGGAAACCCTGAACGGATTTGACAGCGACTATAAAAATTCACAACTGCAGGCATTGGATTTTGGCTACAATGCCTTAAGAGTTTCCGGTGCAGTTCCATTATACGTAAAAGGCCTTTTTGAAGCGGCTGAAAAAGAAAAAATCAGCATAACGGCAAAAGACAGATATACCTTTTTTATAAAAAATTTTAAACTGGAGCATGCCATCTTTATGTTGTACAGGGAAGGTTTTTGGAAATGGAAAGAATGGCAGGCTTTCTTTTATGCAAATAAACATTTCAGGAAAGGAAAAATAAAGCCAATAGTGAAACCGAGAGTATTGAAGCCAATTCAGGGAAAACCGACGGTAAGTTATATTATCCCAACGATGATGCGGCAGGATTTTACCTTGCAATTGCTGCAGGATTTGGCCAATCAGACCTATCCGCCAGCCCAAGTGGTATTGGTGGACGCCACGCCAGAAAATCAGCGGGATGAAAGTTTGTATTTGGCTAAAACTTATCCTTTTGAACTCGTATTTCGATGGCAAGAAACCAAAGGCAGCTGCAGGGCAAGAAATGAGGCCATAGCATTATGCACAGGGGATTACATTGTTTTTGGGGATGATGATATTCGAATTCCGGCAGATTTTATAGAAAATCATATCCGATTTCTGCAAACCTATAATGTTGACGCTTGTAATGGGTTAGATATTCGTGCCGACCACCAAAAACAGAATTTAACTGATTTAGACGCCAAATTAATACAGCTTGGCAACAAAAGATGGGTATCTGGAAGTGCCCAAATGTTTAGCAACGCCAACTCGTGCGTTAAAAGGGAATTGGTGATGCAGTTAGCGGGTAACGATGTCAATTTTGATGGCGGTTATGGGGAAGACAGCGATTTTGGGATGTCTTTGTCCAAAATAGGGGCAATCGTAATGCACAATCCGTTTTCGGTAAACTTACATTTAAAACCGCCTGCAGGGGGCTATCGTTTTTGGGGTACGGAGGCTAAAATTACCGGAAAAAAGAGAAAGGCGCAACCATGGGAATTGGACAAGCCCGTGACAATCATAAAACCTGTTCCCAGCCCTACGGTCATGTATGGGATTGTAAAACATTTTACCCCAAAACAAGTGAACGAATATCGATATAAATATTTCTTTTTGTTTTTATTCAAGGGACCAAAATTATCTTTTTTAGTTCGGTTGTTAAAAATTTCCTACAAACAACTTCAGTTTAACAAGTCATTGTTTTATGCCAAAAAACTGATGGACTTAGGTAAAAGAACCTCGTAATATGAAATTTCCCTCATCAGGTACACCTAAATGCATCGCTCTTCGAAGTAGCTCTAACACGTTGCGAGTTGTCAAGAAGCGATAGCTTAATGACAACGCGGCAATCTGTCCCAGAACTACCGTAATCTCCATGAGTGCATTACTCACAGGCTCAATAACCATAATAAGCAACAGATTGCCGCATTCCACTGCGTTTCCACCGGCCTGCCTGCTAGGCAGGTTCGCAAAGACGTTTCATTAGCATGTTTGGCTCAAGCTATAAAGTCACCCTATTAAAAATTTATTTAAAAATTAATAATATATTATTTTGTAATTTAGCATTTGGTAAAAAGAATTATAACTCCCAAATTAAGGATTTAATAAATAGCTGGCTATGCATACCTATAAATTACGTTTACATAAAGAAGCACAAGGAGGCTTTACAGTTTCTGTTCCATCATTGCCGGGCTGTATTACCTATGGCGAAAATGTGGACGAAGCAATTTCTATGGCGAAAGAAGCCATTGAACTCTATTTGGAGGAATTAAAAGAAAGGGGTGAAGTTATTCCCGATGACAACAATGTATTAGAATATTCATTAATTGTTTAATAATGAACTTGTCACCAAAGTACCTTATAAAAATTTTGGAACAAAATGGGTTTTTATTTAAACGGGCAAAAGGATCACACCAGCTGTATTACAATTCCACAACAAACAAGACTGTCATTGTTCCTGTTCATGGCGGTAAAGATATGAAAAAGGGGACTTTTTTAGCCATACTTAAACAATCTGGCATTGATCCAGCAAATATTTAATAATTCCATTATTTATAAGTCGTATTGTTAATGAAGTCAAACATCTTTTTTGTTTGTAACCAAAATCTTTATGAAATTCACCCTCATCATCTGCACTTATATGCGCCCAACCGCCCTGCTGAAATTATTGCAGTCGGTAAAAACGCAAACCCTGTATCCCAATGAAATCATCATTGTGGATGCATCTTTAAATCAGGAAACAAAAGAAATGCTTGTTCAAAATCCTATTGAAAATCTGCACTATTTTTTGGTGGCTGAAAAAGACAGGGGCTTGACCAGACAACGCAACTATGGCATTGCAAGTGTGGGAAAAGATATGGATCTCGTTTGTTTTTTGGATGATGATGTGGTGCTGGAACCCGATTATTTTGAACAATTGCTCAAAACTTTTGAAATTCATCCAGAAGCGTTGGGGGTTGGGGGTTATATCAACAATGAAACGCCTTGGGAAAAAGTGAAAGATAATAAGGATTCAAAAGTAGATGAATTCATATATGACGGCTGGAAACGCAAAGACGGAAGCCGTTTTGTGTTGCGTAAAAAATTAGGGCTCGACAGTGATTGTCCGCCCGGATTTTCCCCTTTATTCTCCCACGGAAGAAGCGTGGGTTTTTTGCCGCCTTCCGGTAAAATATACGAAGCGGAACAGGTGATGGGCGGGGTTGCAGCTTTTAAAAAGTCCGTTTTTGACACCTTTCAGTTTTCCACCTATTTCGAAGGCTATGGCCTCTACGAAGATGCCGATTTTTCTTTGCGGGTGGCAAAAACCGGGAAATTGTATGTGAATACCGCCGCGAAATTAAACCATTTCCACCATCCTTCCGGCAGGCCCAATCAATACCAATACGGCAACATGGTGGTGCGTAACGGCTATTATGTATGGCGCATAAAAAATCCAAACCCATCACTTAATGTCAAATTTAAATGGCATGCGATTACCTTATTGTTAATGGCCATCAGGTTTACCAACACTTTTACCACAAACAAGCCAAAAGAAGCCTTCACCGAAGCCCTGGGAAGAAATAGGGGCTGGTTGAGCTTGTTGGTTGACAAGCCAAAAATAAAAGTTTAGGGTCTCCTATATTTATGGAATACAATTTTAATAAGAATTTGATTTATAATGATAAAATAGGCACTATGGAAAATTACAGGCGTTGTAAAATATGTGATGGAGAAGTTAAATTGGTTAATGAAAAAAATAATTTAGGGAAATGTGACAGTTGTGAATTAATCTTCTGTTTGACTAAATTTTCACAAGATGAATTTGTTAAAGTCTATGATGGATTATATAACAAAGAAGACAGCGCTTATCAAAGACATTCTGCTCAGGAATATAATAAAATATTAAACAACTATAAAATAAAGGTTGGTTTAAACAGATCTCGATTAATAAAAAAAACCATATTAAATAAGCATTGCAAATCTGTTTTAGAAATTGGGAGTGGTATAGGCTTAATAGGTGTTTATATCCGTTCTAAAAATGATAAAATTAGCTATACTGGGATTGAAATTGATGTAGAAACCTATAAAAAGTCACAACATTTGAATTTAAATACTATTAATGGTGACTTTAAGGAAATAGAGAATATAGGCCAATCTTTTGATGTAATAATGTTGTGGGAAGTAATAGAACACCTTCAGGATTTGAAATTATTTATGGAGTTGGCATATAATAAACTAAATGCAAACGGTAAAATTATTCTGTCAACCCCTAATTATGAGCGAATATATAATTATCCCAAGCGAGATAAAGATCAGTTATTTCAAGATACGCCTCCCATACATCTAAATTATTTCACAAAGGAGAATATTAAAAATGTATTTCAGTTTTTTCATTTTAATAATTGTAAAGTAAAAGTTAAGAAATTTCCATATTTAGAAATTACTAAAAGTCGGTTTTATTATAATTCAATTAAAGCATTATTTAATAGGTACTATGGACCTACAATATATGTTGAAGCAACAAAAGAATAAATATAATTAGCAAAAAGTTAAATGAAAACAATCATCATTGCCCATAATTATTCCGAAAAGTCATTTTCAGCAATGAGTTATCATTTGGCGCATTATTTAGCCGATTTGGGTCATAGGGTTGTATTTATTTCACACCACCCTTATTTTTCTGAAAAAAAGGTTTTAAAAACAGATAACGGAGAGATTTTTATTTATTCCTGGCCTACTAAAAACAGGCCCACCTCGATAATGGATTTTATTTGGTTTTCTAAAATCTGCTTTCAATACAAACCGAATATCATCATTGGTCATTTTGTTGGGAGCAATATTGCTGCCATCGTTTCAAAATTATGTTCCTTTGGAAAAACAAAAACTTTTATTTATTATCATACCCTGTCAAGTCAAATTTTGGCAGATACTAAAAGAAATTCTTTTAAGCAATTATTTTTAAAACAGCGAAAAAAAATATTTTATTGGCTTTTTTGTGATGTACTTATTTGTCCTTCAGCAATGGCAAAAAAGGACTTGAAGGATTACTATGCCAATGATAAAGGAGTGGTTGTTTTAAATCCATTGACAGATAGGCTAATAGCTAAAATTAACATTTCAAAAGATACTATAATAGTATCTTTTTTAGGCAGATTGGACCTTTCAAAAGGAGTTTTAGAATTGGTGACTGCTTTTAAATTATATGTAGAAAAATTGCCGACTTCAATTATAAGGCTGAATATAGCCGGTTCAGGAAGTCAACAGGCAGAAATAATCAAATTAATACATGAAATTTCTTCAATAAATTTTGTTGGCGGACTGACATACGATAAAATTGATGAATATTTAAATAAGAGCCATTTTACGATAATACCATCAAAATTTGATAATTTGCCAACTGTTGGCTTAGAATCGATGATGAATGCGACACCTTTATTGATTTCTAATACAACAGGGTTATCAGAATACCTTATGGAAGGTAAGGAATGTTTTAAGTTTGATGCAAATGTGGATGAAATGGTAAAACTTTTTGAAAAAATCGAAAACAACTTTGAATCACATGCGCAAATGAGTATTGATGCCAGAGCCACTTTCTTGAGTAAGTTTAGTATAAAGGAGTATTGTAGTAAATTCTCGCAATTAATTGAATAAAATCTACTTTTCTGTGCACGTGGAATGTCTTCTTTAAGCGCAGCCACAATAACGTATCAGTTAAGTAGAAGCCAACATTGTTGTAATGAATAAAAAACCCGCCGTTAAGCGAGTTTTTGTTAAAAAAAATGAATCCAACTTAACTTTCTAATCTAACAATCCAAGTTTCAAAAAATCCAAGAATCTAATGATTAAACCAGCGCCACCAAATTCAGCACATTATGCGCCCCGTTAAGCAAGGGATACTGCACCCCGTTCATTTCCTGATAAAACTCAATTAGCAACAAATGAAAGGGAATCCCATCACCTGCAGGAACGCCGTCTGGAGTCAGTGTAACCGTCGACACGCTTAAATCAATGGGCAACATGACCACCGGACTGTAATTGGTGTTAAACAAACCGGTGTCAAAATTCAGATTCACAAATGCCGTGCGAAAACCCACATGGGTGGCGCTCTCCGTGGCCACCAGCTGCTCTTGTGCGGTGAAATCTTGAATTGTTAGCACACCGGTAGCAGTGTCCACCGAAAATTGGGCATTCAAAACCGATTGCAAATGGGCTCTGCCGTTAAAGTCGAGACCTTTTAACAATTGCTTTCCTTCCGCAGTGGCCAGTCCCAAATGAACCGACCGGTTTCCCCGAACCGAGGTGCTGTCGAAATTTTTGATCTCACTCATCAATTTCAACATGCGGCTCGACAGTTTAGGGTCTTTTGCTTTGGCGAGCATAGGCCCTACCGAATCGCGGAGCAGCGCGCCTGCTTTCGCGTTCATTCCAAACTGCCGAAAGTTCTCCCGGGTTCTTTTAAAAGCGGGATCTTTTAGCATCCTGCTTTTACTGATGCCCCCTTTGGTCCGCACCATATAACCATCCTGGCTTTTGTAAAACGTCAAGCCATCCAACGTACCTTCGAGCTTAATAAAGCTTTTTAATTTTCCCATTTTTTGTGGTTTTTAAATTAATAATGAATCAAATGTAGAAGCATTTAAACCCTGTTGCAAGAAACAGGTACCGTTCTGACCGTTTTGAAAGCAAATAGCTGTTTTATGCATAAAATACTGAAAATGAAACAAATGACCGTTTTAACCGTAACGACCACTTTAGACCAAATTGACCGGAAAATACCGTTTTGACCGTTTTGGCTGTTTTTTACCGAAAACAACATTTTAGGGGCCAAATAAATCGGGATAAAAAAACACAAATCGCAATCGTCACCCTGAGCGCAGTCGAAGGGCCAAAACCCAAAACAACCCAAATCGTCAAAATAAAAATTTTAGGATATCACAAAAGCCCAGTAAAATTAGGGCCTGCAGATAGGCAAAAGGGAGGATACTGGGAGGATACTCCATACATACTCCATACATAGTGTTATAGTAGTGTTATAGCGACCATAACATAACCATGGAAAATCAGTGAAAAATTTCGACAAATTCAGGACTGATTTTTTTAAATTAATACAATAACGACATAGGATCAACTTCCCCTCTTGAGACTTGTACTGAGCAGAGCCGAAGTAAGCCTATCTTGAGGGCTGGGCTGTATTTAAGTAAGAAGTTATAAGGGCTAAAGTTTAAAGTTAAAAATATAAATTTAACCGCGATGAACTCCCCTCTAGAGAGGGGTTAGGGGTGTGTAAAACTGGAATCTCTTTAATAAACCAATCATTCATAAACCCAAAGTTTTAATATCAGTTTTTAGTAAAAAACATATTATTTAAGTCTCAAAACAGAAGAAACCGTCCTATGATTTTTTTCGTTAGGACAGAGCGTTAAGAAAATGTTCAGTGAACATTTTTAGCGATAGGGCCAGGTGGCGAGAGGCAAAAATTCAATTCATTTTGCAGAAAAAGATCATCAGACTAGCATTTCCTGCCGGCCGCAGGCGGGTTTGTTTCTTTTTTGGGCGATGCAAAAAAGAAAAAAACAAAATTATCTTTTGAAAATAAAAATATAATATAATTATAACAATTTACATTTAAACACAGATCATTGAGATAGAACAACGGATTGAAAAGACGTAGCGACCCCGGTAAACTGTTCCTTTATCTAAAGGTAATATTTCAAAACAGCTTATTTAATCAATAATAATTTAACAAAAAATAGTGATAAAATATATATAAAAAGTGTTTATATTGTTTAAATTTTACGATTAAATAATAATTTTAAATCAAATGTTGATAAACTGTCAATAAAGAATTATTAAGTTTTAATATAATATGATTAAAGATTGGTTAACTTTGAATTCTAGATTTTACACAGCCATAAACCTATATTAAAAAAATGACTAGAAAAATTGAAATTGACGCTCACGACATTATGAAAATCAACGAAAAAAGTGCGAGCACTGCTCGAAAACAAATTCGTGATTTAAAGAAATCGTTAAAGCGGTTAAAGCACCAAAAAGTTTCCATTAGAGAATATTGTGAGTATTTTGGTTTTGACTTGGATGACGTTTTAATTGCATTAGCAAAACCTGCATTTAAAAAAGTAACCTAGGTTGCAAACAAGTACTTTTTCAATCTTGAAATAAGAAAGAAAATGGTGTAAAAAATAGTTCCCTGTCAAAAATGGGGAACTATTTTTTTTTGGGCTTTTCTAAAGGAAATTATTAAGGACTCACTTACCGATAGGAAGACGATAGCATGCAAACCAAGCCTACGTCGGTTATCACAATAAACATAATAAATAATAGTTGCTTGAAATTATAATAGCCAACCCACCCTGTCAAAAAAAAGCAGATGAAACTTGAATACTTGATTTATTTTCAGGCTCTGGTGGATTCTAATAAGAAATTGAACTCAAAAAAAACACAAAAAACAACAACTTATTAACAACAGCTTTAAAATAACAATTTCTTGCACAATCACCAAATAGCACCAAACAGCACCATGCAATAGGATTTTATTTTTTTGGCATCATCATATCATATCAAAATCTATCAAATGATATTTTAAGCCATAAATTTTTCGGAACCGAAATTTGAATAACCAAACCATTGTTAATAAGATATTTATCAACCCCAAAAAAGGTTTACTAACTTTGAGAATCGAACTAAAAAATTGGCTTACAAAAAATGATCAGAATTATAATATACCCAAGCGATGTACAGCTGCTCACCAATAAAAGTGAGACCTATGCGCGCAGGGCAATTCAAAATCTAAAGAAAAGCCTAAATAGAGAAAAACACCAGGTAGTGACCATAAAGGAATTCTGCCACTATTTCGGATACAATGTTGATGAGGTCATTGCAACTTTAAGCAAATATGAATTGAATAAAGCCTCTTAGAAAAACAATTGAGCTTCCAAGCCCGTCCCGATGGCTATCGGGATCGTAATCGCAGACCAGAATTACAATAAAAATTTATCTATGATAAAGCAGCTGTATAGGATAATTAGGATTAAAAATGATAATTGTATAACTATAACAGGATTTATTTTATAACCTGTATAGCTATTTCAGGACGGTCAAATCCATGAAGAGATTCTTACGGGATACTTAGGGGATACTTAGGGGATAGTGTGGGTGCAAGAGATATAAAACAGCTTCATAATAAGCTTGTTCAAAAACCATCATTGGCAATCTGTTTCTTATGATGGCATTTAGCCTGCTAACATGAGATTGCTTCTTCGTTTGCATCGGCTCCGCCTGGCAATCTCATCGCAATGACGATTTCTGTCAAAATCTACTTTCACCCATTTGAATGGGTTGCAATTATTTTAAACAGAAGTTCCAAACATTTTCTTGATAGGCAAATCAAAAAGACCCGTCCTATGATTTTTTTCGTCGTAAAATATTTAATTTTTTAGCGCTGGCCGACGGAGTAACCCAAAGAGCCTTGCGGCTGGCAAAGCGATGGGAGAGGCGGTCTGGGTGATGTTGACAAAAAAATTGGATAATTTTACAGAAAAAGATCATCAGACTAGCATTTTTTGTTTCTTTTTTGGGCGATGCAAAAAAGAAAAAAACAAAAATCATCTTTGAAATTAAAAATATAATTTCATAGCAACAAATTACATTGAAATTGTCATTGCGACAATCTGTTTCTTATGATGCTACTGACCCCGCTAACATGAGATTGCTTCTTCGCTTGCATCGGCTCCACCTGGCAATCTCATCGCAATGACGATTTCTTCTAAAAACGTCATTAAAACCTGGTCATTGCGGGACAGAGCGTTAAAAAAATGTTCAGTGAACATTTTTAGCGATAGGGCCAGCCGGCGCGTTGGAAGCCCCCTAACCCCCGAAGGGGGAATTAATATTGGAAAGATTTATTAGCACATCAAACTCAGAAACATCTTTAAAACCGCGTCATTGCGAGGAAGATTTCAGCGGCAAAGCCGAAGAAATCCGACGTGGCAACCTGTCCCGAACTAACGAAATCCCATAAGAAACCTGCTTTGAACTAACGAAATGTCCCTTAAAAAACCTGTTGCGAACTAACTAAATGTAGTAAAACCCCCTATTAAATTGCCAAATACACCAATAAGCAATATATTTACCCTAAAGAAAACCCTCAAGGGAAACTATGAAATTCGCAATCATCACCCATGCCTCCCATAAAATCAAAGAAAACAACATTTTCTCTTATGAGCCCTACGTGCGTGAAATGAATTTATGGAGCCCTCATACCACCGAAATAAAAATTGTGGCGCCTATGGGTGAGGGGGAAATAACAAGTATTGAAACTGCTTACAATCATAAAAACACCCACTTAATCCCAATCGCCGCTTTTGATGTATTGTCTTTAAAAAGCACCTTAAAAACTCTAAGGCTGTTGCCAAAAACTGTTTACAACATTTACAAAGCGATGTTGTGGGCCGACCACATTCACCTCCGTTGCCCTGGCAACATCGGATTGCTGGGCTGTTTTGTGCAGATTTTATTCCCCAACAAACCAAAAACCGCCAAATACGCAGGTAATTGGGACCCCAAAGCGAAGCAGCCCTGGAGCTACCGTCTGCAAAAATGGCTGTTGAGCAACACCTTCTTAACCAAAAATATGAAAGTCTTGGTCTATGGCGAATGGCCAGACCAATCCGAAAACATTAAACCCTTTTTTACGGCATCTTATTCGGAGAAGGAAATAGACAATCCTGAACCCGTCATCCCGAATCATGCCCTGAACTTGTTTCAGGGTCTTCTGAAGAGAAGTACGAATGATGATTCGAAGCAATTTAGACAGATGCTGAACCAAGTTCAGCATGACGTGCCAATCAGCTTCCTCTTCATCGGCGCCCTCACCAAAGGAAAACAGCCTTTATTAAGCCTTGCCGTCATCCAAAAGCTGAAAGAAAAAGGCCATCAGGTACGGCTCGACATATATGGGGAAGGCCCGGAAAGGGGCGCTTTAGAACAATACATCTCAGGAAATGACTTAAGCAATGAAGTGCTGCTGCACGGAAATTGCGACAGGGAAACCATTAAAAAAGCCTACCAAAGTGCCTATTTTCTGCTGTTCATTTCCCAATCCGAAGGCTGGCCAAAAGTGGTTGCCGAAGCCATGTTTTGGGGCTGTTTACCCGTCACAAGCAAGGTATCCTGCATTCCCTATATGCTCGCCAACGGCGAAAGAGGCGCCCTGGTTAACCCAAACACCGATGAAATTGTCGCCGTCATCGAAAACTTCCTGCAACATCCAGAAACCTACAACCAACAAGCTATGAAGGCCATGGCTTGGTCAAGGCAGTTTACGATGGAGAAGTTTGAGGAGGAGATTGGAAAATTAATGAGCCAATTAAAAAAAGGTTAAAGGCTAAAGTTTAAAGAGTTGTCAGTTGTGAGTTGTCAGTTGTGAGTTATCAGTTAAAGATAGTTTTGTTTGCATAGCAATAATTTAAAATTCAGAATTCAACATTTAAAATCCCGATAGCTATCGGGACGTAAATCTAAAACACAATCATCCCGCAACTCAAAACCAAAGAAACCGTCCTATGATTTTTTTCGTCTTAAAATATTGAAATTTTTAGCGCTGGCCGACGGAGCAACCCAAAGAGCCTCGTGGCTGGAGAAGCGAGGAAAAGGCGGTCTGGGTGATGTGGATAAAAAAATTCAATAGATTTTACAGAAAAAGATCAGTAGACTAGATTTTTTGTTACTTTTTTATCAATGAAAAAAGTAAAAAGAGTAAATGGAAGTAGTTCTAAGTATGCTAATTGTTCCAAAAGAGATATGAGCTTTCAATAACATCTCACTAATACACACCCCTAGCCCCTCTCTAGAGGAGGGCCGAGCGTAAAAAAAACAGCTGGTAGCTGTTTTTAGTGATGGAGCCATTTGGCGCATTGGGACTTTAAATAAGTTACTATTGAAAATAAGTAGTTAAACTCAAGATTCAATTTTAGAAATTCGGAATAAGATGCAAAATCGTGCTAAAACCTACTCCACCCGCTTCATCAACGCCATATAAAACCCATCAAACCCGGATTTTGCCGGAGAAACTTTATGTTCTTTCTCAAATTGAAATTCCGGATGGTTCTTCAAAAACCCATGCACTTGTTTTTCATTTTCGGAAGGAAAAATAGAGCAGGTGGCATACACCAATTTACCGCCCGGTTTCACCAGCTGCGAATAATTTTCCAATATTTCGGTCTGTGTTTTAATGATGTTCTCCACAAATTCAGGTTCCAGTTTCCACTTGCTGTCCGGATTCCTTCTCAGCACCCCGATACCGCTGCAAGGCGCGTCGATCAACACGCGGTCGGCGGTGCCTTTCATTTTCTTCATCACTTTAGGCGAATCAATTTCTTTGGTGGTGATGTTGAACACCCCGGCCCTGCGGGTTCTTATTTTCAGTTTACGCAATTTGCTTTCATAAATATCGGTGGAAATGATCTGGCCTTTATTTTCCATAAGCGCGGCCAGATGCAGCGATTTTCCGCCGGCACCGGCACAGGTGTCAATCACGCGCATTCCCGGTTTTACGTCTAAGTATTCCGCAACCAATTGCGAAGAGGCATCCTGCACTTCAAAAAAGCCCAGTTTAAACGCTTCCGTTTTAAAAACATTGGCGCGTTCCGTCAGTTTTAAGGCATCGTTATAACCTTGGATAAATTCCGTTTCAATGCCCTCATCCATCAATTTTTTTTGCAGGTTGGCTTTGGTGGTTTTTAGGGTATTGGCACGCAAAATAACATCAGCCTGTTCATTCAGCTTGTGAATTTCTTTCGTCCACTGCGCCTCGCCCAGTTCTTTCACGCCCATCTCATCCAGCCAGTCGGGGATGGATTCTTTAAAAACACGCACTTTTTGAAGTTCGTCGAATTTCCCTTTGATCCGTCGTTCCGGAACCCCCTGCAGCTGATTCCACTCCGGCAATTTAATGCCCTTTAATATGGCCCAAACCGAAAAGTTTTTCCATACATTTTCGGTGGTATAATGTTCTTTTGTTCCTGCAATTTCGTTGTACAGCCGTTTCCAGCGCACCATTTCATAAATGGTTTCCGCAACAAACTTACGGTCTCTCGCACCCCATCGGGCATCGCGTTTCAACGCTTTTTCAACCGCCTTGTCGGCATATTCTCCTTCATTGAATATCGACTTCACAGAGTCGATAACCGTAAATACCAAATTTCGATGTAACCTCATTATAAAAAATTATGGCCGCAAAGATAGGGAAATTTAAACAAATTAAATTCCCCTATAGAGAGGGGTTAGGGGTGTGTAAAACTGGAATGTATGTAAAGTTGAAAGTTTAATGAGTTGTCAGTTATCAGTTATCGGTTGAAAATAGTTTCGATTACCAAACAAAATTCAAAATACAATCAACCCACAACTCTAATCAGAAAGAACCGGCCTATGATTTTCCTGCCAGCCGCAGGCAGGTTTCGTCAGGACAGAGCGTAAAGAAAACAGCCAGTGGCTGTTTTTAGCGAATGGGCCAGTTGGCGCGTTGGGTTATTAAAACTAAATAATAATAAATCAAAAATTAAAATTTTTTTAATACAACCAACGCAGCAACACCTCTAGAACCGCGTCATTGCGAGATGGATTGCTGAGGCTTCGCCTCAGTAATCCGACGCGGCAACCTGTTATGAACTAACGAAATCTAATAAGAAATTTATTGTGAACTAACGAAATCCCTTAAGAAACCCTTTATCAAAGGAGAGATTTATTCCGAAATCCGTCATCCCGAACTTGTTTCGGGATCTGCTGAGGACAACAACAAATCATGAATTAAACTCCTATTCAAAAGATGCTGAACCAAGTTCTCCCGAACTTGTTTCGGGAACTTATGAAAAGAACAACTAATCATAATCAAAATACAGTACTTACAGATGCTGAAGCGAGTTCAGCATGACGACTGCTCAAAACAAAATCCCTATTTATCCATCTTCACTTCAACCGACAACCGACAACCATCAACCGACAACCCACAACTCACAACCGAAAACCAAGCAATTGTAAATTGCGTTACGAATCCTTACCTTCGTCTTTTCAAAAAACCAAATGTCGATCAACAATTTAAACACATCAATTTCCTATTTAAAAGGCGTAGGTCCTTCAAGGGCCGATTTGCTGAAATCGGAACTGGGCATCCGCACGTTTGGCGATTTATTGAATTTTTTCCCGAACAGGTACATCGACCGCTCCCAGTTTATGAAGATCAGCCAGCTGCAGCAAAACAGCTCGGAAATTCAGGTTTTGGGAAAAATAACCGAACTTCGAACCGTGCAGCAGGCAAAGGGAAGCCGGCTGGTGGCCACTTTCAGGGATGAAACAGGAAGCATGGAACTGGTGTGGTTTCGGGGCGTCAAATGGATCAAGGAAGCGATAAAAATAAACACGCCTTATGTGATTTTCGGAAAAACCAATTTTTTTAAGGGCCTGTTTTCAATGCCGCATCCCGAAATGGAATTGCTGGCCGATTATAACAAAAGTCTGCGCACTGCGATGCAGCCTGTATATCCTTCCACAGAAAAACTGGTGAATAAAGGGGTGACCAACAGGGTGATTTCCAAAATGATCCAGAGTTTGTTTGAAGAGTTAAACGGGAATTTTAAGGAAACGCTTTCTGCGGAAGTTATTGATTGCTTAAAACTGATTTTAAAAAACGAAGCCTTGCTGAACATTCATTTCCCAAGAAACCAGGAATTGCTGACCAAAGCGCAGTACCGGCTTAAATTTGAGGAGTTCTTTTTTATACAGTTGCAATTGCTTCGGAAGAAATTAATCAGAAAAACAAAATTTAAAGGCTATCCTTTTCTGAAAGTGGGGGATTATTTCAATCATTTTTACAAAAACAAACTGCCTTTCGAACTCACCAACGCACAAAAACGTGTGCTGAAGGAAATCAGGAAAGATATGGGCTCCAATGCGCAGATGAACCGTTTGCTTCAGGGCGATGTAGGGTCGGGAAAGACCATTGTGGCCTTGCTGACCATTTTGATTGCATTGGACAACGGATTTCAGGCGGCCTTTATGGCACCCACCGAAATTTTGGCCACCCAGCATTACAATGCGCTGACCAATTTGTTGAAAGGGATGAACATGAACGTAAAACTGCTCACGGGCTCCACCAAAACTAAAGAACGAAAAATACTGCACGAACAGCTGGAATCGGGCGAACTGCATATATTGATAGGAACCCACGCGCTGATTGAAGATAAAGTGAAATTCCGCAACCTGGGGATTGCCATTATTGATGAGCAGCACCGTTTTGGGGTGGAACAGCGTTCCAAACTGTGGAAAAAGAACCTGTTGCCGCCCCATGTGCTGGTGATGACCGCAACGCCAATTCCTCGCACCCTGGCGATGAGCCTCTATGGCGATCTTGATATTTCGGTGATCGACGAACTGCCGCCCAACAGAAAAGAGGTGGTTACTGCCCACCGTTATGACGCCAACCGGCTGTCGGTATTCAAATTTCTGAAGGAAGAAATTGCCAAAGGCAGGCAGGTATATGTGGTGTATCCGCTGATTAACGAGTCAGAAGCGATGGATTATAAGGATTTGATGGACGGCTATGAAAGCATTGTGAGGGAATTTCCCAGACCGCAATACCAAATCAGCATTGTGCACGGACAAATGAAAGCAGAGGATAAAGCCTATGAAATGCAGCGTTTCCAAAAGGGCGAAACCCAAATTATGGTGGCCACCACGGTGATTGAGGTGGGGGTGGACATTCCCAATTCGAGCGTGATGGTGATAGAAAGCGCCGAGCGTTTTGGCTTGTCGCAACTGCACCAGCTGCGGGGCAGGGTCGGACGTGGGGCAGAACAGAGCTATTGCATTTTAATGTCGGGTTTCAAATTGTCCGACGATTCAAAAGTGCGGTTAAACACCATGGTGGAAACCAGTGACGGATTCAAAATTGCGGAAGTGGATTTAAAACTGAGGGGACCCGGGAATTTGATGGGCACACAGCAAAGCGGCATCCTGAACCTGAAAATCGCCGATTTGGTGAAAGACGCCGGCCTCTTGAAAACTGCGAGAATGATGGCCATGGAACTGCTGGACAAGGATCCCGATTTAAGTGCGCCGGAAAATAGATTTATCAGGGTTGCGTATATGGAATTGAGCAAAGACAGCACGCTTTGGGTAAATATAAGTTAACAAAGAAGGGTTTCTGAGAAGTTAATTTTTTTGAGATGAATTTAATTGCCAACTACAGCTTCAATTTCATTTCTTAGTTTAACTTTTCGGAAACCCTTTAAGAACAATAAAACAAATCAATCAATCAATAATATATTTTTAAAACCAAGGATATTTTACTTTTTTACGCCTTGATTATTTTTCCAAGTGCCACACTACAATAATACGATTTACTTTTCGATGCAACTGTTAAAGAAACTATAAATTAATCCCGAACTTGTTTCGGGATCTGCTGAATAATACAACGGATTATGATTTGAATAAACGCAGCCACAGATGCTGAATTATACAACGAATTATGATTTGAATAAACGCAGCCACAGATGCTGGATAGAACAATGAATTATGATTTGAATAAACGCAGCCACAGATGCTGAATTATACAACGAATTATGATTTGAATAAACGCAGCCACAGATGCTGGATAGAACAATGCTGGATAGAACAATGAATTATGATTTGAACTCCCTTTCAAAAGATGCTGAAACAAGTTCAGCATGACGCCATGCTAAACAAAGGTCAACATTCCTAAATCCAAAATCGTACATCGTAAATCAAAAAAATCTCCATTTATGATTTGAACTCCCTTTCAAAAGATGCTGAAACAAGCCTGCCTGCCGGCGAGGCTGGTTCAGCATGACAACTGCTCAAAACAAAATCCCTATTTATCCATCTTTACTTCAACCGACAACCGACGCACAAACGACAACTGACAACCAACCAACAACCATCATGAAAAAAACCACTATGAACCCAAACAACTGAATTGTATTTTTTATCTTTGCAACTTGTCAAAAAATAAACAAACATGAAAATATCATACAATTGGTTAAAACAATTTTTGAAGGTTGACTGGGAAGCTGAAAAAACAGGGGAATTGTTAACCGATTTAGGTCTTGAAGTAGAGGGAATTGAAACCGTAGAATCCATAAAAGGAAGTTTGGCCGGTGTGGTGGTGGGTAAAGTGATTACCTGCATCCAGCACCCAAATGCAGACCGGTTAAAAGTCACCACCGTAGATATAGGAACCGGGGAATTGCTGCAAATTGTTTGCGGCGCGCCCAATGTGGCGGTCGGACAAACAGTGCCTGTGGCCACCATAGGAACGATGTTGTACGATAAAAATGGGGTTGGCTTCACCATCAATAAAGGAAAAATCAGGGGAGAAGAAAGTCACGGAATGATTTGCGCCGAGGATGAACTGGGACTGGGAACCGATCACGATGGCATTATGATTTTGGACGATGCGCTTGTTGCCGGAACTGCTGCAGCCAGTGTGTTTAAGGTGGAATCAGACCAGGTATTTGAAATAGGGCTGACGCCAAACAGGGCTGATGCGATGAGCCATTACGGAACAGCGAGGGATTTTCGCGCCGGATTGCTGCAACGCCAGATTTCTTTGGAGTTGATCTCGCCATCCGTAAGCAATTTTAGGGTGGATGACCGGACCTTTAAAATTGATGTGGCGGTGGAAGATGTTGAAAAAGCACCACGTTATGTTGGCGTGACCATTTCTGACATTACCATAAAAGAATCGCCGGCCTGGTTGCAGAACAGGTTGAAAGCCATCGGCATAAAACCCATCAGCAATGTGGTGGATGTGACCAATTATGTGTTGCATGAACTGGGACAGCCTTTGCATGCTTTTGATGCCGCTGCCGTAAAAGGCAATAAGGTCATCGTGAAAACGTTGCCAACCGGCACAAAATTCACAACGCTTGACGGGGTGGAACGCACATTGCATGAAGAAGATTTAATGATTTGCAACGGTCTCGAAGAACCGATGTGCATGGCCGGAGTTTTTGGCGGATTGCATTCGGGGGTTTCGGAAAAAACCACGGCCATATTTTTGGAAAGTGCTTATTTTAATCCGGTATCCATACGAAAAACGGCAAAAAGACATGCGCTGAATACCGATGCTTCTTTCCGTTTTGAAAGGGGAATCGACCCAAATATCACCAAATACGCCCTAAAACATGCCGCCAATTTAATTGTGGAAGTGGCCGGCGGTAAAGTGTCTTCTGAAATCGCGGATATGTACCCCGTAAAAATCGAAGATTCCCAAGTCTTTTTGTCTTACGAGAAAATGGACCGTTTGATTGGAGCTAAAATTCCGAGAGAAACGGTTAAAAATATATTGGCTTCTTTGGAAATTAAATTCAACAGCGTTACGGAGGCCGGTCTTGGTTTAAGCATTCCTTCTTACAGGGTGGATGTGACCAGGGAAGCGGATGTGATTGAAGAAATATTGCGGGTGTACGGCTACAATAACGTGGAATTTTCCCACAAGCTGAATACCTCCATTTCTTTTTCTGAATTTGAAGGCGTTAAGATTGAAAATGTGGTGGCGAACCAATTAATTTCTCTTGGATTTAATGAAACCATGGCGAATTCTTTGACCAAATCGGACTATGTTTCGTTGTCGGAAACGCTCAGGGAAGAACACAATGTGGTTATTGTCAATCCTTTGAGCAACGATTTAGGCGTAATGCGCCAGTCCTTGTTGTTCAGCGGATTAGAATCAGTAGTTTACAACCTGAACCGGAAAAACAATGCTTTAAAATTCTTTGAATTCGGGAAATCTTACCACCATTTTGAAAGCGGTTATGAAGAGCAAAAACACCTGACCTTGTTTGTGACAGGCAACCGCACTGCAGCCCATTGGAATTTGTCCCAAAAACCATCCGATTTCTTTTATCTGAAAGGCGTTGCCCATGCATTGTTACAACGTCTGGGCATCCAAAACATAAAAATTTCTCCTGTAAAAAATGATGTGTTTTCAGAAGGAATCACTTTAAACTTAGGAAAAATAAAATTGGCGGAATTGGGTTTGGTGAAACGCGCTGTTTTGAAAGAATTCGGAATCAAACAGGAAGTGCTGTTTGCCGATTTCAATTGGGAAAATGTGTTGAAACTGGCCGGAAAATCGGAAATTAAAGTGTCAGAATTGCCTAAATTTCCATCGGTAAAAAGGGATTTTGCATTGTTGCTCGACAAAGAAATCACTTTTGGGGAATTGTACAACCTGGCTTTTCAGGCAGAAAAACAATTGTTGAAAGAAGTCGATTTGTTCGATGTGTACCAAGGCGAAAACCTGGAAGCAGGAAAAAAATCCTATGCTTTGAGTTTCCTATTGCAAGATGAAACCAAAACCCTGACCGATGTGCAAATAGACAAAACAATGCAAAAACTGCAACAGACTTTCGAAAAAAATGTTGGGGCAACGCTTAGATAGTTAGCCCCCTAACCCCCGAAGGGGGAATGAATACTGGATTGTTGAATATTACCAAATGCAACCGTCATTGCGATGGAGCAACGGATAGAAAAGACGTTGCGACTGCTTCAATCTGTTGCTTATCATGGTCACTGACCTCAAATCATGAATTTACGTCTTTTTTGCTTTAGCATGTCTAATCAATTCACCGCTAGCGAGTCGGGCTTATTAATAAATTAACTGAAATAATTTGTAATAGATATTTTACATTTGAAAAGTCAAAATATGAATTTACATAGCATCATAAAAACCTTTATCGTAAGTATAATATTTCAAAAGCGTTAAAAATTTTTGAAGCCTTGGAGAAAATTTAGCTTTTGAAATATGGTTTTTAAAGAGTGATTATTTCAATCGGTCTTTAAAAAATACCTGACGAGAAAGTGCCTTTTCTTTTGGTTCGTTTTCTTTGGGCAAGCAAAGAAAATGAACAAAATGATGAAAATAACATCAAATTATACTTTGAAATTTTAATTTACTTGGTATTACTAAAAAAAATCATAAGCCTAGATTGTTTTTCCTTCTCTTTTTATTTTATTTTTGCACAAACAATCCTCCATGTACAAAAGTATCCTTCGGCCGCTGTTTTTTCTTTTCGATCCCGAAAAAATCCATCATGTTACCTTTGCACTCATCAAAACAGTTTCCAAAATTCCAGGAATCCCTTTCATTTTCAGAAGTTTGTATCAAATAAACGACAAACGGCTGGAGCGAAATGTGTTTGGGCTTACCTTTAAAAATCCGGTGGGTTTGGCGGCAGGTTTCGATAAAAATGCGGTATTGTACAACGAACTGGCGAATTTCGGCTTCGGATTTATAGAAATCGGAACCGTAACCCCGAAAGCCCAAGAAGGAAATCCTAAAAAGAGATTGTTTCGGTTGATAGAAGACAATGGCATCATCAACCGTATGGGCTTCAACAATTTGGGTGTGGAAGCAGCTGTTGAACAACTTAAAAAAAACAAAGGCAAGGTGCTCATCGGCGGCAACATTGGCAAAAATACCGATACGTTGCCCGAAAATGTGATAGCCGATTATAAAATAGTTTTTAAAGAACTGCATCCTTACGTGGATTATTTTGTGGTCAACGTGAGCTGTCCGAATGTAGGGACTTTCGCAAAGCTGCAGGACAAAGAGTATTTGCTGGAATTGTTGAACGATCTTCAGGCAATCAACAAGGAATTTACAACCCAAAAACCCATTTTACTCAAAATTGCACCCGATTTAAATACCATCCAGTTGGATGAGGTGATTGAATTGGTGGCAGAAACAAAAATAGCGGGCGTGGTGGCTTCAAACACGTCGATACATCGTGAAGGCCTGAAAACTTCTGAGGCACAACTGTCAGCCATCGGAAACGGCGGATTGAGCGGAAAACCCATCAAAGACCGAAGCACCCAGGTCATTAAATATTTGGCCACTAAATCAAATAAAGCATTCCCGATCATTGGCGTTGGCGGCATCCATTCCCCGGAAGACGCCCTCGAAAAAATAAACGCCGGTGCCGATCTCATCCAAATTTATACCGGCTTCATCTATGAAGGCCCCGCCTTGGTTAAGAAAATCAATAAGGCGATTTTGAAAGAGGTTAAAAGTTAAAAGGCTAAAGGCTAAAGGTTAAAGTTTAAAGGTTAAAGGCTAAAGTTAAAAGTTAAAAATATAAGTTCACCGCGATTAACTCCCCTCTAGAGAGGGGTTAGGGGTGTGTATAACTGGAATCTCAGTTTAAAACCAATCATTCGAAGTGATAAGTAAAGGCAATCCAATTATTTTTTATTTTTCCCCAACCCTAAAGGGAGATAAAAAATAGTTTTATAATTTGAACTATTACTTTTCACTACCTCTATCAATAAAGACCCGTCATATGATTTTTTTTCGTCGTAAAATATTGAAATTTTTAGCGCTGGCCGACGGAGCAACCCAAAGAGCCTCGCTGCTGGTGAAGCGGGGAAAAGGCGGTCTGGGTGATGTGGTTATAAAAGTTCAATAATTTTACAGAAAAAAATCAGTAGACTAGATTTTTTGTTACTTTTTTATCAATGAAAAAAGTAAAGAAACATATTAAGATTAACAATCACTTTCTTTAAAACTGCTTAAATAAAACCGTCCTATGATTTTTCTGCTGGACGCAGGCGGGTTTTGTTCTTTTTTTTGCAATGATAAAAAACAAAAAATGGACGGTTTTATAAATATGTTAATAAATCCAAAAGTTAAACTAATCAACCAATAACCTATTGCAAATACACACCCCTAACCCCTCTCAAGAGGGGAGTTATTATAGTGTTCATTTCGAAATTTGATTTTTAATTTTATGAAATAAATTACAATCTTGAAATTACTCAAATGATAAAACCCTTTATCGTAAGTATAATATTTCAAAAGCGTTAAAAAAGTCATCCTGAACTTGTTTCAGGATCTCATGAAATTAAGTTTAAAACACGATGGCCGCTTGAACAACCGCTCTTTAAAAAATACCTGACGAGAATTGCCTTTTCTTTTGGTTCGTTTTCTTTGGGCAAGCAAAGAAAATGAACAAAAAATATGATTGGAGTTGAAAACAATTTTTTTAGCCGAAATAAAAAAATAAAATAAATCCCAACATTGTTTTTACTGCATAAACAGTAAATTTGAAATTCAAATTGATTAATAAATATTTAAACACTGTTACTGTTTGTAATCAAAGTAAATCTGATGGATAACAGTTAACAGTTAACAGTTACACAATTAAACAATTACACAGTTAAACAATAAACAAATACAAACCTATCAAACCACTAAAAGTCATACAACTCATAGATTCCTTAAGCCCCGGAGGTGCTGAAATGATGGCGGTAAACACCGCCAATGCCTTGGCTGAAAACGGGCTGGAATCCCATATATGCGCCACACGGCAGGAAGGTTCCGTGAAAGCCAAAATAGGGACTGGGGTTGGGTATTTGTTTTTGGACAAAAAAAACGTACTGGATTTTAAGGCACTTAAAAAATTGGTTTGCTATCTGAAATCCAACGAAATTAACACGATCCACGCCCATGCAACCTCTTATTTTACCGCTTTCTTGGTCAAATTGTGGCTTCCAAAAACAAGCATCGTCTGGCACGACCATTATGGAAACAGTGAAAATTTAAAGGCACGGAAAAAATTCCCTTTAACGCGGGTTTCAAAAAGCTTTAAAACGGTCATCTCCGTAAATAATGAGCTACATCAATGGGCAAAACAGCATTTAAAAGCAAAAAACTATAAATATTTGCCGAATTTCGCTGCATTCGATCCGGAAAACCCAAAAATAACACAATTGCAGGGCGAAAATGGAAAACGCATTGTTTGCCTGGCCAATTTAAGGCCTCAAAAGGACCATTTGAACCTGTTGAAAGCATTTAAGTTTGTGCAGGAAAAACATCCCGGGTGGACCTTGCATTTGGTGGGAATGGATTTTAAGGATGCCTGTGCCGAAGAAATAAAAGGCTATGTGAGGCAGCATCATTTAAATGCTTGTGTATATTTGTATGGAAGTTGTCCCGATACCCAGCATATTTTGGAACAGGCCTCCATCGGGGTTTTAAGTTCAAAATCCGAAGGCTTGCCGGTGGCATTGCTGGAATATGGATTGGCAAAATTGCCGGTGGCGGTGACCGATGTTGGGGAATGCGGCCTTGTGGTCTGCGATCGAAAAAGTGGATTGGTGGTGCCTCCAAATGATGCCGGTGCGCTGGCGGAAGCGCTTATTTTTTTGATAGAAAATGAACACCAACGAAAAATGTTCGGGGAAAATTTAATGGGGAATGTTTGTTCAAATTACAGTAAGCGTGCTTTTATGGCCCAATTAATAGAGATATATCAACTTGGATAAAAGTTCAGCACATACGCGTTTAATTTTGGCGGTCTTTCACTTGGTGTTGGGCGTGCTGGTGCTTTCCGGATTGGTTGCGAAGGCCTATTCCATTTTAATTGTTTTTTTCGGCGTATTGTACATCATCAGGAATAAAAATGAAAACAATGAAGCCATGCACTGGAGCGCTTATCTGGTGGGGGCGGAAGTGCTTTTTAGGATGGCCGGCGGGATGATTTTTTACGAATTGCCCAAATATGCCGTAATGGTTTTCCTTTTTGTGGGATTGGTGGCGGAAAAGAGAAGGCACCATGTGTCATTAAGTTACCTCATTTACATCTTGTTGCTGTTGATTGGAATTGCTTTTGTGGACATTCCTTTTACCGAATCCATCAGAAAAACCATTGCGTTTAATTTAAGCGGACCTATATTATTGGGGGTTTCGGCGATTTATTTTTACAGGCGGCCATTGGCGCTTTCAGCCTTGATGGAGATGCTTTTTTATATGGCTTTGCCCATTATTTCTATGCTGGCTTTGCTGTATTTCAGAACCCCGAATATCAGCGAAATATCCTTTGGCGGAGGGGCCAATTTTGAGGCTTCCGGGGGCTATGGGCCAAATCAGGTGGCGACCATCATCGGATTGGGTGTGTTTATTGTGGCGGTACACCTGTTTTTGAAACGCCGTATTTTTGCGCTTTTTAGTGTGGATATGTTCTTGTTTACTTACCTGATTTATAGGGGTTTGTTAACCCTTTCTAGGGGTGGGATGATCACCGCATTTTTGGCGATTTTGGTGTTTGCCTACTACTATATCCTGTCAAGGGAAAATAAAATCCTGAATTTAGCGAAATACTCCGGATTGTTGGCCTTGTTCGGATTTGCCTTATTTATGTATACCTCTAATGTAACCGGCGGGATGCTCGAAAACAGGTACGCCAATAAAAATGCGGCTGGAGCCACCAAATCGGACATCACCACGGGAAGGGCCACCTTGATTGCGAGTGAGATGAGCGCTTTTATGGAACATCCATTTTTTGGCGTTGGCGTTGGGGGCGGAAAATTTTATCGAATGGAGGAATTGGAAATTCAGGCGGCTTCCCACAATGAAATGGGACGGTTAATCGGGGAGCACGGACTTGTGGGGATTGTGGCGCTTTTATTGCTGATAACGGTGCCCATTCGGCACCTATTTAAACAGCCCTATCTGGCACGCGCTTTTTTGGGATCGTTTTTAATATTTTGGTTTTTAACCATCAACCATTCCGCCATGCGTATTGCCTTTCCGGGATTTATCTACGGATTAAGCGTGGCGGTGATTACGTTTAAAGAACTGGAGGAAGAAAATTGAATAACAATTTACGATTTTGGATTTACGATTTGTTAAATTTTGAATTAAAAATTTAAATTATCTTGAAACCTGAAACCTGAAACCTGAAACCTGAAACCTGAAACCTGAAACCTGAAACAAGAAACCTGAAACAAGAAACCAGAAATATAGAATTTGAAAAGAATAATCTACATAGGTAACAACCTGTCCGAAAAATCAAACTACCATTCTGCGATGGCTGCATTAACAAAGCTGTTGCGGGAGGAAGGACATTCGGTCATCTGTTCCTCTGACAAAACCAATAAATTGAGTCGTTTGTTGGCGATGTGTGCTGCGATTATAAAACATAGAAAAACAACAGATGTGGTGCTCATTGACACCTTTAGCACGACAAATTTTTATTACGCGCTCATCACTTCCCAATTGGCAAGGATTTTAGCATTGAAATATATCCCCATCCTGCATGGCGGAAATTTGCCTTACCGGCTGAAGCACTCCGAATTTCTTTCCATACTGATTTTTAAGTATGCCTATATAAATGTAAGTCCGTCCCTGTATTTGGCGCACGAATTCAAAAAATATAATTTTGATACCCTATACATTCCTAACACGATTCCCATAGCGGAAATGCCTTTTAAATTTCGCACAAATTTGGAACCAAAATTATTGTGGGTACGGGCTTTTGACAAAATTTACCATCCCGCCATGGCCATTAAAGTGCTTGTAATATTGAAAAAATCACACGACAATGCAAGTTTGTGTATGGTGGGCCCAGATAAAGATGGCTCATTAACCCAAACAAAAGCGTTGGCAAAACAATTGGGTGTGGCAAAGAGAGTTACCTTTACGGGTGTGTTGCCAAAGAAACAATGGCACCAATTGTCGGGAAACTATGACATTTTTATCAACACCACCAACATAGACAATATGCCGGTGAGCATTGTGGAGGCGATGGCTTTGGGTTTGCCCGTCGTTTCGACCAATGCGGGCGGATTGCCGTATTTGATAGAAAATGGGGCGGACGGACTCCTGATTCCCGTAAAAGATGAAAAGCAAATGGCGGATGCCATTGAATCCTTGCTCAACAATGCGGAAAAAGCGAGGGAAATGTCCAATAATGCCCGTAAAAAAGCGGAGCAATTCGATGGAAACAGGGTGAAAATGCAATGGCATAAACTGTTGGAAAATGTTTAAAAAAATCTTTAAAATTGGGCAGCGCTTAAGGAATCCTTCCTTAACAACTTGGTTTTATTTTCTGAAAGCATCGGAAATCTGGACTTTGGCTTCCTTGGAAGCTTATCAATTGAAAAAATTGCAGGAACTGGTGGGAATTGCTTATGCTGACTCCCCTTATTATAAAAATATTTTTGACGCATCGGGGATGAAGCCTGCCGACATCCGGTCGCTTGAGGACCTTAAAAAGCTGCCCATTACCACCAAGTCAGATTTGTTGCTTTACAACAAAGAAATTCACACCAACCTTGCGTTTAATAAACTTTTTCAGGCAAATACCTCAGGAACTTCGGGGGAATCCTTAAAATTTAACAGGGAAGAATCGGCCGACTCCTTTAACCGGGCGTCTATTTATAGAGGCTATTCCTGGTACAACGTAAATCCGTGGGAGCGGAACGGCTATTTTTGGGGCTATAATTTTTCAGAAAGGGCGGTGCTTAAAATTAGGATGCTGGACAGTCTGCAAAATCGCTTCAGGATATTCAATTACAGGAAAGAATCCATCGATTTTTTTATCAAAAAACTTAAAAATGCCAAATACCTGCATGGTTATTCTTCCATGATTTATGAAACGGCAAAAATGACCAACAGCCAAAATTTGGAGAAACCCGCCAACTTAAAAATGGTTAAAGGCACTTCAGAAAAAATATTTGAGGCCTATCAGGAAGAAATCCAAAAGGCATTCGGACAAAGAATGATCAGCGAATATGGGGCTGCCGAAACGGGAATTATCGCTTTTGAGTGCCCAAAAGGAAAGATGCATCTCAATATGGAAGGCGTTATTGCGGAAGAAATTGACCATGAAATTGTGGTGACCAATTTGCAGATGCAGGCCTTTCCCGTCATTCGCTATAAATTGGGCGATTATATTAAGTTGGCGCCTAAAACCGCAACCTGCGAATGCGGCCTGCAACATTTAATCATTGAAGAAGTTACCGGGCGAATTGGGCAGCCGGTTTATGGAAAAAACAATACCTATCCCAGCCTCTATTTTTATTATATTTTTAAAAATCTGGCAACAAAACAAGGGTTAATGTTAACCTACCAAGCGGTTCAGGAGGAGAAAGGGAAATTAATTTTTTTGATAGAACAACCTTTGGATAACAAGCAGTTGAACTGTTTGGAAAATGAAATTGCGGTGTATTTTAAAGAGGATATGGAATTTACGATTAAACATTCGCATAATTTAACGGCTCCCAATAAAAAACTAAAAAGTTTTATTTCTAATATTGCATAAATGAATCCATTGGTATCCATCATAACGCCCTGCTACAATGCGTCAGATTTTATTGCAGAAACTATAAAATCAATTCAAAATCAGTCTTTTACCAATTGGGAATGGTTTATTATTGATGATTTTTCAAAAGATGCCTCTGTGTCTATCATTACGGAATTTGCACAAAATGATGCCCGAATTAAACTGCTGCCGCTTAAAAAAAATGGGGGGGCAGCCGTTGCCCGCAATATGGGAATTGCCCTGGCCAAAGGAAAATATATGACTTTTATTGATGCGGACGATGTGTGGTTACCGCAATTTTTAGCGGCGAATGTCGCAAGAATCGCACAATCTGAGGGCTTTTTATGCGCCTCTTATGAAATGTATGATGTTTGTTTAAATCTAAAATTGGGGGAATTGAGAGTGCCTGAATATGCAACGTATGCTGCAATATTAAAAACGAACACCATCAGTTGTTTAACGGCATTTATAGATATCTCTCGTTTGGGGAAGGAATTCATGCCCGAAATAAAATACCGCCAGGATATGGGGCTTTGGTTAAAATACCTGAAAAAAATAAACAGGGTGGAAGGCATTCCCGAAAGCCTGGCCATTTACAGGATTCGAAAACAATCATTGTCCCGAAACAAAGTGAATTTGTTGAAACACCAGTGGTCTTTTTACCGGGACGTTGAAAATTTATCCGTACTAAAATCATCCTATTATTTTACCCTTTGGATGTATTACGGATCAAAAAAATACTGGTCGATAAAAAGTTGAAAGTACGAAGACGGAAGAATAAAGCTTAAAGCTCAAAGTTCAAGTTCATTATGTTTTATCCCGAATTAAGCTCCCTTTCCTTCGGAAAGGGCTGGGGGATAGGACAAATTAAACTCCCTTTCAACAGATGCTGAACAAAACAACGAATGATGATTAAGATACTGCATTGGCAGATGCTGAACCAAACAACGAATGATAATTAAAGTACTGCATTGGCAGATGCTGAACCAAACAACGAATGATAATTAAAGTACTGCATTGGCAGATGCTGAACCAAACAACGAATGATAATTAAAGTACTGCTGCCGGCGAGGCAAGTTCAGCATGACGCGGTTTTAAATCATGTTTAGTAATCCGACAGGGCGTACATCGTAAATCCTACATTCCAACAATTAATTTGCAAAATAAACGTTACAACTATATTAAAAAATTAGCATAACTTTGGCCGATTGCCAAATAGAAAAAGAAAATAACGGTTTTAAATGCACGCTGAAAAATTTTACTTCAACATTTCTGAACGCCGCCTATTCTTACGCGTGCTTGATATTGGTTTTATGTTGCTGGGCTTATATGTGCTTAATAACTTTTTTAAATTCGACTATTTTAATTTTTCAAATCCAAGTTTTACTTTATGGATTTCAACCTTAATCATTTACCTCTTGATATTTGGGGAGATTTTTGAAATGTACGATCTGAAGGTGGCCAGCGACAAGTACTTAACCTTTAGAAGTGCCGTAATTACCGTATTATTTACCACCGTATTTTATGTGTTTACACCGGTAATATCCCCCATATTGCCTACGAACCGACTTCAGTTGGCGTATTTTGCGCTCACTTTGCTGTTTTCCATACTTTTGAACAGACTGCTCTACATTCAATTGATATTTTCACCCCGTTTTTTGAAAAATATTTTATTGATAGCAAATGCCGGCCAGCTAAAAGCGCTGGTTTCCGCCATTCAAAACAAGGAAACAAACAGAATTGTGGCTTATGTGTCCAATGCCGCGATGGAGGACAATGTTGAGTTGCCTTTTATAGAGGTCTCCGAAGCCAATTTGGAAGAGATCGTTAAAAAAGAAGGCATTAATGAAATCGTTGTTTCCTCCCATAATCTTCAATTTATTTCACCTTCACTAAACAACCAGCTGATTGTGTTGTTTGAAAAAGGAATGGTGATAAGAAGTGCCGATAATTTTATTGAAGAAGAAACCCACCGCCTTTCTGAAACACAATTAACATCCGATTTTTACAATTATTTTACCTTCAGCAAAAGCCATCAAAACAATTTATATGTGGCGTTCAGACGGGTTATGGACGTGTTTTTTTCACTCTTCGGAATTTTAATTTTTTTCTTGTTGGTACCCTTCGTTTTTGTGGGCAACTTGATTGCGAATCAAGGATCTTTGTTATACACCCAAAAAAGGGTGGGCAAAAAGGGAAAGAAATTTAAGATCATTAAATTCAGGACCATGGTTGAAAATGCCGAGAAAAATGGAGCGGAATGGGCGCAAAAAAATGACAGCCGGGTGACCGTTTTTGGCAGAATTCTAAGAAAAGCGAGGCTGGATGAATTTCCGCAGTTTATCAATGTATTGAAAGGGGAAATGAGTTTGATCGGCCCGCGCCCCGAACGCCCTGAATTTGTGCGGATGCTGGAAGAGGAACTCCCTTTTTATGCCATTCGCCACGTGGTTAAACCAGGGTTGACGGGATGGGCACAGGTGATGTATCCTTATGCGCATTCTGTGGATGACCAGCACAAAAAATTAATGTACGACCTGTATTACATAAAAGAGCGGAATTTGGTGATGGATTTAAGGATTGTCATCAAAACCATCAGCACCATTTTATTCTTCCGGGGAACGTAGATTGGTAAATGTTAAATGTTATTTGTTGATATCAAGAATAACGCTCCTAAGGCTCCGAGCTATTTTCCGAAATCAACAGAAATTCACCGAAATCAATAAAATTTTAAAACTTAAAATAAATCAATGTCAAATTCGGTCAATGTTATTTAGGCATCGACAAACTCACAACCCACAACCGACAACCGATAACCGATAACTTAAATTAAAATTCGCTGGTAAAGTGCAGCTTCACGTTCGGATATTTATCCTGGGTCATTTGTATGGAAAACGCGGAGTCGGCCAAAAACACCAATTGCCCTTGTTTGTCGTGTGCCAGATAGCGCTGTTTTACGCGTTTAAAATCTTTGAATTCCTCGCTTTTCGGATCTTTGGGATCCACCCAGCAGGCCTTGTGCACGTGCAAGTTTTCATAACTGCATTTTGCCCCGTATTCATGTTCCAGTCGGTATTGGATCACTTCATATTGCAAAGCGCCAACAGTTCCGATGACTTTTCGGCCATTAAGCTCCAAGGTAAACAACTGCGCCACGCCTTCATCCATCAATTGGTCCAAACCTTTGAATAACTGCTTATATTTCATAGGGTCGGCATTGTTTACATAGCGGAAATGTTCCGGTGAGAAACTGGGTACGCCTTTAAAGTTCAATACTTCGCCTTCGGTAAGCGTATCGCCGATTTTAAAGTTTCCGGTATCCGGAAGTCCAACAATGTCGCCAGGAAATGATTCTTCCACGATTTCCTTTTTTTCCGCAAAAAAGGCATTCGGACTCGAGAATTTGAATTTTTTGTTCAACCGCACATGCAAATAAGGGGCATTTCTTTTGAAAGTGCCCGACACAATTTTAACGAAAGCCAGGCGGTTTCTGTGGTTGGGATCCATATTGGCGTGGATTTTAAAAACAAATCCGGTAAGCGTCTCTTCTTTGGAGTTCACCAAACGGATATCTGCCATTTTTGGCTGTGGCGATGGGGCAATTTCAATAAAGCAGTCAAGCAATTCCTTTACCCCAAAATTGTTTAAGGCCGAACCGAAAAACACGGGTTGCAAATTGCCTTTAAGGTAAGTTTCTTTATCAAAATCAGGATATACTTCCCTTAAAATTTCCAATTCATCGCGCAGGGTATTTGCGGCTTTCTCGCCTATAATCTTGTCCAGTTCCGGTGTGGAAATATCGGTCAGCTCAATGCCTTTGGAAACGGTTTGTTTGTGGTCGCCCGAAAACAGGTTTATTTTCTTTTCGTAAATATTGTAAATGCCCTTAAAATCGTAGCCCATTCCAATAGGGAAACTCAAAGGCGTAACGGTCAGTCCCAATTTTTGCTCCACTTCATCCAATAAATCGAAAGCGTCTTTTCCCTCGCGGTCCATCTTATTGATAAAAACTATGATGGGAATTTTGCGCATTCTGCACACTTCCACCAGCTTTTCGGTTTGCTCTTCAACCCCTTTCGCCACGTCAATCACCACAATAACGCTGTCAACAGCCGTCAAAGTTCTAAAAGTGTCTTCGGCAAAATCCTTATGCCCCGGCGTGTCTAAAATATTTATTTTTTTGCCTTTGTAGTTAAAAGCCAATACAGATGTGGCCACAGATATTCCCCGTTGGCGTTCAATTTCCATAAAATCGGAAGTGGCGCCTTTCTTAATCTTGTTGCTTTTCACGGCTCCGGCCTCTTGTATGGCGCCCCCAAACAGCAATAATTTCTCGGTCAGGGTGGTTTTTCCCGCATCGGGATGTGAAATGATTCCAAACGTGCGTCTGCGTTGTATTTCTTCTAAAAAAGTCATCAATAAAATTTTGAGGTGCAAATATATGGCTAATTACACGAATAGCCAATTAGAATTTTCAGCCAGTCAGGCCCTGAATTTTGGCAGGTTAAAATAGCAGTCCTTTAACATAAATAATAGGTTGGGCCTGCCCGCCTTTTTGGAGGGCGTTCCCGCCGAAAAGGCGGTCGGGTTTTCCGTTACAAACTTTTATCGCTGAAATAGCTCAAAAAGGTTTTCCTCTGCAACCCCTAACGCGAATTGAGTTACGATTTTTGATTTACGATTTTAGAATTAAATAGTCAAATTCGGTCAACGTTATTTAGGCATCGACTTCGACTGGTCAAAATTCGTAATTCGTAATTCGTAAATCGTCAATGATTTAATCCCTTATTTTATCGAGCAAATCATTCAGTTTCATCACTTCTTCCAGCGTTAAATGCTGCATTTTTTTGTCGAGTTCTTTTTCTTTTTCATCAATTTTTAACAATATATCCAGTCCAAGTTGGCTGATTTGGATGTCTTTTTGTCGCCTGTCCTGTTTGCATTCTTTTCTGACCACCAATTTTTTGGCCAGCATTCTGTCAACAACCCTGCTGATATCCGAGTTTTTGTCGAGCATTCTTTCCTTAAGCAAACCAATGCTTGAGGTGGCCGGATATTGGCCTCTTAAAATGCGGAGCACGTTAAATTGGGTAAGGGACAATTCAAGCGGCTTGATAATTTCCAGCAGTTGTTCGGATAGATAATTGTTGGTAAAATGAATATTTACCCGTGCTTTATGATAATCGTTATGGAAGTTGCTTTTTATTTCGTCCTGAATCTTCATAAACAGTTGTTTTTTGTAAAAGTACAAAAAAGAGGGCTTGAAAATCGAGCCCTCTTTTTTGGGTGTAATTAAATTTTTACCAATTCCACTTTTGCGGTAATGGTCACATCCTCGCCAATCATCATACTTCCGGCTTCCAAAACGGAATTGTATTTTAAGCCAAAATCAGTTCTGTTGATAATGCCCGTAACTTTCATTCCGGCTTTTGTGTTACCCCAAGGATCTTTGGTGGTGCCGCCATAAGTCATCGCCAATGTAATTTCTTTGGTTACGCCGTGCAATGTCAAATTTCCTTTTAAATTGTATTTTCCTGTCCCTGTTTTTGTAACGGAAGTGCTCACAAAAGTCGCTTTTGGAAATTTTTCGGTCTCAAAAAAGTCGGCGCCCCTTAAATGCTCATCTCTTTTAGCATTGTCGGTATTTACGCTGTTTACATCAACCACAACGTTGATTTTTGCGTCCGAAAAGTCACCTGCTGTTGTGCTTACAGATCCTTCATACTTTGAAAAGATGCCTTCAACTTCGGAAATGACCATATGGTCCACCGCAAATCGAATAGAAGAATGTGACGGGTCAATATTCCAGTTTGTTTGTGCTTGCACCAAGGCAACACTAAATAAGGCAATTACAATACTTAATTTTTTCATGATTTTGATATTTTTACGTTGTTTATTAATTAGGATGTAAATATATGTCAAAACAATATATGTTGCAACATATATTTTAAAAAAAATATATAATTTCAGTAAAAATATTTTATAATACTGATTGTCAATTAATTATAATTAATAAAATTTTAGCTTATTTAACGCCTAAAAAGTGTAAATTTGCACTAATTTAACAACGTATGCAGGAAGAACAAGTCATATTGGTAAACGAGAAAGATGAAAAAATTGGGTTAATGCCAAAAATGGAGGCGCATGAAAAAGGCGTGCTACACAGGGCATTTTCGGTATTCGTGTTCAATGATAAAAATGAACTGTTGTTGCAGCAACGTGCAGCGCACAAATACCATTCCCCTTTATTGTGGACAAATACCTGCTGCAGCCACCAGCGCGACGGGGAAGGAAATACAGAAGCCGGCAAACGGCGTTTGGAAGAAGAGATGGGCTTTGTCTGCGAGTTGAAAGAAGTGACCCGGTTTATCTACAAAGCGCCTTTCGACAATGGGCTTACGGAGCATGAACTGGACCATATCCTAATTGGTTACTATAATGAAAATCCAATATTAAATAGGGAAGAAGTTGAAAATTTTAAATGGATGACCATAGAAGAAGTGAAAATTGATATGAAAATGCATCCTGAAATTTATACCGAATGGTTTAAAATCATTTTCGACAAATATTACAGTTTTATCAGTCATTAAAAAATAGTATGCAAGTAACCGTCAACAGAAAAGCACATTTTAATGCGGCGCACCGATTGTACAATGCCGCATGGACGGATGCGCGGAATGCCAACGTATTCGGCAAATGCGCCAACCCGCATTATCACGGACATAATTATGAGCTCATCGTAGCTGTGAAGGGCGAAATTCACCCGGAAACCGGTTTTGTGATGGATATGAAAATTTTGAAAAGCTTGATCGAAACGGAAATCGAAGAACGATTTGACCATAAAAATTTAAATGAAGAGGTCGCTGAATTCAAAACCCTGAATCCCACGGCCGAAAATATTGCGGTGGTCATTTGGAACAAACTGCGTCCAAAAATCGATAAAAACCTGGCGCTTTCCATTACGCTTTATGAAACCCCAAGAAATTTCGTGACCTATTCAGGGGAATAAAAAAAGTTATAAGTTATATGTTATTGGTTGATTTTAACTTATAACTTATAACATATAACAAATAACACTATTTACTTTCTTTTTTACAGGTATTGATCCCGAAAATGGTATAAAGCGGACAAAAACTTACAAGGCTTGTCAATAAGAAAATAATCGCAAAAGCCATCAAAACAATGGCAAGCGTGCCTTCTATTTTACCCAAATAATACAAAACTGCAATAACAACAGCAATTAAAACGCGAATTAACTTGTCGGCGGAACCCATGTTTTTTTTCATTATTTCTTTTTTTAAAATTAACAATGAATAAAGATACTATTTTTAAGGCAATTTTTCAAGAATTTTGATCCGGCGAAATAAATATTGGCATTTCTGTATCAAATTTGTTAGTCTTTTTTGTGCTTGTTCAATTCATCCTGCAGCCTTCTCATTGCTTTTTGCTCTCGTTCAAGCGCTTTTTCCCTGTAAATTGCAAATTCTTCCTCCGTCTGTTTTGAAGCGAGTTTGCATTGTGTGGTAATGCTGTTGCTTTGTTTAAATTTGGTGATGAAAAATAACAGCGCACCGATTAAACCGACAACTATTAGGAAGAACATGGTTTTAAAAACGGTTTTTTCAAAGGAAATGCCAAATAACGAAATACTTTCTTTTTCGGCTCTTAATTCCATAATCATTGAATCTGCCGCTGCCAGCTTGATATTTAAGCTGTCAATCAGGATTTTTTGGGAATTCAAGACGCTTGCGTTGTCCAGTAGCTTCTTTTTTGAAGCCGAAATAGAATCGATGACGTTCGATTTTAATTTTAACAGCAAGGAGGTTCTTATAACCTTATAATCCTGCAACGTATTTGAATTGTCCATCAAATATTCAAACTGGCTTTTTACGGAAACGGTATCCTGTAATTTATTGTTGGTTTGACTAAAAATGTTTGATGTTATAAATAATACGGTCATCGCCGTGATTGCTATTTTGCCCATGAGTTAAATTTATTTGATTTCATAACGAAGTAAAAAACTAGTTATTGTTATTATAATAGATTTCCAGTTCATTTAAATAGCCCTGTTTTGCGGTTTCATCCAACAAAGAATACTGAAACGAATTTTTAGCCAGTTGGTAAAGATCAGATTTAGAAAGGTTTAAAGCTTCTTGAATGGCTTCATAATTTTTATTTACCTGTCCGCCAAAATATGCGGGGTCATCAGAATTTACGGTGACCTTTAAACCCAATTCCATCATTTTTTTAAGGGGATGGTTTTTTAAATCATCAACAACATGAAGCGCGGTGTTTGAAAGCGGACAAACTGTTAAGGCCATATCGCGTTTGATGATTTCCTCCACCAATTTTTCATCCTGCAATGAATTGTTGCCGTGGTCGATGCGCTTGATGCCCAAAATATCAATGGCTTCCCAAACATAGGCAGCAGCACCTTCTTCGCCGGCATGGGCCAAAGGAATATAACCTTCTTTCACGGAGGCTTCAAATACGTTTTTGAATTTTGAAGGCGGATTTCCTTTTTCAGAAGAATCCAATCCAACCGCTTTGATTTTATTTTTAAAAGGAAGCGACTGTTTCAGGGTTTTAAAAGCATCCTCTTCACTTAAATGGCGCAAATAGCTCATAATCAACAACGATGAAACATCCAACTTTGCTTTTGCGTCGTCGCAGGCTCTTGAAATGCCATTGATCACCGTTTCAAAGGCAATACCGCGATCGGTATGCGTTTGGGGATCGAACATAATCTCTGTATGCCGCACCTGTTGCTTGGCGCATTTTTGCAGATAGCTGTAAGTTAAATCGTAAAAATCCTGTTCGGTGACCAAAACGCCGGCGCCTTGATAATATATATTTAAAAAATCCTGCAAACAATTGAAATTATAGGCTTCTTCAATCGCTGATACAGAATTATAAGGAATCTTAATGTGGTTTCTTTGCGCAATTTTAAACATTAGCTCAGGCTCAAAAGAACCTTCAATGTGCAAATGCAATTCAGCTTTGGGTAATTTTGCTATAAATGTTTTCATCCTGCAAATTTACATAAATCAATATTTTTTTTGGATTTTTGTTTGAAAATTTATGATGAAATTTATTTGGCATATTTTTCATTAAAACAGGAATGAAATACCAATAATTTTATTGGATTTGATCTGATTAAGATGGGATCAAAAAAAGCAATAAGGTTGCATAAAAGCGACCTTATTGCGCTATAAAATATTAAGAAGCATTTGAAATTGTTGCAATTAAATTGAATTTAAATATGGCATTGCAGATTGGATTTTCTTCAAAATGATTGTGATTTGTAACTGAGATTAATAGTTGTAATTCCGAATTATTGAATTTAATAATTTTAGACTTAATCAGCAATTGATCATTTAAGGAGGCGTTTTTAAAAAGTTGCAATTTATATAAGCGAGGAATAGGATAGGTAATATAAAATTTTTCAGAAATGATATTTGAAACAAAATTTTCTATTTCATTGTACAAAATATTCAGGTGTAATTCATTTTTTGTGTTGATGTCTTTTTTAGTTACGGTGAAATGTTTTTCCGGACTTTTATAAGTATTTTCTATTGTTTTCATATTAATTCAGTTAAGGATTTTTAAATGGCAAACTGGGTTTGTGTATTTTGTTGACAGGTAAATTGCGCTGGCATTGCACCATAATTTCCTTAAAAATCTGCTGTAAAATGTTTAATTTTTTCATAATGATTGTTTTTAATTAATAACTCACCTTACGCAATACCCACCTCAAAAAACATTGTTTTAACATTTGCATTGTTAACAACTTATATTTCATAAAACTCAGCACTAAAAAAAA
>LNAP01000271.1_pt1 | contig 58437 bp, 57 predicted proteins | sample 602601 | NCBI WGS metagenome assembly LNAP01 (sample SAMN02440304, study PRJNA202911) | soil metagenome | biome: Subtropical and temperate rainforests or woodlands; isolation source: soil samples (1 kg each in a 20% v/v slurry with milli Q water) were... ...
CTTGACGCCGGTTTTCTGGCCTTCGGTGATCGTGAAAATCAGATCGACGCGGTTGTTCGGCTGCTCGATGATCTCCGGATTGACGCGAACGTCATAGCGCCCGGAGCGGCGGTAGATTTCGGCGATGCGCTGAGAGTCGGACTGCACCATCGGTCGCGATAGCGTCCCGCGCGGTTTGGACTGTATTTCGGCCGAAAGCTGCTCGTCCTTGATCTTCTTGTTGCCCTCGAAGGCAATGCGGCCGATCACCGGATTCTCGACCACGGTCACCACCAGGTGTCCGCCCGTCGTATTGATCCTCACGTCCTGGAACAGGCCGGTCTCGATCAGCGCCTTCAGGCCGTCATCAATACTGGCCTGATCGAGGCGCCCGCCCGGACCCGGTCTGAAGTAGGAGCGGATGGTTTCGACCTCGACGCGCCGGTTCCCCTCGACGACGATCGACGAAACGGTCTGCGCGGCAGCCGGCGAAGACACAAGCACAGCGGCCAGCGTGGTTACGACCGGCAAGGCGAACATGATCAGGGCGGCTAACAAGCCCCCCCGGACTCGCATTCCAACATTCATGCGCCGCGCGCCCTTGTCATTCCAAGGCCGGTCCACGTCCCCACCGGCAGATTCTCATCAATTGCCCCGCTTGTAGCCAATTTCGCCAAGGCGGCAAACGCTCTATCGCAGTGCAATTTCAATTTCATTCCAAGACGTTGCCTATCGGCCACGTCACAAAAAAGCCTCGTCACGATGCAGCCAGATGCAGGATGTCGTTATAGGTCGCAAACACCATCAGCATCAGCACCAGCCCCAGTCCGATTCGGAACCCCATCTCCTGCGCCCGCTCCGACAACGGCCGTCCGCGCACCGCCTCCACCGCGTAGAACAAAAGATGACCGCCATCGAGCAAGGGAACCGGAAACAGGTTCAGCAGCCCGATCGAGATCGAGAGCACCGCGGCCAGATGCACCAGCGCGGCGAGACCGATGGTGGCGACCTGCCCCGAAATCTGGGCGATTCGCAGCGGTCCGCCGACCTGGTCGGCCGCTTCGCGGCCGGTAAAGACGCCGCCGATATAGGCCAGCGTCCGGTCGACCACGAACCAGGTTTCTTTCACCCCCAGCCAAAGCGCCGTCGCGGGATCGACGCGCTCGGTGACGACGTCGCCCGGCGACGTCGCGCGGGTGATTCCCAGCACGCCCAGCCGGTGCACATTCCCGAACGGATCTTTCACTTCCCGCAGTTCCGGCGTGCCGCGCAATTCCACCGTGGAATCGCCGCGCTTGACGGTGAAGTTCAATTGTTCGCCGGCACGAACACCGACGATGCGCTGCATGTCGGAGAAGCTGCCGATGGTACTGCCGTCGATCGAGGTCACGACGTCGCCGACCTGAAAGCCGGCCGCCGCAGCGGCGCTGCCCGCTTCGATCTTGTCCACGCGCGCCGTCGTGCTCGGTTTGCCGAAGAACGTGAACAGGCAGGTGAAGATCACGATCGCCAGGATGAAATTCGCGATCGGACCGGCGGCAACAATTGCCGCGCGCGCTCCAACCTTCTTGTGATGGAAGCTCCCGGCGCGCTCCTCCGAGGTCATGCGCGCGAGCGTCTCGGACGAAGGCGTGGAGGCCTCGCTCTCATCGCCGAAGAACTTCACATAGCCGCCGAGCGGGATGGCCGAAATCTTCCATCTGGTACCATGGCGGTCGTTGAAACCGGCGAGTTCCGGCCCGAAGCCGAGCGAGAACGTTAACACCTTTACGCCGGCCCAGCGTGCGACCAGGAAATGGCCGAGTTCGTGGAAGAAGACGACAATCGTGAGCACAAACAGGAAGGGGATGATGTATCCGATGAACCCATGGCTCAACGTATTGAAACTATGTAGAAAAAACTCGGACATCCACTTCCCCTAAACCAGAGCTGAAAGCCCTGTCCCCCAACCCTCTAGGATGCCTTTAAGGCAATTTGAGGCAAGAGGGTGGCAGCCCTATTTCGTGCATTATGGTCAACAGAAATCGCATCATCCGCCGACGTCAGCGGCGCGAGATTCCCGGAGCGGATCCAGTCGTTCATGGTCGCTTCCACAAGCCGGGCAATGGCGCCGAATCTCATCTTGCCGGCGATGAAGGCTGCGACCGCGACCTCGTTCGCTGCATTGTATACCGTAGTTGCACCGCGTCCGGTTCTTAACGATTCGTAAGCGAGCCGCAACGCCGGGAACCGGTCGAAATCCGGGGCCTCGAAGGTGAGCTGGCCGATCTTGGCAAGATCGAGCTTCGCCGCCGGCCCGACGATACGATCGGGCCATCCGAGACAATGCGCGATCGGCGTCCGCATGTCGGGCGATCCCAATTGGGCGACCACCGAACGGTCCGAAAACTCCACCATGCCGTGGATGATCGACTGCGGATGTACGAGAACGTCGATCTCATCCGGCGTCAGCGCGAACAGATAAGAGGCTTCGATGACTTCGAGTCCCTTGTTCATCATCGACGCGGAATCGATGGTGATCTTCTGGCCCATGCTCCAGTTCGGATGTTTCAGCGCCTGCTCCAGCGTCGCCTGCTCGATGTCGGCCGGCGCCCAGGTGCGGAACGGCCCGCCTGATGCAGTGATGATGACGCGCACCAGTTCTTCGCGGTTGCCCGAGCCGAGCGCCTGGAACAGCGCATTGTGCTCGGAGTCCGCCGGCAGGATGCAGGCTCCGGCCTTGGCCGCGCGCTGCATGAAGAAGTCACCGGCACAAACGAGGCATTCCTTATTCGCAAGGGCGACGGCCGCGCCGCGATCCACCGCCGCCAGCGCGGGTTTCAATCCAGCCGCACCGCTGACGGCCGCCATCACCCAATCGGCCGGCCGGGCCGCAGCCTCGATGACCGCGCTCTCGCCCGCCCCGCATTCGATGCCCGTGCCGGCCAGCGCGTCCTTCAATTCGGCCAGACGGCCGGGATCGGCGACGGCCGCGAATCGCGCGCCGAATTCCTTCGCAAGCTTTGCGAGAGCCTGCACGTTGGTGTTGGCGGTCAGCGCCTCGACCTGGTAGCGGTCGCGCGACGCCCTCAGCAAATCCATCGTGCTGTCGCCGATCGAGCCGGTGGCCCCGAGGACGGTTACGGTACGGACGGCGGATGCCGCGGCCTTGTTGTTACGCAAGGGAACTGCGCTCATTGTTTCACCAAACCATAAGACCGCGGCCGACGCCATCCGCGCCGTCCCGGAAAAGGCCAATAATCGCCGCCAGGACGACGGCCGCGACAAATCCGTCGAGGCGATCCATCAAGCCGCCATGCCCGGGAATGAGGTGGCTGGAATCCTTGACGCCGAAACGCCGTTTCACGGCAGATTCAAAGAGATCACCGAGCTGGGAGGCAATCGAGAGCACCGCTCCCAATAGCAGCAATGGCCCGGCCTTGCCGAGGCCGAAAACCGCGAAGCCCGCCGCGACCACCAGGCTCGCGGCAAAGCCGCCGACCGCGCCCGCCCAGGTCTTTTTGGGACTGACCCTTGGCCAGAGCTTCGGTCCGCCGATGCCACGGCCCACGAAATATCCGCCAATGTCGGTGACCCAGACCACGAGAAGAATCAGGATCAGGGCGGTAAATCCGAAGAACGGATCGAGCCGCACCAGCACCGATGCGACTTCGGCCGCGGCGGCGTAGGCAAATCCCGTCGCGTTCCAGAGACGCCGTTCCGGCGAGAGCAACCCGATGCCGACGAAGCCAATAGCGAGCGCGACCAACGCCGCATCGGTTTGTCCCGCCGCAAGACAAAGCCCGCCAACGCCAAGCACGATACTGCCGGGCACGACGACGCGCATTTCGCGCCCCGCGCCCACGATCGTCAGCCATTCGATATAGAGGCCGATCGCCGCCAGCGTCACCAGGACAATCCACAGCCATCCGCCGGCATACGCGATGGCTATGGCTATGGGGGCGAGCACCAGCGCGGCTGCGACGCGCATCAGGAGATTGCGCGAACCCTGTTCGCCAGTTGCCGCCGGCGCGGCCTCGCCCTTGGTCACGATGCGGTTTTCGCGGCCAGACCGCCGAAACGACGCTCCCGCCTGGCATATTCGGCGATCGCGCCTTCGAGCGCAGCCTTGTCGAAATCCGGCCAGTGGATCGGAACGAACACCAGCTCGCTGTAAGCCGCCTGCCACATCAGGAAGTTCGACAGCCGCTGCTCGCCGCTGGTGCGGATAATCAGATCAGGATCGGGAATATCGGGCGCATTGAGATAGCGGCCGAGCGTGTCGGCGTCGATCGACGACGGATCGCGCTTGCCCTCGGCAACCTCGCGCGCCAGCCGCTGTGCAGCGCCGGCGATCTCCTGCCGCGACCCGTAGTTGAAGGCGACCACGAGATTAAGCTTGGTATTGCCCCTGGTCAGTTCTTCGGCTTCGTTGAGCAGCGCGCAGATATCCGGCTCCAGCCCGTCGCGCTCGCCGATCACCCGCACCCGCACCCCGTCGCTGTGCAGCGTCGCAAGGTCGTTACGGATGAAGCGGCGAAGCAGGCCGAACAGGTCGCCGATTTCGGTCGCCGGACGCGACCAGTTTTCCGAGCTGAAGGAGAAAATCGTCAGGTAGAGAATGCCGAGTTCGTTCGCCGCGCGAACCACCCGGCGCAACGCCTCGACGCCGCGGCGGTGGCCTTCCGCGCGCGGCAAGCCGCGGGCCGCCGCCCAGCGCCCGTTGCCGTCCATGATGATGGCCACATGCAACGGACCGCCGGCTGGATCCGGTCCTTTAGTTGCGGGGGCAGCGGCGTTTGACATCGGTCAATCCTTAAACCCTCAAGGGCCTAGACGGTGAGGATTTCCTTTTCCTTGGCCGCGAGCAACTGATCGATTTCCGAAATCACCCCGTCGGTCGCCTTCTGCACATCATTGGCAAGGCGCTCCTGATCGTCTTCGGAAATCTCGTGATTCTTCTCGAGTTTTTTGACGGTATCGAGGCCGTCGCGGCGGACATGCCGCACTGCGACCTTTGCCGCTTCCGCGTATTTGTGCGCGACCTTCACCAGTTCCTTGCGGCGCTCCTCGTTGAGTTCGGGAATCCTCAGGCGAAGCACCTGACCCTCCGTGGCCGGGCTCAAGCCCAGGTTGGAGTCGACGATCGCTTTCTCCACAGCCTTGACCATCGACTTGTCCCACACCTGCACAGAGAGCAGGCGCGGCTCGGGCACGCTGATGGTCGCGAGCTGGTTGAGCGGCATATGGGTGCCGTAAGCGTCGACCTGCACCGGCTCCAGCATCGAGGCCGCCGCGCGGCCGGTGCGCAGACCGCCGAGTTCGTGCTTGAGCGACTGGGTGGCGCCCTGCATGCGGCGCTTCAATTCGTTGATGTCGAAACTTGCTGTGGGCATAACGCTCTCCCCTCCTGAGACAAACCGTCGAGGCCATCAAGCCCGCATGCGCCTGATGCGCCACGGATCCGTCAACCGGCGACGATGGTACCGTGACCCGTTCCGCGCAGGATCGCACCAATCGAACCCGGTTCGGCGATCGAGAACACGATGATAGGCAGCGACGTCTCGCGGGCAAGCGCGAATGCGGTCGCGTCCATCACCTTGTAGCCGCCTTCAATCGCCTGTGAATGCGTCAGGCGGTCGAACCGCTTGGCGGACGGGTCTTTTTTGGGATCGGCGCTGTAGACACCATCGACGCTGGTGGCCTTCAGCACCGCCTGCGCCCCGATTTCGGCCGCCCGCAATACCGCCGTGGTATCGGTGGTGAAGAACGGATTGCCGGTTCCGCCGCCGAGCAGCACGATCCGGCCTTCGGCAAGATATTTGTGCGCCGCACCGCGGGTAAACAGTTCGGAGATCTGCGGCATCACGAATGCGGAAAGCGTCCGTGCGGGCGTGCCCCGCTTTTCGATCGCGGCCTCGAGCGCCAGGCAATTCATCACGGTGGCGAGCATGCCCATGGTATCGGCGGTCGGGCGCGAAACGCCCCGCGACGAGACTTCGACGCCGCGGACGATGTTTCCGCCACCGACCACGACGGCCACCTCGGCGCCCAATTGCTTCGCTGCGATCAAATCGCCGGCGATCCGGTCGACGGTCGGCTGGTCGATGCCGAAGGCCTGGCTGCCCGCGAGATACTCGCCCGAGAGCTTGATCACCACGCGACGATAGACCGGCTCAGCCATTGCTATTCGCCTTCCCTCAAGTCCGCGCGGGCTGCTGCCGGCGCAAACCGCCGGAAGGCTTCCCTTCCCGGCGGTTACTTCTTGCCGCTGGCCGCCGCGACCTCGGCCGCAAAATCGGATTCCTGCTTGTCGATTCCCTCGCCGAGAGCATAGCGCACAAATCCGGTAATCTTGACCGGCGCACCGATCTTGCCCTCAGCTTCCTTCAGCACCTGGGCGATCGACTTGCCGCTGTGCTCGCCGTGCACCGAGGCCTGCTCGAGCAGGCAGACTTCCTTGTAGTATGTCTTCAAGCCGGACTCGACGATCTTCTCGATCACGTTCTCGGGCTTGCCCTGCTGGCGATATTTGTCGGCAAGCACGTCCTTTTCACGCTTCACGGCTTCCGGATCGAGCCCAGCCGGGTCCAGCGCCAGCGGGTTGGTGGCGGCGACATGCATGGCAAGCTGCTTGCCGAGCGTAGCCAGTTCGTCGGTCTTGCCGCCGGATTCCAGCGCCACGATCACGCCCATCTTGCCGGCGCCGTCGATCACCGCGTTGTGCACATAGCTCGACACCGCGCCCTTGCCGACTTCGAGCGAAGCCGCCCGGCGCAGCGTCATGTTCTCGCCGATGGTGGCGATCGCGTCCTGGATCGCGCGCTCTATCGTAACGTCGCCCACCTTGGCCGCGTTGATCTTCTCCACGTCGGCGCCGACGTGGAGCGCGACCTGGGCGATCATCTTGACCAAGCCCTGGAACTGCTCGTTGCGCGCCACGAAGTCGGTTTCGGAATTGACCTCGACGACAACGCCCTTGGTACCCTCGGTCAGCGCGCCGATCAGGCCTTCGGCGGCAACGCGGCCGGCCTTCTTGGCGGCCTTTGACAGGCCCTTTTTACGCAGCCAGTCGATCGCCGCCTGCATGTCGCCATCGTTCTCGGCGAGCGCCTGCTTGCAGTCCATCATGCCGACGCCGGTCGTCTCGCGCAGGTCCTTGACCATCGCTGCGGTGATTGTTGCCATCGTTGAACGTCCTTGTTGCCTGTCAGGGCGACCGCGCGGCCCTTGCCTCGCCGCCGTCCGCTGTCAGGGAAATGTCGTATTGGAACTGAATCGGTGGCCGGAGCATGTCCGGCCACGCGCCACTCGCGTTATTCCGCTTCCGCGGTCATCGCCTTGGCTTGGGCTACCCAGCCATCGGCGCGGCTCGGAAGTCCGACCTCTTCGCCGATCTTGTGCGCGGTGTCGTGATCGAGTTCGGCGAGTTGCCAGTAGTGGAAGATGCCGAGATCGTTGAACTTCTTCTCGATCGCGCCGGACACGCCGGTGAGCTTCTTGAGATCGTCGGCAGTGCCGCGCGGCCCGGCCAGGCCCTGGAAACCCGCGGGCTGCTGCGTCGCAGTCGGAATTTCCTCACGCACCGGATGCGCGGATGCGCCGATATCGATCCCGGAATCGCCTTGCGCGCGGGAAATGCCGTCGATCGCGGCACGGGCGATCAGATCGCAATACAGCGAAATGGCGCGGCCGGCGTCGTCATTGCCCGGCACCACATAGGTGATGCCCTTGGGATCGGAATTGGTATCGACGATCGCGGCGACCGGAATATTGAGCCGCTGCGCCTCCTGGATCGCGATGTCTTCCTTGTTGGTGTCGATCACGAAGATCATGTCGGGAAGACCGCCCATGTCCTTGATGCCACCGAGCGAACGGTCGAGCTTGTCGCGCTCGCGCTGCAGCGTCAGCCGCTCTTTCTTGGTGTAGGCGTTGGCATCGCCGGAATTGAGCACTTCATCGAGGTGCCGCAGCCGCTTGATCGAACCGGAAATCGTCTTCCAGTTGGTCAGGGTGCCGCCGAGCCAGCGCGAATTGACGAAATACTGTGCCGACCGCTTGGCGGCCTCGGCGACGCCGTCCTGCGCCTGCCGCTTGGTGCCGACGAACAGGATACGGCCGCCCTTGGCGACGGTATCGCTGACCGCCTGGAGCGCGCGGTGAAACAGCGGCACGGTCTGGGCGAGATCGATGATGTGGATGTTGTTGCGGGCACCGAAAATGTAATCCGCCATTTTCGGATTCCAGCGGTGCGATTGGTGGCCAAAGTGGACGCCAGCTTCAAGCAGCTGACGCATAGAGAAATCGGGAAGCGCCATAGTATTCAGTTCTCCGGTTGGTTCCTCCGGAAACGTGTGAGCAAACGAAGCCTTCTCGGCCCGGTTGCCACCGGACGGCCTTTTGAGCCATGTTTCCGTGTGAGATGGGCCGCTATATAGCGGGATTTCGGCAAGAAGCAAGGAAATACGGGCCGAATTTGGGGGGGCGGCGGCCGATTTGGCACCCGGCCCGGCCTGCAGCCACAGGTAAATCCAGCTTCATCCCATCATTAACGCCTCGATCAGTCCGAGATGCCTCGCCATAGGTCTAAAATCGTTGTCATTGTGCAGCAGCGGCCTGCGGTTCTCGATGCACCATGTTCCTATCAGTAGGTCGATGGTTTTCCGGACCGTGATGCCGCACTTGCGCAGGGAACGGAAATTTCGCGCCGCCGCCACCGCAATCGCCTCCCCTGCCATCGGGACGATCTCAAAGCGGCGCAAAAGCGACTCGACCTGTCGGGCCGCGCGCTCGCTATCGAGACCCTGGAGCACCTCGCAAAGCATCAGATCCCCAACGACGATCTCCTCCGTGCCGAGAAGCATGCGCAGGCGTTCGACGTGAGGCACTTTGCGGCCATTGAGGAAGTCGATCCAAACGCTACTGTCGACGACGATCACCTGGTTGTTCGACCCCGGCGGCTTCGGGAAAGGTTGCCGCGCCAGCGGTATTTGCCGAAAGCACCATCGACTTCCTGTTGTCGGCGCAATCTGACCATCAAGCGAAGCGCCTGTTCGACGGTCTGCTTTTTGGTCGCCTGCCCGGAGGCCTTCTGAGCCTCCGCCATCAACTTATCGTCGATTTCGATATTGGTGCGCACCGGCGTCGCCCTTGCTCTCTGTGTATAGTATCAAGTTACTATACACAGAGGGCTCTCGCAACAGTCGGCATAGCCACCGACGACTGGCCGGTCGGTCTTTCACGCAACCATTTTGACCCTGCCGTCCCGCAGTCCGTAGATGCCGCCGACCACCTTGAGCTTGTTCTGCTCGACGGCTGCGCTGAGGATCGGTGTTGCGGATTTCAGCTTGGCGACGTTGTCGATCACGTTCTGCCGGATGGCGTTGGCGAGCCCGTCACCGCTCTGCTGCGATGCCGCCTTCACCGACGGCGCAATCGCCGCAACCAGCGACGGGATGTGTCCCGGCAGTGGCTTGTCATCCTTCAGGGATTTGATCGTCGCGTCAACGGCACCGCAGTTGTCGTGGCCGAGCACCATGATCAGCGGCGTGCCGAGCACGGCGACGGTATATTCCATACTGGCAATCGTATCGGTGTTGGCGAAATTCCCGGCCACGCGGCAGACGAAAAGATCTCCGCGTCCGCTATCAAAGGCATATTCCGGCGCGATACGGGAATCCGCGCAGCTTAGAATGGCTGCATAGGGATTCTGCCCTCCGACCAGTGCTTCCCGCTCGTGTTTGAAATCGTGGCGCCGCGAGACGCCTTCGATGTAGCGCGCATTTCCTTCCATCAATCGCTTGAGCGAAGCCTCCGGCGACAGCACGTTCTGCGGCTTGGGAGGCGTTTTCGTTTTCTTGGCATGGGCTGCGTCGGCAAGCAGCAGCCCGAGTGCCGAAGCCGCGAAGAGAACGACGGAGCGCCGCGACGGCGCCAGCGGACGAAGCTGACTTGAGGGGCATTTTTCGCACATTGGACTCTCCTCGCCGTTGCGGCTTACGGCGTCCACGTCGATGACGCCTCACATCGTGATAGCGTGCGCTATTCCGACACGAAACCTTGCGCGAGCCGGATGGTTAAGCTTTGGTTTTCCGCTGCCCACAGATATCTACGCTCTCCTGCGAGCAACGCGTGAACCAGAAGACCCGTTGTGAACTGACTTGGCCGTTCTCCCTAACACGCTCCGCCTGCTCCTCATGGTCTTCGGTTTCACTGCTCCGCCAGTCTAGCGTGAGTTGATGGCGGCCGGCCGGCCGGGCTATTGGCACAACGTAAGTCCCGGTCTTGAGACCCTTCATCGGCCCACCATCGAGCTGGACTTCCCGGTCTGCGTCGATGATGCCGCAGCCTACAGCGTCTGCACGTCCACCACCCCCGACACCGCCTTGATCGCGCCGGCAATCTGCGGCGAGACCTTGAAGCGGCCCGGCAATTTCATTTCCACCTCGGTTTCGAGGTCGAGCATCATGACCAGCGACACGTCGCCATCGCCGCCCGGCGCGGAAGCCGGCTTCGCCTGGGGAGCCCGCGCCTGACCGCCCGTCGGCGAGGCTTCCGGCATGTTCAGCCGCTTCGCGATCGACTCCAGCGGCTTGGTATCGCGGACGAAAATCCGCAGGCCCTTCTGGGTTTTCGCCGCGGCATCATCCAGCGGCTCGGCGTGCAGCACCCGCGCGCGGACATCTTCGCCCTGCAGTTCGGCGCCAAGCTGCAAGAGCACGGCGGCGCCCGGCTCCAGCACGTCGCGATATTGCGCGAGGCCTTCGGAGAACAGCACGGCTTCGAAATGGCCGGTCGGATCCGACAGGCCCATGATGCCCATCTTGTTGCCGGTCTTGGTCCGCCGCTCCATGCGCGACACCACGGTGGCGGCAACCTTGCCGGCGGTCGCGCCGGTTTTGACCGCGCGGGAAAATTCCGCCCAGGACTGTACCCGCAGGCGCTTCAGCACAGTGGCGTAGTCATCGAGCGGATGGCCAGACAGGAAAAATCCGATGGCATCGTATTCGCGCCGCAGCCGGTCGGCCGGCAGCCACGGCTCGACCTGCGGCAGCATGATGGTCGGCGCGTCGGCCGCGCCGCCGAACATGTCGTTCTGGCCCATGGTCGCTGCCTCGTGGCTGCGCTGGCAAGCCGCCAGGATCGCCTCCGCGCCGGCGAATACGCGCGCACGGTTGGAATCCAGCGCGTCGAACGCGCCGGCGGCGGCAAGGCTCTCGATCACGCGCTTGTTGATCGCGCGCGGATTCACCCGCGCGGCGAAATCGGCCAGCGACGTGAACAGCCCAGCATCCCTTGCCTCCACGATCAGGTCGACCGCCTGCGCGCCAACACCCTTCAGCGCCGCCAGCGCGTAATAGATGGTGCCGTTGCTGACCTCGAACGTCGCGCCGGACCGGTTGACCGAGGGCGCCTCGACCTTGATGCCGAGCCGCTGCGCTTCGGCGCGAAATTCCGAGAGCTTGTCGGTGTTGCTGAGGTCTAGCGTCATCGACGCCGCCAGGAATTCGACCGCGTAATGCGCCTTCATGTAGGCGGTGTGATACGACACCAGCGCGTAGGCCGCGGCGTGGCTCTTGTTGAAGCCGTAATCGGCGAACTTGGCGAGCAATTCGAAGATGGTTTCCGCCTGCCCCTTCGGCACGCCGTTCTTGACCGAGCCAGACACGAAGCCGGCGCGCTGCTTTTCCATTTCCGAGCGGATCTTCTTGCCCATCGCACGGCGCAACAGGTCGGCTTCGCCGAGCGAATAGCCGGCCATGACCTGCGCGATCTGCATCACCTGTTCCTGATAGATGATGACGCCGAAGGTTTCCTTCAGGATCGGCTCGAGCATCGGGTGCAGATATTCCGGCTCTTCGTCGCCGTGCTTGCGCGCGCAATAGGTCGGAATGTTCGCCATCGGACCGGGCCGATACAGCGCCACCAGCGCGATGATGTCCTCGAAACGGTCGGGCCGCATGTCGACCAGCGCACGCCGCATGCCCTGGCTTTCAACCTGGAACACGCCGACCACATCGCCCCGCGCCAGCATCTGGTAACTCTTGGCATCGTCGAGCGGCAGGGTCGGCAGATCGATATGGACGTCGCGCTGCTTGAGCAGTTTTACCGCGACATCGAGCACGGTCAGCGTCTTCAGGCCGAGGAAGTCGAATTTCACCAGGCCCGCGGGTTCGACCCATTTCATGTTGAACTGGGTCACCGGCATGTCGGACTTGGGATCGCGGTAGAGCGGCACCAGCTCGCTCAGCGGACGATCGCCGATCACGATGCCGGCGGCGTGGGTGGAGGCGTGGCGGGTCAGGCCTTCGAGGCGCTGAGCGATGTCGAAAGCGCGCGCGACGACCGCGTCCTCGTCGCGGAACGCCTGCAGCTTCGGCTCGCTCTCGATCGCCGCCGCCAGCGTCACCGGCGCGGCGGGATTTTGCGGCACCAGTTTCGTCAGCTTGTCGACCTGCCCATAGGGCATCTGCAGCACGCGCCCGACGTCGCGCAGCACGCCTCTCGCCTGCAGCGTTCCGAAGGTGATGATCTGGGCCACCTGGTCGCGGCCGTAGCGCTGCTGCACATAGTCGATCACTTCGCCGCGCCGGTCCTGGCAGAAGTCGATGTCGAAGTCCGGCATCGACACACGCTCCGGATTGAGGAAGCGCTCGAACAGCAGGCCGAACCGGATCGGATCGAGATCGGTGATGGTGAGCGCATAGGCGACCAGCGACCCCGCACCGGAGCCGCGTCCCGGTCCCACCGGAATGCCTTCGGATTTCGCGTGCTGGATGAAGTCGGCGACGATCAGGAAGTAGCCCGCATAGTTCATGCGGGTGATGACATCGAGCTCGAAGGCGAGACGCGCGCTATAACTCTCCTCGGTCTGGCCCGGCGCGAGGCCATGGACCTTGAGACGGTTGCTCAGCCCCTCCTCGGCCTGACGGCGCAGTTCCGCCGCCTCGTCACTCGCCGCGTCTGCGGCGTTGGTGCCCGCCCCCACCGTAAAGCGCGGCAGGATCGGCTTGCGCGTCTTCGGCCGGAACGAGCATCGTTCCGCAATCTCGATGGTGGATGCCAACGCCTCCGGAATGTCGGCAAAGAGCACCGCCATTTCGGCGCGGGTCTTGAAGCGGTGATCCGGGGTGAGCTGATCGCGGTCGGTCTCCGCGATCAGGCGTCCGCCGGCGATACAAAGCAACGCATCATGGGCCTCATAATCGTCGGTGGCCGCGAAATACGGCTCGTTGGTCGCGACCAGCGGCAGCCCCTTGCTGTAGGCGAGGTCGATCAGGCCGCCCTCGACGCGGCGTTCCTTGTCGATGCCGTGGCGCTGCAATTCGATATAGAGCCGGTCGCCGAACAGGCTCGCCAGCCGGTCGCAACGGCTCGCGGCGAGCGCAGCATGATCGGCATGAAGCGCCAGCGAAATCGGCCCCTCGGGACCGCCGGTCAGCGCGATGACATCCTCGGCGTCGCCCTCCAGCCATTCGAACTTGATGTGCGGGGACTGATGGACCGGGGTCTCCAGGAACGCGCGCGAATTCAGCCGCATCAGGCTGCGGTAGCCGCGTTCGCGGGCCGCCAGCAGCACGATCCGCGAAGGTGCCGCGGCCAGCGCGTTGCGCGCATTGGGGTCCTGATCGCCGAAATCGACCGCCAGTTCGCAGCCGATGATCGGCTGGATGCCGTAGCCGGCCATCTTGTCGGAGAATTCCAGCGCCCCGAACATGTTGTCGGTATCGGTCAGCGCCAGCGCCGGCTGGCGGTCCGCTTTCGCCAGTTCGCCGAGCTTCTGGATCTTGATCGACCCCTTCAGCAGCGAATAGGCCGAATGCACGTGGAGATGGACAAATCCGGCATTGGACATGGTTGCCGAAGGCTTCTGCGTCATGGGTCGAGCAATCACTGAGCTTTGAGGAAGTGCGGCGGCCCGAGGGGCCGACTCGCTCCGCAATGGTGATGCCTCGCCGTCCGGGAGTCCACGTGGAACGCGGCGTTGCCCCCATCGTCCCGCTTATCCCCAGCGCCGGCATTCCGGCGCCGCCAGCCCTTCGGGCTCGATCCCGGCGGTTTCAGAGCTGGGGGATGAGCTGCGCCCAGACCGCGATCATCCCCACGAACAGCGCAATCGACGCCAGCGCCGCAGCTTCTTCCACGAAGATCTTCAACATGCTTGCCTCCTCGATCTGGAACATATGAAGAACATTGTTCCTTTTTTGTTCTCAGAGTCAAGGGAGGGTAGTGGGTCAGTTTGAAAAGTGACCCCTGTGGTTAATTCTGGCCCCCCACGATCCGCCGAAACAAGGAGGACGTGATATTGAATAACCCCGTCTCAACTACTCCTAGAGTCGGTCTAGCGCGGAGGCGGACATGCGCGATTTCATTCGATTCTGCGGAGCGGCCGCTCAAAATCAGCCCCTCCAAACTATTGCTGGTCTCGCGATGACGGTGGTCGGCCCGTCATCGCAGAATTGGCTTAAGTGGTTTCTGACCGATCCTCAGCCTTGGTTGCTTCATGCGGTGCAGATGGCCCTTATTTGGGTAGCTATTTTTATTCTTGCATATGTGTTTTGGCGTCAGGTTCAATCGGAGCGCGGTGACCGTGCCGACATTAGCGCTGTCGAAGCCTTTAAAGCTATTTCGGGCCGAAGCCGTCGTGCCGCTGAGATCATTCGCCGGCGCGAAGAGTTGCTAAATTTGCCGCTCGCACATGAGCGATTTCTTACTGATGCAGGCATTCTTGAGGAGCGCCTTAAATGGAGATTGCGCGACGAATTGCATGACGCCCTTAGACAGAGGCGAATAAAGGCATGGGCCACGCCCAGTGATGCAAGCCCAGAAAAAGAAATTGAACCCCACGAATGGGGGCATATGTTCATCGAATTCACAGCAGAAGAAATGGATGGTGCGCAAATATCGGCGTGGAGCAGAAATGACGTGGCGCATGGAAGCCTGTGCTACCGGAATGTTCGGTTTGCAATGGACAACGTTTACAGAGAGTTTCCCTTGAACTTTTGGCCGCGTCGAATGGATTTTGTCCCGCTAATGAAGAATGAGAAAGATGTCGTCCAAAGAGGCCAAGAAACGGTTTGACTAACTCTTGCATGGGATGGTCACTCAACCCGCTTAACGATGTTCTGCTCAAGCAACCACGCTTTCTTGGTCCATTGCACCGCGGCGGCCTCAAATCCGAAAATCGTATCGACCTCGCCGCCGCGCCACCTGACGCTGACTGAACTCCCTCGCCGATTGCGCATTGCTGCGCCACGAACTAATATTCCAGATTAAAGCTCACTAGATTCCACTGCTCAAGCATCGCGACGAAATCGGACACTTCGCTGCGCGGCCTCTTATCGTCAGGGCGATGACCGGAACCTGCCCAGTCGGCTAGGTCAATGATCGACCCGGCAAGCTGGCCGGGGTCCCCAGTTCTCGGTCATTTGCCCTTCCGCTGCATGAACAGCCCTGCCCCGACGAACGCGGTTACGCAGGCCGCCATTCCGAGGGCGTCGATTCGGATGGCGGATCGCGGTATGCCCAGCACGGTGTGCGCCAGGAACGCGATCATGAGCGCCACGGCGACTGCGCTGACAAAAGCGATGCTTCCAAGGGTCGAATATCTCATTGGCCGACTATGCGCCGCGCGCTGTGCGTTTTCCAGCGAACAATCCTGCCACAATCGACCTGATCCGCTACCCCCAGAGGTCGCAACAGGACCCGTTTGAAAGGTGAGCTCCGAAATATCCCACCCGGTTATTGGCGTTTGGGTCGCTTTTCGGTCACCGGCAAGACATCCCGGCACTCATCTCACCCCAGAAGCCACACGCCTGCTGGTGGTGCGCGCCGCCGGCGTGAAGATCATTCCGGAATGCCAGCAAAATCGCAGCCGCCAGAAGCGCTGCCGACAGCAAGAGGGGGAATCGTGTTCTCACCGGCCCTATATGCGCCGGCGAGCGCCCCTTTTCCAGCCGGAACTCTCCCATAATGAAGCTGCCTTTCAGAGCCGTTCCGCGCTAACGTGAGTTGGCGGGAACCCGTCCGCGCGGTTTGGGTTTCATGTCAACGAATCGACGAACAGGTGGCTCGGCCCAAGGAGACTTTCATGCGTCATGCAGTTCTGGCTTTGCTGGCGATAGGCGGACTGGCTGCCATAGATGCTCGCCCTGCCGAGGCCGTCGGCACCCGGTATCCCTTCTGCATTCAAGGCGACGAACAACCGGGCCTGAGCAACTGCACCTTCACAAGCTACGAGCAGTGTCAGGCCACGGCTTCCGGACGCCGCCTGTGGTGTATCGAGAACCCCTTCTACAACCCCGGTGTCGCCACGGACGATCGGCGCGCCTATCGCGGCCCTCGCGTGCGGTCGGTCTATCCCGCCTACTGATCGCGCGGCGACGCACATCGGCCGCAACCGCGCGAACGTGAATTGACGCCAACCGGCGGGACCTGTCTGCTCCGGATCAAGGCCGGTCGAAGCCGGAAGGGAGAACGCCATGCGATGGGCATTGCAGGCACTGGTGTGCTGCGCCGCCTCGCTGACCGGCGCCTTGCCCGCCGCAGCACGAGACTATCCGTTCTGCATCAAGGGCTGCGACTTCGGCGCGGGACGTGGCGACTGCAGTTTTTCGAGCTACCAGCAATGTCAGGCGACGGCCTCCGGCCGGGACGCCTATTGCGACGTCAATCCTGATTTCAGCAAGGCGGAATTGCAGCCCGATCGCACCCGCCTGACCCGAAGGAGATTCTGATGCGTATGTTGCGCCTGGCGATTTTGGCGATCGGGTTGGCTTCTGTAGCCGCGCCGGCAAGCGCGCAAACTTACGATCCCGCCTATCCGGTCTGCCTGCATGTGTACGGACCGATCACCTATTATGAATGCAGCTACACGTCGCTGCCTCAATGCAACCTGTCGGCATGGGGCCGCGCCGCCCAGTGCGTCGTCAATCCCTATTTCGCGGCCGCGGCAGTGGTCCGGCCCCATCGGCGGCATCGCCACGTTCGTTAAACGTCTGGTCGCGGAGCGCGTTCTGTTTGAAACGGACTGAAACGCCAGATTTTCGTTCCGATGCTTTTTTCACAGGAACGGATGTTGTGCGCCGTTGCCACGCGCCGCAGAAGGCGGGCACCGGAATATTACCTCGAGGCTGCTTGTCCTCGATAACGTGCGAATTTAGAATACCAGTGCGGACGTCGAAAGACGCTGCTTCGGTCGAGTACGCATCTTGCGGCAAGCGGCGCGGCTCTCATGTCGTGCCCCATCGCCGGATCCCACAGGCACCTCCTTCGAGGCGAACGAATTTCTGCTGAAGAGCCCGCATCGCGGCGAACCCACGGCAGGCGGCGGGGACTCATCCGCGTATCGAGAAAGTCGACCCCTCATGTTGAACTCGGCGATCACTGCAATTGTGGACTTCTGTGCGCGGCGGCGCTGGGGCGTTCTCACCTGCGGGATATTGCTCGCGGTCGCGGCGGCTACCTATGACGTTACGCACTTCTCGATCACGACAGATACGCAGAATCTCATCTCAAGCGACTTGCCCTGGCGTCAGCGGCAGTCCGACTTTTCCAAGGCCTTTCCGGAAAAGGGAATTCTGGTCGTGGTCACGGCGTCCACGCCGGAAGACTCTGCACAGGCCACCCATGCCTTGCAAACGGAACTCTCAAAACGTCCGGATTTGTTCCGATCAGCCGTTCAGCCGGATGGGGACGATTTTTTCGCGCGTAACGGGCTTCTGTTCGAACCGCTGCCCAGCGTCGAGAAGTCCGTCGACGGGTTGTCGCGCGCCGACTTTCTCATCGGCACACTCGCGTCCGATCCGAGCCTGCGCGGTGTCATGAAGGCACTCGCCTTTGCAGCGCAGGGCGTCCAGGGCGGAGAACTCAAACTCGATCAACTTGCATGGCCGCTTTCGCTCGCCGACCAGACGTTGAGCGCTGTGCTTGCCGGCAAGCCGGCCGCATTTTCATGGCAAACGCTCGTGCAGGGCTCGCAACCGCAAGCAACGCAGTTGAGGCACTTCATCGAAGTGCAGCCGATCCTGGATTTTTCCGCGTTGCAGCCCGGCCGCAAGGCAACGGACGGCATTTATCGTGCGGCCGCCGACCTGAAACTGGGCGAGACGTTCGGCGCAAACGTGCAGCTTACCGGCACGGTGCCCATGAACGACGACCAGTTCTCGGTCATCCGGCAAAGCGCGTTGCGCGACACCTTGACGGCCCTGTTCGGCACCCTCGTCATATTGTGGCTCGCGCTGCGTTCGTCGAAGATCGTCACCGCGGTTTTTTTCAGTGTGATCGTCGGCCTTGCCGTTACTGCTGCGCTTGGCCTCGCCATGGTCGGGGCCTTCAACCTGATCTCCATCGCGTTCTTCGTCCTGTTTGTCGGGCTCGGGGTCGACTTCGGCATCCAGTTCAGCGTCCGCTACCGCTCCGAACGGCATGAATGCGGCGATTTGCGCGAGGCGCTCAGAAGGGCTGCGCGCAACGTAGGAACCCCTCTCGCCCTGGCTGCCGCGGCCACCACGGTAGCTTTCTTCTCGTTCCTGCCGACCAGCTACAAAGGCCTGTTTGAACTGGGCCTGATCGCCGGATGCGGAATGCTGGTTGCCTTCCTTTGCAGCATCACCCTTGTCCCGGCCATGCTGGCCATCCTGAAGCCTCCCGGAGAATTGGCGCCGGTTGGTTTCAGCCAACTTGCGCCGCTCGATGATTTTCTGCAGCGGCATCGCATCGCCGTGATCGCAGCCACCATCTGCGTGGTCCTCGCCGGCACGCCGCTGTTGTTTCACCTTCCGTTTGATTTCAACCCGATCAACTTGCAGAACCCGCATGCCGCTTCCGTCGCGACCTATCGCGAGTTGCAGGGAAATCCGCTGACCAGCGGCACCGACGCAGAAATATTGGCGGAGTCGATCACCAAAGCCGATAGCACAGCAAAGCGGCTGGCTGCGCTGCCTGAGGTCTTGCGCACCCTGACGCTCAGCAGCTTCGTTCCGGACGATCAGGAACAGAAGATTGCCGCTATCAAGGCTGCTACGCCCCGTCTGCTCGGTTCTCTCAATGCGAAGCGTGTGGCAGCGCCCTCGGACAAGGAAACCGTGGCCGCCATCCGCTCGACCGCGGAAGATCTTTCGAAGGTGGCGGGGACTGCGGGCGGGCCAGGCGCCCAAGCCGCGCAACACGTCGCCGATTTGCTGACGCGTCTGGCGCAATCCGACACGGCGACGCGAAAGCGCGCTGAAGCCGCCGTCGTTCCGTCGTTGATTTACGATTTGGACCGGCTACGGGACAGTCTCAATCCGCAACTCGTGACGCTCCAGACGCTTCCATCCGACCTCGTTCGCAACTGGCTCCTGCCCGATGGCAGGGCCCGGGTTCAGGGCTGCCAAAGGGCGATCCCGGCGATGACGATGTACTGCGACGATTCGCGACATCGGTCACGGCTGCGGAGCCTTCCGCTACCGGCGCCGCGATAAGCCTGTACCAATCCGGCAGAACGGTCATCGGCGCGTTCATCGAAGCCGGCGCGCTCGCCCTTGCCGCCATCACGATTCTGCTTCTGATCGCGTTGCGTCGCGTCACCGACGTGCTCTTGACGCTCATCCCGTTGCTGCTGGCCGGCGCGGTCACGCTGGAGCTTTGTGCGCTGACAGGTACCGCGATCAACTTCGCCAATATCATCGCCTTGCCGCTGCTGCTCGGTGTCGGCGTCGCATTCAAGATCTATTACATCATGGCCTGGCGCGAAGGGAAAACCGGGCTGCTGCAATCAAGCCTTACCCGCGCGGTGATCTTCAGCGCCCTGACCAACGCGGTGGCGTTTGGAAGCATGTGGTCATCGAGCTATCCCGGCTTGTCGAGCATGGGAAAGATGATGGCGCTTGCCCTGCTTTGCACGATGGCCGCTGCCGTGCTGTTTCAGCCGGTCCTGATGGGGCCGCCACGCCAGGCAAGGCCGCGTACCGGACCGGTAGCCGGTCTGTTGCCTCACGCCGCCGAGTAGCGAGCGGCTCTCGATTTTTGTTGTGACGCGTTTTCTTCACGCGAACCGGTATCCACCCCGCTTCAAGCGCGGGGCAGGCTTTCGCCCGAAAACGCTTTAGTCGAGCTCGACGACCTGGCCGTCGACCAGCGACACGCGGCGGTCCATCCGGCTGGCCAGCTCCATGTTGTGGGTCGCGATCAGCATCGACACGCGGGTCGCCCTGACCAGTTGCATCAGCGCATGGAACACGTGATCGGCGGTATTCGGATCGAGATTTCCGGTCGGCTCGTCCGCCAGCAAGACCCGCGGCGCGTTGGCAACCGCGCGCGCGATTGCCACCCGCTGCTGCTCGCCACCCGATAGTTCGGCCGGCCGGTGGGTGATGCGATCGCCGAGACCCAGATAGGCCAGGATCTCGGTGGCGCGCTTGACGGTCTCCGAGCGCTTGAGGCCGCGGATCATCTGCGGCAGCATGACGTTTTCCAGCGCGGAAAATTCCGGCAGCAGCCGGTGCGATTGATAGACAAAGCCGATATCGGAGCGCCGGATCTGGGTGCGTTCGGCGTCGGACAGTTGCGAGGTCGGCGCGCCGCCGACATAGACCTCACCGTCGTCGGGGGTCTCCAGCAGGCCCGCGATATGCAGCAGCGTCGATTTGCCGGCGCCCGACGGCGCTACCAGCGCGACCGACTGCCCTGCCCACAGCGCGAGCTTGGCGCCGTCGAGGATTGTCAGCGTCGCCGTGCCCTGGGTGTACTGGCGCTTTATCTCGTGGAGATAAACCACCGGGACATCTTCCGCCCCCTGCTCCATCTCGCCCTCACTCGTACCGGAGCGCATCGACAGGATCGAGGCGCGCGGCACGCCAGGACGGATAGAGCGTGGCGAGGAAGGACAGCGTCAGCGCCATGATGACGACGGCTGAGGTCTCACCGAAATCGATCTCGGCCGGGAGCCGGGACAGGAAGTAAAGCTCCGGCGAAAACAGTTCGGTATTGGTCAGCCAGGACAGAAACTGCCGGATCGATTCGATATTCAGGCAAATCAGCATGCCGACGAAGAACCCGGTCAGCGTGCCGACCACGCCGATCGAGGCGCCCGTGATCAGGAACACCCGCATGATCGAGCCCTGCGAGGCGCCCATGGTGCGCAGGATCGCGATGTCGCTGCCCTTGTCCTTCACCAGCATGATCAGGCCCGAGACGATATTGAGCGCCGCCACCAGCACGATCATGGTCAGGATCAGGAACATCACATTGCGCTCGACCTGCAGTGCATTGAAGAAGGTCGAGTTGCGCTGCCGCCAGTCGACCAGGAACACCGGCCGTCCCGCCGCTTCGGTCACGCTTTTGCGGAAGACGTCGATGCGATCGGGATTGTTGGTGAACACCTCGATCGCGGTCACGTCGTTGTTGCGGTTGAAATAGGCCTGCGCTTCCGTCAGCGGCATGAACACGAAACTCGCGTCATATTCCGACATGCCGATCTCGAATACGGCGGCGACCTTGTACGGCTTGATGCGCGGCGTCGTGCCCATCGGCGTCACCGCCCCCTTCGGCGACACCAACGTGATGCTGTCGCCGGCATGCAGCGACAATTGATCGGCCAGCCTGCGGCCGATGGCGACGCCCTGCCCCTCGTCGAACCCTTCGAGCGAGCCCTGCTTGATGTTCTTGGCGATCGAGGTGAGGTTGTTGAGATCGTCGGCACGAATGCCGCGGATGAACACGCCGGCCGCATTGAACGGCGAGGATCCCAACCCCTGGCCATCCACCACGGGCGCCGCCAGCCGGATGCCCGAGACCTGGCTGATGCGCTCGGCGACGTCCTTCCAGTCGGTTAGCGGCGATTCCAGCGGCTGCACCAGAAGATGGCCATTGAGGCCGAGGATCTTGTCCAGCAATTCCTTGCGGAAGCCGTTCATGACGGCCATCACGATGATCAGCGTGGCGACGCCGAGCATGATGCCGAGGAATGAGAAACCGGCGATGACGGAGATGAAGCCTTCCTTGCGACGTGCCCGCAGATAGCGCCCGGACAGCAGCCATTCGAATGGCGCGAAAGGTCGGGTTCGAACTGGCTCGCTCATGGCTTTATCCATCGTTCGATTTTCACACGATTCGGGCTAATTGTAGCCGGAACCGACGACATCCCGGCGCACGCAGTGGATAATTCGTCACGAGGTCAATCGCGCGACGACATCATCGGGGCTCAGATTTTCCCGCGTCCCGTCGCTGCGCCGCTTGACCTCGAGCTTGCCCTCGGCAAGGCCCTTGGGGCCGACCAGAATCTGCCAGGGAATGCCGATCAGATCGGCGGCCGCGAATTTCGCGCCGGCGCGCTGATCGGTGTCGTCGTACAGCACTTCGACGCCTTTGGCCGTGAGCTCGCGATAGAGCTTTTCGCACGCCGCGTCCGTGTCTTGCGCGCCTTGCTTCAGGTTAAGGATTGCCGCCTTGAACGGGGCGACAGCTTCCGGCCATTTGATGCCGGCATCGTCGTGGCAGGCCTCGATGATCGCGCCCAGCAGGCGCGAGACGCCGACACCGTAGGAGCCGCCATGCACTGCGACCTCGGCACCGTCCGGGCCTGCCACCATGGCTTTCATCGTGTCGGAATATTTGGTGCCGAAGTAGAAGATCTGGCCGACCTCGATGCCGCGCGTGTGCACTCTCTTATCGGCGGGCACCTCGCGGTCGAACCTCTCGGCGTCGTGGACGTCTTCGGTCGCCGCATAGACCGAGGTCCATTGCTTGATGATATCAGTGAGATCGCCGTCATAATCGACATCGTCGCCAGGCACCGGCAGGTTGAGCACGTCGCTGTCGCAATACACGGCGGACTCGCCGGTCTCCGCGAGCACGATGAATTCGTGGCTGAGATCGCCACCGATCGGGCCGGTTTCCGCGCGCATCGGGATCGCCTTCAATCCCATCCGCGCAAACGTCCGCAGATATGCGACGAACATCCTGTTGTAGGAGCGCCGCGCCGCAGCCTCGTCGACGTCGAAGGAATAGGCGTCCTTCATCAGGAATTCACGGCCGCGCATGACGCCGAAGCGCGGGCGCTGCTCGTCGCGGAATTTCCACTGGATGTGATAGAGATTGAGCGGCAGGTTCCTGTAGGACTTGACGTAAGCGCGGAAAATCTCGGTGATCATTTCCTCATTGGTCGGCCCATACAAAAGCTCGCGCTTGTGCCGGTCGGTGATGCGCAGCATTTCCGGACCATAGGCGTCGTAGCGGCCGCTCTCGCGCCAGAGGTCCGCGAGTTGCAGCGTCGGCATCAGCAGTTCCAGGGCGCCCGCCCGGTTCTGCTCCTCTCGGACGATCTGTTCGATCTTTTTCAGCACCCGCAGGCCAAGCGGGAGCCAGGCATAGATCCCGGCCGCCTCCTGCCGGATTATCCCCGCGCGCAGCATCAGCCGATGCGAGACGATCTCGGCTTCCTTTGGATTCTCTTTAAGGATGGGCAGAAAGAACCGCGATAGTCGCATGGGGACACTCAGAGAATCGGTAGGACACGGGAGATAGGCAGTGAAACCGGATCGGCCGCAAAAACACAAGGGCGGATCAAGGAAAGGCCCTAAGCCAGCGGATTTCCTGCACTTTTGCTCCCGATCTAGACCCTCCGATTAAGGCGCGAACAGGTCACAAATAGCGGTTCTTGGAAAGAACTTCGAGGCGTCGTTAACACCCGGCCACATCGAATTCATCTTCCGGCGCCCCCTTTTCGGTATCGACATGGACCGCCAAACCAGCTTCGGCATCACATCTTCATGCCGGAATGATCCGGCATCTTCTTCATGTCCATGTGGCCGCCCGAATGATCCCCGCCCGCAGGCGCCTGCGCGCCGATGCCCTGTACGTCCAGCGTGAGCTTCACCTTGCCGGCCCTTTCGAACTCGAGCGTGACCGGCACCTTGTCGCCCTGCTTCAACGGATTTTTGAGATCGAGCATCATCAGGTGATAGCCGCCCGGCGCCAGTTTGACGGTTTTGCCGGGCTCGATGGGGAGACCCTTGTCGAGCGAGCGCATCGTCATCACGCCGTTGTTCACGGCCATCTCGTGCACCTCGATTTTGCCGGCGACATCCCCGGAACCGCCGATCAGCCGGTCCGGCGCGGAGCCCTTGTTCTCGATGGTGAGGTAGCCGCCGGCGATCTTGGCCCCGCCCGGCGTGGCGCGGCTCCAGGCCTGCGAGATGACGAGATCGCCGGCCTTGACCTCTTCGGCACGCACGGGCGCGGCGAACGAAGCGACGATGAGAGCGGCACAAGCGACGATTTGCAGAACAGGCTTCATGTTACTTTCTTTCTGGTTGGGAAGCATGGCGTGTGCGAACGGCGAATGATCCGGGCCGCTGCCTCCATTGAAGATTATCTTGTCGTGGCGAACTGCTGATCGGACCACTTTTCCAGGTCGGCCATTTCGGCCGACCCTTCGATCGTCGTGATGGTGCCGTCTCGCGCGATCAGCATCGTGCGGGGGATATCGCCCTGCCAGGCCGGGTCGATCTCGAATCTCAGCCGCTCAACAAAACCATCGCTGAATATCCAGTTTTCCGCCGGCCGCAGGCCGGCTTTCTCCAGCATCGATCGGGTAGCGCCAGGCAAGTCCGGAACGAGATCGGCGCTGACCGTCACCATGTCGATCCCGGAATGACCTTTCATGAACTCCCCGAGCTGAGGCAATTCGACCTTGCACGGACCGCACGTCACGCCCCAGAAATGCACGATCGTGGGCCGGCCTGCGTGCGAACGCAGGATCTCGTTCCAGCTTCCGCGCCCAAACGGCTTAAGCTGCGGCGGCGCTTCCGAAGCCGGCGCCGACAGCAGAAACGCAATGAGAAATACTCCGGCAAGCAACTGGCGTTTCATGGCTCATCCCCGATCGGCTGAATACGATACCCGTCGGCCTTGGTCATCCAGGAAAGGTACGATCTGTGGCCATCCGACACGAGCAACGGATGATCGGAGGTGTCGGTCGTGCTGGAGATGACTTTCGGTGTCGACCAGGTCGCGCCGTCGTCGTGCGACGTCGTCAGGTTGACAGTGGTCTTTTCGCCATCGAATTCCTTCCAGACCATGGCAGTCCCGGCCGGGCCGGCGATCACATAGGGCCGGGTTGGATTCCGATCCGGCCGGCCTATCGCAATAGGCTCGGAGAAGGTCTTCCCGCCGTCCCGCGAGCGTGCGTAAAACAGCCCCTTGCGGACCCTGCCGTTCGTGTACCACGCGACATGGTAGGTTCCGGACGCCGAGATCGACAGGCTGGGCCCATGATGCGGGCATGCGGCGATCTGCCAATTATCCCGGCTGACGCGGTAAATTTCACCCGGCGTGGTCGGATCGGAAAACGTGACGATGGCGTGGTCGCGGACGCCGCCGTCAAAAATGTTCCTGAACACAACGACCGGACGGCCCGGCCCGGCGAATGCCAGGCCGAGGCGGCAACACTCGCAGGTATTGTCCTGTGCCAATCGGGCTTCGGAATAGGTTGCACCACCGTCTTTCGACGAAGCAAAGAACAGGCCCGCACCGTCGTACTTTTCGCCGCGCTGCTGCGCGGGAACGCGGTTGCGCTTGTCGAGCCAGGCCGCGAACACTGATCCGTCCTCATCAAGGGCAAGCGCCTCGAAGCGCTGGCTCTCGTTGCTGGAGGTGATCGGCCGCAACTCGGCAAAGCTCTGCCCTCCGTCGGTCGATCGCGTGTAGAGCACCTGGCCGTTGAAGGCCTTGTCCCTGAAGATCGAGAAGGCCAATGCGATGCCGCCCTTGCGATCGACGACGATCTTGGGGCGGGCATCGGGTCCCCAATCCAGGTTGAGGCGCTCTTTTGTCACCGCAACCGGCGTCGAAAAATTTCGACCCCCATCTTTCGAGTTCGCGACGGATACCTGCCCGCCCGCCATCCAGGCCAGCCACAGCGTTCCATCAGGACCGAAGGCCGGCGTGACCTTGGTCGCGCAGCGCAAGACCACTTCATCGCACGCCGCTTCCGAGGCATGCTGATGATTCATTTGGCCGTGCGCGGCGGCCTGCCAAAGCGCAACGCCGATCGCCGCGAGCGCCGTCGCTCGAAACACGGCCCTGCCGTTTCCGCGGGACATATCGATCATCGGAAAGCTACCTTCATTCCAGCGACAAAGGCGCGCGGCGATCCGGCATAGATCGAACCGGTCGTGTTTGCCAGAACGCTCGCGGGATTTTGAACGCCGAGAGCCGTGACCGAATTGGCGATGTTGTTCGCCGAAGCGACATATGTCCGGTCGAACACGTTTCTCACCTCCAGATAGAGGCTCAATGTCTTGAGATAGTCTGAGGCCAGCTCGCTCTTGTAGTGCACATTGAGATTAACCAGCTCATAGCCGGGCGCCTTCAGAAGGTTGGCGTTGTCCATGTAGAACGAGTCTTTCCACTGGACCTCGACGAACGCACCAAGCCCCGCAAGCCGCCCCGACAATTCGTCGTAGCCGAGCCGTGCCGTCAGTTCGTTCGGCGAGATGCCGGGAATCTTGTTGCCGGCACGGTTGAAGCTGAATACAGCGCCGTTGGTAATGTTCTCGGTGTATTCGGTGTAGACCTCATCGAGATAAGTGTAAGCTGCAAGCAGTCGCCACCCCGGATAAAACTTCCAGTCGGCGGCAAGCTCCACCCCGCGATGCTCCGATCTCGGCGCATTGAAGGTGTAGCTGACGCCGGCCAACGGCGTCGCCTGACTGACGAGTTCATTGCGGAAGAACTCATAGAAACCGGTCACGCTGAGTTTGAGTGCGTTGTTCGGCGTCCAGTCGAAGCCGAGATCGTAACCAAGGTTCTTTTGCGTATCGAGCCGGGTATTGTTGCCGGACAAGCCGCTCGGGAGAATGAACAGGTTCGTGACCTGCGGAGTTCCGTAACCCGTGGCGGCGCGGGCGCGAAGCAGCCACTCGTCATTCAACCTGTACAACAGCGCCAGTTCGGGCGCCGTATTCTGGAGTTGCCTGTCGGCCGTCGTAATCACGGTCGTCGTGGCGCCCGCGGCTCCCGTGTACGTGTATGCGGTATTGATGCCCTTCAGAAGCGTGGTTTCCCATCCGATGCCGGCAACGGCCGTCAGCGATGGCGTCAACCTGAGTTCTTCACGCGCACGAAGGCCGTAGTTCGTGGTGGTGCTGAAAACGTTGCTCGACAGCCTGCCGAGCGTCGCGTTTCCGCCGGGCATCACGTTCCGGGAATCGCTCGAGGCCGTCAGCGTGTTGTAGAAGCCACCGACAAAGGTGGTGGATTCCAGGCCGAAGATTTCACCACGTTTCGTGACATCGCTCATGTAATTATACGACGGAAAATCGCCGATCGCGCTGGTGGGACCGGTCGGCTGGCTGATGTTCCTGTCATCGAAAACGAACTGATTTCGCCAGGTCGTCGTGTTGTCGAAATCATGCTCCCACCGTCCGCCGACGATGGTCCGGCGATCATTGCGGCCGAGCCCGGCCTGCACCGCAGTGACAGAACTCCTGGCGCCGTTAAAGCCGTTGTTGAACAGGGACACCGTCCCGCACCCGGCGACACCTGCAGCCTCGCATCCCGACTGGAAGGGATTTTGGTGGTACTGGTTGAGCGACAGCCGGATCGGCAATCGCGTGCTCAAATCGTTGTTGATGAACTTGACCGTGAAGCGATCGTCCGGCGTCGCTCGTAGCGTCCCCAGGAAGTTCACGGTCTGGGTATTGAACCAGCTGTTCTGGATAAAGCCATCGCCGCGCGCATCGCTTGCAAACAGCGAGCCCTCGAAATTGCCGACCTTCTTGCCGGCCGCAACGTAGTTGTTGAGGTAACCGAAGCTGCCGCCATCGACCCCATACTCGACCCCGTCGATGGTGCCGCCTGGCCGGGTGCGGAAGTTTAGCGCGCCGCCGGTCGCGTAATTGCCATAGAGCGCCGACGACGGCCCCCTGATGACGTCGATGGCGCCATAGGCCCGCGGATCGATCAAATCGCTTCGAGACAGCCCGTCCGGCTGCGTGACGGGAAAACCATCCTCGAAGATCACGATGTTGCGGATGCCGAAGCCGTTGCGGGCATTGGATCCGCGAATCGAAATGCCGATATCGCGCGGTCCATTGCCTTGCTTGACCGATATTCCGGGACTTTCGCGCAACATGTCGCCGACCGAGAACGCGGGCCGGTTGTCGAACCGGCTCCGGTCGATGGTGGTCTCCGTCTGTCCGGTCGGCGCCTGGTTGAGGGTCGTGCGCGCAGCGCTTGCGGTCACGTTCTCGTTCGGCGTCGATACGGTCGTCGTAGCGGGTGTGCTGGCGAGCGGCCTTGTGGACCGCCGGACGGAAGAGGTGCGCACTCCTGGTTTCTGCGCCGCGGGCTTAGGACGGGCCTCACGGGGCGCCTCAACGGTCACCGGCGGCAGCGCTTGCCCTGCCGTCTGCGCATGGGTCGTCGAAGGAACAACGGAAAGAATACTGCCAAGCGCAAGCGCGCTCGCGCCGCTCATGGCACGATAACGGGACATCTTGAAAAATCCTGACACGGCTCGGAGGCCGGCTGTTGAACTGCATCAACCGGCACGGCCGCGGCCGCACCGATCGTTCGGGGGTGTTCGCCAGGTCAGGAAATAGAGGGAGGCGCGCGCGCTTGGGCGTGAGAGCCGGCCCGGGAGCCGGACACGACCTGGGCGCGGTCAAGCCAAACCACGCGCTTGGACTGGAGATAGGGCGTCGCTACGGCCGTTTGCGGCGCGTCGACCGGGGCTCCGGTATGGACCACGCTGCAAACCGAACAGCAGCCATCATGAGCGCGGGGCTGGCCGGTCTGGTCTGTTTGGCCGGGGATCGAAGCCGTATCGCCGTGGCAGATAACGGCCGCCCCAAGGGGATCGGAGGCAGCAATGCCGGCCGCCCAACATGCTGCGATCGGTGCGAAAATCTGCACCGCCAAGGCAATCAGGACGATCGGAAGGAATTTCTGCAGCCGCCGGCGCATCGATGAGGCCACTTCTGTTCGACATCGCCAACTAATCATCAGGAAGGTCCGGAGTCGAGATCAGCTTTAGTGAGATCGCACCGGCGATCGTGAAATAACCGCGGCTCGCGGTGTTTCCGCGGGGCAGAATTTTCCAATCCGTGGCGCCCTACTCCCTTACCCACCGGCAACCTGTGCGACGGCCCGCAACCCGAAGTTGGCGAAATCTCAATCATTTCGCAGATTGCTCGAATTTTGAACAATCGTTGCTGAAAATGGTGACAAGACCAGAAAGATGGTCTAGCAATATAGCCTCAGGCCGGCCGCAAGGTTGAAGCCTGGTGGTCCAAGTCTCGGGAGGAGCCCTGACGCGCACAAGCAGCGTTATCCCGTCAATCAAGATCAAATCCAAATTTTCGGGGAAATAGGGTCGACACAATTTTTGGAGCAGGGCTCGGTGCCCTGCTCTTTTTTCTTTGGTGCATGCTTCTTCCTTTGATGGGCTTCCGCGCGCCAAGCTTTTCTTTTGAGGCACCGCTTCCGCGCGCGGCTCATGGTTTCGCGATGCTCTAAAATTTTCGAGATGCTTTAGAAGATCTCGCGGGCATCCAGAGATGCAAACATGACGGCATTAACCAATCCGATCCAGCGCAGTTTCGAACTTGCCGCGGAGCGTTGCGAGGATTTGACGCCGCTGGTCTATCGCCGCCTGTTCCGCGAACACCCCGAAGCCGAAACGATGTTCCGCAGCGAAGGACACAATCTCATCAAAGGCTCGATGCTGGCGCTCACGATCGATGCGATCCTGGATTTCGCCGGCGACCGCACCGGGCATTTTCGGATGATCGAATGCGAGGTCTCGTCGCATGAAGCCTACGGCACGTCGCGCGAACTGTTCGCAGCGTTCTTTGGCGTAATCGCGGGAACACTGCACGATATGCTGGATGCGGACTGGTCGCCCGAGATCGATCGGGCATGGCGGAATCTGCTTGGTGAGATCGAAGGCGTCGTCGCACAGGACCAGACATAGGTCGATATGGCCGACATCGTGGACACACCTGACGAACGCGCCGCGACGCAACAGTGTCGGGACAAGCGGTTCCCGCCGATTTCCGTTCGGGCACAAGGCCCCGTGCAAAGACAACCGATCTCGCGCAGGTAGCGTGAACGCTCCGATTGTGGGAGACTGTCCTCTCCCGTGGCGCAACACAACGACGCCAACGGGTAACAAATATTAAAAATGAGGGAGCTAGCAAATGTCCGGGAACGAAAAATCCTTCAAGACCAGGCGCGATCTTCTTCAGGCGGCGGCAACCGCTGGCGCGGCGACGGCCCTGCTCGGCGGGTTGGGCGTGAATCCTGCGCTAGCAGCGGAAGTGGGACGTTCGGAGAAGCCACTGAAGGCCGCGTTTTCCAACGCAGGACTGCAGGCCACCTGGTGCGCCCAAGGCAAGCAGGCGGCCGAATGGTGGGGCAAGCTGTTCAATGTCGAAGTCACCTGGTTTGACGGTCAGCTCGACGCCGTCAAACAGCGCGCGGCCATCGACAATATGGCTTCGCAGAAATGGGATTTCGTCGCTATCCAGGCGTTCGGCATCGGCACGCTGACCCAGCCCGTGCAGAAGATGATCGATGCCGGCACGCCCGTCATCGACATGGATACGCTGATTGCGCCGCTCGACCAGATCAACGTCCATTCTTTTCTCGCGCCCGACAACGAATTCATGGGCGCCTCGGTCACGCAGGCGTTGGTGGGCGCCATCGGCGGCAAGGGTAAAATGATCATGACCCAGGGCGCGCTCGGCCACACCGGCGCGCAAGGCCGGGCCAAGGGCTTCAATACGGTCGTAAAGCAGTATCCGAACATCGAGGTGCTCGATACCCAGCCTGCGGACTGGGACGTTTCGAAGACCGCCCGGCTGTGGGAGACCTATCTGACGAAGTACCCGCAGATCGATGCCGCCTTCTTCCACAATGACGACATGGCGCTGGCCGCCTACAACATCATGAAGGCGCGCAATCGTACCAACATCCTGATCGGCGGGGTCGATGCCATGCCGCCGGCGATCCAGGCGGTAAGCGAAGGCCGTATGTTCGCCACCGTCCGCAATCCGTCGTGCCGCATCCATGGCGGCGCCATCGTCGCTGGCGTCGCCGCCGTGACCGCGGGCGAGAAGAGCGGAAAGGGCATTCCGAAGAGCGTGGTGACGGACGGCCCGGTCGTGACCAAGGCGAACGCGCCAGGCATGCAATGGATGGAGGATCATTTCCTGATCTGAGTGAGCCCGATGCCGCTGGGACACTCACCCATCCTCGAACTGCACCAGATCACGAAGGCCTTCGGAGGCGTCGGGGCGCTCCGTGAGGTCGGCTTCGCGCTTTCCGCCGGCGAGATCCACGGTCTCGTCGGCGAAAACGGCGCGGGAAAGAGCACGCTGATGAAGATCATCGCCGGCGTGCATGCGGAATTCTCGGGCCGCCTCGTGCTCGACGGCCGGGATACCCGCTTTCGATCGGTCCGCGATGCGCGTGCTGCAGGCATCGCCATGGTCCATCAGGAACTCAGCGTGGCGCCCGATCTGTCGGTGGCCGAGAACGTGTTTCTCGGCGCGCAGCCGGCCAATCGTTTCGGACTGGTGCAGTGGCGGCGCATGGCGCGCGAAGCGGGTGAGCAACTCGCAAGATTCGGCATCGACGTCGATCCGCTGTCGAGGCTCGGCGATCTACCGATCGGCTTGCAGCAACTCATCGAGATCGCCCGCGTGCTGTCGTCCGGGGCGCGCATTATCATCCTCGACGAGCCGACCTCGGCCCTCTCGCCGCCGGAAGTGGAGCGTCTGTTCGCGGCCTTGCGACGACTGCGGGACGAAGGCACCGGCATCGTCTTCATCTCCCATTTCATCGAGGACATTCTTCGCGTCTCGGACACGGTGACTGTTTTCCGCAACGGCAGAAAGGTCGCCGAGGCGCAAGCGGCAGCCACCAGCAAAGCCGCCCTGATCGAGGCGATGATCGGCAAAGGCCGCGAGGTGCTCGAAGAGACCTACACGCACGATGTCGCGCTGCCGCCGCGGAGCGATCGGCCGGTGGTGTTGACGGCAGACCGGCTCTCGCTGGCCCGCAGCCTCCAGGACATCTCGTTCGAGGCGCGTGCCGGCGAAGTTCTCGGCATCTACGGCTTCATGGGATGCGGACAGCTTGAACTGGCGCGGATCCTGTTCGGCAAGATCAAGCCCGACGGTGGCACGCTTGCGGTGGGCGGCGACCAAAAGGCCTTCGGCAGTACGGCTGCCGCGCGGCGCGCCGGCATAGCCTTCGTCCCCGAGAGCCGCCGCGCCATGCTGTTCCACCAGGAGCCAGTCTACAAGAACATCTCGATCAGCATCCTCGATCGCATTTCGCAGCTGTTTCTCAAGCCTTCGCGCGAGCGGTCCATTGCCATCAGGCAAGTGGAGCAGTTGCAGATCCGGCCGGCGGCGGTCGACCTCGACCTCGGCATGCTGTCCGGCGGAAACCAGCAGAAAGTGGCACTGGCGAAGTGGCTGAGCTACCCGCCGCGTCTGCTGGTGCTGTGCGAGCCGACACGCGGCATGGACGTAGGCGCGAAGAACGACGTCATCAATATCGTCCGCGACCTGCGCGCACGGGGGCTCGCCATCATCGTGATGTCGACCGAACCGGAAACGGTTCTATCGCTCGCCGATCGCATCATCGTCCTCAAACGCGGCACCGTGGTACGCGAATTCAGCAATGAGGCGATCAGCAAGGACCGACTGCTGGAAGCGGCCTAGAGCTCCGGTTCTGATTGCATCAGAACCGCAGCTCTAGTCTAACTTTTGTTTTGACGCGTTTTCTTCACGCGAACCGGTATCCACTTCGCTCGAAAACGCTTTGAGGGAGCCCCAAATGGTTACCGGTGAAAGCGTGACAGTCGCAGTGGATCGGAAACAACCGCGCAAGATCGCCGCAATGTTGCGCTCGCAAATGCGCAACATCGCGCCGTTCTTGACGCTGATATGCCTCAGCGGCTTCTTTGCCGTCGCGAGCCCTTCCTTTGCGACGCTCGACAATCTCGGTAACATTCTGACCCAGGTTTCGGTCACCGGCATTATCGCCGTCGGCCTCACTTTCGTGATCCTCTGCGCCGAGATCGACCTGTCGATCGCCAGCATCGCCAATGTCACCGGCATCGCGGTCGCCTATTTCACCCTGCAGGAATCCTATGTGAACATCGCCAACGTCCCGTTGCCCAGCTGGGCCGCGATTCTGCTTTCGCTCGCGGTTTGCGCGCTGCTCGGTCTCGTCAATGCGCTGGGGCTTACCGTCATCGGCATCCCCTCCTTCATCATGACGCTCGCGATGATGCAGATCGCCGCCGGCATATCGGCGCTGCTCGTGCGTGGGCAGATCGCCTACAAGGTGCCCGACCTCGTCACGACGCTCGGATCGTCGTCAATCGGCGGCATTCCCTGGATCGTGATCGTTGCCGCATTGATGCTGCTCGGCGGCCATCTGGTGCTCACCTATACGCGCTTCGGCCGCTACGTTTACATGGTCGGCGGCAATCGCGAGGCGGCGGAATATTCCGGGCTCAACGTCAAGCTGATCCTCGGCAGCGTCATGGTCATCTCGGCGGTTTGCTCGGGCATCGGCGGCATGCTGGGGGTCGCTCATTTCGGCAGCGCCCAGCAAAACGAGTTCGATACCTACCTGCTCGATTCGATCGCCGCCGTCGTGGTCGGCGGCACCAGCCTGTTCGGCGGTCGCGGTGGCATCGGCAATACCATTGTCGGCCTGTTCGTGCTCGGCGTCCTCAACAACGGGCTCGATCACGTCAACATCGACAGCTTCCTGAAGATCCTGATCCGTGGCCTCATTCTTCTCGCGGCGCTCGTCATCAACGTCTATGCGCAGAGATTGCGGGAGAGGGCCGTCGAATAAGGCCATCACGGAAAGCGTTTCGAGCCGCGGGCCTGCCGAGGTCCGGCCGGCAGCGCGGCCTATTCCCGCTCCAGGAAGCTCGATCCGATGGCGGCTTTCTTCTTGATCGGGTCGTAGTCGCAATAAACGCTGTCGGCGACCAGCGTGTAGCTCGGGATGATCGTGTACTTGTCGAGCTTGACCGAGTTCAGCCCGATTACCGAAGTGTTGGTCCCGGCATTCCACTTGAATGGAGTCGTACTCTGCGTCTTTTCGCAGGCCGCCACCGCGTCGGCAAAAACCGCGCCTTCGATGAAGGCCTTCATGGTCCGGAGTTGGGTCAGCATCCGCCAATTCATGTAGAAGGCCCCGGCGAGGCCGGCGATCAACAGAACAAAAAGCGCGATTACTATTCTTTGAAAATTCATTTCTGTTCTCCCCGCCCGCACGATCAAACTATCAGAACGGCATGCCCATCAGTTTCGACAGCCGCTCGATATTCAGATAGCCCGCCTGATAGGCCAGCATCGCCAGGCCAAAAATCACCGCCGATATCAGGGTGGTCCAGATCAGCTTGTTACCCATCCGGGTCACGATGGGGGCGCCGGGGTCGGTGCCTGGCGCGCCCTCGCCGTCTTCGTGCTGGCTGCGCACGCCGAACGGCAGCGTCAGGAACAGCACGACCCACCACAGCACGAAGTAGATCGCAAACGCGGTTGAGATCGAGTAGGCCATCAGATCATAACCCGATCTGATCAAATCGGATTATGATCTGATCTTCTCGATTGAGCATGATCTCCGCGCAAACGCTTGCGTTTGTCGCGAGGGAAAACCGGTATCCACTTTTCCGGATCATGCTTTAGGCCTGCTCGATCTCGACGAGTGCGCCGGAAAAATCTTTGGGGTGGAGAAACAGCACCGGCTTGCCGTGAGCGCCGATCTTCGGCACGCCGTCGCCGAGCACCCGCGCGCCTTCCTTGATCAGGGTGTCGCGCGCCGCGATGATGTCGGGCACGTCGTAGCAGATGTGGTGGATGCCGCCGTCGGCGTTGCGCTCGAGGAATTTGGCGATCGGAGAGGCCTCGCCGAGCGGCTGAATGAATTCGATCTTGGTGTTGGGCAGCGTCACGAACACGGTGATGACGCCGTGCTCCGGCAACGGCACCGCCGCGGAGATGTCAGCGCCGAACGCCGCGCCGTAAATCCTGGCGGCCTTCTCCGCATCCTTGACCGCGATCGCTACGTGATTGAGCCGGCCCAGCATGATATTCCTCCGCTTGTCTTATTGGTTCGTGCGCAACGCCCGCTACACCGTCAAGACGTGAACGTAGCACAGGGGCTTCTTGCCCCAATGCTCGTTGATCGTTCCCCGCACAGCCCGGCGCACCGACTCCGCCATCGCGTCGGGATCGCGCCGCCGCGCCCGCGGCAAGCTCTCCACGGTCGAGACCACGGCATCGAACACGATCTCGTCGATGACTTCACCGGCGCTATTCTTCTCGGGTATCCCGACCAGATCAACCTCGGGATCGTCGGCCAGTTCGCCCTTTTCGGTGACGGCGATCGCGACAAAGGCGCAACCGGCAAATCCCATCCGCCGTCGCTCGACCACCGCGCGCGACTTGGAATCCTCCAGGATCGAGCCATCCTTGTAGAGCCGCCCGGCCGGCAATTGCGCGATGATGCCGGGGTCACCCGGCCCCAGTTTGACCAGATCGCCGTTACGGCAGATCAGGACCTTCGGCACGCCCGCGGCGCGCGCGAGGCTCGCGTGCTCGGACAGATGCAGCGCTTCGCCATGCACCGGGATCAGCAATTGCGGGCGGACCCATGAAATCATGTCGCGCAGTTCGTCACGGCGCGGATGGCCGGATACATGCACCAGGTGGGTGCGGTCGGTGATGACCTCGACGCCCTGCGTGACCAGGCCGTTGATAATGGCTCCGACGGCCTTCTCGTTGCCGGGAATGGTGCGGGAGGAGAAGATCACGCAGTCGCCCTTGTTCAGCGTCACCTCCGGATGGTCGTCATTGGCGATTCGCGCCAGCGCCGCCCGTGCTTCGCCCTGGCTTCCCGTGCACAGCGCCAGCACCTTGTCGGGAGGGAAATGGCCGTAGAGATCAGCGCCTCGGAAATTCTGCACGCCGTCGAGATAGCCGGTCTCGCGCGCCACCTGCACCACGCGCTCCATGGCGCGGCCGACCACGACGACCTCGCGCCCGGCAGCCTTCGCGGCATCAGCGACCGCCCGCAAGCGCGCGACGTTGGACGCGAATGTGGTCACGGCAACACGGCCTTTGGCGGCCTTTACGAGTTCAGCGATGGTCCTGGCGACTTCGGTCTCGGAGGGCGAGCGCCCTTCCCGCACGGCGTTGGTGGAATCGCCGATCAGCGCCATCACACCGGCATCGCCAAGCTCGCGCAGCCGCCGCTCGTCCGTGGGCTTGCCGATGATGGGCGTCGGGTCGATCTTCCAGTCGCCGGTGTGCAGCACGGTGCCGATCTCGGTGTGGATCGCAAGCGCATGGGATTCGGGAATCGAATGCGCCACCGGGATGAATTCGACGTTGAACGGTCCGAGATCGATGCGGCCGCCCGATGGCACCACGGTCACCGGAATTTTGGGCGGATTACGCTCGGCAGCGCATTTGGCTTCGAACAAGGCGGCGCTGAACTGCGTGGCGTAGATCGGGCACTTCAGCTTCGGCCAGAGATCGATGATGGCGCCGAAATGGTCTTCGTGGGCATGCGTCAGCACGAGACCCACGAGATTCTTGCGCTCTTTTTCGAGGAAGCTGATATCGGGCATGATCAGATCGATGCCGGGCAAATGCTCCTCATCGCCAAAGGACACGCCGAGATCGACCGCCAACCACGAGCGTTGATGACGATTGCCCAGCCCATAGATCGACAGGTTCATGCCGATCTCGCCGACACCGCCGAGCGGCGCAAAGGTCAGTTCATCGGGCCGCGCCATCAGACCGCTCCTGCCGAGGCGGCGCCGCCGAAATAGACGTCGCCCGCCGATACCGGAACCCGTTCGCCATCGGGCTTGCGGATGATCAGGCAGCCTGTCTCATCGATGGTGTCGAATGTCCCTTCGACGACCGAGCCGCCGGCCCGTACGGCGACCTTCTCGCCGAGCCCGGCCGCGCGCTCCAGCCACAGCCGGCGGATCTCGGCAAACCCGCGGCCGTCGTTCCAGATGCCGCGGAATTCGGCCCAGCCGTCCGACAGCGCGCCGAACAGTTCCTCCGCGCCGATATTGACGCCGAGCGCGGCCAGCGACGTTGCGGGCGTCGGCGTCCCCTCGGGCGCGGCCACGACGTTGGTGCCGATGCCGACAACGACGGCGAGGCGATTATCGGCCACGGCCTCGGCCTCCAGCAGGATGCCTGCGAGTTTCTGCCGTCCTGCCAGCACGTCGTTGGGCCATTTCAGCGAGAATTTCATATCATCCGATCCCGCCGACCGCAGCGCGGCTTCGACGCTTACTGTTCGCAAAGCCGCCTCGAGCGCTAGCCCCGCGGCAAAGCCGAGCGTCGCCGCAACAGCCGGCGACACGTCGATCACTTCAAGAACGCTGCTGGCGAGGTTACCACGCGGCGCGACCCAGGCGCGGTTTCGCCGCCCGCGTCCGGCCGTCTGCTCCGAGGTCACAAACCACATCGGTCCGCGCACTCCGTCGCGCGCGCATGACATCGCTTCCGAATTGGTCGAGCCAATGCTGTCGAAGGCTGCGAGCCGATAGCCCGCCGAGGTGGCTCGAGGACCGAGCGTGAATGCCATCTAGAATAATGACTTCGCTGCGGCCGTGGCGACGCTCACCAGCGGCCCCGGATAGGCGAAGAAGAAGATGTTGAAGAGGCCGGCTACCGCCAGCACCGAGCGCAACTCCAGGCGCATCGGCTCGATCACGCCGGCCGGCTCGTCGAAATACATCACCTTGATGATGGTGAGATAGTAATAGCAGCCCACCACGCTGGCGAGTACGCCGACGACCGCCAGCGTGAACATTCCCGCCTTGATCGCGGCGACGAACACGTACCATTTGGCGAAGAAGCCGGCGAGCGGCGGAATGCCAGCCAGCGAAAACAGCAGCATCGCGAAGAAGAACGCCAGCAGCGGATTGGTGCGCGACAGCCCCGCGAAGTCGCTGATCTGCTCCACGGCCTGGCCGTTGCGCTTCATGGTCAGGATGACCGCGAAGCTGCCGAGCGTCATCGCGACATAGATCGCGATATAGACCAGAACGCCCTGCGCGCCCTCGACGGTTCCCGCAGCAAGGCCGACAAGAGCAAAACCCATATGACCGATCGAGGAATAGGCCATCAGCCGTTTGATGTTCTTCTGGCCGATGGCGGCAAACGACCCCAGCACCATCGAGGCGATCGCCACGAACACCACGATCTGCTGCCACTGCAGGAGGATGCCCGGAAATGCCGTAAGCGCCACGCGGGTGAACACCGCAAGCGCGGCGACCTTCGGCGCGGACGCAAAGAACGCGGTCACGGGCGTCGGCGCGCCCTCATAAACGTCGGGCGTCCACATGTGGAACGGCACGGCTGAAATCTTGAAGCACAGCCCGGCAAGCAGGAACACCAGGCCAAACACGATACCGACGCTCCCGGTCTTCACGGCTGCGGCGATACCCGCGAAGCTGACGGTGCCGGTGAAGCCGTACACCAGGGAGGCGCCGTACAGCAGCATGCCCGACGACAGTGCGCCCAGGACGAAGTATTTCAGGCCCGCTTCGGTGGATTTCGCGTTGTCGCGATTGCTCGCCGCGACCACGTAGAGCGCCAGACTCATCAGCTCGAGCCCGAGATAGAGCATGATCAAGTCGCCGGCCGAGATCAGTATCATCATGCCGAGCGTCGAGAGCAGCACCAGGATCGAATATTCGAAGATGCGCCGGGACGGATCGGACAGGAATTCGGCCGAAAGGATCAACGTCGCCGCCGAGCCGATCAGCGCCAGTATCTTCAGGAATCGGGCAAAGTCGTCGACGATAAAGCTACCGCCGAAGGTCGTGAGCTTTCCGGCCGGCAGCATCAGCTCCAGCACGCCGGTCAACACCAGCAGACACACCGCCAAGCCGGTGACGAGACCTGTCGTCCCCTGCCCGCGATAGGCCCCGATCATCAGCAGCACCATGGCGCCCAGGGCCAACACCAGTTCGGGCAGTACCGGCAGCAGTGGATAACCTGCACTCTCAAAGCTCATGGCGGCGGCCTTATTGAACAACCAACGCGGCTGCCTTCATGGCAGTCACGGCGGTGGTGTAATTGTTGACGAGTTGCTGAACCGAGGCCGCCGACATATCGAGCACCGGCTTTGGATAAAAGCCGAACAGGATGGTGAGGGCCACCAGAGGGAACAGCATCAGGCTCTCGCGCCACGTCAAATCCTTGATGCTCGCCAGCGACGGCTTGACCAGCGCGCCAAACACGACCTTGCGATAGAGCCATAGCGCATAGGCGGCCGACAGGATCACGCCCGTGGTGGCGAAGGTGGCGGTCGGGATCGAAACCTTGAAGGTGCCGATCAGCGTCATGAATTCGCCGACGAAGCCGGAGGTTCCGGGCAATCCGACATTGGCCATGGTGAAGACCATGAACACCAGCGCGTAGAGCGGCATGCGATTGACCAAGCCGCCATAGGCGGCGATCTCGCGGGTATGCAAGCGGTCGTAGATGATGCCGACGCAAAGGAACAGCGCGCCCGACACGATGCCGTGCGAGATCATCTGGAACACGCCGCCGGCGACGCCCTGCATCGTGCCCGCGAAAATGCCCATGGTGACGAAGCCCATATGGGCCACCGACGAATAGGCGATCAGCTTCTTGATGTCTTCCTGCATCAAGGCCACCAGCGAAGTGTAGATGATGGCGATCGCCGAAAGCGTGAAGATCAGCGGCGCGAAATCGTGCGAGGCCAACGGAAACATCGGCAGCGAGAACCGCAGGAAGCCATAGCCCCCCATCTTCAGCATGATCGCGGCGAGGATCACCGAACCCGCGGTCGGCGCCTCGACATGCGCGTCAGGCAGCCAAGTGTGCACCGGCCACATCGGCATCTTCACCGCGAAGGAGGCAAAGAACGCCAGCCACGCCCAGGTCTGCAGGGAACGCGGCACCGCGGTGTGCATCAAAGTCGGAATGTCTGTCGTACCGGCATTCCAGTACAGCGCCATGATTGCCAGCAGCATCAAGACCGAGCCGAGCAGCGTGTAGAGGAAGAACTTGAACGAGGCATAAACCCGCCGTGGGCCGCCCCAGACCCCGATGATCAGGAACATCGGTATCAAGCCGCCCTCGAAGAACAGATAGAACAGCAGGAGGTCGAGCGCTGAGAAGGTGCCGACCATCAGCGCTTCCAAGAGCAGGAATGCCATCATGTATTCGCGCACGCGCATCGTGACCGATTTCCAGCTCGCCAAAATGCAGAACGGCATCAGGGCGGTGGTCAGGATCACGAATGGCAGCGAAATACCGTCGACACCCAGGTGATAGGTGATGCCGGTGGCGAGCCACGACGTTTTTTCAACGAACTGGAAATCCGGCTGCGCCGGATCGAAGCGCCAGACCAAAATCAACGACACCGCAAACGTGATCAGCGTGGTCCACAGCGCGATCCAGCGCGAATTGCGCCGCGCTGCTTCGTCATCGCCGCGGTTGAGATAGACCAGGAGCGCGCCGACCACCGGCAGGAAGGTGACGACGGAGAGGATGGGCCAGGTTGTCATCACTGGGCTCCCACGCCGAACATGAACCAGGTGATCAGTCCCGCGACGCCGATCAGCATCGCGAAGGCGTAGTGATAGAGGTAGCCGGTCTGGATCTTCACGACGTTACGAGTGACGTCGAGCACCCGCGCCGACACGCCGTCGGGGCCGAAACCGTCGATGATGTAGCCGTCGCCGACCTTCCACAGGAAACGTCCGATCCACTTCGTCGGGCGCACAAAGATCAGGTCGTAGAGCTCGTCAAAATACCATTTGTTGAGCAGGAACTGGTAGAGCAGCGGCTGCTGGCGGGCGAGTTCGACCGGCAGGTAGGGCCGGCGAATATAGAACAGCCACGACACCACGAAGCCCAGCGCCATCATGACCGTCGGCAGGAAGGCGATGGACTGCGGGATGTGGTGCATCTCCTCGATGATGCCCGGATGCATCTTTATGGAGTCGCGGAAGAATTCCTCCACGCCATGGCCGGCGAACAATTCCTTGAACGGAAAGCCGGCAAGGATCGAACCGGCGGCGAGAATGCCGATGGGAATGAGCATCCACAGCGGACTCTCATGCGCGGCTTCGTAATGTTCCTGGTCGTGCGGCTCGCCATGGAAGGTCTTGAAGATCAGGCGCCAGGAGTAGAACGAAGTCAGCCCTGCCGCGATCACCGTCATCAGGAAGCCGTAGAACGCGAACGGATTGTGCGAGACGTAGGAGGATTCGATGATCGCGTCCTTGGAGAAATATCCGGCGGTGAGCGGGAAGCCGGTCAGCGCCAGCGTGCCGATCACCATCACAATATAGGTGAAGGGGATCTTGTCCTTGAGCCCGCCCATCTTGCGGATGTCCTGCTCGTGGTGCATCGCGTAGATCACCGAGCCCGAGCCCAGGAACAGCAGCGCCTTGAAGAAGGCGTGCGTGAACAAATGGAACATGCCGACGGAGTAAGCCCCCGCCCCCATCGCAACGAACATGTAGCCGAGTTGCGAACAGGTCGAATAGGCCACGATGCGTTTGATGTCGTTCTGCACGAGGCCGATGGTCGCCGCGAAGAACGCGGTGGTGGCACCGAAGAACATCACCACGGCCTGCGCGTTCGGCGCCAGCTCGAACAATGGCGACAACCGCGCCACCATGAAGACGCCGGCGGTCACCATGGTCGCGGCGTGGATCAGCGCGGAGACCGGCGTCGGGCCTTCCATCGCGTCCGGCAACCAGGTGTGCAGCAGGAACTGCGCGGACTTGCCCATCGCGCCCATGAACAACAGCAGGCAGGTCAGCGTCAGCGCGTCGGCATGCCAGCCAAAGAAATTGATGGTCTTGCCGACCTGCGCCGGCGCCCCCGCGAAGATCGTCTCGAAGTCGGTCGAGCCGACCAGCAGAAAGATCGCGAAAATGCCGAGCGCAAAGCCGAAATCGCCGACACGGTTGACCACGAACGCCTTGATTGCCGCGGCATTCGCCGAAGGCTTCTGGTACCAGAACCCGATCAGCAGATAGCTCGCGAGGCCGACGCCTTCCCAGCCGAAAAACAACTGCACCAGATTGTCCGATGTCACCAGCATCAGCATCGCGAAGGTGAACAGCGAAAGATAAGCAAAGAACCGCGGCCGGTTCGGGTCCTCGTCCATGTAGCCGATGGAATAGAGATGCACGAGCGAGGAGACGGTATTGACCACGACCAGCATGACCGCGGTCAGCGTGTCGACCCGCAGCGACCACGCGACCTGCAGGTCGCCCGAATTGATCCACGGGAACAGCGCAATCCGCACGTCGTGATGCATGAAGCCGACATCGACCAGCGCGACCCAGGACAGTGCCGCCGAAACCAGCAGCAATCCGGTGGTGATCAGCTCGGCAGCCCGCGATCCCGCCGCCGGCGGCTCCGCCGCATGATGGTCGTCATGGCCGTGATCGTCATGCGCATCCGACGCGTGGGCGTTTGACGCATGCACATCGGTGCCGTGGCCATGCACATCGTCATGGTGCTCGACCGTGTCGCCGCTCGGGTTGCGCGCATGCGCACCGAATATGGCGATCAACCCCGCAAGGATCGCGCCGATCAGCGGCAGAAAGACGATTGCCTGGATCATGTGACGCGCTAGCCCTTCATCAGATTGACGTCTTCAACCGCGATCGAGCCGCGGTTGCGGAAGTACACCACCAGCACCGCCAGGCCGATCGCCGCTTCCGCCGCAGCCACCGTCAGCACCAATAGCGCAAACACCTGGCCGACGATGTCGCCAAGGAAGGTCGAGAACGCCACCAGGTTGATGTTGACCGCAAGCAAGATCAGTTCGATCGACATCAGGATGACGATGATGTTCTTGCGGTTGAGGAAGATGCCGAGGATGCCGAGCGTGAACAGGATCGCGCCGACCGAGAGATAGTGTCCAAGCCCGATCGTCATTGCACCCACTCCGCAGCATCCGCGTCCTGCAAGCCCTGCCCCGCGGCAACCTTGCGCACGCTCATGGCGAGCTCGGGCGTGCGCGCGTTCTGCACATTGATGTCCTGCCGCTTGACGCTGACCTTGTGGCGCAGCGTCAGCACGATGGCGCCGATCATCGCAACCAGCAGCACCATGCCGGCGATCTGGAAGTAGTGGATGTATTTGGTGTAGAGCACGAGGCCGAGCGCCTCGGTGTTGCTGACATTGGTCGGGATCGCTGCCGTGATCGATTTGGCCACATCGGGATTGATGACCCAGCCGCCGCCGACCAGCAGCAATTCGGCGAGGAATATCGCACCGATCACAAGGCCGATCGGCAGATATTCCAGGAAGCCCTCGCGCAGTTCGACGAAATCGACGTCGAGCATCATGATCACGAACAGGAACAGCACCGCGACCGCGCCGACATAGACCACGATCAGGATCATCGCCAGGAATTCGGCGCCCATCAGCACGAACAGCCCGGATGCGTTGACGAATGCAAGGATCAGGAACAGCACGGAGTGCACGGGATTGCGCGACACAATCACCATCACCGCCGATGCCACGCAGACGCCTGCAAACAGATAGAAGAACAGCGCGGGAAGGATCATCGAACAGACTCCGTCATTCCGGGATGGTCCGAAGGACCAGACCCGGAATCTCGAGATTCCGGGTTCGCGCTTTGCGCGCCCCGGAATGACGTGGAGAGGTCCCGTAAAGTCATGCCCTCACCTCACCGGTACGGCGCGTCGAGTTCGATTGCTTTCGCAATCTCGCGCTCCCAGCGGTCGCCATTGGCGAGAAGTTTCGCCTTGTCATAATAGAGTTCCTCGCGGGTCTCGGTCGCGAATTCGAAATTCGGTCCCTCGACAATCGCATCGACGGGACAGGCTTCCTGGCACAGCCCGCAATAGATGCATTTCACCATGTCGATGTCGTAACGCACGGTGCGGCGGGTGCCGTCGTTGCGGCGCGGGCCGGCCTCGATGGTGATCGCCTGCGCCGGGCAGATCGCCTCGCACAGCTTGCAGGCGATGCAGCGCTCTTCGCCGTTGGGATAGCGGCGCAACGCATGTTCGCCCCGGAAGCGCGGCGAGATCGGCCCCTTCTCGAACGGATAGTTCAGCGTCGGCTTCGGCTTGAAGAAATAGCGCATGGCGAGAAAGAACGCCGATACGAACTCGGTCAAGAGAAGCGAGCGGGCTGTGGCGTTGATGTTGATACTCATAGCGACCTCATTTCGGTGCGAGCCCCGAAAATTGCAGCACGGCGGCGACGATGACCACCATCGCCAGCGACAGCGGCAGGAACACCTTCCAGCCGAGCCGCATCAGTTGATCGTAGCGGTAGCGCGGCACGATCGCCTTCGCCATCGCAAACATGAAGAACATGAAGAACACCTTGAGCACGAACCAGATCACCCCGGGCACCCAGGTGAACGGCGCATAGGGGATCGGCGGCAGCCAGCCGCCGAGGAACAGGATCGTCGCCAGCGCGCACATCGTGGTGATCGCGACATATTCGCCGAGCATGAACAGCAAATACGGCGTCGAACCGTATTCGGTCATGAAGCCCGCGACCAGTTCGGATTCAGCTTCCACGAGGTCGAACGGCGGACGGTTGGTCTCCGCCAGCGCCGACACGTAAAAGATCACGAACATCGGGAACAGCGGCAACCAGTACCAGCCAAGGAGACCGAGCTTGGTGTTCTGCGCCTCCACCACCGCCGAGAGGTTCAGCGAGCCCGCACACAGCAGGACGGTGATGATGACGAAGCCGATCGAGACCTCGTAGGACACCATCTGGGCCGCCGAGCGAAGGGCTGCGAGGAACGGGTATTTCGAGTTCGACGACCAGCCGGCCATGATGATGCCGTAGATCGACAGCGACGAGATCGCGAAAATATAGAGCACGCCGACATTGATGTCCGAGATCACCCAGCCGAGATCCATCGGGATCACGGCCCAGGCCGCGAGCGCCAGCACGCAGGACACCAGCGGTGCCAGCAGGAACACGCCCTTGTTGGCGCCGGAGGGAATGACCGGTTCCTTCAGCACGAACTTCAGCAGGTCGGCAAAGGATTGCAGCAGGCCCCAGGGGCCGACGACATTGGGTCCGCGTCGGATCTGCACCGCCGCCCAGATCTTGCGGTCGGCCAGCAGGATGTAGGCGATCGCGATCAGGAGCACCACGAGCAGGAGCACGCTCTGTGCGAGCATGACGATCAGCGGCCAGAGGAAGCCGGTCCAGAACGCGCTTGCGAAGAAATCAGCCATCAGGTCACGCTCACTCCGCCGCCGTCAGCATTTGCCCGGAGGCCAGGCGGGAGCATTCCGCCATCACCGCCGACGCGCGCGCGATCGGGTTGGTCAGGTAAAAGTCTTCAACGGCCGTCTTGAACGGCGCCTTCTCGACGTTGCCACCCCGGGCCGCCAGCGCCTTGATGTCGCCAGCGCCGCCGGCTTCGATCTGGTCGATGCGCATCAGATGGGGCACCGCCTTGAAGATCGCCTGCCGCAACGCTCCGAGCGAATCGTAAGGCAGCTTCTTGCCCAGAACGTCCGACAATGCACGGATAATCGCCCAGTCTTCGCGGGCCTCCCCCGGCGGGAATGCGGCGCGGTTGGCCATCTGCACCCGGCCTTCGGTGTTGACGTAGATACCGGACTTTTCGGTATAGGCCGCACCCGGCAGGATGACGTCGGCACGATGCGCGCCGCGGTCGCCGTGGGTGCCGATATAGACCACGAAGGTGCCCTCCGGCACCTTGACCTCGTCAGCGCCGAGCAGGAACAGGACATCGAGCGCGCCTGATGTCGTCATCTGTGCTGCGCTAAGGCCGCCTGCGCTGCGAGCAAATCCGATATCGAGCGCACCGACGCGTGAAGCCGTGTCGTGCAGAACGGCAAACCCGTTCCAGTCCGGCTTAACCGCGCCGACGTCGCTCGCAAGCTTGGCGGCGAGTGCGAGCACGGCGGCACCGTCTTGCCGCCGCAACGCGCCGGCGCCAACCAGCACGATCGGATGTTTCGCGGACTTCAGTACTTCGGCGAAGGAGTGCTTGCCGGCAGCCAGGTCGCTCAGCGACTCCGTGCCCGCGCCGAGATAATCGCAATCATAGGTCAGCTCGGCCTTGGCGCCGATCAGGCCGATCTTGAGTTGGCCGCTGCGCCACCGCTTGCGGATCCGCGCGTTGAGAACGGCGGCTTCCTTGCGCGGGTTGGAACCTACGATCAGCAAGGCATCGGCCTGCTCGATGCCGGCGATGGTCGGGTTGAAGATATAGGAACCGCGGCCGGCCTTGGCGTCGAAGGCGTCGCCGCCCTGGGTGACGACATTGGCGGAGCCACATTTCGCCAGCAGGTCCTTGAGTGCAAACATCTCCTCCACGGCGGCGAGGTCGCCGGCGATAGCGCCGATCCGCTTGCCGTCGATGCGGCCGGCCTTGGCGGCAATCGCCGCGAACACCTCTGACCACGACGCCGCGCGGAGCTGGCCGTTCTCGCGGATATAGGGGCGGTCGAGCCGCTGCGTGCGCAGGCCGTCGACGACATGGCGGGTCTTGTCGGAGATCCACTCCTCATTCACCGACTCATTGACGCGCGGCAGGATCCGCATCACCTCGCGGCCCCGGGTATCGACCCGGATCGCCGAGCCGACGCCATCCATCACATCGACCGACTGGGTCTTGCCGAGCTCCCACGGCCGCGCCGCGAACGCATACGGCTTCGAGGTCAGCGCACCGACCGGGCAGATATCGACCAGATTGCCCTGCAGTTCCGAAGTCAGCGCCGACTCCAGATAGGTGGTGATCTCCATGTCCTCGCCGCGGCCGGTCGCGCCCATTTCCGGCGCGCCGCAGATCTCGGCGGTGAAGCGGACGCAACGCGTGCACTGGATGCAGCGGTTCATCGAGGTCTTGACCAGCGCGCCCAGATATTTGTCCTCGACCGCGCGCTTGTTCTCGGCAAAACGGCTGGTGTCGACGCCATAGCCCATCGCCTGGTCCTGAAGGTCACACTCGCCGCCCTGGTCGCAGATCGGGCAATCCAGCGGGTGGTTGATAAGCAGGAATTCCATCACGCCTTCGCGCGCCTTCTTCACCATCGGCGAGCGCGTCGAGATTTCCGGCGGTTCGCCCTTGGGACCGGGACGGCAGTCGCGCACACCCCAGGCGCAGCTCGCCACCGGCTTCGGGCCGCCCTTCACCTCGACAAGGCACATCCGGCAATTGCCGGCGATCGACAAGCGCTCATGGTAGCAAAAGCGCGGAATTTCGGCGCCTGCGGCCTCACACGCCTGCAACAGCGTGAATTCCGCGGGAACATCGATCTCTTTGCCATCGACGATGAGTTTGGTCATTGCCTCAAGTCTTTCTCAACTTGCAGTCTGGAGCTGTCATGCCCGCCTTCTTGAGTTCCGAAGCGATCCATCGCTGTGTCTCGGTGCTGTAGGTTGCGATATAGGTCGGCTCCCGGACCATCTTTTCGCACAGAAACGGCAGATGTTCCCTCAAGTCGTAATCGCAGGTCGCCTGCCATTCGTTTCTGTTGTCGAACGCTGCAACGGCTTCCTCGCAGGCATACAGGAAATAGGAGACAAACGTCTCGTACTGGATAAATTCGTTCGGAGGGCCCGCCTTGAGCCGATCGAGATCAGGCTTGGCGTATTGCGGGTGCTTGAATTCCAGATCGTTGTAAGCCTGATAGATCTGCCGCGCCCCTGCCTGATGGGCGTTCTTTGCCAGGACGTTGACCTGTATCAGGATCGCAAGGAAACCGAACAGCGCCACAACCGCCTGCGCGATCTGGCCCACTGTCCCGTATTTCTGCCACCAGGCAACCCGTTGCGCCATCGACGTTACTCCGCCGCGACCATATGCGCCGGGTCGAGAATGCCGACGTCATCGACATCCGCCTTGTGCGAATACTGGTCGATGCGTTCTTCGATCTCGTGACGGAAATGCGCGATCAGGCCCTGGATCGGCCACGCTGCGGCATCGCCGAGCGCGCAGATGGTGTGGCCTTCGACCTGCTTTGTCACTTCCAGCAGCATGTCGATCTCGCGCTTGTGGGCGCGGCCTTCGGCCATCCGCGTCAGCACCCGCCACATCCACCCCGTGCCTTCCCGGCAAGGTGTGCACTGGCCGCAGCTCTCGTGCTTGTAGAAATAGGAAATCCGCGCGATCGCCCGGATCAGGTCGGTCGACTTGTCCATCACGATGACGGCGGCGGTGCCGAGGCCGGAGCGCAGCTTGCCCAGGCTGTCGAAATCCATCGGCGTATCGATGATCTGTTCCGCCGGCACCATGCGTACCGACGAACCGCCAGGGATCACCGCCTTGAGATTGTCCCAGCCGCCGCGAATGCCGCCGCAATGGCGTTCGATCAGTTCGCGGAACGGAATGCCCATCGCCTCTTCGACATTGCAGGGGCGCTCGACATGGCCGGAGATACAAAACAGCTTGGTGCCGACATTGTTGGGCCGGCCGATCGCCGCGAACCAGGCAGCGCCGCGCCGCAGGATATCCGGCGCCACCGCAATCGACTCGACGTTGTTCACCGTGGTCGGACAGCCATAGAGCCCGACATTGGCCGGGAATGGCGGCTTCAGCCTCGGCTGACCCTTCTTGCCTTCGAGGCTTTCCAGGAGCGCGGTCTCTTCGCCGCAGATATAGGCGCCGGCGCCGTGCGCCACGTAGAGATCGAACGGCCAGCCGTTGACGTTGTCCTTGCCGATCAATTTTGCCTCATAGGCCTGATCGACGGCGGCTTGCAGATGCTCGCGTTCGCGAATGAATTCGCCGCGCACATAGATGTAGCAGGCATGCGCGTTCATCGCGAAGCTCGCGAGCAGGCAACCCTCGACCAACAGATGCGGATCGTGCCGCATGATTTCGCGGTCCTTGCAAGTGCCGGGCTCGGACTCGTCCGCATTGACCACGAGGTAACTTGGCCGGCCGTCGGTCGATTCCTTCGGCATGAACGACCATTTCAGCCCGGTCGGAAATCCGGCCCCGCCCCGCCCGCGCAGGCCCGAGGCCTTCATCTCGTTGATGATCCAGTCGCGGCCCTTGTCGATGATCGCCTTGGTGCCGTCCCAGGCACCGCGGCGGCGCGCGCCCTCGAGGCCCCAGTCGTGGAGGCCGTAGAGGTTCTTGAAGATACGATCCTTGTCGTCGAGCATGAGGTTAAGGCTTCCCTCTCAGCGATTGGACTGCATGTAGGCGAGACCGGCGGCGCATCCGCCAAACGTCAGCGCCCACAACAGGCTGGATTCAAGTGTCGCACTCAGCGCGTAGCGCTGCAGCAGGAAAATGAATGCGGCTGCCGCGACGGCGTGCAGAGCGATATAGCGCCAATGTCGCATCGGTCCCGCACTCCCCCTGATATCGCCCGCGCGATCCCCGTTCATGTGGTTTCCTTCAGCGTGGTCGGACCCCCCACCGGCGCCGAGAACTGGCGGTCGACCTGCGGTCCGGGCTTCGGCGGATTGCCGGAGGCAAAACCGTCCAGCACCTTGCCGAAGCTTTCCTTGGTCAGGTCCTCGTAGGTGTCCTTCCAGATCAGCACCATCGGCGCATTCACGCAGGCGCCGAGACATTCGACCTCTTCCCAACTGAAATTGCCGTCCTCGGACAGATGGAAGGGATCGTGATGGATGCGGTGCTGGCACACCTCGATCAGATCGCCGGCGCCGCGCAGCCGGCATGGCGTGGTGCCGCAGACCTGAACATGCGCCTTCTTGCCGACAGGCTGCAACTGAAACATCGTATAGAACGTCGCAACTTCCAGCACGCGGATGTAGGGCATCTCCAGCAAATCCGCGACCGCGCGGATCGCGGCTTCCGACACCCAGCCCTCATGCTGTTCCTGGACGCGCCACAGGATCGCGATGACCGCGGAAGCCTGACGTCCCGGCGGATATTTTGCGATCTGCGCTTTCGCCCAGGTGAGATTCTCCTCCGAGAACGTGAAGTTCGCGGGCTGCAGTTCCTTCGGTGCGAGGCGGCGGACGGACATTGTCTCTCAGTCTCTCATTGCATGCGACGCGCAGCGTTCGCGTTCAGGGCGCGAATCCGGTCCTGCCAGAAGGCGCTTGCGGTACCGAATACGTTATAACCGACGTGGGTGGAAACCTTGATGCGATCGAGGATGGACAGCTCGGTCACGGTCTCCAGCCGGTTGCTGCGGGGATCGTAGACGATCAGCTTGAGCGGCGTCTGCTCGAGGATAAAGCGCGATACCGTATGGTCGGGATCGTTGCCGTGCTCCTCGCACAACAACACGCTGTCGCCCTGCAACAGCCGCATGCCGCCCTTGATGGCTTCGATCTCGACGCCTTCGACATCGAGCTTGATCAGGAATTTCCCGCCGGCGCTAAGCTTGCCGTCATCCAACAGGTTATCGAGCGCGATCACCGGCACCTCCTCACCGCCGTCCGCCGTGGCGCCGGCGATGCTGAACGCCTCATGTTTGGTGCCGGACAGCCGCGCGGTGCCGCGCGACGCGCCGATCGCGCATTTCATCGCTTCAAAGCGGTTGCCGTTGATCGCGGCGTTGTTCGCAAGCTTGGCGAAATTCTGCGACGACGGCTCGATCGCGATCGCCTTGTGCGCGCCGTAGGGCGCGCTCGAAACCAACACCGACCAGTAGCCGTAATTGGCACCGCAATCGAGCAGCGTATAGTCGACGTCGACGGAGGCCCGAAACAGCAATTCCAGTTCGTTTTCATAGGAGAACGACCGGTTGAGCAGCTTGCTCCAGTAGCCGTCGCCATAAGGAAACGCGAAGGTCGCGTCGGCATTGAGCTTGATCGCGATGTCGCGCTCGGGCAGCGTCCTGCGCAGCAGATTGGCGCAGCCGTTGTAGCCGCGATGGGAAAAATGCGACGATATTTTCGAACCCGTCGAAAGCGCCAGCGCAGCCGTCCGTTCCCACAGGTTAGCCCCTTCAAGAGCTCCCGAGACCCGGTCAAACTGGATTGGCGGCATCGCCATCACCGGTCGACCTCTCCGAACACGATGTCGAGGGAGCCGAGGATGGCGGAAACGTCGGCCAGCAAATGGCCCCTGCAGATGAAGTCCATCGCCTGCAGATGTGCAAAGCCAGGCGCGCGGATCTTGCATTTGTAGGGCTTGTTGGTGCCATCGGCGACCAGATAGACGCCGAATTCGCCCTTCGGAGCCTCGACCGCGGCGTAGACCTCGCCGGCCGGCACATGGAAGCCTTCGGTGTAGAGCTTGAAGTGATGGATCAGCGCTTCCATGGAGCGCTTCATCTCACCGCGACGCGGCGGGAAAATCTTGTTGTCCTCGACCGCCACTGGTCCCTGCCCGTCCGGGGCGCGCAGTTTGGCGATACACTGCTTCATGATGCGCACGGACTGACGCATCTCCTCCATGCGGATGCAGTAGCGATCGTAGCAGTCGCCGTTCTTGCCGATCGGAATATCGAAGTCCATCTCGGCGTAGCATTCGTAAGGCTGCGCCTTGCGCAGATCCCAGGCGGCGCCGGAGCCGCGCACCATCACGCCGGAAAAACCCCACTCCCAGGCCTGCTTCAGCGAAACCACGCCGATGTCGACGTTGCGCTGCTTGAAGATGCGGTTGCCGGTGAGCAGCGTTTCGAGATCGGCCACGACCTGCAGGAACGGATCGCACCAGGCATCGATATCGTCGATCAGTTTTGGCGGCAGATCCTGGTGCACGCCGCCAATCCGGAAATAGGCCGCATGCATGCGCGAGCCGGAGGCGCGCTCGTAAAACACCATCAGCTTTTCGCGCTCTTCAAAGCCCCACAGCGGCGGGGTCAGCGCGCCGACGTCCATCGCCTGCGTGGTGACATTGAGCAGATGCGACAGGATGCGGCCGATTTCGCAATAGAGCACGCGGATCAGTTGGCCACGGCGCGGCACCGATATGCCAAGCAGCTTTTCCGCCGCGAGGCAAAACGCGTGCTCCTGATTCATCGGCGCGACGTAATCGAGCCGGTCGAAATACGGGATCGCCTGCAGGTACGTCTTGTGCTCGATCAGCTTCTCGGTGCCGCGATGAAGCAGCCCGATATGCGGATCGACGCGAGCAACGACTTCGCCGTCGAGTTCAAGCACTAGACGAAGCACGCCATGGGCTGCGGGATGTTGCGGCCCGAAGTTAATGGTGAAGTTGCGGAGGTTCTGCTCGTTCATGGTCAGACTTTCGGTCCCGCCTTCTCGTCCCCGGGCAGCACAGGATAGTCAGCCCCCTCCCACGGAGACAGGAAGTCGAACTTGCGGAATTCCTGATTGAGGCGGACCGGCTCGTAGAGCACCCGCTTCTCCTGGTCGTCGTAGCGCACCTCGACGAAGCCCGTGAGCGGAAAATCCTTGCGCAGTGGATGACCGTCGAAACCATAATCGGTCAACAGCCGCCGCATGTCGGGATGGCCGATGAAGATCACGCCATAGAGGTCGTAGCACTCGCGCTCGAACCAGTCGGCGCCAGGAAACTCCTCGATGATCGAGGGCACCTGCGTCGTCTCGTCGGCTTCAGCCCGCAAACGGATGCGCGCATTCAGCGTCGGCGACAGGAAGTGATAGATCACGTCGAAACGCTTCTCGCGGCCGGGATAATCGACCGCGGTGATGTCGATGAAGCTGACAAAGCGCAGGGCCGGATCGTCGCGCAAGAATTTCACGACTTCGACGATCTTGCCGGCGTGCACCGTGACGTTGAGTTGATTGAACGCCACGACATGTTCGGTCGCGGCGCCCGGAAGCGCGCTAACGATCGTCTGCCCCAGGGCGTCGAGCCTGCCGTCGTCCATTTCCAGAAACCTTAGCGTTCGATGGTGCCGGTGCGCCGGATCTTCTTCTGCAGCAGCAGCACGCCATACAGCAGCGCTTCCGCGGTCGGCGGGCAGCCGGGCACATAGATGTCGATGGGCACGATGCGGTCGCAGCCGCGCACCACCGAATACGAATAGTGATAGTAGCCGCCGCCATTGGCGCACGACCCCATCGAGATGACGTAGCGCGGCTCCGGCATCTGATCGTAGACCTTGCGCAGCGCCGGCGCCATCTTGTTGGTCAAGGTGCCCGCAACGATCATCACGTCGGACTGCCGCGGCGAGGCACGCGGCGCGAAACCAAAGCGCTCGACGTCGTAGCGCGGCATCGACACCTGCATCATCTCGACCGCGCAACATGCGAGGCCGAAGGTCATCCACATCAGCGATCCCGTCCGCGCCCAGGTGATCAGGTCGTCGGTGGCAGCGACGAAAAAGCCCTTGTCGGACAATTCGTGATTGACCTCGAGGAAGTACGGATCATTGGCGCCGACCGGCTTGCCGGTCGCGGGGTCGAGGATGCCGGTCGCGGCCGGCGCGACCGCGAATCCTCCTGGTCTGGTAGCCGGGCTCAATCCCATTCGAGCGCGCCTTTCTTCCATTCATAGGCAAAGCCGACGGTCAGGACGGCCAGGAAAACGATCATCGACCAGAAGCCCGTCGCGCCGAGCTTTCCGAATGCCACCGCCCACGGGAACAGGAACGCCACTTCTAGATCGAAGATGATGAACAGGATCGCCACCAGATAAAAACGAACGTCGAACTTCATGCGGGCGTCGTCAAAAGCGTTGAATCCGCATTCATAAGCCGAGAGCTTTTCCGGGTCGGGCTGCTGGAATGCGACCAGAAACGGAGCGATCAGCAACGCCAGGCCGATCAGGCTTGCTACCCCTATAAACACCACAAGTGGCAGATAGTTCTGGAGAATGCCGGTCATCGGCGCTGCCTTTTCCGGCGGTTCAGACCGCCGCAGATTCGTTAATTGGAATTATTCTGAGGCTTAGCGCAGCGCAACAAGGGGCGCAAGACAAGCTATTTTTACGCCGTCCAGGGCATGGGATAAGCCGGATCAGGCATCCGCCGCGGAGCCGACCAAGACCACCTGCGAGGTCTGGTTTGCCGGAGTGGAATGGGCTTGGCGGCCGGCTTGAGACCATGCTTGGCGCGCCGGTGTTCGCGGGCGAAAAGGTCGATTCGCGGCGGACGATTGGTCGCGTTGCCCACCGCATTTCTTGGCGATCCCCGCGGATTTCCAGCTCGCGGGCGGGACGAAACCATTTTGGGGAACCTACGAAACCATCCTGAAACAGACGCGGGGTATCCATCTTGCCAACAAAGCGGCGGCCAGCACGCCCAGGAGGCTTCGATGAACCACTCAATTCACTCTGCGGACCGCAGCACCCACCTGAAAATCGTGGTTGTAGCGCTTGTGGCCGGCATTGCGGTGGCGGCTGTCGGAATTTCTGCCCGCACAAGCTCCGACAGCAACCAGACTGCCCAGGTCATCAAAGCAGGCAAGCCGGTGGCTGTGACCAGTTCGGGCGCGTCGGTGGTCCGGTAAACCAGTTCTCAGCTAAAACGTATTCGGGATTGCGGCCGCCTCCGGGCGGCCTTTTGTTTGCCCATCGCCGCGTCGGATGCAGCGTGACGCGGCGATGGCCCGGCGCAGACCAGCGGCTCCGGGATTAAACGCGTGCCCTACTGCTTATCGAACGGAATATATTGCTGATACTGCTTCGGCACCGAGCTGCGATAGCGCGCGGGAACGGTGCCACGGTCGATGGACCTATCGACCTCCTGCTGCCTGGTCATCTTCTTTGCAGCCTTCTTTTTCTTCGGCTCCTTCACCGGCTCAGCCGCAGTCGTCGCTGCCGTTCCCGCGGCCGGCGCTGGCGTTGTGGTTGCTGCCGGCGCCGCGGGCGTCGCAGGAGCCGCTGCCGGCGCTGTGGTCGTCCCCGGTCCCGTGCTCGGCGTGTTCTGAGCCAGTACGATGCTTGCCGAGGACATCAACGTGACCGCCGCTGCGGCCATCACAATGCGAGAAAATCTTTGCATACAAAACTCCAATGTTGTCCGGCCTGAAATACAGTGAACGTAATCCCGCGGCATTACCTCGCGCAAGCGCGCGCTCAACCGTATTCCGATCGCGGCCCCTCACGCCTTCCAGCAATCGCCCCAGCGGATGCGCACGGCCGCGCAAAGGTCCCGAGACCACGCCAATCAATTGGTCATAGACGGGTCAGCGCCGAAGGGGCGGCCCTCAGGTGGTTCATTGTCGTTGGCGATGTTGGATTCTGGCGATGTCCTGGGGACACCAAGGCTGCGCTAAGCCATTCATGGAATGGCGCGAGAGACGGGACTCGAACCCGCGGCCTCCGCCGTGACAGGGCGGCGCTCTAACCAACTGAGCTACTCCCGCGGACGCCGTAATCTGACACTGATCCGCAGAGAAGTGAGGGCTTAAAGCGCCGCCCCCTTTTAGTCAAGGTGTTGCGAAACCCCTTGTCAGTTGGGCATTTCCGGGCCATCGATGCAAATAATGGCCTGTTTATCGGCAAAACAGCGTAGTCAGGCGCCCCCCGAATCGTTTAAGGCCTGATACGTCTTAGGTTCCGAAGCCATTAACAACGAGGAGGGCCAAACATGGCGAAGAAGGCAGCGACCCCGACGACCGTGACGCTCAAGCATCTCGCAGCGGCAATCGCCGATGAACAGGAACTGTCCAAGAAGCAGGCTGAGGCCATTCTGAACGATATGGTCGCCCGCATCACCAAGCACCTCAAGAAGGGTGAGCGCATCCGCATCGTCGGTCTCGGCATCCTCCAGGTCCGCAAGCGCGCCGCCCGCATGGGCCGCAACCCGGCCACGGGCGAGGCGATCCACATCAAGGCCAGCAAGAAGGTCGCCTTCCGCGCGGCCAAGGAGCTGAAGGAAGCCGTCTGACAAGACGCGTTTCCGTCCGACTTTGCGTCATCCCGGCGCGGTGTACGCGGCCCCCGGGATGAAGCCCTCAACATGCGGCGCCGTATCGATCTCAACCAGAAGTTTCGAAGCCTCTGGCCAAATCCAGATTGGCGCGCACGAGACTTCGCAATGATCCGTTTGACGGTAGGGCTTCTCTTCGCGGGGCTGGCTGGCCCTTTCGGGCCCGCGTTTTATGAGCGCTACTGGCGAGGGCCGGATCGTTTCAACGCACTCGGCCGCTGCTATGATGCACCAGCCTCACAGGCTTTTGCCTTGCCATAGCGACGGATCTGTTGATCCCGTCACGCCGAAGCTAGATTTAGGTGCGCGGGGCCCAGGAACCGCGCTCCCGGCAAGCCGCCCCGAATTGGTTCGGCACAACGCGCCGGCCATGAGGGACACATGACTTCCATCAGGTTCACCCACACCGTCACCGAGCGCTTCCTGCGCTACGTCGTCATCGACACCCAGTCCGACCCCACTTCGTCGACCTGCCCATCCACCGAGAAGCAAAAAGACCTCGGCCGCCTGCTCGCACGCGAACTCCAGGCCATGGGAATTCGCGACGCTCATCTCGACGAATATGGCTACTTCTACGCCACCATCCCGGCAAACACGGACAAGGACGTCCCGGTCATCTGCTTCTGCTCGCACATGGACACCTCGCCGGACTGCACCGGCAAGGACGTCAAGCCGCAGATCGTGCGGAATTATCGCGGCGGCGACATCGTGCTGCCAGGCGACCCGACGCAGATCATCCGCGCCAGCGAGCATCCGGCATTGGCGGACCAGATCGGCCACGACATCATCACGACCGACGGCACAACACTGCTCGGCGCTGACAACAAAGCGGGCCTTGCCGAGATCATGGATGCGGCGCGGTTCGTGATCGAAAATCCGCAGATCAAGCACGGCACCATCAAGATACTGTTCACGCCTGACGAGGAGATCGGCCGCGGCGTCGACAAAGCCGATTTGCGAAAGCTCGGCGCCGATTTTGCGTACACGATCGACGGCGAGACTGCGGGAAATATCGAGGACGAAACCTTCTCGGCCGATGCCGCCACCATCACCATCGAAGGCGTCAGCACCCATCCCGGCTTCGCCAAAGGCAAGATGGAGCACGCGATCAAGATCGCCGCCGCCATCGTCGATCGCTTGCCGAAAGACAGCTGCTCGCCGGAAACCACCGAGGGCAAGCAGGGCTTCTTGCATCCGATCGGCATCAACGGCGCACTGGAAAAAACCACGCTCGGCTTCATCGTGCGTGATTTCACCGACGAAGGGCTGAAACAGAAGGAAGCCTTGCTGGAAGGCATCGTCAAAGAGGTGATGAAGGGCTTTCCACGCTCGACCTACCGGCTGGAGATCAAACCGCAATACCGCAACATGAAGCAGGTGATCGACCGTCACCCCGGGATCGTCGACAACGCCGTGGAGGCGATCCGCCGTGCCGGCCTCAAGCCGGTGAGAAGCTCGATCCGCGGCGGTACCGACGGCTCGCGGCTGTCGTTCATGGGGCTGCCCTGCCCCAACATTTTCGCCGGCGAGCACGCGTTCCATTCGCGGCAGGAATGGGTCAGCATTCAAGACATGGAAAAGGCCGTGCAGACCATCGTCCATCTCGCGATGATCTTCGAGGAGCGTGCGTAAGATCGAAGAAACGTTGTCTGCGGCCCGACCGGATCACCGCGATACCAACGTCTGAACTCAGGAAGCGGACGCCGTCACGATCCAGATGGAAGCCGGCAACGACACCGCCTGCCCGCTGGCGAAAGGTGCAAGTGTCTCGCGTATCGAATGCTTGGCGGCGGCGCGGATGTCGGCCGGCTGATCCTCCAGCGCACGCGCGGTCGGGCCGATCTGGAGCGCGGCTTCGACCGCAGCGTCAAGGCCGCGGCCAGTCGCGATATCGAGCGAGAGATCGCATCGCTCCATCGCTATCCCCCGAAATCCTGCCTCGCCAAGCACGCGGCGCACGCGCTCTTCGGATGCAAAGGCGAACGGCCCGGGATCTTCCGGTCCAACTTGCGGCAGCCTGGGCGCGTGTTGGTAGACCGCCTGCAGCGGCGCCATCATCCACGGGTTATCGCGCGGTTCGCGCCAGCAGGCGAATGCCAGCCGCCCTGATGGCCGCAGGGCCCGGCGCATATTAGCGAAAGAAACCGCAGGCTCAGCAAAGAACATCACGCCGAACCGCGACGCCAGGAGATCGGTACCCGATGGCTCGAACGGATACACCGTGGCGTCCGCAAGCACGAAATCGACCGGCAGACCAGCTGGCGCCATCTGCCGGGCCCGGGCCAGCATCGGCGCCGAGATGTCGATGCCGGTGACATGACCGGTCGGGCCAACCCGTTTCGCGAGCGCTACCGTCGTGGCGCCGCAGCCGCAGCCGACATCGATAACCCGCTCACCCGCGCTGGCTTTGGCCCGCTCGATCAGGATGTCGGCGACCGGCGCCAGCATGATGTCCTGATCGTGCTGGCGATCGGTCCAGCGCTGTCCATTCGGACCGTTCCAATACGCAATCTGATCGGCGTTCCGATCGTGGCCTGTCGGTGCTTCCATCATATCTAGATCAGCGATTTTGAAATTCGAATCATATCAAGCGGCCTTGTCAAGTTTGTAGGTCCAAGTGTGGACGACGGGATCGCGATTGAAGAAGTCGA
>LNAP01000272.1_pt1 | contig 58421 bp, 49 predicted proteins | sample 602601 | NCBI WGS metagenome assembly LNAP01 (sample SAMN02440304, study PRJNA202911) | soil metagenome | biome: Subtropical and temperate rainforests or woodlands; isolation source: soil samples (1 kg each in a 20% v/v slurry with milli Q water) were... ...
ATCGGCGCCCGGCTGGCGCGGCTCGCCGGCAAGGTCCAGGTGATGGCGGTGACGCACGCGCCGCAGGTCGCCGCCCGCGCCGACCAGCACCTGCTGATTTCCAAGGATGCGCTCGACAAGGGCAAGCGCGTCGCCACCCGCGTCAACGCGCTCGCCGCCGATCACCGCCGCGAAGAAATCGCCCGCATGCTGGCGGGCGCGGAGATCACCGCGGAAGCGAGGGCGGCGGCGGAACGATTGCTGCGCGCGGCGACGGCGTGACCTCTCGTGTCCCGGACGCGGTGCAGCGCTCTTCGCGCTGCGCCGCCGAGCCGGGACCCATATCGGTGCCGAGCGTGTCATGGACCCCGGATCAGCAGCGCACCGCTTCGCGCTGCGCAGCGTCCGGGGAACGTCGGTTTGTGAAGCTTTTCTCTAAACCAACTTCATCGTAATCACTATCTATGGCCAAGACAGCGAAGACAAAAACACTCACCGACGTCGCCGCTCTCACCAAGGCCCAGGCCAAGGTCGAGCTGATGCGGTTGGCGCTGGAGCTCGAGGGGCACGACAAGCGCTATTATCAGGACGACGCGCCGACCGTTAGCGACGCCGAATATGACGCGCTGCGCCAGCGCTTCAACGCCATCGAAAAGCGCTTTCCGGAATTCGTCAGCAGCGATTCGCCGTCGCAGAAAATCGGCGCACAGCCGTCTGGACGTTTTGCAAAAGTCCAGCACGCGGTGCCGATGCTCTCGCTCGACAATGCCTTTGCGGAAGCGGACGTGCTCGACTTCGTTGCGCGTATCCGCCGTTTCCTCAAGCTCGGCGAGGACGACAAGATCAGCTTTTCCGCCGAGCCGAAGATCGACGGGCTCTCGATGTCGCTGCGTTACCAGGACGGCGAACTGGTCACCGCTGCGACGCGCGGCGACGGCGCGGTGGGCGAGGATGTCACCGCCAATATTCGCACGCTCGAAGACGTCCCGAAGAAACTCAAAGGCCGCAACCTGCCTGAAATCTGCGAGGTGCGCGGCGAAGTCTACATGACCAAGCACGCGTTTCTCGCGCTCAACGAGCGGCAGAAGGCCGCCGGCGACACCATCTTTGCCAATCCGCGCAACTCCGCGGCAGGCTCGTTGCGCCAGAAGGACCCATCCATCACCGCCTCGCGCCCGCTCGGCTTCTTCGCCTATGCCTGGGGCGAGATGAGCACGATGCCGGCCGAGACCCAGCACGGCATGATCAGCTGGTTCGAGCGTTGCGGCTTCAAGACCAATCCGCTGACCCGGCTTTGCCACTCGGTCGAGCAACTGCTCGCCTTCCACCGCGAGATCGAAACGCAGCGATCGCATCTCGACTACGACATCGACGGCGTGGTCTACAAGATCGACCGCATCGATTGGCAGGAGCGGCTCGGCTTCGTGTCGCGTACGCCGCGCTGGGCGATCGCGCACAAGTTTCCGGCCGAGCGCGCCACGACCGTGCTTAGGGATATCGAGATCCAGGTCGGCCGTACCGGCTCGTTCACGCCGGTCGGCAAGCTCGAGCCGATCGGGGTCGGCGGCGTCATCGTGCAGAACGCGACGCTGCACAATGAGGACTACATCAAGGGTATCGGCGGCGACGGCGAGCAATTGCGCGAGGGCCGCGAAATCATGATTGGCGATACCGTCATCGTCCAGCGCGCCGGTGACGTCATTCCGCAAATCGTCGATGTGGTGCTGGCGAAGCGGCCGAAGAACGCCAGGTCGTTCCATTTTCCCAAGAAATGTCCGTGCCCGCTGCACACCGACGTGGTGCGCGAGGAGACCGCGACCGGCGAGGAGGGCGCCCGCGCCCGCTGCACCGGCGAGTTCGCCTGTCCATTCCAGAAGATCGAGCACTTGAAGCTGTTCGTCTCGCGCCGCGCCTTCGACATCGACGGGCTCGGCGAAAAACAACTGCAGTTTTTCTTCGACCAGGGATGGGTGAAGGAGCCGGCCGATATCTTCACGCTGGAGGCGCGCAACGCAAAACTCAAGCTGGAGGAAATCGAAGGCTACGGCCAGACCTCGGTGCGCAATCTGTTTGCCGCCATCGAGCAGCGGCGCAGGATCGCGCTGGAGCGTTTCATCTATTCGCTCGGCATGCGTCACGTCGGCGAGACCACAGCGCTGGCGTTGGCCCGCGGCTACGGCTCGTGGCAGTCATTTCACGACGCCTGCCTGAAGGTCACCAAGGGCGACGAGGAGGCCATCGCCGAGATGGACGCACTCGACCAGATCGGCGATACCGTGATCAGGAGCGTCGCCGCGTATTTCGGCGAGAGCCACAATCGCGGCATCGTCGAGCGGCTGACGCGGGAAGTCACCATCCTCGACGCCGAAAAGCCGAAGAGCAATTCGGCGATTGCCGGCAAGACCGTCGTCTTCACGGGTTCGCTGGAGAAGATGACGCGCGACGAAGCCAAGGCCATGGCTGAGCGTCTCGGCGCCAAGGCTTCCGGTTCGGTGTCGAAAAAGACCGATTACGTGGTCGCAGGTCCCGGCGCCGGCTCGAAACTCAACGAGGCGAAGAAGCACGGCGTCGCGGTGCTGACCGAGGACGAGTGGCTGAAGCTGGTCGGGGGGTGAGGTAAGGCGTTAGCTTAACAACAGTCTGTCCACATGTACGGCGTCATCACCCGCGAAAGCGGGTGATCCAGTATTCCACAGGCGGTTGTAGTTGAATCGAGAGGCCGCGGCGTACTGGATCGCTCGCTTTCGCGGGCGATGACACCATTGTTGGAACGACGGCTGTCGTTTAGACTAGACACGCGAGCAGCGCTCGCTCGCGCCCCCCTAAATCATCCCCGACTCTTCCTCCTCCGCCTTTTCGATCAACTCCTCGCTGACCACGACGTCGTGGCGCGGAATAATGAAAATCATCGTTGCGGCGCAGGCGGCCGATAGAACGACGATGGCAATGTTGATCGGCACTGGCGTTGCAAAATGGCCGCCGAGATAGGCGCCGAATTGCGAGACCAGCGCGCCCAGGCCCATCTGCAGGAATCCCATTGCGCCGGAGGCGGTGCCGGCGGCGTCGGGGCGGACGCTGACGGCGCCGGCGGCTGAGTTCGACATCACGAAGGCATTGGCGAACATCACGATCATCTGGGTGCCGAACAGCCATGCCGGCGCCTGGTTGAGCCCGGTGACGCCCCAGACGAGATTCAGTGCGGCGCCCAGAAATTGCAGCGCCAGCCCGAACCAGATCAGTCTTTCCAGCGAATGCCGCGGCGCGAAGCGTATGCAGAACAGGTTGCCGACGAGATAGGCAAGCCCGGTCGTGGCGAACCATGCGCCATATTCGGCGGAGGAGCGGCCCATCTGCGTCACCACGATGTAGGGCCCGCCGCCGGCGAAGGCGAAGATGATCTGCGAGGCCAGCACCTGGCACAGCACATAGCCGATGAAGGCGCGGCTGGTGAGGAGACTGCCGACATCGCCGCGAAATCCGCCGGCTGCGGTGCGGCCGCGCCGCGTCTCCGGCAGCGCGACGGCGATCGCCACCGCGATCACGATGGATGCGGCGGTGATGACATAGAAGATCGCGCGCCAGCCAAAGGCGATCTCCAGCAAGCCGCCGGTCAGCGGGCTCAGCATCTGCGCGATCATCATGACCGCGATCACGAGGCTGATCATGGAACTGATGCGGTCGCGGCTGTAGAGATCGCGGATGATGGCGCGACTCACCACCATGCCGGTGGCGCCGCCCAGTGCCTGCAGGAAGCGTGCTGCTATCAATTGCGGCAGGGTCTGCGCAAAAATGCAGCCGACACTCGCCACGACCATCAGCCCGAGCCCGGCGAGCAGCACCGGGCGGCGGCCGAACTTGTCCGATAGCGGCCCCATGATGATCTGCGAGCAGGCGATGCCGACCATGAAGAGCGACACCGTCATCTGCGCGATCGAGATGTCGCGCCCGAACGTCGTGGCCAGCACCGGCAGCGCCGGCACCAGCATATACAGCGAAATCGGCGCAACGCCCGTCATTGCGACGAGCAGCAACAGCATGAACCGGGAAGTCGCGTTGGTCGCGGTCTCAGGCGGCTTGCGGGTCACCCCGTGCATTGTGGTCCGATCCGATTTCGTAAGACCGGACCATAGCGTTATCTTTCAGCGGGAATACGGGCGTTTCGGAATACGGCTATTCCGTTTTCGGGAGGCGGAGTTAAGTAACGTGTCCGAGCACCGCGCAACACACACCGATGTCGTCACCCGCCACCGGGTCGGCGCAACGCGCCGCCCGATGACAGGCTCCGGCGGGTGATCCAGTATTCCAGAGGAGGGTGTGATTCAATCGAGAAGCCGCGGCGTACTGGATACCCGCGTGCGCGGGTATGACGGCCTTTGTTGAGGCAATATTTGCATACGCCAGCGAAGGCGGTTCTTCGCTGCTACAACGACAGCGGTGCTGTCGCAGCATCCAGCCACAGCTTGGTCGCCTCATCGAGATGCGGGCGGACGGCGTGGCGGACCCGCTCATGATATTCGTTGAGCCAGCTCAGTTCGCCTCCATCGAGCATGTTGAGGTCGATCAGGCGGCGGTCGATCGGCGCCAGCGTCAGCGTCTCGAACGCGTTCATCGGCTTCTCGGCGCCAGCAATGTCTGCGGCAACCACCAGTTCGAGATTCTCGATCCGGATGCCGAAACCGTCGGTCTTGTAGTAGCCGGGCTCGTTGGACAGGATCATGCCGCGCCTCAACGGCGTGGTGCCGAGTTTTGAAATCCGCGCCGGGCCCTCATGCACGGAGAGATAGCTGCCGACGCCGTGGCCGGTGCCGTGATCGAAATCGATGCCGGCCTGCCAGAGGAATTGCCGCGCCAGCGTGTCGATCTGCGCGCCGGTGGTGCCGTCGGGGAATACCGCGCGCGCGATCGCGATATGGCCGCGCAGTACGCGGGTGAAGCGGTCGCGCATTTCCGGGCTCGGCTCGCCGATCGCGATGGTACGGGTGACGTCGGTGGTGCCGTCTTCATATTGCGCGCCGGAATCGATCAGCAGCAGATCGCCGGGCGCAATCCGCCGGTTGCTCTTGCGGGTAACGCGGTAATGCACGATGGCGCCGTTCGGCCCGGTGCCGGCGATGGTCGGAAACGAAACGTCCTTCAGCGCGCCGGTATCGCGGCGGAAGGTCTCCAGCGCCTCGACCGTGTCGATCTCGGTCAGCGCGCCGGACGGCGCTTCGCGGTCGATCCAGGCCAGGAATCTCGCCAGCGCCACCGCATCGCGCCGATGCGCCGTCCTGGTGCCTTCGATCTCGGTGGCGTTCTTGACGGCTTTCAGCAGGCTCACCGGATCGTTGCCGCGCACGACCTTGCCGCCGGCGCCGCCGATCAGGCGGCTCAGCGCATCGGCGGCCGTCGCACTGTCGAGGGCGATCGATGCGCCGCGCCGGGCAAGTTCGGTGAGCTTTGGCGTCAGCGCATTCGGCTCCTCGACATCGGCGGATTGTTCGAGATGGTCGCGCGCGCTGTTGGATAGTTTGCGGTGATCGATGAACACGGTGGGGCGGCCGTCCTTCGGCACCAGCGCATAGGACAGCGGCAGCGGCGTATGCGAGACGTCGGCGCCGCGGATGTTGAAGGTCCAGGCCACCGCATGCGAGTCCGACAGCACCAGCGCATCGACGCCGAGGCGGTCGATCTCGGCGCGGATGCGGTTGAGCTTGTCGGTCTCGATTTCGCCGGAAAACTGCGTGCCGTGAACCGCGACCGGGCCAAGCGGCGGCGGCGGTCGCTCGGTCCACACGGAGTCCACGGGGTTGGTGTCGACCGCGATCAACTCGGCGCCGGCCTTGGCGCAGGCCGCGGCCAGGCGTTCGGCCGCCGCTGAGGTATGCAGCCATGGGTCGAACCCGAGGCGGTCGCCGACGGCGAGATGCTTGGCTAGCCAGCTTTCCGGCGGCGGATCGGCCAGCGGCTCGATCTGCCAGGCCTTGCGGTCGACCTGCTTGGCGGCCTGCAGCGTATAGCGGCCATCGACGAAAACCGCGGCTTCCTGCACCAGCACGATGGCGAGGCCGGCGGATCCGGTGAAGCCGGTCAGCCAGGCCAGCCGCCCTTCGGAGGGGGCGACATATTCATTTTGCTGCTGGTCGGCGCGGGGAATGACGAATCCGGTCAGTTTCCGCCGCACCAATTCCTCGCGGAAGGCTGACAGGCGCGCGGTCAGCGCCACGCCGCTTTCGGGCTCTTCGAATGTCTGGAAATGGGCTTCGAACATGTGCCGGCACTCTAGGATTGCGGGGGACATTGTGCAATGCGACGTAAATTCTTCACATTTGGCTCAGGGTATGCTTGGATTGTTTCACCCGCGCTAGACGGGTGGAACGGTTTGCTCCCGCAGACGGTTCTTCCAACGATATCTGGGGGAATTCCAGGAGTGTTTCAACTCAACGAAGAGGGGATGCACCATGCCTGCTTTCACGTTTGAGAAGATATCGCCGCCAGTTCGCCGCGGTCCGGTTTCCTCTATCACCAAGAATTCCGTCGCCAAGAAGCAACGGGGCGTCATTGTCCAGATCCTGGATCGTTTCGTCGAGGCCCGCGTCAAGCGCGCGACGCGCAGCGAAAAGGGCGTGATCCCCCGCCGCGGGCGCCGGTCATCGGATAAAGACGTCTAGGGCGCGCGCGCATACTGCATCAGCAGGCTGCTCCAGCCCTCAATCCTGATCTGCCGCAATAAAACAAGCCCGCGCGCCCGGTAGGCTGCGACGACGCTTTGGGCTTGATGCGGCAGCAATCCCGACAGGATAACCAGCGCCGATGGGGCGAGATGCCGCGCCATCGGCGTCGCCATTTGCCGCAACGGATTGGCGAGGATGTTCGCCAGCACCAGATCGAACGGCCCGCGCTGGGCGAATTGCGGCGCTGAAAATCCGGTGGCCCGGATCGACTGCACCAGGTCTCCCGTACCATTGAGCCAGGCGTTGTCGCGCGCCACCCGCACCGACAACGGATCGATGTCGCTTGCCAGCACCTTGCCGTGCAGCGCCTTTGCCGCCGCGATGGCGAGCACGCCGGTCCCGGTGCCGACGTCCAGCACGCGTCTGGGCCGGTAAGCCTTCAGCACCTGATCGAGCAGCAGCAGGCAGCCGCGCGTGGTGCCGTGATGGCCGGTGCCGAACGCCAGCGCCGCCTCGATCTCGATGCCGAGCTTGTTCGGCGGGATTTTCAGGCGGTCATGCCCGCCATGCACCACGAACCGCCCGGCGCGGACGGGGACGAGTTCTTCAAGCGTGGCCTTGACCCAATCCTTGGCCTCCACCGTGTCGAAGCTGACGTCCTGCGCGGCGTCATCGCCGGCGGCCAGGCGTACGAGCTCGCGGATCGCGGCCTGATCCGGCGGCTCGGCAAAATGCACGGTAACGTCCCAGCGCCCGGCGGGACCTTCAAACGCCGCAATCGCCGCCTGGCCCTCGAAAAAGCTCTCGTTCAGGAGATCGACGACGCGTTTTGCGGCCTGCTCGTTGCCGATCGCGAAGCTGGCGCGGGTGGTGCTGGGGGTGAGGGTGGAGGTCATCAAGGTCCGGGGAGGTGGGCGTGCGAATAATGCCATGTCATTAGCCGGTAATCAGGTCGCGCAACACTCTCGCGGCGTTTCTCGGCGGCGGTCCTATTTCTGGTCGACCGGTTCCTACACCGTCGGCAATGGAGCGGCTGCCGGATGTTTGAGGGGGTGGTGCGGGCGGTGGCCAGCCGCAGCCGGTCATCGTCGTGATGGCGTAGCCGATCTAGGGCCTCTGGGCACCGAGCCTCTCCGGGAGCTTCCGCGCGTCTTCGGCAATCTCTCTAATCAGCATTGGTAAATTAGCGCCCATGCGGCTGACAGAGCGACCGTCCGTGTGGCGTCCCTCTGCCCGGTAAACACACATTGAAGTTTCCGTCAGGCTGAAACGCCATCCCGGCAAATCGGGGAATGTCTCTTCCGTATCCATACAGCTAATCGTGCCACAGCCTGTCGACGTTTTATACGCCGGGTGTTCACAGCCTTTCGATATCAAACACAAGGGTTGCTCACAGCGTTATACACCGAGACATACCTTGGTTGTTCACAGGTATGAATATGTCGAAGGCAATTGGATCGATCGAGCGGGAAGCCCCCAGCACCACGTGGACTAAAAGAGCCCGCCAATTGCGGCCGCCCTACACCTTCCTGTGACGCAACAGCAGGCGCACGATCTGGTCGCGAATTCCCGGTATCGGCGTGATGCCCATCATATCGTTGGCCTGATTCAATATTTGATCGCGGACCTTGAATGGAAGTTCAGTCCAGCAAAGCATCACGGCGATGCCCAGATGCTCGAATATCAGAGAGTCGGCTGGCGGTGCTGGAAGATCTTTCTTGAGACGTTCCTCTCGCGAGAGAGCAGTCATTTGATTTCCTTCACTCGGAAGGAATCAATGACCTGAGGCGTTGAGGGTTCCAGTAAAATTGGGGGCCCAAATATGAAGCGTAGGTGACACCGATATACCATTGGTATTCACAGCTTATCTACCGGACCATACCGTGGTTCTGCGTAAGCCCGTCCACGCCATCTTCAACAATCAATTCACCGGCTTTTCCACACAGTCATCCACCGCTTCTCCACAGCCTTACCCACCGCGCATGTGGATAAACTCTGCCAGCCTCTGCAGCGCGCGCCGTCCATCCTCCAGCTTCGCATTCCACAGTGGCCATGCGTGGATCATGTGCGGCCAGACTTCCAGCGTGACATCGACATCGGCGGACCCGGCGGCGGCAGCGAACCGGGTGGCGTCCGCGAGCAGCGTCTCGGCCGAGCCAATCTGGATCAGGGTCGGCGGAAAACCGCGCAAATCGGAAAACAGCGGCGAGATCAGCGGGTCCTTGCGATCGATCGGCGCCGGCGCATAGGCGTCGGCCAATTCGCCGAGATAGCCCTTGTGGATGATCGGATCGACCGCGTCCTTGATGTCGAGCGTGGCGCCGGACATGGTGAGGTCGGTCCATGGCGAGAGCAGCCATGCACAGCCGGGCAGGTCCTCGCCGGCCGCGCGCAGCCGGTTGATGAGGGTGATCGTGAGGTTGCCGCCGGCGCTGTCGCCGCCGACCACGATATGGTCGGCCGCGATGCCTTGCCGGCGCAGGAAGCGCCAGGCGGTCATCGCATCCTGATGCGCCGCCGGGTAGGGATGTTCGGGCGCGAGCCGGTAACCGATCGCCAGCGTGCGCATGCCTGCGGCGCGGCCCGCTTCCGTCACCAGCCGGCGGTGGCTCAGGATCGAGCCGGAGCAGTAGCCGCCGCCGTGAAAGTACAGCAGCACCCGGGACGGGTCGCTGCCCGGCGCAAGCGACCATTCGCCGGGGACGCCGTCGCAATCGATCGTCTCAAGCGTCACGTCGTCCGCGACCGGCCAGACCGATCCCACTTCCTCGATGCGCTGGCGCCGCTGCGACCAGCCGACTGGCCGCGGCTTCGAGCTTAGCAAGGTGCGGATTGCGTCGATCTCGCTGTACGCCATTTGGCCTCGCCGCGGTGACCTCGCCTCGAGACTAGCAGCGGTCTCCGTTCACGCAAGCAGCCGCCGGTGATCGCCCAGGATCACGCGCGCGGCGTTGTGGCCGGGGGCGCCCGTGACGCCGCCGCCGGGATGCGCGCCGGAGCCGCAATGATAGAGGCCTTTCAGGGGTCCGCGATAATCGGCATGGCCGAGCATCGGCCGTGCGGAGAACAACTGGTTCAGCGTCAGCGCGCCATGAAAAATATCGCCGCCGAGCAGGCCGAACTGGCGCTCCAGGTCGAGCGGGGAGAGGATCTGCCGGCCGATCACGCTGGCCGCAAACCCCGGCGCGTAGTTGTCCACCGTAGCGATCATGAGATCGGCGACCTCGTCGCGGTGATCGTCCCACGATCGCCCGTCTGACAGCGTTGGCGCGACGTGTTGGCAAAACAGGCTGGCGACATGCTGGCCGGGCGGGCACAGCGTGTCGTCCAGCGTCGACGGGATCAGCACCTCAACCACCGGCGCGCGGCTCCAGCCATGTGTCCGCGCATCCTGCCAGGCGCGATCCATGTAGCCGAGGCTGGGCGCGATGATGATGCCGGCGGAGAGATGATCGCCCGCACCCGGCAGCGCCGTGAACGACGGCAGGGCGTTGAGCGCGACGTTCATCCGGAAGGTGCCGGAGCCGTTGCGCCAGTTCCCGATGCGGTCGAGAAACGCCGGCGGCAACGCGCCGGCCGGCAGCAGCCGTGTGTACAGCAGTTTTGGGTTGACGCTGGAGGCGACATATTTGGCGCGGATGGTCTCGCCGTCGTCGAGGATGACGCCGACTGCGCGGTCGCGTTCGACGATCACCTCGCGCACGCCGGCCTCCAGCTCGATCTCGACGCCATGCTGGCGAGCAGCATTCGCCATCGCCTGCGTGATCGCGCCCATGCCGCCGATGGCGTGGCCCCAAACGCCCTTCTTGCCGTTCACCTCGCCGAACGCATGATGCAGCATCACATAGGCCGAACCGGCGGCGTAGGGGCTGGCGTAATTGCCGACGATGGCGTCGAACCCGAACAACGCCTTGACCAGATCGCTTTCGAATAGATCGTCCAGCATCTCGCCGGCCGAACGCGTGAACAGGTCGAGCAGCGACCGTTGCTGCTCCAGCGAAAGCCGGTTCAGGATATTGGCCGTTCCGAGCGCGTTGACGGCCTCGCGGATCGCGGCGATGCCGAACCCTTCGACGATGTTCGGCGGCGCGCGCAACACGAACTGGCGCAAGACGTCGGCGATCTCTTCCAACTGGCGCGAGAAGGCATCGATCCTGTCGGCGTCGTGTTCACTCAGTCTGGCGACGGATTGATGGGTGCGGCCTTCACCGGTCAGCAGATAGCTGCCATCGGGCGCGGGCAGGAAATTCTGCGCGCGGCGTTCGACGATGCGCAGGCCATGCTGGTGCAGCTTCAGATCCGAGATGATCTGCGGATTGAGCAGGCTGACGGTGTAGGCCGCGACCGAATTGCGGAAACCCGGGTAAAATTCCTCCGTTACCGCGGCGCCGCCCACCACCTTGCGGCGCTCGACCACCTTCACGCGCAAGCCGGCCATCGCCAGATAGGCCGCACAGGTGAGGCCGTTATGCCCCGCGCCGATGATGATGACGTCGGTCTCTGCCATGTCGCTTTCAAGAACTATTGATCGTTGAGTTCGTCATTCCGGGATGGTGCGTTAGCACCAGACCCGGAATCTCGAGATTCCGGGCTCGATGCTACGCATCGCCCCGGAATGACATTTCCTATCCGAGATACGTTTGCCAGCACAGCATCATCTGACGATTTCGGTTCCGTGCCCCGCATTGCCCGCGCTGGCGCCATATGCTCCATTGCGCCGCCCGGCGCCTTGCCGGATTCCCCTGCCGGCGCCGCCGGGTTCAAGCCGGAGCTTGCATGATCTCCACGACGCCGTCCGCCGTCACGGACCAGCCATCCATTTCCCGCAACCGGCTGGTGCTGATCGTCTATACCGCCGCCATCTTCGTCAGTGCGCTGTTGCTGTTCTCGGTGCAGCCCCTGTTCACCAAGATGGTGCTGCCGCGGCTCGGCGGCTCGCCCGCGGTGTGGTCGGTGGCGATGGTGTTCTTCCAGTCGCTGCTGCTCGGCGGCTATGCCTACGCGCACTACCTGATGCAGCTCCGCAACCGCATGATACCGGTGATCGTGCATCTGGCGCTGCTGGTGGTTGCGCTGCTGACGCTGCCGCTGTCGATTGCGAACGGATGGGGCGAACCGCCGACATCGGGCTATGCGTTCTGGCTGCTCGGCCTGTTCGCGGTGTCGATCGGGCTGCCGTTCTTTGCGCTGGCGGCCAACAACCCGCTGCTGCAGGCCTGGTTCGTCCGCACCGGCCATCCCAACGGCCCGGACCCTTACTTCCTCTACGCCTCGTCGAATATCGGCAGTTTTCTGGCGCTGTTGTCCTATCCGGTGCTGCTGGAGCCGATGTTCACGCTGCGTACGCAGAACCTGATCTGGACCAGCGGCTATGGCCTGCTGATTCTCCTGATCGCAGGCTGCGGTGTGCTGCTGCTGCGCTCGCCGGTCATGGCGGCGGTCGATGTGCTGGCCGAGGATACCGATGCGCCGGCGCCGCCGTGGATGTTGCGCGCGCGCTGGATCTTTCTCGCCGCGGTGCCGTCGGGGCTCTTGATTGCCGTCACCGCGCATATCTCAACCGATGTCGCCGCGGCGCCGCTGCTGTGGGTGCTGCCGCTGTCGCTTTATCTCCTGACCTGGGTGCTGGTGTTCCAGTCGCGCCCGCTGCTGCCGCACAAATGGATGCTGATGCTGCAGCCGCTGGCGATCACAGGCGTGATCGTGCTGCTCGCGGTTGGCGGCGAACAGAACCTGCTGCTGACGCTTGGCGGGCACCAGCTCTGTTTCTTCGTCATTGCGATGGCGTGCCATGGCGAACTGGCGCGAACGCGTCCTGCCGCGAAATACCTTACCGGCTTCTATGTCGCATTGTCATTCGGCGGCATGGTCGGCGGATTGTTCGCCGGGCTTATTGCGCCCTTCGCGTTTTCATGGGTTGCGGAATATCCGATCCTGCTGGCGCTGGCGGCGCTGTGCCGGCCGCCCGGCGGCAACGAGCGCTTGCCGCGCTGGAGCCGCTGGTACTGGCCGTTTCTCGCCGTGCTCGCGGTGGCATTGATTGCGCCGTCCTATGGCAACGGCAAAGTCCTGTTGTGGCTGGAGAACAACCGGGTCTATGTGATCGGCGCGGTCGGCGTGCTCTCGGCATTGCTGGCGCTTGCGCTGAACGCCAGCCGCTGGAAGATTTTCGCAACCGTGGTGGTGGCGCTGGTGCTGATCCGCGCCTATCCGGCGGATGACGGGCGGGTCGAGACCGTGCGCAGCTTTTTCGGCGTGCATAAGATCGTGGTGACGCCCGGCGGCCAATATCACGTGCTGATGCACGGCACCACGATTCACGGCGCCGAGAAATTCCGGAATGACGACGGCACGCCGGTCAAGGGACGGCCGGAGCCGATCACCTATTACCACAAGGACGGCGGCATCGGTCAGGCGATCTCGGCGGTGCGCGCACGCAAGGGCGCTCCATTGCGCGTCGCGGTGATCGGGCTTGGTTCGGGCACGCTGACCTGCGCTTCGCAGCCAGGCGAGGCCTGGAAGTTCTTCGAGATCGACCAGTCGATGGTTGATACCGCGAAGGACCCGAAATATTTTACCTATATCCTGAGCTGCGAGCCGGATCTGAAGCCGGTGATCGGCGACGCCCGGCTGACCTTCGCCAAGGAGCCGGATGGCATCTACGACCTGATCATCGTCGACGCCTATTCGTCGGATGCGATCCCGATTCATCTGGCGACCGAAGAGGCGATGGCGATCTACAAGGAAAAGCTGGCGCCGCAGGGTGCGGTGGTGATGCACGTCTCCAACCGCCACCTGGAACTGTCGAGCGTCGTGGTCGGCATTGCGGACGCTAACGATCTCAAGAGCTGGGTCTACAGCGAGGATTCCGGGCGCGACAATGAATACATCTTCTCGACTTCGGTCGTGGTCTCCGCGCGCGAGGAGGCCGATGTCGGCAAGCTGGCCTCGTCCGAGCAATGGGCGCTGACCGAAGCCGAAGACAATCAGCGGGTCTGGACCGACGATTATTCCAACGTGCTCGGCGCGGTCTGGCGCCGGCTGAAAAATGGTGAAGAATAGAGTATCAAGATGCAACAAGGGGGCGCCAAGCCCGCGGGCGAGGGGGAAACGGAATGCATGACAAGGTCGATGTCCTGGTCATCGGCTCCGGCGCATCGGGCGCCGCGGTGGCGTGGAGCCTTGCCGATACCAGAATGCGCATTCTCTGCCTTGAGCAGGGCGATTGGGTGAAGCCTTCGGACTATCCGACCAACGGACGGGATTGGGAGGCGCGGGCGTTCAGCGATTTCGCGATCAATCCCAACCGCCGCGCGCGGCCGACCGATTATCCCATCAACGACGCCAACTCGCCGATCAAGGTCGTGAACTTCAACGGCGTCGGCGGCAGCACCATTATGTACGCCGCGCATTTTCCGCGCCTGCATCCTTCCGACTTCAGGGTGCGCACGCTCGACGGCGTCGCCGACGACTGGCCGATCGACTATGCGACGCTGGAGCCGTTCTTTGCCGAGAACGACCGGATCATGGGCGTCTCAGGTCTGGCCGGCGATCCCGCCTATCCGCCAAAGCAGCCGCCGATGCCGCCTTTGCCGCTGGGCAAATCGGGCGCGCGGTTCGGCAAGGCGATGAACCAATTGGGCTGGCATTGGTGGCCGTCCGACTCGACCATCGCCACCGCCGATTACGAGGGCCGTGCGCGCTGCATCAACCTCGGGCACTGCATGCCGGGCTGCGCGCAGGGCGCCAAGGCCTCAACCGACATCACCTATTGGCCACTGGCGATCCGCGCCGGCGTCGAACTGCGCACGCTGTGCCGGGTGCGCGAAATCACCGTCGGCGAGCATGGCATGGCCTCGGGCGTGATCTATTACGACGCCAAGGGCGAAGAGCATTTTCAGCCGGCCGAAGTCGTCATCCTTGCCTGCAACGGCGTCGGCACGCCGCGGTTGATGCTCAATTCGGTCTCGGCGAAGTTTCCCAACGGCATTGCCAATTCCAGCGGGCTGGTCGGCAAGAACCTGATGTTCCATCCCTACGCGCTGACCTATGGCTATGTCGACGAACCGCTCGACGGAAACCACGGTCCGCCGTTGTGTCTCTGGAGCCAGGAATTCTACGAGACCGATCCGAAGCGCGATTTCGTGCGGGGCTACACGTTTCAGTTCGGCCGCGGTGTTGGCGCCATCGTGGAAGCCATCGTCAGCACCAATGCGGGGCGGCTGCCATGGGGCGAAGACCATCACCGCGTCTATCGGACACTGCTGAACCGCCGCATCGGGCTTTCGGCGATCTGCGAGGACCTTCCCGACGAGCGTAACCGGGTGACGCTCGATCCTGAGCTGAAGGATTCCAGCGGCATCCCGGCGCCGAGGCTCGATTACACCATCAGCGCCAACAGCCTGAAGATGATGGATCACGGCATCGCGCGGGCCAGGGAGATCCTGACTGCCGCCGGCGCCAGCAATATCGCCGTCGAAAGCCCGATCCTGAACGGCGGCTGGCATCTGCTCGGCACTGCGCGGATGGGCACCGACCCCGAGCGCTCGGTGGTGAACGAATGGGGCCGCTGCCACGACGTGAAGAACCTCTTCATCGTCGACGGCAGCATCTGGGTGACCTCGGGCGGGGTGAACCCGACCTCGACGATCCAGGCGCTGGCGCTCTACATCGCCGACAGCATCAAGCAGCGTCTCGCCAATCTGTTCGACTAAGGGTGATTGACATGCGCAACACCGACCTCACCGCCGAACAGATCCGCGACTTGCGCGCGCTCGCAGCCATGATCATTCCTGCGAGTGCTGCCTATGGCGTGCCGGGTGCCGACGATGAACTGATCTTCAACGACATCGTCCGCAGCCTGGAGCGCGACCACGGCGATGTCTGCCGCGCACTGGCGCATCTCGCTGCACTCGCAGGGAGCGCATTCGCCGATCTGGAACCACAGCGTCGCGCCGAGGTGGCCGCCAGTTTTCGCGAAGCCGGCGGCGCGCCGCTAGCGGCATTGGTCCGCGTGGTATTGCTTTGCTATTACCGCGACGACCGGGTGATGCGCTCCCTCGGCCTCGAGCCGCGGCCGCCCTTTCCCAAAGGGCACGTCGTCGAGCAAGGCGACTGGTCGCTGCTCGATCCGGTCCGCGCGCGGCCGCCGATCTACCGTCAAGTCGATTGAAAGAAGAATCCACCGGTTCCGCATTGCACACGAATAAAGCGCTCGTCCTCGCAAAACAGTGCACTGCCATGCTCCGCATCAATCTGGCATCCGGGATCTGGCGGTGTAAGTTATGCGCAAATTCATGACGGTGTTTTCCACGCTTTCGAACGGAGGTCGGCATGCCGAGCAAGCAGACAATGGATGCAACCAACGATCCTCTCGCCGCATCGCGCCGGCGTTTTTTGCGTGAGGGCAGTATCCTGGTTGGCGGCGCGTTGGCGAGCGGCCTCGCCGCCAGTGAGGCATCGGCGGATGCTGGGACCAATGCCGGTAATTTGCCGCCCAATGTCCCGGAATGGATGAAAGCGCCCGGCGATCCCGTCGGCAGCCAGCTTTATGGAACGCCGTCATCGTTTGAAAAAGGCGTCGTACGCAACGTTCCGAAGAACGCCGCGCAATATATCTCGGCGTCGAGCCGGTCGCCGCTGCAGGATCTCGACGGCATCATCACGCCGAACGGGCTGTTCTATGAACGCCACCACGGCGGCATTCCGGCGATTGATCCGGCCCAGCATCGGCTGATGGTCCATGGCCTGGTCGAGAAGCCGCTGATCTTCACGATGGAAGATATCAGGCGCTTTCCCTCGCAATCGCACATCTATTTTCTCGAATGCTCGGGCAATCCCACTTACAAGAAGCCGTACGGCAAGACCGCCTCCGATCTCGTCGGGCTCGTGAGCTGCGCCGAATGGACCGGCGTCAGCCTCAAGCTGGTGCTGCAGGAAGCGGGCCTGCAGCCGAACGCGAAATGGGTGGTAGCCGAGGGCGCTGATGCTGCTGCGATGACGCGCAGCATTCCGATCGAGAAATGCCTGGACGACGCCATGCTGGTCTACAGCCAGAACGGCGAACGGCTTCGTCCGCAACAGGGCTATCCGCTGCGGCTGCTGTTGCCGGGTTTCGAGGGCAACATGAGCGTGAAGTGGCTGCGCCGTCTGCACGTCGCCGCGGAGCCGGCCTATACGCGCGAGGAAACCTCCAAGTACACCGACCTGATGCCTGACGGTTCGGCCCGAGAGTTCACGTTCTACATGGAGGCGAAATCCATCATCACGCGGCCCTCGGGCGGCCAGCGGCTGGGTGGACCCGGCTTTCATGAGATCACCGGCATCGCGTGGAGCGGCCACGGCAAAATCAGGCGTGTCGACGTCTCGGTCGACAACGGCAAGAACTGGCAGGAAGCGCAGTTGCAGGAACCGGTACTGACGCGCGCGCTGACCCGGTTCAGGCTGCCGTGGCAATGGGACGGCAAGCCGGTCGTGATCCAGAGCCGCGCCACCGATGAGACCGGTTACGTGCAGCCGACTCTGGCCGAACTCCTGGCGGTTCGCGGCGACAATCATTTCTACCACAACAATGCGATCTGGCCCTGGCGCATTGACGGCAATGGCGAGGTGACCAATGCGAACGCTTGAACTTCATCTTGCTGCGCTCGCGGCACTCGTGCTGGCTTGCGCTGCGCCGGCGCATGCGCAGAGCCGTTACGGCATCGGCCGATCGGCGACATCAGCGGAAATCGCGGGCTGGAATATCGATGTCGATCGCGATGGCCACAACCTCCCGCCGGGAAGCGGCACGGTCAGCCATGGCCGCGAGGTCTATGAGCAGCAATGTGCGGCCTGTCATGGTGCGACAGGCGAAGGCGGCGTCGGTGATCGGCTCGCAGGCGGACAGGGGTCGCTGGCGTCGCGGCAGCCGGTCAGGACCGTTGGCAGCTATTGGCCCTACGCACCGACCTTGTTCGATTATATCCGGCGCGCCATGCCGCAGAACGCGCCGCAATCCCTGAGCAATGAGGATGTCTATGCTGTCTCGGCGTATATCCTCAACCTGAACGGATTGCTTCCCGCCGACGGAACGCTCGACGCCAAGACGCTCGCCGCGATCAAGATGCCGAACCGCAGCATGTTCACCGGCGATCCACGGCCTGACGTGAAGAATCCAGCCTGCATGACCGGATGCTGAGGAATGGGCAGCGGGTGATAGCGGGCAGGGAGCGCTCGCCCCGGACTTTAGCCCGGTGCGATTAGGCTGCCGACTTCGGGATGGATCACCCATAAGCCGGGTTGCCGCGCCGGATGGTCTATGCACTGATATCATGACGGCGACTTATATTCGCCCAATCTGCACGGCAGCCGCGAGAAGATCGCCCTTCGCCGCGTGCGCCCGGAGACAGATCTGGCTTCTGAGCTCGAACGCGGCTAATCGGCTACGGACGCAGCGAGGGTTCAAGCAACCTTGGCATCCAGACAGGCCCACACGCTCAAGATCGTAGACCGATGCTGTTCAACGACTATCCGTTCCTGCTGGTGTTCCTGCCGGCAGCCATGTTGCTCTATCGTCTGGCCGATCCCTTTCCGCGATTGCGGATCGGGACGTTGGTGGTGCTGTCGTTTGCCTTCTACAGCTACTGGAATCCGCCATTCATCGCCTTGCTGGCGATGTCGATCCTGATCAACTGGCTGGCCGCGTACGCCTACGCCCAGACCAAGCGGAAGACGATCATCACGGCGGCGATCGTCATCGATCTCGCGGTGCTGGGCGTGTTCAAATACGCCAATTTCGTGTTGTACAATCTCGGTCTCGTTCTCGACCGGCCGCTGCCGCAACTCGACATGCCGCTGCCGCTCGGCATCTCGTTCTTTACCTTCCATCACATCATGTACCTGGTCGATTTGCGGCGAGGGAAGGCGCCGTCCTATCCGCTCAGCCGCTACGCGCTCTACATCTCGTTTTTTCCGCAGGCGGTTGCCGGGCCGCTGACCCGCTGGTCGGAGGTCATGCACCAGTTCGGCCGGCAGGTGTATGCTGAAGGCTGGCAGCGGCACTTCGCACAGGGCATCACCTTCATCGTGATAGGCCTGATCGCCAAGACCCAGCTCGCCGACCGGATCGGCAACCTCATCAATCCGGTCTATGCGCAGGCCGCGGTCGGGCCGGTGCCGGACGGACAAGCGTGGCTCGCGCTCAGTTTTGGATTCCAGATCCTGTTCGACTTCGCCGGCTATTCCGACATGGCGATCGGGATCGGCCTTCTGTTCGGCGTCAAACTGCCGTTCAATTTCAACGCGCCGTTCCGTTCGATCAACATTCAGGATTTCTGGCAGCGCTGGCACATCACGTTGATGGGGTTTTTGCGCGACTACGTGTTCCATCCGCTCGCCAATGCGCGCATCCTGCCGCGGCGCTTTCTCCTCGTGCAATATTTCGCCGCGATGATGGTGACGATGGCGCTGTGCGGCCTGTGGCATGGCGCGAGCTGGACCTTCGTGCTGTGGGGGACCATCCATGGCTGCGCGCTGGTGGTGTGCTCGCTGTGGCGCCGCTATTGTCCGAGGCTGCCTTGGCTCATCGGGTGGGGATTGACCGTCGTGCTGGTGCTGCTGACCGGCGTGATATTCCGGGCCGGGACGCTGCAGGCTGCGCAGCACATCTTTGAGGGCCTTTCGATTATGCCCGATCTCAGCCGGCTGCGGCGCCTGTCGCCGATCTTCATCGGCATGCTGATCGCCTTCCTGTTGCCCGCCAGCCAGGACTTCGTGGCATGGCTGACAAAACGGCCGAGGCGCTGGGTGGCGCTGTTGCTGGGCATCGCGGTGCTTGCGATTCTTGTTCCGATTGGAGATCGAGAGGCCAATGAGTTCATCTATTTCCAGTTCTGAGAACCCGTCCGAGTGGGGCCGCTGGCTGGTGACCTTTCTCGGCGCGCCGTTGCTCGGTCTTTTGTTGCTGTTGGCATTTGTGATCGCGGTCGATCCCTACGACAGCGGCAGGTTCGGCCTGCTCGGCATCGACGGCGTCGACGATCGCAATACCCGTTTTGCCGCCGCCAGCCGTGCGCGCGATCCCCTGTTCGACTCGGCCATCATCGGAAATTCGACCGCACAACTACTTAACCCGGGCGAGCTGTCGCGCGCGACAGGCCTGCGCTTCGTGCAGCTCTACATGACAGGCGCCGTTCCCCGCGAGGAGCTTGCGGTGCTTGATTTCTTCCTGCGCAACCATCAACGCGTGGGCGCGCTGGTGATTGTTGCCGATCCGTCCTGGTGTGCTCACACCCTGATCGAGCTGGCACCAGGCTCGTTCGCCTATTGGCTGTACGGCAGGAGTTCGCTCGAATATCTGGTCCGGCTGGTCTCCTGGCAGGCGATCGAGCACGGATTCCAACGACTCTCGATCGGTCTTGGCCTGCGCAAACGCAGCGATCCGGACGGCTTCTTCAGCTATGAGGACATCTGGCTTCCAGGCACCTTCCACGAGGCCAACAGGCCGCGCGATCCCGTGCCGGCGGCCACCGCCGAGGGCCGCGATGTCTTCCCGGAAGTCGCGATGCTCGACCAGGCCATCAAGAAACTTCCGGCCGGCATTCCCGTCGTCGTAGTCGTCCCGCCAACTTTCTACACAACGGTCGCGCAACCCGGCACGGCCGCGGCAGCGGAGCGGGAAGCGTGCAACGCCGCCTTGAGGCAGACGGTGGCCGGCCGCCCGCACAGCAATTTTATCAATTATCGCGTCGACAACGCCCTGACCCGCGATGCCGCGAACTTTGCCGACTTCATCCACTATCGTCCGCTCATTGCCGAGAAGATGGTGGAGGGCATAGCTGCGAGTATTCGCGAGGGTGAGGCCGCCAAGATCGAATTCTAATCGCTCGCAGCCGCCGTCAGCGCATCGAGGTTCTGTTCGAGCCATCGTTTGCGGGTGAGGCTGCGCTGGATCTTGCCGCTGGTGGTCTTCGGCAACGTTCCCGGCCGTATCAACACGATGTGCCGTGCGAACAGTTCGTGCTGGTCGGTCACGCCCTGGCGGATGACACCCGTCATCTCGGCGAGGTCGATCTTGTTGCGCTCGGTGCGCTCGACTTCCTGGACGATCACCAGCGTCTCTTCGCCGAGGTCGTCCGGCACCGAGAAGGCCGCGCCGCAATTCTGTCGCAGCGCCGAATGCAGCGTCTGCACGGTATGCTCGATATCCTGCGGATAATGATTGATGCCCCTGATGATGACGAGGTCCTTGATCCGGCCGGTGATGAACAATTCGCCTTCCTCGTCGAGGAAGCCGAGATCGCCGGTCCGAAGCCAGTTAGCGCCATCATCTTGGCCGGCTATTCGCGCGTTCAGGCCGGCGCTGGTGGCTTCCGCGTTCCGCCAATAGAAGCGCGCCACGTTCGCGCCGCTCACCCACACTTCGCCGACCTGGTCCGGAAGCAAACGTACGCAGCTCTCCGGGTCGACGATGGCGATCCGTTCGCCGGCCAGTGCGCGGCCGCAGCCGACCAGCGTCTGAACGTCGGCGTCATCGACCGGCGCGCCGACTGTATGGGCCTGAAGCCCGGATCGGCTGATCGTCCGCGTCCGGTGACCCCTGCCTCGGTGACCGCCCGATATCAGCAAGGTCGCCTCCGCCATACCATAGGCCGGGAAAGCAGCGGCGGGATCAAAGCCGTGAGGGGCAAAGGTTTCGATGAACCGCTTGATCGTGTCGGCGTGAACCGGTTCGGCGCCGTTAAGGGCGACCTTCCATGAGGAGAGATCGACATCCTGCATCTGGTCGGCGCGGTAGCGGCTGACGCACAGGTCGAAGCCGAAATTGGGGCTGCAGCCGACCTCGGCGCGGTAGTGATGGATGGCGCGCAGCCAATTCAGCGGCCGTTGCATGAACGCATTCGGCGCCATCAGGACGCATAATGCGCCGACATAGAACGCCTCCAGCGCATTCAGGATCAATCCCATGTCGTGATACAGCGGCACCCAGTTGACGTAGGTCGACCGTTTGGTGGTGCCAAGCGACAGGCGGATCATTTCCAGATTCGCCAGCAGATTGCCGTGGCTGACGGCAACGCCCTTAGGCTCGGAAGTCGAGCCCGACGTATATTGCAGGAAGGCGATGTCCTGCGAATCCGGAGCGGTCGGCAGGTCGGCTGCTGCCGGTGGCGCATCGGGCGTCGTCACATCCACCGGGAGCCATTGGATGCCTTCGCGCTCGAACCGTTCGTGCAGATCCTTGCGGAGCGCCAGCGCAGAACTGGTGAGTGCGACCGCCGATTCGCAGTTGGCGATGATCGCGGCGCTGGAGTCGCGCGTACTCTGCCGGCGCGGCATCATCATGGGCACCGCGATCACCCGGGCGATCTGGCATCCGAAGAAGGCGATCATGAATTCGATGCCGGGCGGAAACACCAGAAGGGCACGATCGCCGGGCCGGGCGATTTTTGTCAGCCGTGCCGCCAGCGCCCGCGCGGCATCGTGCAGCTCGCGGAACGTAATGGCGGCTTCTTCCGCGCCGCGATCGCCCAGGAACAGGTAGGCCCGTTCCTCCGGCTGCGATTCGGCGCGCCTGGCGAGCAGCGTCACGAGCGATGAAAAAATCTCCATGTCGGTAGCGATGCCCGGCGGTCGTTAGAGTCTAGGCCGCAGAACGCGCGGCGTGCTTCTCGGCCAGATAGCGGGACAGATCATTGACGGTCGGATGCTCGTAGAAATCGTCGGGCGAGAGCTCCAAGCCAAGCGCTTCCTCGAGCTCCATCATGACGTAGACGACCATTGCCGAATCCAGCCCGAGCCGGTTGAATTTTGCGTCGGCCGCGACGGATTCCTTCGGCATCCGAAGGACCTTGGCCAGCGAAACAGTGCACAATTCTGCGATTTGCTCTCGTGTCATGTCCGATCCCAAGCCGACATCCGGCGGACAATACGGGTGCTTCCCTGATTGTCAATTTGAGCCGGTGACACCGATGGTAACGATCGCTCGTTGGCACAGGGCGCGCATGTGCCGCGCGCCAACAAGCAGCCAGGCTAATCCTGGTCGGCGAACAGGCCGCGCGGCTGGTAATACTGCCGCGGCTGGTAATAGCCTTGCGGAGCGTATTGCGGCGCATAGCCGCGATTGTCATAGTAATATTGCTGCTGGCGGGCGGCCTGAGCGTCATAGACGCGGCGGCTCCGCGGCGCCGGATAGCGCGCCTCGTTCGAGCTGCCGTCGGCCGGATAGATGTAGCCGTCATCGGCGCGCGCCTGCGGCGCGATTCCCTGTTGCGGCGTGATCACCACGGGATCGCCGGCGGCACCGTATTGCTGATCGGCTGGCGGCGCCGCATTGCGGCGCGCCACGGCGGCGTTGCCGCGCCGCGGGTTGCGGGCAAGCGCGACCTGCGAGGAGCCGGTCAGCGTCACGGTGGTGTTGAGCACGCCTTGTTCCTGCACCAGCGCATAGAGCGTCGCGGCGTTGGCGCGCGACAGCCGCACGCAACCGTGCGAAGCCGGACTGCCGAGCCGGCTGACGGAATCGGTGCCGTGAATGGCGTGGCCGACCTTGGTGAAGAAGATCGAGTGCGGCATCGGCGCGTCGTCGAATTCCTTGGAGTAATGGTCTTCCTCCATACGGAAGGCGCGGAAGCTGCCGTTCGGCGTTTCGTAGGCGGGAATGCCGCTCGAAACCGGCCAGTGGTAGCGCTCGACGCCGTCGACCGCGACGGTCATCTGCTGCGCATCCTTGTCGACTGTGATGGCGACTTTGGCCTGCGCGGCGCTGGTGGTGAACAGCATCAGACCGGTGAGAGCAATGAGGAAGGAACGCATTTTACCTTTGGCCTCCGGGCCTGACTGTAGCGCACTCTCCGTCCCCGGCGCTTAATATGCCCCGAGTCCAGGTTTGGTTCCAGCGGCCTGCCGGACCATCGTTAATGGGCAGACGGGCACGAACAAGGCGGAAGCCGGATTTTATCTGGTGTGCCGCGCAACCTTTCGCGAGGGGTATTGTCGGATCAATCGGCCTGAATTCGCCACGCCCATGCAACCTTTTTGCCGTACCGGCGTTGCCAAGTCCCGCCTCGTCGGCGAATCGTGTCCGACTTTAAGGAATTCAGATGAAAAAGATTAAGGCCAATACAGCGGCGCTGCCGTCCGCTTCGCCTCTCAGGGTCTATCTCGCGGCGGCGGCGGTCACTTTCGCTCTGCTTGCGATTCCCTACGCCGGCCATGCCCAGGGCATCGTCCGCGGCGCTCAAGAGGGTGCCTACGAAGGTAACCGGGCCGCCGGTCCCGTCGGCGGGGTGGTCGGCGGAGCTGTCGGAGCAGGCGTCGGCGGCGCGATGGGCGCCGTCAAGGGCGTGTTGGGGATTCCGGATCGTGGCTATCGCCGCGGCCACCGCTGCCGCGGCTATTACCGACACGGTCACTTCTACTGCTATCGATAACCCTCTAACCGTCATTCCGGGGCGATGCGACAGCATCGAACCCGGAATCTCGGGATTGCGGGTTCATGCTTTGCACGCCTCGGAACGACGGTTTGGCTAGATCGCGCGCTTTGGCCGCGATCTAGTCTAGCGTGGCGTCAATTCTTCAGCCGGTAGCCGGTCTTGAAGATCCACCACACCACGACCATGCAGACGGCCAGAAACGCCGTCGTCATGCCGAGGCTGAGACCGACGCTGACATCGGCGATCTCGTAAAAACTCCACCGGAAACCGCTGATCAGGTAGACCACGGGATTGAGCAGCGTGATGGTGCGCCAGCCCGACGGCAGCATGTTCACCGAGTAGAAGCTGCCGCCGAGGAAGGTCAGCGGCGTCACGATCAGCATCGGGATCATCTGCAGCTTTTCGAAACCATCGGCCCAGATGCCGATGATGAAGCCGAACAGGCTGAAGGTGACCGCGGTCAGCACCAGGAATGTGAGCATCCACCAGGGATGCAGAATATGCAGTGGCACGAACAGCGCGGCGGTGGCCAGGATGATCAGGCCGAGGATGATCGATTTGGTCGCGGCGGCGCCGACATAGCCCAGCACGATCTCGAAATACGATACCGGCGCCGACAATATCTCGTAAATCGTGCCGACGAATTTCGGAAAGTAGATGCCGAACGAGGCATTGGCGATGCTCTGCGTCAGCACCGACAGCATTACCAGCCCCGGCACGATGAAGGTGCCGTAGCTGACGCCTTCGACCGAGGTGATGCGCGAACCGATCGCGGCGCCGAACACCACGAAATACAGCGACGTCGAAACCACGGGCGACACGATGCTCTGCAGCAGCGTGCGCCAGGTGCGCGCCATTTCGAACAGATAAATCGCGCGGATGGCCCGGAAATTCATGGCGCCCTCACCAGGCTGACGAAGATATCTTCCAGCGAGCTTTGGCTGGTATCGAGATCCGAGATGTGGATGCCGGCGTTCCGGAGGTCGCTGAGCAGGCTGGTGATCCCGGTGCGTTCGCCCTTGGTGTCGTAGTCGTAGGTCACCTGGTAACCTTCATTCGAGAGTACGAGATTATAGCCGGCGAGCGCGGGCGGGATCGCATTGATCTTGTGTTGCAGATGCAGCGTCAGGTGCTTCCTGCCGAGCTTCTGCATCAACCCCGCCTTTTCCTCGACCAGGATGATCTCGCCCTTGTTGATGACGCCGATCCGGTCGGCCATCTCCTCGGCCTCGTCGATGTAATGCGTGGTGAGGATGATGGTCACACCCGAGGCCTGCAGCGTCCGCACCACTTCCCACATGCCCTTGCGCAATTCGACATCGACGCCGGCGGTCGGTTCGTCGAGAAACAGGATCTGCGGCTCGTGCGACAACGCCTTGGCGATCATCACCCGGCGCTTCATGCCGCCGGACAGCGTGACGATCTTGGAATCCTTCTTGTCCCACAGCGACAGGTCCTTCAGCACCTTCTCGATATGCGCGGGATTTTTCGGCTTGCCGAACAGGCCGCGGCTGAAACTCACGGTCGCCCATACCGATTCGAAAGCGTCGGTGTGCAATTCCTGCGGCACCAGCCCGATCAGGGAGCGCGCCGCGCGATAGTCGGCGTTGATGTCCTTGCCGGCGACGGTGACGCGGCCCTCGCTGAGATTGGCGATGCCGCAGATGATGCTGATCAGCGTGGTTTTGCCGGCGCCGTTCGGCCCCAGCAGCGCGAAGATCTCGCCGCGGTTGATCTCAAGGTTGATGCCCTTCAGCGCCTTGAACCCGGAGCCATAGGTCTTTGACAGATTCGCAACGGAAATGATCGGTGACATCTGGATTTGACGATCTGGAATGGAAAGGCGGGGATGACTAGAGCGGCAGTGCGGCCGGCTCAAGGCATGAGGGATTGGCGGGGAGCCCTAGATAGGGGCGCGGCGGCCATTGCGCAATCGCTGCAAGCCGGCGGTATCAGATTTAAACGCCGGATAAATCGCTCGGCTCCCGGGCGGCTTCGAAGCGCGGAATGAGATTGGCGGGCAGGGCCACCAATTTCTCCGAACGATTGATCGACGGCCCGAAGATGGCCGCTGCGGCAATCGATTTCGAGAGCCGTGTATATTCGGACCAGATCAGATACAGCATCAGCGGCGGCTGCTCACCCCTTGTCAGCATCTGGCAGCAGCGCTCGACCGCGCCTTCGTTCAGCCACCATAGCTGCGCCAGCGTGACCAGCTTCCTGAAATGACGGATGGTGCCGGATTGCTGGCTCGGATCGACGCCGGCCAGTTTGGCGCAGTGGGTCAGCCAGTTGAGCCCGGCGAGGATGGCAATGGCAAAATCGGCGGTCGCGGTGCCGGTGAAATCGATCACCGTTTCGCCATGCGGGCGATGAAACAGATAGGCCTCGATCATTTCGATCTGGCGGTCGGGCCCGATCAGCAGTTCGAACTCGCGCCCGGGCACCACCATGACGTAGCGCATCGCCTCCAGCCGCGTGTGTTCCCAGACCGAACCCACGTCGCCGGCCTTGTCCGACAGCGTTCGCTTGCAGGCGGGATAAATCAGTCTGCCCTGATCGACGTCGGCCAGGTATTGCGGGACGCGCTTGTCGAGATCTTCAAGGATGGTATGCGGCCCGAAAAAAACGCCCGGCGGCTCCTTCGTCGGGGGCCGTTTGACCAATTGCTTTTTTGACTGCCACCAATCAAACAAATCCGCGGCCTCATCAGCAAAATTTATCCAAGCCCTTTAAACCCGCTCCACGAAACTATCGACCACCTTTTTCTCGCCGGCCTTCTCGAACGCGATGGTGAGCTTGTTGCCGTCGATCTTTACCACGTTGCCGTAGCCGAACTTCTGGTGAAACACGCGGTCGTCCAGCGAAAACTCCGAAACAGTGCCGGTGGATTTTGCGACCAGCTCGCCTTCGATCACCATCGGGCCGCGCTTGTTGCGCGAGAAGCTGTCGCCGCGCGAGCTGGAAAACGGCGACTGGTTTTCGTCGAAGCCGCCGCGGGCCTGCCCGTTGCGGCCGCTCTGGTTGCGGGCGCGGTTGGCCTGCGCGCGCTGCCAGCCCGGCGTCGTGTAGCTGGAGCCGAACGATTCGACATTGTCGAAGCGCGAGGGGCCATAGCCGCTGCTGCCGCCCCAGCCGGAGCCGCCTTTTGACTCCGTGATCTCGACATTGTGCGCCGGCAGTTCGTCGAGAAAGCGCGACGGGATCGTAGTCGACCAGGTGCCGTGAATCCGGCGGTTGGTGGCAAAATATAGTTTGGCGCGGCGCCGCGCCCGTGTCAGCCCGACATGGGCCAGCCGACGCTCTTCCTCGAGCCCGGCGCGGCCCTGTTCGTCGAGCGTGCGCTGGCTCGGAAACAGGCCTTCCTCCCAGCCGGGCAGGAATACATTGTCGAATTCCAGCCCCTTGGCCGAATGCAGCGTCATCAGCGACACCGCGTCGTCCTCGGCGCCGCCGTCGCGGTCCATCACCAGCGAGATGTGTTCGAGAAAGCCCTGCAGGTTCTCGAACTCCTCCATCGAGCGCACCAGCTCTTTCAGGTTCTCAAGGCGGCCGGCGGCGTCGGCGGAACGATCCTTCTGCCACATTTCGGTGTAGCCGCTTTCGTCGAGCACGATCTCGGCGAGTTCGGTATGCGAGGTCACCTCGCTTTGCGCGCGCCAGCGATCGAAACTGAGGATGAGGTCGCGCAACGACCCGCGCGCCTTCGGTTTCAGTTCGTCGGTCTCGACTACGGCGCGGGCGGCTTCGGAGAGCGGAATGCGGCGCTTGCGGGCGTGGTCGTGCAGCATCTGCACGGTGGCGTCGCCAAGCCCGCGCTTCGGCACATTGACGATGCGCTCGAACGCGAGGTCGTCGGCCGGCGAGTTGATCACACGCAGATAGGCCAGCGCGTCGCGGATTTCGGCACGCTCATAGAACCGGGGACCTCCGATCACGCGATAGGGCAGGCCGAGCGTGACAAAACGATCTTCGAATTCGCGCATCTGGAACGAGGCGCGCACCAGGATGGCGATATCGTTGAGCTTATGGCCGGCGCGCTGCAACTCCTCGATCTCCTCGCCGATGGCGCGGGCTTCTTCTTCGGAGTCCCAGGAGCCGGTGACGGTGACCTTTTCGCCGTCGACGTCTTCGGTGCGCAGCGTCTTGCCGAGCCGGCCCTCATTGTGCGCGATCAGGTGCGAGGCGGCGGCCAGGATGTGGCCGGTGGAGCGGTAATTGCGTTCGAGGCGGATCACCTTGGCGCCGGGAAAATCGTGCTCGAAGCGCAGGATGTTGTCCACTTCAGCTCCGCGCCAGCCATAGATCGACTGGTCGTCGTCGCCGACGCAGCAGATGTTCTTGGGGGGCGAGGAGGGGGCAGGGACGTCATTCCGGGGCGCACCGGCAGGTGCGAACCCGGAATCTCGATCTGGTTGCTCGCCATCTCCGGATTCCGGGTTCGCGCTTTCAGCACGCCCCGGAATGACGGGGGAGGGAATAACGGCAGCGCCAGTGTGTCCCGGAATGATGGCAGACAGAGCGACGCCCGGCTTGCTCGGCGCCTGCGCCAAAAGCCGCAGCCACAGATACTGCGCGACGTTGGTGTCCTGATATTCGTCCACCAGGATGAACTTGAAGCGGCCCTGGTATTGCCGGAGCACGTCGGGATGCTCGCGGAAAAGCCGTATGTTTTCCAGCAAGAGATCGCCGAAATCGGCGGCGTTGAGGATTTTCAGCCGCTCCTGGTAACTGGCGTAGAGCTTGCCGCCTTTGCCGTTGCCGAACACCGCGGCTTCGCCCGGCGGCACCTGCGAAGGCATCAGGCCGCGATTCTTCCAGCCGTCGATCAAGCCGGCGAGCATTCGCGCCGGCCAGCGTTTGTCGTCGATGTTCTCCGCCTGCAGCAACTGCTTCAAAAGCCGGACCTGGTCGTCGACATCGAGCACGGTGAAATTGGATTTCAACTGCACCAGTTCGGCATGGGTCCGCAGGATGCGGCCGCCGATGGAATGAAAGGTGCCGAGCCACGGCATGCCTTCGACCGCCTGGCCCAGCATCTGGCCGAGCCGCAGCTTCATCTCGCGCGCCGCCTTGTTGGTGAAGGTCACCGACAGGATTTCGCCGGGCCGGGCGCGGCCCTGGCTCAGGATGTGGGCGATGCGGCAGGTCAGCACGCGGGTTTTGCCGGTGCCGGCGCCGGCCAGCACCAAAACCGGCCCGTCCAGCGTTTCCACCGCCTCGCGCTGCTCGGGATTGAGGCCGGCGAGGTATCCCGGGGCCGCGGACGCCCGCGCGCGCGCAGCGATGCCGCCGGCCAGGGGCTGGTGGTCGGGGACGCCGTGAGGGCTCAGTCTGTTCGGCTCGGTCATGCGAATCGTCTTTATCCCCACGATGGCACCGTGAGGCCGTGAAGGGGAGCCTTCATAGCAGGATTGAAGCCCATATAGGGTTTTGCAGGCGGTTTTGACAGGTTTTATCCCGTGCCGGCTGAACCGCCGTTTTCGGCGCCCGATCCGGACTTTGTTCCTTCCGATAGCGGGATTTGAGCGGTTTATGTGTCGGGAACCGGCGGGAACATTAGTTCCCAGCCCGGATTATTTCTGCGGACGATGCGCGACGATCTCATGTTGCGCTGAGAACGTGGACACAGGAGGTCCCTGTCATGTTGAGCTGGGTTGTTACATTTCTGGTTATCGCTCTGATCGCGGGCATTTTGGGCTTTGGCGGCGTTGCCGGAGCCTCGATCGAAATCGCCAAGGTCATCTTCTTCATCGCGGTCATTCTGTTCCTGGTTTCCGCCGTGGTCGGGCTGGCGCGCGGCCGCACCAGGGTTTAGCCGCGCTCGCTATTTTGAGGGCATCGCGACCTTGCGGCCGATGCCCTCGGGACGCGGCACGACCGCATGCGAATTCACCACTGCCTCGATGCGGGCGCGAATATCGGGCGGAAACGGCGCGGTCTTGCGCGCGTTCATGTCGATGTGAATCGTCATGTTCTCCGATGTGGCCGACAGCCAGCCTTCGCTGGCGTGGCGCAACTCCTCGAAGGTGTGCAGCCGCTTCTCGTCGGCGCCCAGCAGCAGCACCGTAACCTGCACGGGATCGCCGAGATGGATCTCGCGCAAATAGCGCACATGGCATTCGGCGGTGAACGTCGAGCCATGGCGCTCCTTCATGTAGCCGGGGCCGATGCCGAGATGGAGCCACATTTCGTCGATGGCGCGGTCGAACATCACGTTGTAGTAGGCCATGTTGAGATGGCCGTTGTAGTCGATCCATTGCGGCTCGATCTGCATCACCGAGGACAGGAAGGGGGCAGGCCGGCGCAGCACCTCATTGTCGCCGGCGGCAAGCGTCGTCATCGTCCATCCCCGTTTGTTCGACCCATGATCCCTTGACCCCTTTTATATCCTTTGCCACGGTATTTTGAGCCGGGAGGATATCGCGTGGGCATGACAAACACCAACAACCCTAAACGTCCGGAGCCGCAAGCGCTGGCGTACGCCGTTGCTGCGCTGGCCGCGCGGTTCGGCAACCGGCTGATCACCTCGCAGGCGGTGCGCGACCAGCACGCCCATACCACGACCTGGCTGGCGCCGCAGCCGCCGGACGCGGTGGTGATGGCGCAGGAGACCTCCGATATTCAGGACGTAGTGCGGATTTGCGCCCGGCACGGCGTTCCCGTGATCGCATTCGGCACCGGGACTTCACTGGAGGGGCAGGTCAACGCGCCGGCCGGCGGCGTCTGCATCGATCTGCGCGACATGAACCAGGTGCTTGAAGTCCACGCCGAGGACCTGGACTGCGTGATCCAGCCCGGCGTCACCCGCAAGGCGCTCAACGAGCACCTGCGCGACCAGGGATTGTTCTTCCCGATCGATCCCGGCGCCGATGCCTCGCTCGGCGGCATGGCCTCGACCCGGGCATCCGGCACCAACGCGGTGCGCTACGGCACCATGCGCGACAATGTATTGGCGCTCAAAGTCGTGCGCGGCGACGGCGAGATCATCACGACCGGCACGCGGGCGAAAAAATCCTCGGCCGGCTATGATCTGACGCACCTGTTCGTCGGCGCCGAGGGCACGCTCGGAATTATTTCCGAGCTCACCATCAAGCTGCGCGGTATCCCCGACACCATTGCGGCCGCTTCATGCTCGTTCGAAAGCGTGCGCGGCGCCTGCCAGGCAACCATCCTGGCGATCCAGACCGGCATTCCCGTCGCGCGCATCGAACTGCTCAACGCGGCGCAGGTGCGGGCCTGCAATTCCTATTCGAAACTGTCGCTGCCGGAGACGCCGCTATTGCTGCTCGAATTCCACGGCAGCGCCAACGAAGTCGCCGAGCAATCCAGGAATTTCGGCGAGATCGCCAAGGAATGCGGCGGCGGCGATTTCACCTGGACCACAAAGCCCGAGGATCGCACCAAACTCTGGCAGGCGCGGCACGATGCCTATTGGTCGGTCAAGGCGATGCGCGCCGGCGCCGGCGTGGTGGCGACCGACGTCTGCGTGCCGATTTCCCGGCTGGCCGATTGCGTCACCGAAACCGAAGAAGACCTTAAGCGGCTCAATCTGACGTCGCCGATCGTGGGCCATGTCGGCGACGGCAATTTCCATTGCTCGCTGCTGTGCGATGTCGAGGATCGCGACGAGATGGCGCGCGGCGAGGAATTCATGCATCGCCTGGTCGAGCGCGCTCAGGCGATGGGCGGGACCTGCACCGGCGAGCACGGCATCGGTCAGGGCAAGCAGAAATATCTCGAGTCCGAATTAGGCATCGAGGCGATCGATGCCATGCGCGCGGTGAAAGCGGCGCTGGATCCGCAGAATATTTTCAACCCCGGAAAGATCGTGCCGGCGATCTAGCGGAATTCTCGGCGAACGAACGGCGCGCCACATCCCGCGGATTGATGGTTGAAATTGCACCGCCGCCATCTATGCTCGCAGGCCTTCGGGGCAGGGCGATGTGGCGGTTCAAGAGGGCCAAGCGCAAGGAAATATGGGACGAAGATATCCAGTGGCCGATCGGCGATATCCAGGCGGCGCACCGGATACGCGACATCTGCCGTTCCGCGGTCGATAGCGCCCAGAAAGCCGGTAAGCTTGCCGGCTGCGGCGACAACAAGGACAATAAAAAAGCCACGTACGACACCGAACGGTACGGACGCGCCGCCAAGTCCGCCATGGAAATCGCGATCAAGATTTCCGATGATTTGTTGCGCGATTCCTCCGTCCGACAGATCGTGGATTTGTGCGTGAAGGCCAACGATCTGAGGAAGGCGCGGATATTGTTTCGCGCGATCCAGGCAGTATCGATCCGGGAAGATGTGTTGAAGGATCATCCGATATTGCGCGAGTGACCAGCTTGCGAATGCGGTAGCCTAGCTCGGACCATTTTCAACGCTTGCAATCCCCCGCGCGTGCCATACGGTTGATGATAACAGGAGATCGAGTGATGCTAAATGATCGAGATAAAATTCTGACCGCGCTACACGAGAAGCCGCTTAAGATATATGAGGTTATGAAACGAGCCAATATTCCGAACGAGGAGGCCTGCCAGTCGCTGCTTATGAAAATGCGAGGCGAAGGGTCGGTGAAGTTCGATATTCACAAAGGTCGATGGCTGATCGGGTAATCGACGAAATCGTGGCGATCGCTCCAGAGCCGTCATGGCAACCGGCGGAGCGGAAGTTTTGCCGGCCGGTCTTCAGCGACAAGGAAGGAATGGTCCGGCTGCTCTGGCATCAAGGCGGCAAATATCAGTACTGTCCGCGAGTACCTTGACCGACGCCGCCAGGCTCTCACGCTGGCGGCGCGAACAGCGTCCGCAGCTTGGCGCCGATGCCCTTGGCTTGCAGCATCTCGCTCAGCATTCGCAGCCAGACGGCGAACGCGATATTGAACGGGTTTGCGCTACGCGCCATGCCGGCGATGCCAAATTGCATCGGTTCGCCCTTCGGCGCGGTCGCGAAAGTACCGAACAGCCGGTCGAAGACGATAAGTACGGCGCCGAAATTCTTGTCGATGCAGGCCGGATTCGAGGCGTGATGCACCTGGTGGTGGCGCGGCGTGTTGAGCACCCATTCCAGTGGCCCGAGATGCGGCGCATGGGCCAGATGCAGGAAGAATTGATAAAACAGCCCTGCCGCCAGCACGGCGAATACCGCGGCCGGATTGAAACCGAGCGCGACCAGCGGCAGGTAGAACAGGAAGCCGCCGGTCAAACTGCCGCCCCAGCCAAGCCGCACGCCGGCGCTGAGGTTAAGCCGTGTCGGAGAATGATGAACGGCGTGCGTAGCCCAGAACCATCGCACTTTATGCATGGCCACGTGGTGAACATAGTAGCTGAACTCGACGCCCAGAAACAACGCGAGCCAGGTCCAGACCGTGTCGAGCGGAATATCGAACAGCCGGTACCGGTGGACGAACAAGACGGGCACCGCCACCACGCCCGCGGTCAGTGCCCCGATCACTTTGTTGCCGAGCGCGATGGCGAGCGAAGCAGCCGTCTCGCGCGCATCATGGCTGTCGGTGTGGTTCAGCCGATGGATGAGATATTCCGACAGCATCAGGCCGAGCACGACCAGCATGGCGATGGCTCGGCCATGGTGGCCGGCTGACAGCAGAAGAGACATCTGACTTTCTCTTTCTCTCGATGGTGTGCAGCCGGACGGAACGCGAGACGTTCGCACGAATGGCCGGCCGGCTGCGATGCGAGTTCACTTGTTGGTCGACGACGCGCGGGCTTCCTTCAGTGCGCTCTTGCAGCCGTCGGAGAGTTGATCGTGCTTCTCGACCATGCATTTCTTGATGCGTCCGCCACCCGGCATGATACCGGAGCAAAGCGTGCGCACATCGGCGGCGCAGGCCTGGCGCAACTCCTTCGGCGGCGAAGCGGCTTGGGCTGCGGCTGGAGCGGCCGCGATTGCGCCAAAAACTCCGGCAAGAATCGCCGGCGCGGCAAGTGTAAGGGCGTGCGCCATTGCGGGTCTGATCATGCGCAGACCCTCCGCGCGCCATAGGCCGTACCGACCCACCAGCAGCGCACCGGCAGCGGCGGGGCATACACGGCATAGGGCCCGTAGACATAGGGAACGCCATTGCGGCGGCATGCGCCGTAAGGCCCGCGATGCCATCCTGGTCCGCATCCGTTCCTGACCTTTACGACTAAATCGGTTGGAGATTCGCTCAGAGGCGGCACGGGAAAAGCATGGGCCGTCGAGGCTATCATCGTGGCCGCGACAGCGAATGCGGTCGACAACAGGAACTTTCGCATCGAGATTGATCCTTTCAGGGTTTTGATCAACGTGAAGAGGGTGCGGCCGCCAGACGGGAAAAGGGGGCACGACTCCGAGGGGCGGCCGCGGCGCTGCGGTCAGTAGCGGTCCGTAGTAATAGGGATAAGCCGCGACTGTGCCGCTGCGCGTTACGCTGTTGCCATTCGGGCCGGTCGTGGTCCGCGAATAGTTGTAGGTACGGGGACCGGTGCGGCTGATGCTGCCCGAGCGTGATACGGTCCGGCCATTGGGCCCCGTGATCGAGGCGGAACGCGAGCAGGTTCCGCCGCCACAGCCGCCGGTGGCGCTGCTAAAATAAGTGCCGCGCCGCGTGGTCAGGCTGCCGTTGCGGCTCCAGGCGCTCGCCTCGGAGATGGTGGCAAGGCCAAGCATCGCGGCCAGCGATGCCGACGCAAAAACCAGTTTCATCAAATCCTCCTTTTCTTGAGAGGGGCCCGGTGTCGAAGAACCGGCTGCACCGCATGGGAGGCACTCTGGCTGCCCTCCTTTGCCGTGATGTTTCAGCCAGGAAGGCTTTTGTAACGTTTTGTAACGGCGCGGTTCGCCCTATTGCCGCCGGCAAGCGGTCTCCTAAAGTGCGGTCATGGATGATCGAACCGTGATGATCGTGGAGGATGACCGCGAGATCCGCTCGCTGCTGGCGGACTTTCTCGCGCGCGAAGGCTATACAATCGTCTGTGCCGAAGACGGCGCAGCCATGGACCGTGCGCTGGCGCGCACGCGTCCCGATCTGATCGTGCTCGATATCATGCTGCCGGGCGAAGACGGCCTGTCGATCTGCCGGCGGCTGCGGGCCAAAGGCGGGCTGCCGATCCTGATGCTCACCGCCAAGGGCGAGGATATCGATCGCATCGTCGGGCTCGAAATCGGCGCCGACGATTATTTGCCGAAGCCGTTCAACCCGCGCGAACTGCTGGCGCGCATTCGGGCGATATTGCGGCGTGCCGGCGAGGCCACGGAAACCCGAACGCCGCGGCGGCTCGGCTTCGGCGGGCTGCTGGCCGATCTCGATGCGCGCAGCCTCGTCGATGCCAATCAGGCCGTCGTCGAACTCACCTCGGCGGAGTTCGATCTGCTCGCCTGCTTCCTGGAACGGCCGAAGCGCGTGCTCTCGCGCGACCAGCTTCTCGACTGGACGCGCGGCCGCACAGCCGACCCATACGACCGCACGATCGATGTTTCGGTCAGCCGGCTCCGCCGCAAGCTATCTGCCGCCGATCCGAACGCGGTATTCTCGATCAAGACTGTGCGCAACGGCGGCTATCTGTTCAGCGCCGACGTGCGCGTTCTCTGACCCGCGAAACGGAGCGTCGCCACCATGAGCCGCCTTCGGATCGCCGGCCGCCTCGCCCTCATCGTCGTCGGAGCCATCGTGCTGGTGCAGATGCTGATGGCTGCCGCCTATTTCGTCGAGCAGCGGGGCAGGCGGGAGGCGACGGGATTTGCGCCGCTGTTCGCGCAGATTGCGGCGCTGGTGCAGGCCCTTGACCGGGTGCCGGCGGCGGACCGCGAACTGGTGCGGCGCGCCGCCACCAGCGTTCGCTTTGTGCCGAGCATTCGCGAGGACATTCCTGAAAATGTCGCCCATGCTCGATTGCTCAGAAACGCCGAACAGCGGTTGCGTGCGCAACTTGGTCCGCCTGCCGATCGCTTTGTCGCCTTGTCATTCATTACCAGGGCGCCGAATGGCGGCCAGCCGGTCGCTCGCCTCCGCGATCTCGTCGGCGCGCGGCTGCATGCGGTGATCGGCCTCGCGTCGGGTGGCTATCTCGATATCGAAACTTCGGGCGATCTCAGCCTGCGGCTTCTCGGCGTCCCCGTTGGCCTGCTGGCCGGAATCCTCGGTTTCGCGGTGGCGCTCGCCGCCCTCATCGCTGTTCGCCGGGAAACCAGGCCTCTCTCCGAACTCGCGGGTGTAATCGAGCGTTTCGGCACCGCCGTCGAGACGCAACCCGTCGCCGAGCGCGGCGCGCCCGACGTGCGCACGCTGATCCGCGCGGTGAATGCCATGCAGGCGCGCATTGCCGAACTGCTGCGCAGCCGCACGCTGGTGTTGGGCGCCATCAGCCATGATCTGCGCACCTATGTAACCAGGCTGAGGCTGCGCCTCGAACTGCTGCCCGAGAGCGATCAGCGCACAAAGGCGACAGCCGACCTCGACGGCATGCAATCGCTGATGGACGATGCGCTGGTCTTTGTGCGTTCCTCTTTCGCCGCTTTGCCCGATGAGACCGTTGACCTCAGCCGCGTCGTCCAGACCGAATATGAAGCGCGCAAGGCGCAGAGTGCGCCGGTCACGCTCACCGATGCGCAGGCGCCGCTTGTGGTGCGGGGATCGCCGGCCGGCATCGCGCGTGTGGTGACAAATCTCGTTGCCAATGCATTGGCCTATGGCGGCAGTGCCGATGTCTCGTTGCATGCGGACAAGGATTCTGCCGAGCTATGGGTGGAGGACCGCGGGCCCGGCATTCCGCTCAGCGAGCGTACCCATGTGTTCGATCCGTTCTACCGGCTCGAAACCTCACGCAACCGCGATAGCGGCGGCGCCGGACTGGGGCTTACCATCGTCCGGCAGATCGTGGAAAGCAGCCGCGGCACGGTAACGATCGAGGATCGTCCGGGCGGCGGTACGCGCATGCGCGTAAGTCTGCCCCGTGCGATGACCGATCCGGCGGCGAAAGTTCTCGCGGTCGCACAAAGCCCGTTGACGAAAAAAGCTTGACCTTGTCATGGCCTGATGGTCCGAAGGACCAGAACAAGAATGACAAGAACGCCACCTGATGCGGCTTTCCTTCTTTTACGGCTGGATCATCGTCGTCGTGACCTTCGTCACCATGGCGATCGGGGTCAACGCACGCACTGCGTTCTCGCTGTTCTTTCCGCCCATCATCGATGAATTTGGATGGGAGCGCGGCGTCACGGCGGGTGCGTTCTCCTTCGGCTTTCTGGTTTCCGCGGCTGTCAGTCCACTGATCGGCCGCATGATGGACCGTGGCGGTCCGCGCGCGGTGATGGAACTCGGCGTTGCGATGATGGCGGGCGGCCTGTTGCTGGCGCCGCTGACGACGCAGCCATGGCACCTTTATCTGACGATCGGCGTGCTGGTCGGCGCCGGCAGCGTCTGTCTCGGCTATTCCGGCCAGTCCTTGTTCCTGCCCAATTGGTTCATTCGGCGGCGCGGACTGGCGATGGGGCTTGCGTTCGCCGGCGTTGGTATCGGCTCCGTCACCCTGCTGCCCTGGGTGCAATTGATGATCGAGCACACCGGCTGGCGAACCGCCTGCACGGCGATGGGTATCATCGTTCTGGTCGTGCTCGCGCCGATCAATCTGCTGTTGCGAAAGCGTCCCGAAGACATCGGCCTCCAGCCGGACGGCGATGCCGCTCCGTCTGCGACATCGCCAAAGCCGATATCGAATATCGTCGATCCGGTCTGGGCCGGCACCGACTGGACGCTCGGCCGCGCGCTTCGCACCGCGCGGTTCTGGTGGATCGCGCTCGGCTATTTCTGTGGATTATACATCTGGTACGCCGTGCAGGTGCACCAGACCAAATATCTTCTCGATATCGGATTCAGCTCGAATGCCGCGGTGTGGGCGTTGGGAGTGGTCAGTCTGCTCGGCATTCCCGGCCAGATATGGCTCGGACATCTTTCCGACAGGGTAGGGCGCGAATGGATATGGGCCGCGAGTTGCGCAGGCTTTGCGATCTGCTTCGCGGCGCTGATCGCGCTGAAATATTTTCCGACGCCGATGCTGGTCTATTTGATGGTCCTGGCGCAGGGCGCGCTCGGCTACGGGCTCACCTCCATCATGGGCGCGGTGGTGCTGGAAATATTTCAAGGCAAGCATTACGGCAGCATTTTCGGAACCATCATGTTTGTGGCGCTGGCGGGCGGGGCGGCAGGGCCGTGGGTTACCGGCCTTCTGCACGACCTTTCGGGGAGCTATACGGCCGCTTTTGCGATCGGTATCGCGGTGAGCGTGTTATCTGCGGTCGCGATCTGGCAAGCATCGCCCCGCAAGATTCGCGCTGTGGCCGGGCAATTGCACAAGGCCCACGCCGGTGCCGGCACCGTCTAGGTCAGGCCGATGAAATTCCCGTGGTTCGCTGCAGATCGCCGATGGCGCGCAGGAAGCTGTCGGCCGGCGTGGTCTCCGGATCGATCAGGCGGTGCAGGCGGAAGCCGTCTTCCAGTGCCAGCAGGATCGCGGCAGTCCATGTCGGGTTAAGGGAACCGCTCTTCCCGTTGTTCTTGAGCGTGGTCTCGACGATATCGGCAATCAGCTTGCGCCGGGCGCGCAGGCGTTTGGCGAGTTCGGGCCGGCGCTTTTCGGCGCGCGCCACGAACAGGATCATCTCCATGTGCAACAACGGCGAACGGCCCAGCGGATCCTGCCGGCTGCGGTCCATGGTCTTCAACGCATCGATAAAATCACCGAGGCTTTTATGCTTTGCGAGAAGATCAAGATTGCGCCGGATGGATTGCTCGACGTGATCCTCGAGCATGGCGATGATCAACTCATCCTTACTGGTGAAATTCGAATAGAACGCTCCGCGCGTGAAACCGGCGGCAGCCGCGATGGCTTCGATGCTGGCGCCGCCGATTCCCTGTTCCTCGAACACGCGCGCCGCCGCCTCGAACAGCTTTTCGCAGGTCACGTCCCGGGTCGGTCTGGTTCGAACTCTTGACATCCTGTGGGTTTAGGTCAGAATGCAACTCGATACAATAGTGTATCGAGTATCGAAGCCTCCGGATGGCCACATTCCGTCCTGACCTTTGAAGACGCTGATGCGCTCGATATGCAGACAGTCCAGCGCGGCAACCTATTGAGGTCACCATGAACGAACATGTTCAGACCGCAGCGACCGAACCGCTGTTCAATCCGCTGTCGCCGGAGTTCATCCGCGATCCCTATCCGCATTACCAGCGGCTGCGCACCACCGATCCGATGCATCTCACGCCGCTGGGGTCGTTCGTCGCGACCCGGCATGCGGAAGTCAGTCTGGTGATGCGCGACAAGCGTTTCGGCAAGGACTATGTGGAGCGCACGATCCGGCGCTACGGACCCAGGATCATGGAAGAGCCGGTGTTCCGCAGCATGAGCCACTGGATGCTGCAGCAGGATCCGCCGGACCACACGCGCTTGCGCGGCCTGGTGGTGAAGGCGTTCACGGCGCGCCGGGTCGAGGACATGCGTCCGCGGATCCAGCAGATCGTCGATCAGACGATCGATGCGATCGAAGGCCAGGGCCATATGGACCTGATCGAGGATTTCGCGTTCCGCCTGCCGGTGACGATCATCTGCGACATGCTCGGAATTCCCGAAGACCACCGCGAAGTCTTCTACAAGAGTTCGCGCGACGGAGGCCGCCTGCTCGATCCGGTGCCGCTGACGCCGGCCGAAATCGAGAAAGGCAATGCCGGCAACATGATGGCGCAGATGTATTTCCAGCAGCTCTTCGAACTGCGGCGAAAAAATCCCGGCGACGACCTGACGACGCAGTTGGTGCAGGCCGAGGAAGACGGCAGCAAGCTCTCCAATGAGGAACTGACCGCCAATATCATCCTGCTGTTCGGCGCCGGGCACGAGACCACCGTCAACCTGATCGGAAACGCCCTCCTGGCGCTGTATCGCAATCCGGATCAGCTCGCGCTGCTCAAGGCCAATCCTTCCCTGATCACCAACGCGATCGAGGAGTTCCTGCGTTACGATTCTTCGGTGCAGATGACCGGCCGGGTGACGCTGGAAGACATCGATGATCTCGGCGGCAAGAGGATCCCAAAGGGCGAGAGCGTGCTCTGCATACTGGGCTCGGCCAATCGTGACCCGGCGGTCTACCCCGACCGGCCGGACCGTCTCGACATTACCCGGCCCAACGTGCGTCCGCTGTCGTTCGGCGGCGGCATTCACTTTTGCCTGGGCGCCCAGTTGGCGCGGATCGAGGCGGAAATCGCGATCTCGACGCTGTTGCGCCGCCTGCCGGGCCTGCGGCTGGACGATGCCGAGAATCCGGAGTGGCGGCCGACTTTCGTCCTGCGCGGCCTCAAGCGGCTGCCGGCGAGCTGGTAACTGCCCGTTGATGACGGCCCGCGCGTCAAGCGGCCGCCGAATGCCGCTGTGACTCCGCCACACTTGGCTCTATATATTGGGCCGCCCGAGTGTTGATATCAGCACACCGGAACGGGCCCAAGAGGAGACACCGTGCAGACGACGCTGCTCGGATTGGCGATTGCCTTTATCATTGCGTTGGTAGCCGCGCTGGTCGGGCCGTACTTCATCGACTGGAATCAGTTCCGGCCGCAATTCGAGACCGAGGCCACGCGGGTGATCGGTGCGCCGGTGCGCGTCGCCGGCGCGCTGGATGCCCGCCTGTTGCCGGCCCCCTCGCTGCGGCTGCGCTCGGTGGTGGTCGGCGGCGCCAACGATCTGGGCAAGGTGCGGGCCGACAAGCTCGATGTCGAATTCAGCCTGAGTTCGCTGATGCGTGGTGAATGGCGCGCCACCGAACTGACCATCAACGGCATGGCGCTCGATCTCGGGCTCGATTCGCAGGGCCGGATCGACTGGCCGGCGTCGAGCGGAAAGTTCAATCTGGGCTCGCTGGCGATCGACCGCCTGAACCTGACGGGGCGTGTCGCGCTGCATGATGCCGCCAGCCGCGGGACGCTCGAACTGAGCGACATCGCCTTCAGCGGCGACGTGCGCTCGCTGGCCGGCTCGATGCGCGGCGACGGCAATTTCATGCTGGCCGGAACGCGCTACCCGTTCCGCGTCTCCTCCGGCCAGACACCGGACGGCAACGGTACCCGCGTTCATTTCAGTATCGATCCCGGCGCCCGGGCCTTGTCCGTCGATCTCGATGGCATCCTCGGTTTCGAAACGCGGGCGCCGCGTTTCGACGGCACGATGGTTTTGGCCACCCCTGCCGGGCTCAAGGCCACGGGCGACGTACCGATCACGCCGTGGCGGATATCAGCCAAGGTCAAGGCCGATCCGGCCGCCGCGCGGCTCGAGCAGATCGAGGCCAGCTACGGCGCCGAGGACCGCGCGCTGAAACTGGCGGGCAGCGGCGATATTCGCTTCGGCGCATCGCCGCTGCTGCGCGCTGCGCTGACGGCGCGGCAGCTCGATGCCGACCGGTTTGTCGCCACCGGCAACACCACGATCGAGCCGATGCGCGTATTGCCGGGGTTGCGGGCGCTGATGTCGGACATCTCGCAGGCGCCGATCCCGGCGCAAGTGGAATTCTCCTCAGAGCAGATCATGCTGGGCGGGCGTCCGTTGCAGGATGTCACCGCCGAGCTTCACAGCGACCAGAAGTCGTGGACCATCCACCGGCTGGATTTCCGCGCACCCGGCGGAACGCGGGTTTCGCTCGGCGGCGCCATCGTGCAGGGCAATCCGGCCGGCGATTTCAAGGCCGCGCTCAATGTCGAGTCGTCCGATCCGGATGCGCTGGTGGCGTGGTTGCAGGGACGGAGCGAAATATCCTATCGCAGCCAGAAACCGCTGCGCCTGCGCGGCGACGTCAGCGTGGCCTCGGATCGCGTGGCGATCGAAGCCATGAAAGCGGAGATCGACGGCGGTGCTGTCGCAGGGCGGGTTGCTTTCTCCGGCCGGCAGGCCGGCGGCACCTCGCGGGTCGAAGCAGAGCTGAAAGCGGAACGCCTCGATCTCGACGCCGCAACTGCCTTGGTGCGTTCGCTCGCGGGCCCGCAAGCCGAGTGGCCGGACGAGGCGCAGCTATCGCTCGATATCGGCCGCGCCGTTTCGTCTGGTCAGGAATTACGTCCCCTGGTGGCGAAACTCGGCTACGGACCGAAGACAGTCTCGCTCGACCAGTTGAAAATCGGCCGGCCTGACAATGTGACCGTGGAAGGCACAGGCGGCTTCGACCGCGCCAATGTGACCGGAAAATTGGTGCTGACCTCAACCGCCGCCTCGCTTGGTCAAATCAGCGCCCTGATTGCCCCGTTCGCGCCGGCGCTGGCGGCTCGGCTCGATGCGATGGGGCCAAGTTCAGCGGGTCCAAGTCCGGGTCCCGCGCGTGTGAAGCTGACGCTCGGTGTCGCGAATTCCGAGCGTAGCAATCGCGCCACTGCGAGAGCCGTCCTCGACCTCGATGCGGCTGGGCTTCGGGGCGTCGCCACGGTCACGGCCAAGCCCGATATCGCGGCCCTGCAAGCGATCGATCTCGATACGCTCCGGCGTAGCGAAATCGGCATTGAAACGAATCTATCGGCGGAACGCGGCCGGTCATTGCTTGCCTTGCTCGGGCTTGATCGCGCCATCGCGGCCGGCGACGGCCCGGCGCAACTCGTGGGATCGGTGACGGGCGCGTGGCAGGCGCCGTTGCGGCTGAATGTCAAGCTATCGGGGGCCGGCCTCGATGCCGAAGCGCAGGGAACGGCCGAACCGTGGGCCCAGGACGCCAAGGCCAGCGTTACTCTCAAGCTTCGCAACGCCAATCTCGCGCCGCTGTTCGATCTCAAGCCCACCGACGCACTTGCGCAGAACATCAGCCTGTCCTCGCGCGTGACGCTTGCGGGCAGCAAATTGAGCTTCGACGACCTCGACAGCACGATCGCCGGTTCGCGGCTGCGCGGACGATTGGCGCTGACGCTTGACGATGAAAAGAACGTCGAGGGCGAAGTCGGCCTCGATGCACTTGCGCTCGCGCCGGCATTTGCTCTTGCCGTCGGTGCCGCCGGCCGCGATGCAGCGGACCCGCTCGGTTCCGGACTGTTGAAAGGCTGGCGCGGCCGCATTGCGTTCCAGGCGCTGCGTGGCGTCTTGCCGGGCGGCGGTGAATTGCGCCCGGTCAGCGGCGCGATCAAAAGCGACGGGCAGTCGCTGAGCTTCGATAGCATCAAGGGCACCATCGGCGGCGGCGAGGCGGTGGCCAATATCGACGCCAGGCAGGGCGCCAACGGACTTGTGCTGAATGCGCGGGTTCAGCTCACTGGTGCCGATGGCGCTGCGCTACGCTACCGCGCGTTGGCGATGCCTGCGGGCCGCACGTCGTTGCAGATGGCGCTGACGAGCCAGGGCCGCAGCGCATCGGCGCTGACCGGCGCATTGTCGGGCAACGGCACCCTGACGCTGGAATCCGCCAGGATTGCCGGCCTCAATCCGCGCGCCTTCGATGCCGCGATCCGCGCCAGCGACAGCGGGCAGGCGACCGACGACGCGAAGCTGCGGCAGATCGTCGAGCCGGTGCTGGCTTCGGGCACGTTGTCGGTCGCGTCGGCGCAGATTCCGTTCACGATCGGCGACGGTCGCCTTCGCGTTGGCGCCACCACGCTCGACGCCAAGGACGCGCGCGCGGTGGTTTCAGGCGGCTATGATATTCCCGCCGACCAGGCCGACATTCGCGCCAGCCTGGCATTGACCACAGCCGGACCGACGACCAGTCGTCCCGAGATCCAGCTCTTCGCTGTGGGATCGCCCGACGGGCTCGACCGCACCATCGATGTCACGGCGCTGTCGTCATGGCTGGCGGTGAGGGCGATCGATCATGAGACGCGCCGGCTGGATGCGATCGAGCGCGGAGAGCCACCGCCGGTGATGCCCGCCTCGATTCCGCCCGTCGCCGAGGAGCCGCCGCCCGCGCAGCCCTCTGCCGTGGCGCCGGACGCTGTCACGTCAGGTATTCCGCTCTCCGATGTCCCGCTTCCCGGCCGCGATCCGCGCCGCATTTTGCCAAAAGCAAGAAATGGTCTTCCGCACTCACCGGCTGCGCCGCCAAGTGCGAATGGACCGAACGCCAATGTCCCAAGTCCCAATGCACCCATTGTCAGCCAGCAGGCCACGCCACTGCCGCCGCCGATCGACGTCAAACCTGCGCCCGGTGCGGCTGCAAAGCCGAAGCCCCGGCCGCCGCTGGTGCTAACGCCGCCGGCCGCGACGCCGCTGCGGTAGGGTTGCACTACTCCGATCGGGTCCGGTACTGCTCGCGCGCCTTGCCGACCATCTCAGCGGAAACCGGCGCGGCCGCTGTTTGCCAGGCGTTTCGAATGTAGGTCAGCACGGCCGCCACCTGCGCATCGTCGAGCTGCCAGCCGAATGACGGCATGCCCGGCGCGGTCGGCTCGGCCTTGGTCGCGACGCTTCGCCCGCCGCGCAGCACCATCCGGATCGCGCTGGTGGGATCGCTGGCATGCGCAAGCGAGGATTGCGCGAGCGACGGAAACAGCATCGCCACCCCGCGTCCATCGAGCCCGTGACAGGCGGAGCACTGATCGCGATAGATCGCCTGGCCAGCGCTGATGACCGACGGTTCGGCTTTCGCGGGCGCGGCCTGGTCCTGCCGCTGCGGCAGCGATTTCAGGTAGGTCGCGATCGCGCTGAGATCATCGTCGTTATACTGCGACGTCGAATTGACGACTTCCTCAGCCATCGGCCCGGTCGCTGCGGTAAACCTGTTGTGCCCGGTCTTGAGATAGCCCGTGATATCGGCCTCCGTCCATTGGCCAAGTCCTTGATTGGGATCGCCCGTGATGTCAGGCGCAAACCAGCCCTGAAGGTTGAAGCCTCTCAAATTATCGCCGACCCTATCGCCGCCAAGCAGGGATTTCGGCGTGTGGCACGACGTGCAATGGCCGGGACCCTGGACAAGATAGGCGCCGCGATTCCAGGCCGCCGACTGCTGGGGATCGGGCTTGAATTCTCCTTCGGTGAAATACAGCGCATCCCAGGCCCGCATCGCCGTGCGGATGTTGAATGGAAATGGCAGCGTGTTGGGCTCGACCGGCTGATGCACCGGTTCGACGGTTGCCATATAGGCGCGGATCGCAAGCACGTCGTCGCGCGTCATTTTGGTGTAGGCAGGAAACGGCATCGCCGGATAAAGCCTGCTGCCGTCCGGCCGGATGCCTTTACGAACCGCGTCGTCGAACTGCTCGTCGCTCCACGAGCCGATTCCGGTGTCGGCATCGGGCGTGATGTTCGACGACGTGATGATGCCAAATGGCGTCTCGATCGGCCGGCCGCCGGCAAAGGGTTTGCCGCCGTTGAGCACGGTATGACAGGCATAGCAGTCCGCGACCGTCGTGAGGTAACGGCCCCTTGCGATCCGGTCGAATTGCTGGCTGTCCGGATTGGCGGCGCCGCTGAGTTCTACCCCGCCGAGCCAAGCCGCGGTCGCGCAAATCAGCGCAGATGATATGACGGCGCTACGCATGGACCAGCGGCCCCGGGTTTTTGAGATACTGTCCGCGGATCGCTTCCGCCGCCCAGAAGGCCAACGCCGCCACCGTGCCGGTAGGGTTGTAACCGGCATTTTGCGGGAATGCGGTGGCTCCCGTCACGAACAGGTTCGGCACATCCCAGCTTTGCAGATAGCGATTGAGCGCGCTGGTCTTCGGATCGGTGCCCATGATCGCGCCGCCGCACACATGCGTCGTCTGGTACTCGGTCGCATCATACGGGGCCTTGCGGTATTGCTTGTCGAGCGTGTGAGCGCCCATTGCGCGGATGATCTCGGCGAACTTGTCAGTGAGGAAAGCGTTCTGCTTCACCTCGTTGTCGTGCAGATCGATCGTCATCCGCATCAGCGGACGGCCGAAGCGATCCTTGTAGGTGGGGTCGAGATCGAGATAGACATCGCGATAGCTGTAGAAGCTGCCGTGCACGCCGGTCCCGGGCCTCACGGCAGACAGATAGTTGTCGCGCGCCGCGCTCTTCCAGGCCGCGCCCCATTTTGGCGTGCCCGGTGGCACCGACGCATTTTGGATCGGCCGGCCATTGGTCTGCACCTGTCCCATATAGCCACCGCCGACGAAGCCGTGTGGGCCGTGATCGAAATTGTCACCGTTGAATTCGTCGATGCACATGCCGATCGCGCCCGAGGAAATGAACGGATTGAAATTGAACTTCTTGTTGTCGAAGAAGCCGTTGACGGTGGAGATGGTCTGGTGCGTGAAATTCCGGCCGACCACGCCGGTATTTGCGACGGGGTCGTAGGGCGTGCCGATCTTCGAGTGCAGTAGCAGGTGCACATTGAAGACTGTGAAAGCCGACAGGATGACGAGGTCGGCGGGCTGCTCCCATTCGACGCCGCCGCTATCGACAAAGGTGACCCCGGTGGCGCGCTTGCCCGAACGATCGAGATTGATGTGCAGCACTTCCGAATTGTCGCGCGCCGTGAAGTTCGATTTCCGGATCAGGAACGGCAGGATCGTGGTCTGCGGGCTGGCCTTGGAGTAATTGCCGCAGCCGAACCACTCGCAAAATCCGCAATAGGTGCATGGGCCCATACGAAGCCCGAGTGGGTTGGTATAGGCCTGGGACAGATTGCCCGAGGGCTGCGGATACGGCTTGTAGCCGAGCTCGCGGGCGGCCTTTGCAAACAGCGTGTGGCTGAAGGGTTGTTTCTGTGCGGGCGTCGGGTAGGGCCGTGAACGCGGTCCCTCGAAGGGATTGCCGCCCTCCTGGATCTCGCCGCGCAGATTGCCCGCGGTGCCTGAGGTGCCGCACAGATATTCGAACGAGTCGTAATGCGGCTCGAGGTCGTCATAGGTCACGCCATAATCCTGGATGGTCATGTCCTCGGGCAGGAATGATGCACCGTAACGCTCCGTCAGATGCGTCCGCAGCACGAAGTCCGACGGCAGGAAGCGGAAGGTCTCCGCATTCCAGTGCACGCCGCCGCCGCCGACACCGTTGGGCGGCATGAAGGAGCCCCAGTCGCGGATTGGCAGCGCGGTCTGGTTCATCTTGTTGCGGAAGGTGAAGGTGGTCTGCTCCGGCCGCAGGAACAGTTCGTGACGGATACGGTAGCGCAACTCGTCCTGGGCATAATTCGGCGGGAATTCGGTCGGCGCGTCGCGCCAGGGGCCGCGCTCGATCGCGATCACATCGAGACCTTCGTCGGTCAGTGCGTTGGCCATGATCGATCCCGTCCAACCGAGCCCGATGATGACGACGTCTTTCTTCGGCAATCTTCGTGCCATCGCGCCCCTCGCTTTACTATTTCGGTGACCAATCAGCGCGGCCCATGATGCTCACGGGCGGCAACGGAAAGCGTTCGTTATGGCGTTCGACCCAGTCGAGATAATTGTAGCGCGCGCCGGGATAACCGATCATTTTCCACGCCACCATGTCGCGGTTGCCGCCATAGAGCGGATCGGCGAAGAAGCCGGTTTGCACGTCCTTGACGACATCGGCGAAGAAAGCTTTGCCGTCGATGCCGTCGAGTTTTGTCTTTTCATCTTCGATGCTCTTGAGCAGCTCGTCCTTTTGCTGGTCGGACAAATCAGGAAAACGCTTTCCCTGATATGTCGACTGGCAGTATCGATCGAGCGCGGCGAGGGCTTGCCGATAAGTTTTCGCCGGGCCATTTGGGGATTGGTATCCCTGCTGCTTCGTTCCCGGCATGAAGGGCGGCTGGTTGTAATGGCCTTCGGACCGGCCGTAAGGTCCGGCGAGTTGGCGATCGATGAAGACGGCACAGCCGCTGTCCTTGCCACCAGGCGTTTGCGGATCGGGTGGAATGATGCGGTCGGCCAGCGCTTCGACCGCGCGGCCTTCATCGGCAGTGAAGTAATGCCACGGACCCGGCCTGACCGGGACCGGCGGACTGCCCGCATTCGGCGTCCACGGCAAACCGCCCGATATCACTGTAGCCCCGCTTTTCATGGTGCTGAACACCAGAACCGCAGTTCCCGCCAAGAAGTCGCGTCGCTTCATCATCCGGATCGACTATTGCTGCCAGCCGCCCGGTAAATGCGCACGTCTGCCTCATGTTCCAGTGTTGCGCCTGTAATGAATCGTGCGATTGCGAAACGGCATCGTCCGACCCGTTTTCTTGCATTGTCAGCCGAACCAGTCTCTCTGCATTGCAAAATCAGAGCGCGATCACTCGCTCGATGCGGATCGCCTGCAGGAATGTCTGGTCGTGGCTGACCGCAATCAGCCCGCCATCAAATCGCGACAGCGCATCTTCCAGCACTTCGATCGAAGCCAGATCGAGGTGATTGGTCGGCTCGTCCAGCAGCAACAGCAGCGGTGGTTGCGGCCTTGCAAATACGCAGGCCAGCCCTGCGCGCAACCGCTCGCCGCCGCTGAGCGTACCGGCGAGCTGCAGCGCAGCCTTGTTGCGGAATGCAAAACGCGCCAGCGCCGCGTGCGCTTCGTTGTCAGACAAATCAGGATTCAAGCGCCGCAGATTATCGAGGATGCTGGCCTCGGGACTGAGCAGCCCGACATGCTGGTCGAGCACAGCGATGCGGCCGGTCAGGCGGCGGATATCTCCGGCGCTCGGCTGGAGTTCTCCGCTGATCAGACCAAGCAGGGTGGTCTTGCCGGAGCCGTTCGCGCCGTCGACCGCGATGCGTTCGGGGCCGCGTATCTCGAATGACAGCGGACCGAACAGGCGACGGTCGCCATGGGCCATCACCACATCGTTGAACGTGACGAGCCCCCGGCCACTTGGCAGGCGTGTCTTGGGCAGCTCGATTGAGAGCGGCGTCAGTATCTCCACCCGCGCGCGGGCTTCCTCGATCGCGTCGGTACGGCCGTCGATCAGGCGGTCGGCGAGATGGCGCTCGCGGGCGCCGCTGTTTTCGGCGCGCTGTTTTTCGCGGTCCATGAACATCTTGTCTTCGATGCCCTTGGCGCGCCACTCGCGGCCTCCCTTGTCCCGGCGCGCCTTCTTCTCTTTGGCTTTCTGGATGGCGCGTTCGGCGTTACGAAGCGCATCGGAAGCGCGGTCGAGTTCGGCCTCGGTGCGGGCGCGTGCGGCATCGCGGGCCTCGGCAAACGCCGGCCACGCGCCGCCAAACACCGTGACGCCGACAGGGGTGAGTTCGACGATGCGGTCGACGCGCTCCAGCAAGGCGCGGTCGTGGCTGGCGACGATGACGCCGCCTCGCCACCGTTCGAGCAACTGAGCAACCGCTTCGCGGCCATCGGCATCGAGATTGTTGGTTGGCTCGTCCAGCAGCAGCACGTCCGGCGCCTCGATCAGCAGGCGCGCCAGTGCGACGCGTGTGCGTTCGCCGCCGCTCAGCGACGCGAGCGGGCGATCCGGCGGCAAAGCGCGCAAGCCGGTTTCCGCAAGCGCCGCGTCCATCCGAATTTTCAGCGTCCAGTCAGCCTCGGCAGCATCGTCGAGCGAGCCGTCGCCGCTTTCAAGCCGGCGCAGGCGCGTGAGATCATCAGCGACACCGAGAGCCTGAGCGACCGTCAGGCGGTCATCCGCCAGTTGGGTCAGCATGCCGATCGAACCCGCGCGGTGGACCGATCCGCCGCCAGGCTCGATCTCGCCGGCAATCAGGCGCAGCAGCGTGGACTTGCCGCAGCCATTGCGGCCGACAAGGCCGGTTCGCTCGCGTCCGATGGCGAGCGTCAGTCCGTCGAACAGAGGGCGGCCGTCAGGGGTGGCGAGGGAAATCGAATCCAGAATGAGAAACGCGGTCATGGAGAGCTTCCGAAATGGACAGGGAGCGCGAAGCGATGTGCCTTGCGATGTCCATTTCAGCCTCCATGGGGATTACCGGGTTCGAGGCGCCTTGCTTAGAAACTTGGCGGCTTCCGCGCAAGAGTGAATGTCCGCTCGGTGGGTCAATTACTGGGGCGGCGGTTCCCGAGGTCAGCGCGGCGCGCTTGGCGTCATCAGCTGCGGCAGCAGAAACGGCGTCCCATCCGTGTGTCGCTGTATCCTGACGTCGATCTCGAATACGTCCCGGATCAGATCGTCGGTCACCGTTCGCTCCGGGATGTCGTCGGCAACTTTGGCGCCGCGGTGAAGCACCACGATCCGGTCGGCAAAGCGCACCGCGAGATTGAGGTCGTGCAGGATGGCGATCACCGCGGTTCCGCTGGCCGCGCGCCGCCTTGCGGTCTCCACTAGTTCGATCTGATGGCGCAGATCGAGGCTGGAGGTCGGCTCGTCCAGCAGCAGCACGCCAGGCCCGTGCATCGCCTCGCCGCAGGCGAGCTGCACCAGCACGCGGGCAAAATGCGCGCGCTGCTGTTCGCCGCCCGAGAGCGTGGGCAGCTTGCGATGGCGGAAATCTTCCAGGCCCGCCTCGTGCAGCGCGGCTGCGACGATCGGCCCGGCGGCGGCGCGGCTGCGATCGCCGGCACCCATATGGACGATCTCCTCGACCGTGAACGGAAAGCTGACACTGACATGTTGCGACAGCATCGCGCGATGCAAGGCAAGTTCGCGTGGCGCGTAGGCGTGAAGCTGGCGTTGCTTCAGCCAAACCTCGCCGCTGATAGGATAGAGGTCGCCGGAGAGCAGCCGCAGCAGCGTCGACTTGCCGGCGCCGTTCGGACCGACGATGGCGATCATCTCGCCGCTGTCGACGCGCAGGTCGATGCCGTCGACCAGCGTGGCGCCGCCGATCGTCATCGTGACCGAGCGGGCTTCGAGCAGCGCGGTCACAGGCCCACCAGGCCGCGCTGGCGCAGCAATATGGCGAGAAAGAACGGCGCGCCGATCGCGGCGGTGAGGATGCCGATCGGCATTTCCGCAGGCGCGACGATGGTCCGGGCCAGCGTGTCGGCGCCGACCATGAGAATGGCGCCGAGCAGCGCGGATGCCGGCAACAGCAGCCGGTGCGCGGGGCCGATCACCAGGCGCAGCAGGTGCGGAACCACGATGCCGACAAACCCGACCACGCCGCAGATCGAGACCGCGACGCCGGTCATGGCGGAAACCAGTACGATCGAGATCCGCTTCAGCCGTTCGACATCGACGCCGCTATGGAATGCCTCCGCTTCGCCGAGCACGATCAGATCGAGGCCGCGCGTGATCCACAGGCATGCGACCAGGGCAGCCGCCAGCACTGGTGCGATGGTGGCAGTCTTGGACCAGGTCGCGCCGCTCAGCGAGCCCAGCAGCCAGAACGTGATGTCCCGCAACTGACGATCATCCGCCAGGAACACCAGAAGTCCGATGCCCGCATTGGCGATCGCTGCGATCGCAAGCCCCGCTAGCAGGAAAATGGCGATCGAGGTGCGGCCGGCGCGGCTCGCGATGGCGTAGAGGATCACGGTCGTCGCCAGCGAGCCAATAAATGCCGACATCGGCAGCAATTCGTTCTGCATGAAGCGAAGACCCTGGCCGAGGCTGCTGTCGGTGAAGACGATTGCCGCGGCAGCGGCAAATGCGCCGCCTGAGGACACGCCGACCAGTGCCGGATCGGCGAGCGGATTTCGGAACAGCCCCTGCATGATGGCGCCGGACATCGCGAGCAGGCCGCCGACCATGGCCGCCGCAACAATCCGCGGAATCCGGATCGACCACAGCACGAGCTGGTCCCGCGACGTCATCGGGTCGACGGGATTCTCCTGCCAGACGCCGAGCGCGGCCGGGAGCCGGGAAAGCGGAATGCCTGCCGCCCCCAATGTCAGCGCGACGACGGCGGCGCCGGCGAGAACGACGAGCAGGCAGATCAGGGTGAGGGAGGCGGCTGGGCGCATCAGACGGTGAGCGCGAAACGTTCGCTGTTTCGCCTCGGCGCCGGCCTGGGCGGTCATTGCCGGCAGTTTACCGTCAGCGCGGCAGGTGCGAACGTCGCGGCTTGCGGCGCCAGCGCCGGATAGAGTTTGAGCGAGAGATCGCGGGCTGCGGCGGCGGTGCGCGGTCCGAAGCCCAGGAGATAGAGGCCTTCCATCGAGATGAACGCCTTGTTCGCCGCGACCGGCGTCATCGCAAACGCCGGATGGGCGTAGACGGCGTCTGCATCCAGCGAGTCCTTGCCGCGCTGGATCGAGAGCACGACATCGGGCTTGGCTGCGACGATCGCCTCGTCGTTGATCGTCTTGTAGCCGTCATAACCGTCGATGGCATTGACGCCGCCGGACAGCCTGATGATTTCATCGGCGGCGGTTTTGTGCCCGGCCACCATCGCCCGGCCGTTCAACAACGACATCACGAACATCACGCGCACCGGTTTTGTCACTTTTGAGCGAAGCCCGCGCAACTGCGCCAGATCGCTCGAGACGGCAGAAGCCAGGCAGGCGGCCCGGGTGTCCGCGTCCATGGCGTGGCCGACCAGCCTGATCTTTGCGAGCAAGCCATCTTCGGTGAAAACTTCCGGCACCAGCACCATCGGCACCTTGGCCGCCTCCAACACGTCCATCGTCTCCTTCGGGCCGGAACCCTGCATCGCGAACACCAGCGAGGGGTTGAGTCCGAGCACACCTTCCGGCGAAAGCTGCCGCATGTAGCCGACATTGGGCTTGTCGCGGAGCGCTGCGGGGGGAAACAGGCTGGTCGCGTCGACGCCGGCCAACCGGTCTTCGAAACCAAGGGCATAGAGGATCTCGGTCACGGCGCCGCCGATCGCGACGATTCGGGACGGATTCTCGATAGCCACCTCGCGGTCGCGGGCATCGCGCACCACGACGCCTCCCGCAACCGCCGCGCAATCGGTTGCGAGATAGCAGGTGATGACGGCGAGCGTGGTCACGATGCCGGCCAGATTGCGACAAACTGTCATTGCCGGATTCATTTCGTCAGGATCAATTTGTTCTGAGACGTCAGCCGCAAGCGGTATGCCTCCTCACCATGCGCGATGATGATCTCGCGCTCGCTCGAAAACAGGTCGCGGCTGTCGATCCGGTTGCCGCTCATCTTCAGCGATCGCACTGCAGGGGAGGCCGCGTGAGCGGTCGCGTCGGCATGGGAGCCGGCGCGCTCCGTGTCGTCTCCGGAAGCTGCGGACATCGCTTTTGTTGCGCCCCAATTCTTCAACCAAACTGCAGCCTTTATAAGTCGGTCAAAGCGCAATCCAATCGCTGCAATTTTACAATCGATATAAAGTGAGTTGCCTTTTTCTTGACCGCCCAGATGTCGCCACGTAACCAAGCATGGCAAGGCGCCGGCCTGATCGTCCGCGTCTTGAATTGGTAGCCAGCAAGCCAGCATTTTTTGCAGCGCCCGCCAGCCGAACCCAAGAAACAGATCATCAGGTTGGGGTTGTTATGGCTGACGGGGCTAGGGGTTCGCGCGCCTTGATTTTGGGCGTGTCGATGCTTTCGATGGGGCTGACTTTTTCGGATTTTGCTTTGGCGCAAACGGCGGCAACGGAAATGACCGGTGCTTCGGAGCGGCAGAAACAGAAGCAGTCGAGGCGCAAGCCGGCGAAGCCGCCAGCGGCGCGGGCCGATGTCGCGCCGCTGCTGAGCGCGCGGGCACAGATCGGCGCCACGCCAGTGCAGTCGCTGGATACCATCACGGTGGCGGCGTCGAAGACCGAGGAGCGCGCCATCGATGCGCTCGCGCCCGTCAGCGTCGTGACGCTCGAGCAGATCCAGGGGTTGCAGCCGAACCGGCTGGCCGACATTTTCTACAACGTGCCCGGCGTGACTTTCCAGGATCGCGGAGACGATCCGGCGACTGCGATCAACATCCGCGGCCTGCAGGATTTCGGCCGCGTCGCTGTTGTGGTCGACGGTGCGCGGCAGAACTACCAGCGCACCGGCCACAATGCCAACGGCTCGTTCTTTCTTGATCCGGAACTGGTCGGCGGCGTCGATATCGTCCGCGGCCCGACCGCGAACATCTACGGCTCCGGCGCGATCGGCGGCGTGGTCTCGTTCCGCACCAAGGACATCCAAGACGTGGTGCGTCCCGGCGAGCGTTGGGGCGTCGATACCAGCGCCTCCTACGGCACCAACAAGAATCGCTGGCTCGGTTCGATATTCGGCGGCGTCCACGTCAATCCGGACGTCGATGTGTTCGGCGGCGCGGTTTACCGCAAGCAAGACAACTACAAGGACGGCGACGGCACCGAGATCGGGAATACCGGCAACGAAATCGCAAGCGGCCTGCTCAAGCTGACGCTGCGGCCCGCCGACGGGCACGAGATCAAGGTCGGCGGCGTGTTCCAGGACTTCAAATACGATATCGGGCAGCAGAATCGCGGGCCGACCACGACCGCCGCACCGCTCTCGGCAATCGCGGGCTCTTCGGTCTATGCCTCCGATGCGAAGAACTATACCGGGACGATTACCTGGAAATATTCCAGGCCCGACGACATGTGGTTCGACTGGAGCGCCACTGTCTACGGTAACCGGACCGACAATGACCAGACCAAGACCTATAACAACCGCATCACCACCGGCGGCGGCGTGTGTACGCTGGCTAATCCCGGCAACAACATCTCGGGCTGCGTCGGCGACAAGCGCAGCTACCTGCTCGACACGATCGGGATCGACGTCAACAACACCACGCGCTTCAATGTCGGTGGCTGGCGCAATGCGCTGACCTACGGCTTCGACGCGTTCCAGGACGACGTGACGACGTTCGACGGCCGCGGCAACTCCAACATCACGACGCCGGGCGGTTTGCGCACGGTATCCGGCGGCTTCATGCAGTTGAAGAACAACTACTCGACCTGGCTCGAGATCGTCAGCGCGATCCGCTACGACCGCTATGATCTCGACTCGACGTCTGTGTCGACCGGCGGCGATCGCTTCTCGCCGAAGATCACCGTCGGCGCCACGCCGGTGGCCGGCTTCACGCCCTATGTCAGCTACGCCGAAGGTTATCGCGCGCCCTCGATCACGGAAACGTTGATCGCCGGCGGACACGCCACGGGCGGCGGGCCTGCGCTGTTCGTTTGTCCGGACGGCACCAGCGGGCTGTTCTGCTTCCTGCCGAATCCGACGCTGCGGCCGGAAGTCGGCAAGAACAAGGAAGTTGGCCTCAACCTGAAATATGACGGCATCTTCGCCGCCAATGACAGCTTCCGCGGCAAGTTCAACGTGTTCCGCAACGATGTCGAGGGTTACATCGATCTGGTCGCGTCGACGCCGCAACCTGCACCGCCGTTCGGTTCTTTCAGCAAGTTCTACCAGTATCAGAACATCGCACATGCCCGGATCGAGGGTGTCGAGGTCGAAACGCTGTATGATGCCGGACTGTGGTTCGTCGGCGTCGCCGGTCATGTCATGCGCGGCAAGAACACCGAAACCAATATCGGCCTCGCCACCATCATCCCGCGCAAGATCACGACCACGGCCGGCGTGCGGTTGCTTGATCGCTCCCTGGTGCTTTCGGCGCAGTGGTCGTCATTTGGCGCCAACAACGATTTGCCCGCAGGCTATCTGCCTTCGACCGCCTACGAACTGGTCAATCTATACCTGACGTACCAGGCGACCAGAGACATCACGTTCACGGCGTCGATCGACAATCTCTTGAACCAGTACTACCGGCCCTATGCGATCCCCGGCAGTTCGACCGACGGCACCACGCAAAACGACGTGCTGTTCTCGAGTCCCGGCCCCGGTACGGTCTACAAGGCTGGACTGAAGATTCATTTTGGTGGAGCATAGATCGGACAAACTGACGACCTTAGATGTTAGCCGCCACCAAGCCGCGCTGATGTCCCAGCGCGGCTTCGGCGCGTTTCTGCTTTCGCTGAACTAACCGATGGGTTCGTCCCGATCCCACGCCCACACCCACAACAGGAGAATTCATATGTTTATCGCGATGAACAGGTTTCAGGTGAAGACCGGCGCCGAAAAGGCCTTCGAGACGCTCTGGGCGAACCGGGAATCCTATCTCGGCAACATGGCCGGCTTCGTCGAGTTTCATCTCCTGAAGGGTCCGGTGGCCGACGATCACACGCTGTATTCGTCGCACACCACCTGGGTCGACAAGGCGGCATTCGAAGCCTGGACCCGGTCGGAAGAGTTCCGCCGCGCGCATGCCCGCGCCGACAACAAGACCGGCGAAAGCTTCTATCTGGGTCACCCCAAATTCGAGGGCTTTGAAGTCATCCAGAGCGAGCGCAAATCGAGCGCGGCGGCTTAGGCCGATGGCGCATGGCTAAAGACCAGCAAAGGAGCCGACCATGTTGAGTACGAACCTCGCCGATCTCAGGGCGTACATGGCGGAAAATCCGGGCGCCGTGATCGAGGACGTGGCGCGCGAGCGCAAGGTCACGCCGCAGGCGGTGATCGAGGCATTGCCTGCGGAAATGGTGCGCATCGGCCGCGGCCATGCGTTTACCGTCGCGATGCAGGACATCGCGCAGTGGGGCGAGGTGACGCTGATCGTTCACACCGATGATGCGATCTTCGAATTCACCGGCACGATACCGGCCGGCGAGATCGGGCGCGGTTATTTCAACCTGATGCAGCCAAAGGGATTGCACGGCCATTTCAGACACGAGCGGTGCGACGGGATAGCTTTCGTCGAGCGCCCCTTCATGGGCAAATCGTCGGCGTTCATCGTGTTTCTCAATGTCGATGGCGGCATCATGTTCAAGGTGTTCGTCGGCCGTGATGAGGCGCGGGCGCTGCGGCAGGACCAGCTTGAACGGTTCAAGTCCCTGGCGGGCAAGATCGGCGCGGCGGGCGTCGCCTGAAGAAAGGCCAAAGCGCAACGACGGGCACGGCGTAAGAACGGTGGGCAGCAAGCCATGACAGCGAGGAATTTTCATTGGGGGCGAAAGGTCGTCGCTGCGGCCGCCTCGGGTTGGATGTCATTGCCCGCGGCAAGTTTCGCCGCCACCGACACCGCATTGCTGCCGCGCAACCTCTCGCCATGGGGCATGTTCCTGAACGCCGACATCGTGGTGCAGGCGGTCATGGTCGGCCTGGCGTTCGCCTCGCTGGTGACCTGGACGGTGTGGCTGGCCAAGACCATCGAGCTCCGTCGCGCCGGCAGCGCCCTCCGGCGTCGTCTCACTTTGCTCGAGAGCGATACGACGCTCTCGCGCGTCGAGCATGACAGCCACGGCGGCAGCGACGCCGTCGCACAGATCATCCAATCCGCGGCGCGCGAGATGAGCCTGTCGGGCGGCGTGATCGATGACGGCTTCAAGGAGCGCACGGCGTTGCGGCTGGAGCGGGTCGAGGCCGCGATGTCGCGGCAGATCGCGCGCGGCACCGGCGTGCTCGCCAGCATCGGCGCCACCGCGCCGTTTGTCGGGTTGTTCGGCACGGTATGGGGCATCATGAACGCCTTCATCGGCATATCCGAAGCGCACACCACCAATCTTGCCGTGGTCGCGCCGGGCATCGCGGAAGCCTTGCTGGCGACCGCGCTTGGGCTGATCGCGGCGATCCCGGCGGTCGTGATCTACAATCACCTGGCGCGTTCGATAGTGGGATATCGCGCGCTGCTCGGCGACGCATCGGCACAGGTGATGCTCCTGATCAGCCGCGAGGGCAGCCGCGGCGGGTTCAGGCTGGGGCGGGCCGCGGAGTAGGTGATGGGCGCGAAACTCGGCACAGGATCTCTGGGACGCCCGCGCGCCGCGAATGACGATCTCGTCGAAGCCCACGAGATCAACGTCACGCCGTTCATCGACGTGATGCTGGTGCTGCTCATCATCTTCATGGTGGCGGCGCCGCTGGCCACCGTCGATCTCGGCGTCGACCTGCCGGCCAGCGCCGTGGAGCCGCAACCGCGCCCGGACCAGCCGGTTTTCGTCACGGTAAAACCGGACCTCACGGTCGCCGTCGGCGAGGACGTCATCGCGCGCGACGCGCTGGCTGCGACGCTCGATACCGCCACCAAGGGCGAGAAGGACGAGCGCATTTACCTCCGCGCCGACAAGGCCGTCAGCTATGGCGACCTGATGGAGGTGATGAACCTGCTGCGCAACGCCGGCTATCTCAAGATCGCATTGGTCGGCCTTGACGGGCGAAGCTGACGGCCATGAATGCCTTCGTTCTGCATGACACGCCCGATACCGGGATTCTCCGCTGGGGCACGTCCGCGGTCTCCATCCTGGCGGTTCATGCCGCGCTGGTCGTGCTGGGCATGGCCTGGTACACGCAGCGGCCCCCACCTGGCGTGACGATACCCGCAATCATGGTGGATATGGCTCCCGCTTCGTCGGCGCCGCAACCGACCCTGATGGACCTCGCGCCCGGGCCGGTGATGCAGCAGGCCGACGCGCCACCGCCGCTCGAGCCCGCGAAACCCGAACCGGCGCCGGAACAGATCGCGCCGACACCGCCGCAGCAGAAGCCCGAAGTCGAGGCGCCGCCCGAACAGAAGGTCGAACCGGCACCGCCGCCGCCCGAGCCGGTCCCGGAGCCGGCCGAAGGCGGCGTGCTCGTCAAGACGCTGGCGATCTCGCTCGACCCGGCGATGCGCGGCTGGATGAACGAAGGCAAGA